>Ga0208454_1000985_pt1 | contig 12967 bp, 12 predicted proteins | sample EasRivMeERMZT100_FD_187530 | JGI IMG/M metagenome (GOLD analysis project Ga0208454, IMG submission 187530) | Soil microbial communities from meander-bound floodplain in the East River, Colorado, USA - East River MetaG ERMZT100 (SPAdes) (version 2) | ecosystem: Environmental > Terrestrial > Soil...
GCCTCCGGGAAGAAATACATGTCGTTGAAGCAGGTGATCCCGCCGCGCAGCATTTCCGCGCAGGCGAGCGCCGTGCCGTCGCGCACGAAGCGCGGCGAGACGTGTTTCGTTTCCGCCGGCCAGATGTGCTCCTGCAGCCAGCGCATCAGCGGCAGGTCGTCGGCCATGCCGCGCATGAGCGACATGGCCGCGTGGGTATGCGTGTTGACGAGCCCCGGAATAAGGACGTGCTCCGGGAGCTCTACGCGTTCGTAGTCGGGGAACTGCCTTGCAGCCTCCGCCAACGGAAGAAGCTGCTCGATGACGCCACCGCGCACCGCGACGGCATGATGCTCGAGAACTGCGCCCGCCGGCTCGACCGGTACGACCCAGCGGGCGCTGACGAGGAAAGGGTCGGCTATCTTGGCGTGCCCTGGACCTCGACCACGACGCGCCGGTTGGGGCTCAGGCAATCGATCAGGCCCTTGCGGTCCTTCTGGTCCGGGCAAGACTTGACCGGAAGCGTCTTGCCGAAGCCGAGAGTTTCAATCTTCGCCGCGTCCACGCCCTTCGACACCAGGTACGCGCGCACCGCGTCGGCGCGTTTCTCGGACAGGCGCTGGTTGTACTGTGGCGAGCCCAGGCGGTCGGCGTGGCCGTTGACGATGATGTAGCGCACGTCCTTCAGGTCGCGCAGCTTGGCGACCACTTCGCTGTCGAGCTTCGAGCGCGCTTCCGTGGTGAGCACCGCCTTGTTGAACTCGAAGAGCTCGGTCGATGCGAGATTCGTCACCGCGGGCTTCTTCGGCGGCTCGGGCTTCGGTTCCGGCTTCGCGGCCATCGGCGCCGGCGGCGGCGGGGCCGGCACGGGCTTCGGCGAGGCTACGGGCGCGGGTGCCGGCGCCGGAGCGGGCGCCGGTGCGGGTTTCTCCGGTTCGGTGGCGCAGGCGCCGATGAAAGCGAGCGCGGCGGCAATCAGAACGAGCCTCTGCGGTTTCATTTTCCTCCCGGTTTTTTGTCGTCTCGAGACGAGCGAATTTAAGCACAGGAAAACGTTCCCGGACAAGCGTTTTTTAGAGGGAAAACCGATGCTTGCATGATAAAATTTGAGCCCTTCCCGATGGACCAATTCGCCAAAGAAACGCTGCCGATCTCGCTCGAAGAGGAGATGCGGCGCTCCTACCTCGACTACGCCATGAGCGTGATCGTCGGGCGTGCGCTTCCCGACGTCCGGGACGGCCTGAAACCGGTCCACCGGCGGGTGCTGTTCGCCATGAACGAGGCGAACAACGTGTGGAACCGGCCCTACGTGAAATGCGCGCGCATCGTCGGCGAGGTGCTCGGCAAGTACCACCCGCACGGCGACGCGGCGACCTACGAGGCCCTGGTGCGCATGGCCCAGGACTTCTCGATGCGCTACCCGCTGATCGACGGCCAGGGCAATTTCGGCTCGGTCGACGGCGATTCCGCCGCGGCCTATCGCTACACCGAATGCCGGCTGGAAAAGATCGCCGCCGAGATGCTCGTCGACATCGACAAGGAGACGGTCGACTTCGTGCCGAACTACGACGGCAAGGAGCGCGAGCCTGCGGTGCTGCCGACGCGCGCGCCGAACCTCCTGGTCAACGGCTCTTCGGGCATCGCCGTAGGCATGGCGACCAACATCCCGCCGCACAACCTGGGCGAGGTGGTCGACGCCTGCCTCCACGTCCTCGCGCAGCCGCACTGCGCGATCGAGGAGGTGATCAAGCTCATGCCGGCGCCGGATTTCCCGACCTCGGGAATCATCTACGGGCTTGCCGGCGTGCACGAGGGCTACCGTACCGGCCGCGGCCGCGTGGTGATGCGCGCCCGCACCCATTTCGAGGAGATCGGCAAGGGCGACCGGCACGCCGTCATCGTCGACGAGCTGCCCTACCAGGTGAACAAGCGCGCGCTGCTCGAGCGCATGGCGGAGATGGTCACCGAGAAGAGGCTCGAGGGCATCTCCGACATCCGCGACGAGTCCGACAAGGATGGCATGCGCGTGGTGATCGAGCTCAAGCGCGGCGAGCTGCCGGAAGTGGTGCTGAACAACCTCTACAAGCAGACGCAGCTCCAGGACACCTTCGGCATGAACATGGTGGCGCTGGTCGACGGCCAGCCGCGCGTGCTGTCGCTGAAGGAGCTGCTCGAGTCGTTCATCTCCCACCGCCGCGAGGTGGTGACACGCCGCACGGTCTACGAGCTGAGGAAGGCGCGCGAGCGCGGCCACGTGCTCGAAGGCCAGGCGGTGGCGCTGTCGAACGTCGACGAGGTGATCGACCTCATCAAGAAGGCGCCCAGCCCTGCCGATGCCAAGCGCGGCCTCATGGGACGTGCCTGGGGCTCCGACGTCGTGAAGGCCTTGATCGGAAGCACCTCGGTGGCGCAGTTCCGCCCTCAAGGATTAAGCGATCTCTATGGGCTGAAGGACGACGGCTACCACCTCTCCGACGAGCAGGCGCAGGCGATCCTCGAGCTGCGCCTGCAGCGGCTCACGGCGCTCGAGCAGGACAAGATCCGCGACGAGTACCGCGAAGTGATCGTCGCGATTACCGATCTCCTCGACATCCTCGCGAAGCCCCCGCGCATCACGAAGATCATCGACGAGGAGCTGCGCAAGCTGCGGGAGGAATTCGCCGACAAGCGCAAGAGCGAGATCGTTACCGTCGCCGAGGATATTTCAATCGAGGACCTGATCGCGCCGCAGGACATGGTGGTGACGTTCTCGCACGGCGGCTACGTCAAGTCGCAGCCGCTCACCGATTACCGGGCGCAAAGACGGGGCGGCCGGGGGAAGACCGCGACCACGATGAAGGAAGACGACTTCATCGAGCGCCTGTTCGTCGCCCACTCGCACGACTACCTGCTGTGTTTCTCGAACCGCGGCCGGCTCTACTGGCTCAAGGTCTACGAGGTGCCGGCCGGCAGCCGCGCGGCGCGCGGCAAGCCGATCGTCAACATGTTCCCGCTCGAGGAAGGCGAGAAGATCACGGCGGTCGTGCCGGTGAAGGAGTTCGACGAGAACCATTACGTGTTCATGTCCACCTCGCACGGCACGGTGAAGAAGACCCCGCTCGCCGAGTTCTCGCGCCCGCGCCCGAGCGGCATCATCGCGGTCGGCCTGGACGAGGGCGACTACCTGGTCGGCGCCGCGCTCACCGACGGCAAGTACGACGTGATGCTCTTTTCCTCGGACGGCAAGGCTGTTCGCTTCGAGGAAGGCGAAGTGCGGCCGATGGGCCGCCAGGCGACCGGCGTGCGCGGGATGCGCCTGGGTGCTGAGCAGCGCGTGGTCTGCATGCTGGCGGCGAAGGACGAATCGCGCGCGGTGCTTACCGCCACGGCCAACGGATATGGCAAGCGCACCTCGGTCGCCGAGTACCCGCGCCACGGCCGCGGCGGCCAGGGCGTGATCGCGATCCAGGTGTCCGAGCGCAACGGCGCGGTCGTCGGCGCGGTGCTGGTCGAGGAGCACGACCAGGTGATGCTGATCTCGACCGGCGGCGTTCTGATCCGCACCGCGGTATCGCAGATCCGCGAGATGGGCCGCTCGACCCAGGGCGTGACCCTGATCTCGCTCGACGCGGGCGAGAAGCTCGCCGGCGTCGAGCGCATCGAGGAGCGCGACCTCGGCGGCAACGGCAACGGCGGTGGCAACGGAGGAAACGAGGGCGGGAATGGGGATGGCCACGACGAATTGCCACCTCCGGAGTTGCCCCCGCCCACCGTTCACTGATGTCCCGCATTTTCAATTTCAGCGCGGGGCCCGCGATGCTCCCCGCGGAAGTCCTCGCGCGCGCTGGCGACGAGATGCTCGACTGGCGCGGCAGCGGCATGTCGGTGATGGAAATGAGCCACCGCGGCCCCGAGTTCATGTCGATCGCCGCGGAGGCCGAGGCCGACCTGCGCTCGCTGCTCGCGGTTCCGGCGGGCTACAAGGTGCTCTTCCTGCAGGGCGGCGCGACCCTGCAGTTCGCCCAGGTGCCGATGAACCTGCTGCGCGGCAAGGGCAAGGCCGACTATGTCGTGACCGGCGAGTGGTCGAAGAAGGCGGTGAAGGAGGCGAAGAACTACTGCGACGTCGCGATCGCCGCGAGCTCCGAGGATCGCAACTTCACTTACGCGCCCAAGAATCTTTCCGTGAGGAAGGACGCGGCCTACCTCCACTATTGCTCGAACGAGACGATCGGCGGCGTCGAATACCATTCGATTCCCAAGGCGGAAATACCCCTGGTCGCGGACGCCTCTTCGCACTTCCTGTCGCGACCGCTCGAGGTGTCGAAGTTCGGGCTGATCTACGCCGGCGCGCAGAAGAACGCGGGACCCGCGGGCCTCACCATCGTCCTCGTGCGCGAGGACCTGATCGGCCAGGCGGCGAAAGGCACGCCGACGGTCATGGACTACAAGCTGCAGGCGGACGCCGATTCGATGCTGAATACGCCGGCCACCTATTCGATGTATGTCGCGGGTCTGGTGTTCAAGTGGCTGAAGCAGCTCGGCGGGCTGGCCGAGATCGAGAAGAGGAACGTCGCGAAGGCGAAAGCGCTCTACGACTACCTCGATTCGAGCGCCTTTTTCAGGAATCCCGTCGCGAAGGAAGACCGCTCGCGGATGAACATTCCGTTCACGTTGAAGGACAAGTCTCTGGATGAAGCTTTCCTGAAGGGCGCGGCCGAGCGCGGGCTTACCCAGCTCAAGGGGCACCGTTCCGTCGGCGGCATGCGCGCGTCGATCTACAACGCGATGTCGCTCGAGGGTGTGCAAGCCCTTGTCGGCTATATGCGCGACTTCGAGAAAAAGCATGGCTAAGGCGCGCGCGGCGAAGCGCGAGATCCTGGTGATCAACCAGATCGCGCAGGTCGGCCTGAAGCGCTTTCCCGCGGAGAAGTACGCGGTGGTCAAGGAGGCGAACGACCCCGAGGCGATCCTGGTGCGCTCCCAGGACCTGCACAAGTTCGAGTTCGGTCCCTCGCTGCGGGCCGTGGGCCGTGCCGGCGCCGGCACCAACAACATTCCGGTCGCTGCGCTCTCCAGGCGCGGCGTGCCGGTGTTCAATGCGCCGGGCGCCAACGCCAACGCGGTGAAGGAGCTGGTGCTCGCGGGGATGCTCATCGCCGCGCGCAACCTCGCTCCGGCCCTCGAATTCGTCGCCACGCAGAAGAATTCTTCCGACCTGGAGAAGAAGATCGAAGACGGTAAAAAGCAGTTCGCCGGCTTCGAGCTTCCCGGCCATACCCTGGGCGTGATCGGCCTGGGCAAGATCGGCAGCCTGGTGGCCGACGCGGCGATCCGCCTGGGCATGAACGTGCTCGGCTACGACCCGCACATTACCGTCGAGGCCGCCTGGAGCCTGCCCTCGCAGGTGAAGCGCGCCGGCTCGGTCGACGAGGTGCTGAAGTCGAGCCACTTCGTCAGCCTGCACGTGCCGCTCCTGGAAAAGACCCGGCACCTCGTCAACGCGAAGAACATCGAGCACATGCGCGCCGGCTCGGTGCTGCTCAACTTCTCGCGCGATGGCGTGGTGGCCGAAGACGCGGTGACGCAGGGCCTCGCGAGCGGCCGCCTGAAGTGGTACGTGACCGATTTCCCGAGCCCTGCGCTGATCGGCGCGCCCGGCGTGATCGCGCTGCCGCACCTTGGCGCGTCGACCGGCGAGGCCGAAGACAACTCGGCGGTAATGGTCGTCGACCAGCTGCGCGACTACCTCGAGCACGGCAACCTGCAGAATGCGGTCAACTTCCCCGACGCGGCGATGCCGCGCGAGGCGCCCTACCGGCTCGCCATCGCCAACGCCAACGTGCCCGACATGCTCGGCAGCATCTCGCACGCGCTCGGGCGCCGAAAGATCAACATTCACAACATGCTGAACAAGTCCAAGGGCGAGATGGCGTATACGCTGGTCGATACCGATACTTCGGTGACCGCCGAAGCGCTGAAGGAGCTTGCCGGCCTGAACGGGGTCCTCGCCGTGCGGTATCTTCCGGTGGATGGCTGACGAGATCCAAAAGCTGCGCGCCGAGATCGACCGCGTCGACGACGACCTCGCGGCGCTGCTCCAGCGCCGGGCGGGCCTGGCGCAGAAAATCGGCGCGCTGAAGCAGGGCGCGGGCGCCTACCGGCCGGAGCGCGAAGCCGAAATCCTGCAGCGGATCTCGCGCAAAAGCGGCGTGCTGTCCGCCGAGCGCGTCGTCGCAGTGTTCCGGGAGATCATTTCGGCGTGCCGCGGGCTGGAGGAGGCGATCCGCGTCTCCTATCTCGGGCCGGAAGGCACGTTCAGCGAGCAGGCGGTGCGCAAGCACTTCGGGCGCGCGGTGGAGGCGCTGCCGGCGGCATCGGTCGACGAGGCGTTTCGCCGCTGCGAGTCCGGCTCGGCCCAGTTCACCGTGGTGCCGGTCGAGAATTCCACCGAGGGCGCAGTGGGCCGCACGCTCGATCTCCTGCTCGCCACGCCGCTTCGCATCTGCGGCGAGGTCGAGCTTCGGGTCCAGCAAAATTTGCTTTCCAAGGCGAGCGGCCTTCAGGCCATCCGCCGCATCTATTCCCACGCCCAGTCGCTGGCGCAATGCAACGGCTGGCTGGCGCAAAACCTTCCCGGCGTCGAAAGAGTGCCGGTGACGTCGAATGCCGACGCCGCGCGGCGCGCGGCCGACGAGCCCGCGGCGGCGGCGATCGCCGGCGAGGCGGCGGCCGAGCGCTACCAGCTCGGCGTGCTCGCGCGCGCGATCGAGGACGATCCGAACAACACCACGCGCTTTCTCGTCCTCGGCAACGTCGATCCCGCGCCCACCGGAAGGGACCGCACCTCCATCGTGCTGTCGGCCGAGAACAAGCCGGGCGCGGTGCACGCGCTCCTCACGCCGCTCGCCCAGCACCGCGTCAGCATGACGCGCATCGAGTCGCGTCCCGCGCGGGCGCGATCAGCGCTTTGGGAATACATGTTCTTCATCGACGTCGAAGGACACCAGAAGGACGAAACCGTGGCGAGGGCGCTGGCTGAGCTGAAGCGTCTGGCCCCTTACTTAAAGGTGCTGGGCTCCTACCCGGCAGCAAACTAGAAAATGCTGATGGATCCCTGCGAGCTGTCGCCTTCCTACGTGCGCTCGATCGCGCCTTACCAGCCGGGCAAGCCGATCTCGGAATTGGCGCGCGAGATGGGCCTCGACGAGCGCAACATCGTGAAGCTCGCCTCCAACGAGAATCCGCGCGGCATCGGCCCGCGCACCCGCGCCGCGATCGAGGCGGCGCTCGGCGACATCGCGCGCTATCCCGACGGCAACGGCTTCGAGCTGAAGCAGGCGCTCGCCCGGCGCTACGGCGTCGACATGGGATCGATCGTGCTCGGCAACGGCTCGAACGACGTGCTCGAGCTCGCTGCGCTCGCCTTCCTCGGGCCGGGCCGCGCCGCGGTGTTCTCGCAGCATTGCTTCGCCGTGTATCCGCTCGCCACGCAGGCGCGCGGCGCGCGCTCCATCGTGGTGCCGGCGCGGAACTACGGCCACGACCTCGAAGCGATGGCGAAAGCGATCGACGACGAGACCTACGTGGCCTGGATCGCCAATCCCAACAACCCGACCGGCACCTTCGCGCGCCACGAGGAGGTGGAAGCGTTCCTCAAGCGCGTGCCCGAGCGCGTCCTGGTGGTGCTCGACGAGGCCTACAACGAGTACTTGGTGCCCGACCTGCGCAGCGACACGTTCAAGCTCGTCAAGCGCCACCCCAACCTGGTCGTCACGCGCACCTTCTCGAAGGCCTACGGGCTCGCCGGGCTGCGCGTCGGCTATGCGCTGGCGCATCCCTCGGTCGCCGACGTCATGAACCGGGTGCGGCAGCCCTTCAACGTCAACAGCATCGCGCTCGCCGCGGCGACCGCGGCGCTCGACGACATGGAGTTCGTGGCGCGCAGCTACGCCGAGAACCTGCAGGGACTGCGGCAGCTCGAAGAGGGCGCGCGCGGGCTCGGCCTCAAGTACATCCCGTCGCACGGTAACTTCATCACCATCCAGGTAGGCAAGGCGCCGGAGATCTACAAGCGGCTGCTGCGCCGGGGCGTGATCGTGCGCCCGGTGGGCGGCGGCTACGGGCTGCCCGAGCACCTGCGCGTTACGGTGGGCACGGCCCAGGAGAACGAGAAGTTCCTGGGCGCGCTCGCCGCCAGCCTCAAAGAATGAAATGAGGCAATGAAGCTCGCGGTTGTCGGCGTCGGTCTGATCGGCGGCTCTTTCGCGCTCGCGCTGAAGCAGGCAAAGCTCGCGACGCAGGTCGTCGGCGTCGGTCGCAACGCGGCGAACCTGAAGCTCGCCCTGGAGCGCGGCGCGATCGACTCGATTGCGCCGGATCCCGCCACCGCGGCGCGCGGCGCGGATCTGATCCTGGTCGCGACGCCGGTGGCGCAGTTTCCCTCCGTATTTGCATCGTTGGCTGATGCAAAGGCGGTCATCACCGACGGCGGGAGCACGAAGCGCGACGTGATCGCGGCGGCGCGCAAGGCGCTCGGCAAGAAGGTCGCGCAATTCGTGCCGGCGCATCCGATCGCCGGCGCCGAGAACAGCGGCGTCGGCGCGGCGAGCGCAGAGCTATTTCGCAACCGGCGCGTCGTGCTCACGCCGCTGAGGGAGAACTCCAAGCCGGATATTGCGAAAGTCGAAGCGGCGTGGTCTGCCTGCGGCGCGCGCGTCTCGCGCATGGACCCCGAGGAGCACGACGCCGTGCTCGCAACGGTCAGCCACCTGCCGCACGTCCTGGCCTACGCGCTGGTGCACGGCGTCGCGAAGCGCAACAATTCCGAGCAGCTCTTTTCCTTCGCCGCCGGAGGATTCCGGGATTTCACGCGCATTGCCTCGAGCCATCCCGAGATGTGGCGCGACATCTGTCTCGCGAACCGCGACCGGGTGCTGCAGGAGCTGAAGTCCTACGCGAACGAGCTCGGCTCCATCCGCAAGCTGATCCAGAAAGGCGATGCGGCCGGGCTGGAAAAGGTCTTTGCCGCCGCGCGGGAAGCGCGCAACAAGTGGATTCGCTCGAGCTGAAGCCCGCGTCGCGCGCCGCGGGCACGGTGCGCCTTCCCGGATCAAAGAGCATCTCCAACCGGGTGCTGCTGCTCGCCGCGCTGGCGCAGGGCGAGACCGAACTGCTGGGGCTCCTCGATGCCGACGACACGCGCGTCATGCGCGAAGCGCTGTCCCGCCTCGGGGTTTCATTCATCGAAAACACCGTGAAAGGCGTCGCCGGGCCATTTCCCGTGAAGCAGGCCGAGCTGTTCCTCGGCAACGCCGGCACCGCGTTCCGGCCGCTTACCGCGGCGCTGGCATTCAGCGGCGGCGAATACCGTCTCTCAGGCGTGCCGCGTATGCACGAGCGGCCGATCGGCGACTTGGTCGACGCGCTGCGCGGCATCGGCGCGCGCATCGACTACCTGGGGAAGGAAGGATTCCCGCCGCTTGCCGTTCATCCCGGCAGGCTCTCTCTGGAAAAACTGCGGGTGCGGGGAGACGTCTCGTCGCAGTTCCTCACCGCGCTGCTGATGGCGCTCCCGCTTGCGGGCAAGCCGGCGCGCGTCGAGGTGCAGGGCGAGCTGATCTCCAGGCCCTACGTCGAGATCACCCTAAACGTGATGAAGCGCTTCGGCATCGAGGTGAAGCGCACCGGCTGGCGCTACTTCGACGTCCCCGCGGGCGCCTATCGCTCGCCGGGAAAGATCTACGTCGAGGGCGACGCGTCCTCCGCCTCCTATTTCCTCGCCGCCGGCGCGATCGGCGGCGGGCCGGTGCGCGTCGAGGGCGTCGGGCGGGGCAGCATCCAGGGCGATGTGCGCTTCACCGAGGTGCTGGAGCGCATGGGTGCAGATATTTCCATGGGCGAAGACTGGATCTGCGTTTCCCAAAACAAGAGGCTGAAGCCGATCGACATGGACCTGAACCACATTCCGGACGCCGCGATGACTGCCGCGGTGCTCGCGCTCTTCGCCGACGGCCCCAGCACGATCCGCAACGTGGCGAGCTGGCGCGTGAAGGAGACCGACCGGCTGGCCGCGATGGCGACAGAACTACGGAAGCTTGGCGCTCAGGTCGAGGAGGGTGCCGATTTCCTCAAGATCAATCCGGGAAAGCTGAAGCCGAACGTCGCCATCGACACCTACGACGATCACCGCATGGCGATGAGCTTCTCGCTCGCCGCGCTCGGCGGCGTGCCGGTGCGCATCAACGACCCGCAGTGCGTCGCCAAGACCTTTCCAGAGTACTTCGAGGTGTTCTCTGCCATCGTCGCCTGAGGCGCGGGGATATAATGCTTACGATGAAGAAGGTCGTTACACGCGCATCATTGAAGGCTCCGCCGCGAGACCGCGAGTACTGGCTTTCGCGCCCACCCGAAGAGCGCCTTGCCGCCGTCGAGCAGTTGCGGCAGGAAGCCGCCGCGGGGCGCCCCGATGCTGAACAAGGACTTCAGAGAGTTTGTCGAGTTACTCGGCTCCGCCGGGGTTGAGTACCTGATCGTCGGCGGTTACGCACTCGCGGCGCATGGACATCCGCGCTACACCGGTGATCTGGACATCTGGATCCGGTCGACGCCCGCAAACGTAGATCGATTGCTTCAGGCGCTGTCCGGATTCGGTTTCGGCAGCCTTGGATTGAAGCGCGAGGATTTCCTCCAGCCCAGTGCAGTCGTGCAGCTCGGCTACCCGCCTTCGCGGATCGATCTGCTCACGGGCTTGAGCGGGGTGGACTTCGATGCTTGCTATCCGAACCGCGCCGAGATCACGATCGCCGGCGTGCGCCTCCCGTTCATCGGCCTGGCGGAGTTCCGGGTCAACAAGCGGGCCTCGGGTCGAGCCAAGGACATTGCGGACCTCGAGAGTCTCGACGGAAAGGACGGTTAGGAACTCATTCGATCACCCGGCTCGCACGCGCGAGCACGGCCGGCGGTACGCGAACTTTGATCTGCCGCGCAGTCCGGAGATTCACCGCCAGCTCGAATTGCGATGCCTGATCGATCGGAATCTCGCCGGGCTTCGCACCGCGCAGGACCTTGGCCAGCATAAGGACCGGATGGGACCGGTGCGCTATGGATGACCAGTACCCTCGGTTTGCGTACTGCGGACTGGGCAAACGTACGGCCTGATAGCAAGATGCCAGCGGCGCCGGCGAGCAGGACGCCACGTCGATTCATTCGATCACCCGGTCGGCGCGCAGCAGCAGGGACTGCGGGATCGCGAGGCCGAGAGCCTTCGCCGCTTTCGCGTTGATCGTCAGATCGAACTTGGTCGGCGCCTCGATCGGTAGGTCGCCCGGCCTGGTGCCCTTGAGGATCTTGTCGACGTAGACGCTCAAGCGGCGCGCAAGATCGTTGTTGTCCGGGCTGTAGGACATCAGGCAGCCCTGCTCGACCAGCTCGGCCTGCCCGCACGACCCCGGCAACCCGCTCGCCACCGCGAGCCGGCCGATCTCGTGGCGGCGGCCGTATGCACGCGGGCTGCGCTCGACCAGGTATGCATCAGCCCGTTCCTGCTTCAGCCGCGAGAACGCCGACGCGAAGTCTCCCGGAGCGGATTCGACGAGGACCATGGTCTTGCCCCGCCGTTCCGCCGCGGCCCGCATCTTGACCGCGTACGGCCTTTCCCACTCCTCGCGCAAACCGACGAACGCGATACGCCCGGCGCGCGGCGCGAGCTCCAGGAACAGCTCGACGCGCTTGGCTTCGAGATCCTCGTCCACGTCAAGGGACAGTCCGGTGATGGTGCCGCCCGGACGCCCCATGCTCTGCGCGAGACCCGTGCTGATCAGGTGGCTTGCATTCACCAGCCCGACGATCGGCAGCGTCGGCGCGGCCTTGTGTGCGGGCGGCACGAGCAGCGACGAAGGCAGGAAGACGGCTTCCACCTTGAGGCGGACGAAATCGGCCATGAACACCTGTAGGCGCTCGGGCCTTCCTTCGAGCGTTCGCATCTCTAGAACGAGGTTCTTGCCCTGGACGTAGCCGAGGTCGCGCAGGCCGTGGACAAAGGCGCGCACGAACGGATTCGCCGGGTCAGGGCCGGAGATCTCGGCGAGCGCAGAAGTGGTCGCGACAAAACCGACGCGGTGGATTTTTCCGGCGCGCTGCGCTTGACTGAGTGCCAGGCCCGGCGCGACCAGCGTGGCGCAAGCGAACAGAACGCTGCGGCGGTCCGTGATGGGGCTCCCCTCTGCGGCAGAATAACCTCACGCATGTCGGCACACATCCCCGTGATCGCGATCGACGGCCCCTCGGCGTCGGGCAAGGGCACGATCGCAAAGCGCGTGGCCGGGGCGCTCGGGTTCCACTACCTGGAAAGCGGGGCCTTGTACCGGCTGGTCGCCCTAGTTGCACTGCGGCAGGGCCTGCAGGACGAAGCGGCGATCGCCGACGCCGCCGAGCACATGGACGTCGTGTTTCAGGAAGACGAAATTCTCATTGAAGACCAAGACGTTAGCGCACAAATCCGGCACGAGACGGTGGGCAACCGGGCGTCCGAGATCGCGCCGATGCGCCAGGTGCGGCAGGCCCTTTTGACCCGCCAAAGGGCGTTCCGGCAGCCCCCGGGGCTGGTAGCCGACGGGCGGGACATGGGGACCATCGTGTTCCCGGATGCGGCGCTCAAAATCTTCTTGACAGCGAGTCCGGAAATCCGCGCTCAACGCAGGTATAAGCAGTTGATAGAAAAAGGAATCGCTGCTAATCTGGGCGCCCTTTCGCGGGACCTCGCCGAGCGTGACAAGCGCGACGCGACCCGTGCCGTGGCGCCCCTGGTTCCGGCGCCCGATTCGCAAGTGCTGGATTCGTCGGCGCTTTCGATTGAAGAGGGGGTCGACCGAATTTTGGAGTTATGGGCGGGCGGGCCACGTGGCGGCGCCCGGTTTGCAACTTAGCCCGGAGCCCAAGTCTCCGGTTTGAAAAGGTTTTTTCAATTTACATGGCCAGTGTTTCCCCGCAGCCGTCCAAATCCCCCGCC
>Ga0208454_1000986_pt1 | contig 12966 bp, 9 predicted proteins | sample EasRivMeERMZT100_FD_187530 | JGI IMG/M metagenome (GOLD analysis project Ga0208454, IMG submission 187530) | Soil microbial communities from meander-bound floodplain in the East River, Colorado, USA - East River MetaG ERMZT100 (SPAdes) (version 2) | ecosystem: Environmental > Terrestrial > Soil >...
CGCAGTCGCTTGGCGCGACGGCCGGCTAGAGACGCTGAGCGACGAGCTGCTCGACGACTTCGACGACTTCCCAGGGCTCTACGACACGCTCGTGACCAAACGCAACACGGCGTGGGTCGGCGCCCTCGAGCGTTATCTCAAAGACGGCCGCCGTTACCTGGTCGTGGTCGGCGCGCTGCATCTGGTGGGCCACGACAACGTCATCGATATGCTGGCCGCTCGCGGTCACAAGGTCGTCCGTCTGAACTGACGGCTCAGACCTCGACCATCTCGAAGTCTTCCTTGCCGGAGCCGCAATCCGGGCAACGCCAGGACAGCGGAATGTCGGCCCATTTGGTGCCGGGAGGAATACCCTCGTCCGGCCGACCCAAGGCTTCATCGTAGATGAAGCCGCAGATGAGACACATATAAGTCTTCACGTCGCTTTACACCAATCCGCGCTCCCGCTCGCGCGCCTTGCAAAGCGTAGCACAACGAACGTCATGCACCGGCCTCGCCCGAGCGGAAAACTGCCGCAAGGCGCGCGAGTCGCACGAGCGCGTCCTGGGTTTCGAGTAGCGACTGCTTCAGCGGCAAGGCGAGCGGCAAAATCTCCGCCAACCGGCAGCCCACCCAAACGGCGTCGTCGTATGACGTGGCGATACCGCGATACGCGGGCAACGGCTCGAGCAAATTGCGCAACACCCCCGCGAGCTCCGCGTGCTCGAGCGGCAGCGCCAACCTCGGCAGCGGCGGCAACCATGCCACCTCACCAACGTACAAACCGTCCGTTTGGCGGTGACTCTGCTGCACGCGAAACGTCTCGCGACCGACGCCAAGGACACCGAGCAATCCGCCGCTCTCTTGATGCCAATCGACGATCTCGGCCGCGGTGCCAAGGTCGTACCACGTGGCGTCACCGACCTCCCCACCCTGACGAATCGCGACGACACCGAACCGGTTCACGCCGCGCAGACAGCGCGCCACCATGTCGACGTAGCGCGGCTCGAAAACGCGCAACCACAGGGGACCGTCGGCAAACAGCACGGTTTTCAGCGGAAACAGCGGCAGCTCGTTGGTCGTGCTCTTAAGCCTCGTCGCGCCTCACGCCGAGGCCGCTGCGCGGCTTTCGAGCGCGCGCTGCAGGAGCAGCGGAAGGCCTTGGAAACCACCGTTCGACATCAAGACGACTTGATCCCCGGCCGCGAGCTCCCCCAGCAAACGCTCGAGCAGCTCGCGGACGTCGGTGTCGACGTGCACGCGCTCACCGAGCGGCGCGAACGCTGCGGCGGGGTCCCAGTCGAGGCCTGCGGCACCGAGCACGAACACGCGGTCGGCGCCGTCGAAGGCGCCGCACAACGTGTCGCGGTGCACGCCCATGCGCATCGTGTTGGAGCGCGGCTCCATCACGGCCACGAGTCGCTGCCCGGGGGCGCGGCTCCGCAAGCCCGCGAGCGTGGTGGCGATCGCCGTCGGATGGTGGGCGAAGTCTTCGTAGAGGCTTATGCCGGCAAACGTGCCGCGCAGCTCGAGCCGGCGCTTCACGCCTTGGAAACGCGCCAGCGCAGCGAGCGCCACGTCCGGTGCGACGCCGACGTGGCCCGCAGCGGCGATGGCTGCAAGCGCGTTCTCGAGGTTGTGCTGACCGAGCAGCGACCACGTCGTGCTGCCGAGCGCCTTACCGTTGTGCTGAACGGTGAACCGCGACTGCGCGCCGATCGAGTCGTAGCGAGCCGACCATTGCGCGCTCGCGTCGCTCGCGCTGAACCGGGTGATCGGTGTCCATACGCCGCGCGCGAGCAATCGCTCGATGTTCTGATCCTGGCCGTTCGCCACGATCAAGCCGTTGCCGGGCACCGTGCGCAGCAGCTGGTGGAACTGCCAAATGATGGCATCGATGTCCGCGTAAATGTCGGCGTGATCGAATTCGATGTTGTTGACGATCAGCGTGCGCGGTCGGTAGTGCACGAACTTCGCGCGCTTGTCGAAGAACGCGGTGTCGTACTCGTCGGCTTCGACGACGAAGTAGGGCGACGCACCGAGCCGCGCGGAGATCCCGAAGTTGCTCGGCACACCGCCGACGAGAAAGCCGGGCGCGAGGCCGGCGTGCTCGAGAATCCAGGCGAGCATGCTCGTGCTCGTGGTCTTGCCGTGGGTGCCCGACACCGCGAGCACCCAACGCTCGCGCAGCACGTGCTCGGCGAGCCACTCGGGCCCGGAGTAATACGGGCGGCCCGAATCGAGCAGCGCTTCGATCACGGGCTTGCCGCGACTCAAGGCGTTACCGACGACGACACAATCCACGCCGGGGTCGATGGCCGTGTCGTAACCCTGCACCAGACGAATGCCGAGTTGCTCGAGCTGAGTGCTCATCGGCGGATAGACGTTCTGGTCCGCGCCGGACACGTCGTGGCCGGCTGCTTTGGCGATCGCCGCGACGCCGCCCATGAACGTACCGCAGATACCGAGAATATGAACGCGCATTAGCTCGCGACTGGCAGCAATGACTGCTGGAGACTGACCGAGAGCAGAACGTACCCTAACATGATCGCCACACCGAGCGCATAAGGTCGGTCGAGCGCACGCGCCAGCACGAAACCCGCAATGTCGATCGACCAAATCGCGAGCAGGAGCAAGAGCAGCCACGGCAGGGCGACCTCGCCCTCCGCCACGTCGAGCGACTGGCTCCAGAGCGCGAGCGGCACGATGAGGAGGCTCAACAGCGCGTTCACGCCGAGCAAGGCGCTCATCGTTTGCTTAAACCGCCGCACGCGATCGAACGTCCGCAGTACAGCCCAGACGAACGCGAGGTCGAGCGCGGTGGTCAGCAGCGTCACGAACACGCCGCGAACGTTGAGCCCGTCCACGAGCAGCACGAGTAGGTCGACGGCTACCGATACGCCGAGCACCAGCAGGAAGAAAAACTGCGAAGACGGCAGCTGGTCCGGTCCGCGCCGGTGCACAGTAATTTCGACGAACAACAAAATCAGACGCCACACGGGATGCTTCCGCCAGCACGGACCGGGATAATAGCTCATGAGCGCAAAGCCACAGGACGGACGGTGACGACCAAAGAGACCATTGGCTGGGTAGCCACCGCCGACAAGCTGACCGAGCTTCTCGATGCCCTCACGAACGTGTCCATCGCCGCCGTCGACACCGAGTTCGTCCGCGAGAAGACCTACTACCCGCAGCTGTGCCTCATTCAAGTGGCCACCCGCGAGCAAACGGCCTGCATCGATTGCCTCGCACCGCTCGACCTCGAGCCGCTCTACGCGCTCATGTTTCGCCCCGGCTTCACGTGGGTGCTACACAGCGCTCGCCAAGATCTCGAGGTGATTTGGCAGCGGGCGGGGCGCCTGCCGCCGCGACTGATCGACACGCAGATCGCGGCCGCGCTCGGCGGCTCGGCGCCGCAGATCGGGCTCGAGACGCTGCTGGCGCGCACAGTCGGCGTCGAGCTCGGCGAGAGTTACGCGCGCACCGATTGGAGCCGCAGACCGTTGCCCGAGGCCGCCGTCAAGTACGCGCTCGACGACGTCCATTACCTGCTGACCGCCTGGGACCGTCTCGAGGCAGAGCTCGAGACGCTGGGTCGGCGCGACTGGCTGCTCGAGGATTGCGAGCGCGCGCTCGCGGAACCGCCCGAGGCCGATCCGTTGCAGGTCTGGGTGCGCCTGAAAGGCGTGCACGGGCTACCGTTCCCGGCGCAATGCGCAGCGCTGACGCTCGTGCGCTGGCGCGAAGCGGCGGCCCAGCGCGCGGACCGACCGCGGCGTTGGCTGCTGGCCGACGAAGAGCTGTTGTCGATCGCCGCCGCTCTCCCCGCCACGACCGAGGCTCTCGAACCGCTCATGCCGCCGAAGTTCGTGGCGCGATTCGGCGCCGCGGTCCTTACCGCGATCGCGAGCCGCAGCGACGCGGCGCTCGAGGCGGACGTTCGCGCCAACGCCTCGCAGGGGCCGCCCGACAAGAACGCCATCAAGAACCTGCAGGAGCAAGTGCGCCAGCGTGGCGCGGCGCTCGGTATCGAGCCCGAAATCCTCGCCACGCGCCGCGAGCTCGTCGCGCTCGCCGCCGGCCACCCACCGCGCCATCTCACGCACGGCTGGCGCGCAGCCGAGCTCGCCGCCGTGATTTCGGGTAGCGCCCGGGCCTCGGACTAGCCCTGCAGAGGGCAGTCCCGGGAACGCCGTGAATCCGTCCCTGGAGGCTCCGGCGGCGCCATCCCTGGCGCCGACGGTCCCGGGACTGCCCTCTGCAGGACTAGTCCGAGACCCGCCAACCCTCAGCGCTTTGGTCGCGCGCAAACAGACGAGCGCGCACCCGCAAGACCGAACCACTGCGGCCAATGTGTCCCCGAGCGAGTCTGCATGGGCTCTCCCGGGAGCGTCGGCGACAGGACGTCGCCGCCGCAGCCTCCATGGACGGATTTACGGCGGTCCCGGGAGAGCCCATGCAGGCTCGCTCGGGGACACTTACGCGATGAGCGCTGTTCGTCGGCGCAAAGAACGGCGGGTTAGCGGAGGCCGATGGCCCTTTTTAGGCGGGCGTAGACGTCGTCGACTTCGCCGGTGGCGTCGACGGTCTTCAAGAGCTTGCGCGCCGTGTAGTACTCGACGAGCGGCGCCGTTTGCTTTTCGTAGACCTGCAAGCGATTGCGGATCGTGGCTTCGTTGTCATCGTCGCGTTGCAGCAGCTCACCGCCGGCTTTGCGGCAGGCCGTAAGCTCCGCGGGTGACGAGAAATAGATGTTGAGCACCTGGCCCGTCTTCGAGCAGGTCCGCCGACCCGTGAGGCGTTTCATTAGGATGTCGAAGTCCACGTCCATGAGCACGACGCCGTCGAGCTTCAGGCCGAGCTCCGCCAGCACACCGTCCAAGCTGTCGGCCTGGGCGCGGTTGCGCGGAAAGCCGTCGAGGATGAAGCCCTTTTGGGCATCGGGAAGGGCGATGCGGTCCTTGATCATGCCGAGCACGACCTCGTCCGACACGAGCTCCCCGGCGTCCATCGCGGCTTTGGCCTTTAGGCCGAGCGGCGTCTTGTCGGCCACCGCGCGGCGCAGCAGATCGCCGGTCGAGACCTGCGGCAACCCGTGGTCTAGCTGGATGCGCTGCGCCTGGGTGCCTTTGCCGGAACCCGGCGCACCGAGCATGACGATTCGCATGGTGATCTCCCACGGATAGACTGAAAGGGGCGACTACGCTAGCGAACGCCGGCGACTTTCGTCAAACGCAAGTCCGCTTTGCTATTCTGCGTAGGAGCGGCGACAGCGAGGCGGAGGGTCAGTGAAGAAGAACATTTTCTACGCCCAATCGGGCGGCGTAACGGCCGTGATCAACGCGAGTGCCTGCGGCGTCATCGAGACCGCGCGTAAGCATCGCAACAAGCTCGGCAAAGTCTATGCAGGCCGCAACGGCATTCTCGGCGCGCTGACCGAGGATATGATCGACACGACCGCCGAATCGGCCAAGACCATCGCCGCATTGCGCCACACGCCGGGCGGCGCTTTCGGCTCCGCGCGCTACAAGCTCAAGGGTCTCGAGCAAAACCGCGCCGAGTACGAGCGGCTCATCGAGGTCTTCAAAGCGCACGACATCGGCTATTTCTTCTACAACGGCGGCGGCGACTCGATGGACACCGCGTACAAGGTGTCGCAGTTAGGCCAAGAGCTCGGCTACCCCGTGGTCTGTATCGGCGTGCCGAAGACGGTGGACAACGACCTGCCCGTGACCGACACCTGCCCGGGGTTCGGCTCGGTGGCCAAGTACGTGGCCGTCTCGACGCGCGAAGCCGCGCTCGACGTGGCTTCGATGGCGCGCACGTCGACGCGCGTCTTCATTCTCGAGGTCATGGGCCGGCACGCCGGCTGGATCGCCGCGGCGGCCGGGCTTGCGGGAGAGACGCCTGGCGACGCACCGCACGTGATCCTGTTTCCCGAGATCCCCTTCGACGAAACCACCTTCCTCGCGCGCGTCAAAGACGCCGTGACCCGCTACGAGTACTGCGTCGTCGTCGTCTCCGAGGGCGCGAAATACGCCGACGGGCGGTTCCTAGCCGAGGCCGGCACGACGGACGCCTTCGGCCATGCCCAGCTCGGTGGCGTGGCGGCCACGGTGGCGCAGCTCGTCAAGTCCAAGCTCGGCTTCAAATACCACTACGCCATCGCCGACTATCTGCAACGCGCCGCCCGCCACATCGCCTCGAAGGTGGATGTCGAGCAGGCGTACGCGATGGGCAAAGCGGCCGTCCTGCTCGCGCTGGCGGGCGAGAACGCCGTCATGCCGACGATCGTGCGCAAGTCGGGCGCCCCGTACCGCTGGACGGTGGGCAAAGTGGCCTTGAGCCGCGTGGCGAACAAAGAAAAGATGATGCCGCGCAGTTTCATCACGAAGGACGGCTTTGGCATCACGGCCGGGTGCCGGAGCTACCTTGCACCGCTGATCCAAGGCGAAGACTACCCGCCGTACAAGAACGGCCTGCCGAGTTATGTCAGCCTCAAAAATCAGCGGGTTGCGCGGCGGCTCAGCACGAACTTTGTGCTAAAGTAGCCGCGCTTCGCCGGGGGGCGGCGAGGCAGCTGGAGAAAAACAAGGGCGGAAACCCGTTCGCGTCAGCCGACGCCCCCTCTATCTCGGCGAGGCTTCACTGGGTTGAATCGAGGTCGCGGGACCGCGCTGTGCGCGCCCAGTCGACCATGGGAATTGTTGGGAGAAGACGGGATGAATCCAGGTAATACGCTTTGGCTGTCGTTGGGCGCGGCCTTTTTGGCCGTCGTCTATGGGGTAATCACCGTGCGCTGGGTGCTCAAGCAATCGCCCGGCAACGCCCGCATGCAAGAGATCGCGGGAGCGATCCAAGAAGGCGCCAGTGCGTACATGAATCGACAGTACACGACGATCGCCGTTGCCGGCGTCGTGCTGTTCGTCGTCCTCGGCTTCGCGCTGAACTGGAATACGGCCGTCGGCTTTGCCGTAGGCGCCCTGTTCTCGGGGCTTGCCGGCTACATCGGCATGTTCGTTTCGGTGCGCGCCAACGTGCGAACCGCACAAGCCGCAACCCACGGCTTGAACACCGCCTTGAAGATGGCGTTCCGCGGCGGCGCGGTCACCGGCTTGCTCGTGGTGGGCTTAGGTCTCCTCGGCGTCGCCGGGTACTACCTGGTGCTGGAAACCATGGGTGTCGAGCGCGAGGACATTCTGAAAGCGCTCGTCGGCCTCGCCTTCGGCGGCTCGTTGATCTCGATCTTCGCTCGACTCGGCGGCGGCATCTTCACGAAGGGTGCGGACGTCGGCGCGGACCTCGTTGGTAAGGTCGAAGCCGGTATTCCGGAAGATGATCCGCGCAACCCGGCCGTCATTGCCGACAACGTCGGCGACAACGTCGGCGACTGCGCCGGCATGGCCGCGGATTTGTTCGAAACCTACGCGGTCACATTGATCGCCACCATGCTCCTCGGTGGCCTCATGGCTGCAACGCTCGGCGATAACGCCGTGCTCTATCCCGTAGCGCTCGGCGCGGTGTCGATCGTCGCATCGATCATCGGCACCTTCTTCGTCAGCACGAAGACCGGCAAGATCATGCCGGCCCTCTACAAAGGCGTGGTGGTATCGGGCGTGCTGGCTGCGATCGCCTTCTACCCGATCACGATGTCGCTCATGCCGGGCACCGGCGCAATGAACCTGTACTTCGCCGCATTGATCGGGCTGGTGCTGACCGCCGCCATGGTGGTCATCACCGAGTATTACACCGGCACGAATTTCAGCCCCGTGCAGAAGATCGCGGCGGCATCGACGACGGGTCACGCGACCAACATGATCGCGGGCCTCGGCGTGTCAATGAAAGCAACCGCGTTGCCCGTGGTTGCCGTCAGCGCGTCGATCTGGGGCGCTTTCGAGCTCGCCGACCTCTACGGCATCGCCATCGCCGCAACCAGCATGCTGTCGATGACGGGGATGATCGTGGCGCTCGACGCGTTCGGCCCGATCACCGACAACGCCGGTGGTATCGCCGAGATGTCGAAGCTGCCGAAGGAAGTACGGCACGTCACCGACGCCCTCGACGCCGTCGGCAACACCACCAAAGCGGTGACGAAGGGTTACGCGATCGGCTCGGCCGGCCTCGCGGCGCTCGTGCTGTTTGCCGACTACACGCACAGCCTCACCGAAGCGGGATTCGGCACCGTGTTGTTCGACTTGTCGAATCACGAGGTCATCATCGGCTTGTTCATCGGCGGTCTCATTCCTTATCTATTCGGCGCCATGGCCATGGAAGCCGTCGGCCGCGCCGCGGGCTCGGTGGTGAACGAAGTGCGCCGCCAGTTCCGTGAGATCAAGGGCATCATGGAAGGCACGACGCGCCCGGATTACTCCACGGCCGTCGACTTGCTGACCAAAGCCGCAATCAAGGAAATGATCGTTCCGTCGCTGCTGCCGCTCTTGGTGCCGGTGATCGTAGGCCTCGTGCTCGGCCCCGCGGCGCTCGGTGGCTTGCTCGTCGGCACGATTGTCACGGGCCTCTTCGTGGCCATCTCGATGACGACGGGCGGCGGCGCCTGGGACAACGCCAAGAAGTACATCGAGGACGGCCACCACGGCGGCAAGGGCTCCGACGCCCACAAGGCCGCGGTCACGGGCGACACGGTCGGCGATCCGTACAAGGACACGGCTGGCCCGGCGATCAACCCGCTCATCAAGATCATCAATATCGTCGCGTTGCTCAGCGTGCCGCTGCTGTAGCGACCGCGCCCTTTGCTCGCAATCGAAGCCGGCGAGTGATCCTCGCCGGCTTTTTTTCTGCCCCTGGCGGCGCCCTGGCCTCGCCCGGCTCAGCTTGGGGATGGTAGAGCTTTGCGTGGCCGGATGTGTTATGAACGCCGCGATGTTTGAGGGAGATTCTCGATGAGCACACCACCACCGATCCTGACCGAGCTCATGTTGTCCGACGCCATGAAAAGCGCCGTCGACTCCGCTTTCGGGACGGGCAAGCCGCTCGCGATTTCGTACGTCGACGAAAGCGGCGCTCCCCAGCTCTCCTATCGGGGCAGCACACAGGCCTTCAGCGACACACAACTTGCGATCTGGGTTCGCAATCCGGACGGGCGAATTCTCGAGTCGATCGCCAAGAATCCCGCCGTTGCTTTGATCTACGGCAACTTCGACCCGACCAATCGCAGTTTCATGATCTTCCGTGGGCGCGCCCACATCGACGGCAGCGAAGCCGCGCGCCGACAGGTCTACGAGCGCGCGCACGAGTTCGAGCGCAATCAAGACAAGGAGCGCAAAGGCGTCGCGATCCTCATCGATCTCGACAGCGTCGAGGGCTTTTTCGGCGGCGCGCGGCTCAAGATGAAGCGCTGAGCAACACGGCGACGTGCTAGCCGCCGGCCGGAACCCTCGCTCGGACGATCGAGCGCCAGTGCCGTTGCTCACGAAGAAGGTGCACGACACGCTGCTCGCTGCCGCGCGGGCGGGAACCGCGACCGCCGAGTGCTCGCTCGACTTGGAGCGCACGCGGGTGACCGTGCAGGTCGACACCGACGGTTGGACCTTCGGCGCTCAACGGTTCGGACATCTGCAACGCTGTAAGGACCGCACGATCTATTACTGGACCGGCAGCGAATTCGAGCCCGTGTCCCGCTTCACGACGTCGCTGATCAAGCTCGTGCCCACGGATTGGGGGCCGCCGACGTTCGAGATCGATGGCATCAAGATGCTGCCGACCGCGCGCATCTCTCCGTACGCGGACGCCGAGCGGAAAGTGGCGCTGATCCAGCCGCGTGGCAAAAGGATCCTCGATACGTGCGGCGGCCTCGGGTACTTCGCCGCGTGGTGTTTACAGGGTGCAGCCGCGCACATCTCGTCGTACGAAAAGAACGCCGACGTGCTGTGGCTACGTAGCTTGAACCCGTGGTCGCCGAGCGCGGTGCCGCAATTGACGTTGGCGCAAGCCGATGTCGTGAACGAGATCGCCGCGCTACCGAGCGATTCGTTCGACGCCGCGCTCCACGATCCGCCGCGTTTCGGCATCGCCGGCGAGCTCTACTCGCACGCGTTCTACGGCGAGCTGGCGCGAGTGCTGAAACGCGGTGCATCGTTGTTCCATTACACCGGTACGCCGAACAAGCTCACGACGGGGCGCGATCTAGCGAACGAGGTGAGCCTACGTTTGCGGGCTAGAGGATTTGCGACGCAACCGAAAGGCGACGGCGTGCTCGCGAGAAAAACGTAACGGCCGCGCCGACGGCTGCTGCGATCCCGAGTCTCAGGTTCAGCCATTATTGTTGCATCGCGATGCCGCGACGGTGAGCGTGCTATCGTGTGTATCGCTTGGGACCATGACTGAGTCCGAGTCATACCCAAGCCAATGAGAAGTCCCCGGAGAGGGATCCCCGGCGTGCCTAGCATTACGATTCGTCCGCTTCAGTCCACGTTGCTAACGTGGGTCGTGCGCCTCGTCCTCGCGTGCGCCGCAAACTCGAGCGCTGCGCAGGATGACGATCTCTTTCGCAACGACGTCGTGCTGTCAGAGTTGAACCTGCCGACCAACATCGAGTTCCTACCCGACGGCAGCATGCTGATCGGGGAGCTCGGCGGCAAGATCCAGATCGCGGCCCCCGGCGCCTTACAAGTGGCACCGGTGCCGTTCCTGACGTTGTCGAACGTCGGCTCCACCAACGGCCAACAGGGCTTGATGGACATCGAGCTCGATCCGGACTTCGCCACGAACGGCTACTACTACGTGTTCTACACGCTGGGCTCGCCGAATCGAGATCGGGTCTCGAGGTTCACCGCCGTCGGCACGACCACCGATCCGGCCACCGAATTTCTGATCTATCAGGACCCACTCAACGCCAACGCCGAACATCACGGCGGGGCGCTCGGGTTCGGGCCCGATGGCAAGCTGTACATTACGACCGGTGAGCATTTCAATTCGGGGTTGGCACAGGACCTCACGAGTCCGCGCGGCAAGATCCTCCGCGTCAACAAAGACGGCACGATCCCGACCGACAACCCGTTCTACGACGGCGCTGGACCGAACCGAGACGAGGTCTGGGCCCTAGGGCTCAGGAATCCCTACCGAGCCTCCTTCGATTCCGTGACGGGGCGTTACTTCATCGGCGACGTGGGCGGCAACGACTTCTCGGCGGCTGATGAGGAAATCAACCTCGGCGTGGCCGGAGCCAACTACGGCTGGCCCCTGTGCGAGGGAACTTGCGGCCTTTCAGGCGTAACGAGTCCGATCTTCTCCTATGAGCACCTCGGACGCGATGCCGCCATCACCGGCGGCTTCGTCTACCGAGGTACGCAGTTTCCTCCGGAATATCAGGGCAGCTACTTCTACGCCGACTACACCCAGAACTGGATCCGTCGTCTAACCTTCGACGCCAGTGGCAACGTCACGGGCTCGCACTTCTTCGAGCCACCCGACGGCAGCGAGGACGGCCCGTACGGCGATATCGTGCATCTAACCGGCGGACCGGACGGCGCCCTGTACTACGTGGACCTCGGCTACTCGGACACCACGGGTGATTTCGGCGTCAGCAAGATCCGCAGGATCAGCTATATAGGGCTCGGCAACCAACCGCCCGTCGTCACCGCGAGCGCATCGCCCACGTCGGGTTTGCCGCCGTTGAGCGTCGTTTTCTTAAGCACCGGCACGGTCGACCCCGAAGGGGAACCACTGACCTACCTTTGGAATTTTGGCGGCGGCGCGACGGCGACCACGCCCGATGCCGAGCACACCTACACCACGGCTGGCCGCTACGTTGCAACGTTGGCCGTATCGGATGGACTGCTATCGACCACTTCGCCGCCTCTGGCCATCAACGTCGGCAACGCACCGCAGATCGAGATTACCTTCCCGGCGACGAGCTCCACCTTTCGAGCCGGGGAGGAGTTGTTTTTCAGTGGCACTGCTGTCGACGCTGAGGATGGTGTTCTACCGGCAAGTGCGTATTCGTGGGCGGTCGATTTTCTGCACGCGGGCCATGTCCACCCGGCGCTGCCGCTGACGGGCGTGACTGAAGGGTCATTCGTCGTGCCCACGAGTGGGCACGACTTTTCGGGCGACACCCGCTACGAGATTCGCCTCACCGTTACCGACTCGAACGGTCTACAAAGCAGCACCGCGGTGCTCGTTTATCCGGAGAAGGTCAACCTCACGTTCGCAACCCTGCCCAGTGGGCTCTCGCTGAAACTCGATGGCATCACGCGCACCACTCCGTTCGTGACGGACTCGCTCGTCGGGTTCACCCACTCGGTGGAAGCCGCCGATCAGACACAGAATGGCGCCGCGTACACCTTCAACTCGTGGTCCGACGGCAGTGCACAGGCACACGACCTCTTGGTGCCGGCGACGGATCAGGAATACACCGCTTCCTACACCGGCACTGTCGTGCCACAGCCGCTGGCGTTCGCACACAGCGGTGGAACCTTCAGTGATACGAGCGGCACGGCGCTGAGCGTGCAGCTGACCAACGTGAAGGCGGGCAGTTTGCTCGTGGCGTACGTGAAGTGGGAAGGCTCGGCCGCTTCGACCGTGACGCTGAGCGACGGCACCAACACCTTCACCGCCGATACACTCAACAGCGCTACGAACAACGACCTGCACGGCCGCTTCTACTACCTGCTCTCCTCCAACGCCTCGGGCACCGTGACCTACACGGCCACCTGGAGCGCGGCGCGGCCGTACCGAAGACTGGCGGTCTACGAGTACAGCTTCAACGGCGGCACCGTGAGCTTCGATGCCTCCAATCGTGCGACGGCGAACTCCGGGAGCCTCACGAGCGGCAACATCACCACCACGGGCACCGACGAAGTCGCGTTCGGCGCCTATGGCGAGTACAGCTCCACGAGCTCGACCGCCGAGCGCATCAACGGTCTGCTGGCCGATCAAGTCCAGCGCGCAGACGACGCGTCGATGTGGAGCAAGACCTTCACGAGTCCCTTCACCGGCGCGGCCACCGCGACCGGCAATAGCACCACC
>Ga0208454_1000987_pt1 | contig 12943 bp, 10 predicted proteins | sample EasRivMeERMZT100_FD_187530 | JGI IMG/M metagenome (GOLD analysis project Ga0208454, IMG submission 187530) | Soil microbial communities from meander-bound floodplain in the East River, Colorado, USA - East River MetaG ERMZT100 (SPAdes) (version 2) | ecosystem: Environmental > Terrestrial > Soil...
CCGATCCATGGGTGATAGAGGGCCCCGTACGACAAGGCGCGCCTTTCGCCCGGCGAGAGCGTGCCCGGATCGCCGGCGGACGGAGCCTGCACCGTGCGCAGGCGCTCCGCGTAGCGCACCGCGTCGCGCGCACGGTAGTGGCGCGGCAGCGCGAGAACAGCCACCAATTCGCCGCTCCCCGCGGCGAGCCTCAGCGCGGCCCGATGGACGGCGAGCAGCTCCGCTTCGCCCGACGCGGCGAATTCTGTCGCGGGCAGCGCCACCCACTCGTCCTCGCGCACCACGACGAAGATGGCATTCGATCCTTCGCTGCGCTCGTCGCCCAGCTCGGCAGTGACCTGGTAGTAATAGACGCCTTCACGCTGCGCGGTGGTGACGTACTCGAACCCGGAGCCACGGAATACCTCGCGGGCGTCCTTGAAGTCCGCGCGTAGCGCCTCGCGCAGCACATAGGTTGCGCCCGGCTCCCCGTCGCTCCAGGTCAGCCGGTAGCGGCCCGCCCTCACCGGCACGTCGGGCCCGAACAGCGTGGGCTTCGCAAGCTCGCGCGTCGCGCAGTCGAGAAACGCACCGAAGTCGGGTTCGAACTCGGCCGCGGGGGACGCTGGCGTGGCCTTGGCCGGGGTGCCGGGGCAGCAGAGGTCGGACCAGTCGGTCGCGCAATCCTCGGGCTTGGGTTCCTTCGGCGGCACGGATGGCTGCAGGCAGGCTCCGCGATGGCGGCTCCAGTGCGCCGGGAGCGAGCCCGCTTCGGGCTTGGGCTCGTCGGGCTCGGGCAGGTCGCGTCGCTCCCAGCCGACGTGCACCGCATCCGGGATCGCCAGCAGGGTGGCCTCGTTAAAGAGCCCGCCGCGGCCGACCGAGAGCGCGCCGTGAATCCCCAGGAGCTGCTCGCGGGGAGACGTGCGCAGAAAGCGGATGTTGTCGGCTTGCTCGAGCAGGCTGCCGGCGCCGGTCGCCGCGAGCTCCGGATCGAGGAACAGGCTGCGGTCGAACCGGGCGAGGCCATCGCGCTCCAGGGCGCTCGCCCCTTCCGGCAAGGGCCCGAGAGCGGCGCCGAACAACGGCTCGACGCCGAGCGGGATCCAGGCCTGCGCCGCGCCCGGCGCCGCGGCCGCCAGCGGGAAGCGCGGTCCTTCAGCGGTCGTTATCGCCGGCGCTTCGCCGGGAGTGGTTTCGCGGCGCGGCCTGTAATGCTCCGCGTCGGTCGTCTGCCTCCACCAGGCCGCGGGATGCCCGTGCGTCAGTCCGACGCCGGCCAGCCGGAAAGCCTGCTCGGCCGCATCCACCACCCGCAGCTCGAGCGTCAACACGCTCGCTTGCGTGACCGGACCGAACCCGGCCGGCAATGCCGGCCCCAGTTCGCGCCACGCCGGGCCATCCGCGCAGGCGTCGACGAGCGAGACGTCGATCGAGTCCATGCGCAGCCATACGGTCTCGCCGCCGCCCGACCAGCGTGCCCATGCGCCCGGCGCCAGCGTGGGCGGCATCGGCTCCTCGAACTTGAGCCGCAGGGCGCCGAGTTCCGCGTCCGGCGAAAATTCCAGGCTCGCCAAAGCCGCATCATGTCCCGCGACTTCGGCGCGGGCCGGCGAGGCCGGCAGCGGCCAAGACGCGGGCGATGCCGCGCTCAGCCGGTCGAACGCCGCGCATACCGTGATGTCGACGACATAGGGTCCGTCGGTGTCGGATTGCGTAGTGCGCACCTTGTTGACCACGGCGTAGGCCGAAATCGCGTGCGGATCGCCGAGCTCGAGCAGCTCGCCCGGGCGCAGGCGGGCGCGCGTGCGAAGCTGGTAACGCTCGCCCGCCGGCGAAGCCCCGGGCATCAGCCCATCCACGCCGATGCTTTGCTTCGACAGCGCGCAGGACACGCGCAAGGCATCCGACCACGAGCCTTCGCAACGCGCGAGCGCGATCGCGGCGCCGACCGCGTAGCCGCCGGCGCCGACCTCGAGGACTCCGGGAATCGCGAATCGATTGGCCACGGCCTCGGCCGTGCGCGCGACGCGGATCACCCAGCAACGCCGCCCGCCGTTCGAGAAGAACGCGCGTAGCGCCGGGCCCAGATGCGCGAACACGCGCTCGCCGCGCTCGGCGTCCCATGCGAGCGGCGCATCCGGGCCGAAGACCTCGGCGTACTGCGTCACGCTCTCGATCACCACCGGCAGGTGCAGCGGGCCGGTCGACGCGAAACCGACGAACACCGCGATGTCCATGCGCGGCAGCGCCTCGAGCGCCGGCTGCGCGGCGACGTCGATGCGCAGCCCGGGCAGGCGGCGCGGCGCGAGCACTGCGCTCACTCCATCTCCAGCCGCTCGTAAGACAGCGTCAGCTCCTCCATCGCGACGTCGGTGCCCTTGGCGTTGAGCGGCCCGCTGGTGTGCTTGATGATGCGGGCGCGCATCAGCTTCCAGGTCTGCACGATCGCGGTGTGATCCTCGTTCTGCATCTGGATCGTCACCGGGCGCAGGGCGTTCTGGTCGCCGTTGCGGATCTGGTTGAGCCACTGGTACAGGTTGAGCGAGCCGATCACGCCGCGCTTGAGCGTGACGTCGGTCGACTTGTTCATCCCGGTGATCTTCATCACGCTGTTTTCCTTGGCGTTGCCATTGCGGTATTCGGAGACGGTGACTTCCATGCCGATGCCGCTCACCTCCTGGAAGCCCGCCTGCGGGCCGTCGGTGCCCTCGCCGATGTCGACGAGGAAGTTGAACTGCACGTAAGGCCGTTCGCGTGGGGTGGCCATCTAGGGACTCCTTTCCTCGTCGGGATTTAGACTTTCCGGTCGGCGGTCCACTGGCCGATGCGGAAGATCACGAACTCGGCCGGGCGCAGCGGCGCGACGCCGATCAGGCAGACCAGCCGGCCGTTGTCCAGGTCGTTCTGCGACATGGTCGAGCGGTCGCACTTCACGAAGTACGCCTTCTCCGGCTTGTCGCCGAGCAGCGCGCCGTTCTGCCACTCGTTCAGCAGGAAGTCCTCGATCGTGCGGCGCACGTTCGCCCAGAGCTGCTCGCCGTTGGGCTCGAACACGGCCCACTGCGTCCCCTTGTCGATCGAGCGCTCGAGATACGCGAAATACCGCCTCAGATTCACGTATTTCCACTCGGGGTCCGAGCTGATCGTGCGCGCGCCCCAGAGCCGCATGCCGCGGCCCTCGAAGAAGCGGAAGCAGTTGATGCCCTCGGGGTTCAGCACCTCCTGCTGCGCCTTGTTGAGGAAGCGCTCGAAGCCGAGCGCAAGATTCACCACCTCGTTCGCCGGCGCCTTGTACACCGCCCGGTTGATGTCGTTGCGCGCGTAGATGCCGGCGACGAAACCCGAAGGCGGCACGTGGATCTCCTGCTGCGTCAGCGGATCCAGCACGCGGATCCACGGGTAGTAGAGCGCGGCGTACGTCGAGTCGAGCTGCGCGCGCATCGCGCGCACCTCGCTGATCGCCTGGTCGTTGCCGCTGTCGACCACCGCGATCCGGTAGCGCATTTTCTGCGCGTGGTTGATGAGCTGGCTGACGATCGTGCGCCCCGTGGGCTGGTAGCCCGGGTCTTCGTAGTTGAACGTCGAGCCGGGGGCGGCGACGATCGAGATGTCCTCGAGGTCCTCGAACAGCTTCAGGCCGGTCTTGCGTTCCGGGTCGCCCGGCGTCTCGCCGGCATACTCGTCCGCCTCCGGCCGGTTGCCGTCGTCGCCGTCGCTGAGGGCGATCGAAAGGCTGCGCTCGTCCGGGCCGCTGTCCAGATCCTGGAGCGCAACGCGCAGGCCGGCCGGCGGCGACCCGCCGGCGCCCGGATCGGCGGAGAGGAACGCGTCGAGCACCTCGACGCCGGTCGAGAAGCCGTCGATGTCGTCCTCGCGGAACACCATCGGGTTGGTGCGGGCACGCGCGAGGCTCGCAGGCGCTTCGGCGAAATAGTCGAAAAGGGAGTCCGGGCTGCCGGCGCGCTCGTGATCCGGATCGAGCGGCAGGTCGGGCACGATGAACGGCGGCGGCAGCGGGGTGGTCCCGTCGCCGAGCGCCTGGACCGTGACGGTGACGGTGACGATGTGGATCTCGTCGTTGTCGGGATCGAGCTCGTCGAGCGCGAAATCGGCGCTCGCCAGATCATCCCCGGTCGACGAGAAGTGCCACGTGTCGTCCTCGCGATCGAGGAGCGCCAGGTAGTAGCCGCCGGTGATCGGCGGTGAAACGGCGGCGCTCGACGCCGGTATCCAGACGACGTCGCGGTGCTGGAGCGAACGGACTTGCGGTTCGCCGTTGCTGTTCACAAAGACGTCCTGCCCCATCTTGAAGGTGAAGGTCACGCGCGCGTTGCCGGCTCGTCCCGGAAAGCGCGCGTACACCGGCACCCCCGGGCTGCCGGCCACCTCGCCGTGCGCATGGCCGGACCAAGCATCGCTTCCGTTGGTGGGGCTGAACACGCGGCTGATGTACAGGCGCTTGCCGCCTTCCTCGAAGTAGGCGCGCACCGCGTGCCACATGTAGTTGTCGATCTCGTCGGCGTCCTCGAACACCAGCTTCTCGCGTCCGCCGTAGGTGCGCTCGAACTCGACCAGGCTGGTGATGATCTCCGGCTCGATATCGATCGGCCCGTAGCGCGTCGGGCCGACGAACCCGGTGGTCGTCGTGCTCACGCCCTCGATCGACTTGGCGCGAAACGAGACCTCTTCGACATAGACGCCTGGGGCTAGGTATTCGGGCATGGCGGCTCTCCTCGCCGTGATCGGCGCGTGATGATCCTTGGGTCAGTCATGGGAAACGAACAGAAACGAAGAAGGTCCCGCCGGCGTCGCCTCGGTGCGTGCGGTGAGCCGAACGCGGTACTCGAGCGGCAGCGCCGGCAGGGGCAAGGCCGGCGACAGCGTCGAGCCGAGCAGCGCGCGCGGCGGGAGCTCGAGCTGCGACAGCACGGTGCCCAGGTCGGCGATCTCGGGCGCCGCCGCCGGCGGCGAGCCGGTGCGGTAGTGGGCCTGGAGCTCGACCTGCCAGTGGAACTCGCTGCGCGCCTGCGGCGGCGAGCTGAGCGTCATGCGCGGCGGCTCCGGGTAGGGGAACATCACGGCGACGCGGCCTTCGCGGTCCGCCAGGCCGAGCCCGCGGACTTCGCCCTCGATGCTCGCGGTCAGGAGCGCCCACGCCGCCGGCCGGTCCGCGCCCGACTCGCGCAACTGCGCGTACACCACGGCGAGCGGCTCCGGCAGCGCCCGCTGGGAAGCCGAAAACAGCGGGATCTTCTCGATGAGGAGCTGCGGCGGCGAGCCGGTTTCGCCGGGAAGCGAAATGGCGCGCGGCGGCGAGTACCAGGGAGCACGCCACGTGAGAAGGCCACGCGCCGGAAGGTCGGCGTCGAACGCGATCGGCAGGAAGCGGCCGCGCGGGTCGCGCACTTCGACGCGATACGGCTGCGTCGCCGTTGCCCACAGCGCGGCGGGCTCCAGGTCGGCGAACTCTAGCTCGCGCAGGCCGACCACGCCCTGCGCGACGTAGACGCCGCTGCGATTCACCAGGGCGCGCGTGCGGGCGCGGGGCCGCGTGCGCGGAAACACGTCCACCTCGAGGCCGTCGATCGACGCGCTGGCGGCGGCGATGTCCCAGAACCGCAGCCCGAGGAGCGCGTGGCGCTGCACGCGCTCCAGCACGATGACGTTCATGCGACGACCTTGCCCATGTCGAAACCCCGCGTCTGCACCAGCGCGCCGTCGTCCACGCGCACGTCGGAATCGATGATCAGCATGCGCAGCGCGTAGGTGGCCGACGTCGGCATGCGCGGCCGCAGCCGGTCCCACAAGGTGAGGTAGTCGGCGAGCGCCAAAGGGTCGCAGATGATCTCCAGCCCCTCCTGCGGCGCGAAGACGTCGGTCTCGGCGACGTAGTGGTTGAGGTGCCCGGCGGTCAGCACACCGAGGTCCTCCATGAAGCGCATCACCCAGCCGAGCATGCGCTGCTGCTTTTCGCCGTCTTCCGCCCACGGCGTGAGCACGTAATGCAGGTCGAGCGGCAACGAGGGTCGGAACCGGCGCCCGTCCGGCGCGCGGCGCAGCGTCATGTTGCGCACCGTCCCATTCACCGTCACGCGGTACAGGAACACCGAGAAGCCCTCGCGCATCGGCGCTTCGAAATCGTGGCTCTGGTAGAGCAGAACGTCGAGCGAGGTGCCGAACTCGTCGCGCGGATAGCGGTCGCGCAACAGGCCCAGCAGCGCGTTGCTGGTCGCCGCGATGGCCTGGTGCCTGGCCAAGCTTCACTCCACGCTACCGTCGAGCCCGACGCGGGCGGCGCACGCGGAACAGGCTCTTGCCGTCCGGCAGCAGGCGGGCTTGCAGCACGCCGTCGGCCACCATCTCCTCGAGCACCTGGCCGATGTGGTCGGGCGCGCACTCGAATCCGGTGCGCGGCAGCCACCGCGTGACAATGCCTTCCACGGTATCCGCGGCGAGCGGATATCGATGGACGTAGCGGGCAATGGCTTTGCGTATTCGTGCTCTTTGCGCGGCATCGTTATGGGCCACAACGGGTCCTCGGTCGTGATGCGCGATGTAGCCCCCGGGGTCCATAGGCAAACCACATGCCAGTGGCGAGGGCGCGGCAAGCCGCTGATTCGGGAAGAAGTCGCTGCGGCGACGGCCCACCCTGCCGGGTCGCGAACGCCCCGGCCGCGAGAGCGGCGCCGAGGCGTTCGCTCAAGCGCGGCGCGGGTTTAGCGCGCTGGGTGCGGATTACCCCGCATGGGGTAGCGCCGACCCATGACTCGCCAGTGAAGAATTGAAAAAACCAACTCCGGATCGAGGCGTTGTCGAACAGGCAGCGCCGCGCGACCTTGCCGCGCGCCCGGAATTCCGCGAAGCTAGCCGGAGGAACGGAACTTGGCCAACCAGCAGCGATTCGGGCGTTATCTCATCGTCGGCGAGCTCGGGCGCGGCGCGATGGGCGCCGTGCATCGCGCGCAGGATCCCCTGATCGAGCGCGAAGTCGCCATCAAGACCCTGCTGCCCGATCTGCCCGCCGAAGTGATGGGCGACGTGCGCGAGCGCTTCCTGCGCGAGGCGCGTTCGGCCGGCCGCCTCAACCACCCCAACATCGTGACGATCTTCGACGTCGGCGAGCAGGACGGGGTGGCCTACATCGCGATGGAGGTGCTCGAGGGCCGCTCGTTGCAGCAGATGCTGCGCGATCCGGGGCGGCTGCCGCTCTCCAGCATCGTCGACATCGCGGCGCAGGTCGCCGAGGCGCTCGACCATGCGCAGCGCTTCGGCATCGTGCACCGCGACATCAAGCCGGCGAACATCATGGTGTCCGCCGCCGGGCGCGCCAAGCTCACCGATTTCGGCGTCGCGCACGTGCCCTCCTCGTCCATGACCCAGACCGGCACCGCGCTCGGTTCGCCGAAGTACATGGCGCCCGAGCAGGTCACCGGCCAGCCGGTCGAGCCGCGCTCCGACATCTTTTCGCTCGGTGTGGTGCTCTACGAGATGCTCGCGCGCTGCACGCCGTTCGAGCGCCCGGGAGACACCAACGTGTTTGCGCTCTTGCACCGCATTGCCGGCGAGCGCCACCGGCCGGTCACCGAGCTCGATCCCGAGCTGCCGGCGGTGTTCGACCGGATCCTCGACCGCGCGCTCGCCAAGTCGCCCGCGGACCGCTACCCGCGCGCCGGCGACCTGGCCAACGACCTGCGCAACACCCGGCTCGCCGGCGGCTCCGGCACGGTCGCGATCGGCGCGCAAGAGCGCCGCGCACCCGGCGGCGCGGGCCGCGCGCCGGCTGCACCCGATCCGACGCGCTCGCGGCTGATCGAGGACCTCGACGCGTTCTCGCAGGTGTTCGACCGGCAGGAGCAGGAACGGCGGCGCGCCGACGAAGAACGCGTGCGCCGGGAGGAGGAAGCAAAGCGCGCGTTTCTCGACCCCAAGCCGGCGGCGCCAGCCACGGCGGCGGGTTCGCCCCGCCGGCCGAGCGCTCTCGATCTGCTGAAACAGAAGGCAGCGGTGCGCCCCCCTGCCCCGGTTGTCGATGAGCGCACCAAGAGAGTCGAAGGTCACAAGAGGGTCGACGAGCGCCTGCGCGCCACGTTCCGCTATCTCGCGGAGTTCGGCACCATGCTGCGCGACGCGCATCCGGTATCCAGCCGGCGCTTCGGCATCCTCTATTTCGGCGAGGCCTCGGGGCTGTCGCTCGTCGGAGGCTCTGCCGACTACCGGCTTCGCCGCCTCGACGCCGAGGAGCGGTTCGACTTCCTGGTGTTCGAGCTCAAGGTCGCGTTCGTTCGGCCGGAGAAGCTCGAAGTCTCGGGAGAGCAGCTGCCCAAGATCCGGCAGCACCTCGACAAGATGCAGGTCCGCTACGAAGCGCTGGAGAAGAAGAACGACTTCGGCATGGTGGTGCATGCCAAGCTGATGGTCACCGGGCCGTTCCCGTGCAAGATCTTGCTGCGCGGCGACTACGACCAGCCTGGGTTTGTCGTGGAGATGGAGAACGTGGGGCGCGCCGGCGCGGTGCGCTTCCGGCTCGGCCGCGACGAGCTCAGCGACGAGACGCTCGACGAGCTCGGCCACTGGCTGCTCGGCGCCGACGACGCCTTCGGGCGCTTCATCGCGCGGCCGCAATAGCCGCAGCATTTGCCATTAGACCGCTTGCACGTGGGCCTCGCAGCGGCAAGCCCAAAGCTATCATGCACGAAACGCACCGCATCACCGCCCCGACCAGTGTCCGAACCGCTCGCCTTTCGCGGAACGGGCGCGAAGGAATGTCTTATCCTTAAAAGCTATCGCCGAGCAACCCCTTGGGGAGCCCCAGGCAGCGGTACGAACCGTCCCCGGGGCAGGAATGTGCCGTCGGGCTAGCGCATCGCCGCTGCCAACAAAAAAGCCCGGTCCTCTTTCGAGGCCGGGCTTTTTCACCTGCAGATGGTCTGGCGGTAACCTACTTTCGCGTGCGCAAACGGCACACTACGAGGCGGATCGCCGGCGCCGCGTAAGCCACAGCCCCGCGAGTCCGAAGCCCAACACGGCCAGCGTGCCGGGCTCGGGCGCCGCCGCAACGGCTGCCACGGTGATCTGGAAGCTGGAGAGCTGGTTATTCGAAGTCAGCGCAAGCGCGAACGGCGTGTTCGAAAACAGGTCGAGGCTCCCTAGCGTGGTGTCCAAGCGACCGTCCCCGCCACAGAGAAGGCCGTTGTCGCTATCTGTCCCCGGATCACCGCAGCCGAAGCCGAGAGTGTATTGAATGAACGGTACGGCCGCGAGGTCGAAGTCGGTGGAAAACAGATTGTTGAGCGACAGGGTGGTCAGCCTGACATCCCAGGCACCTGGTTCATTGAGGTTCAGCAGGATGTTGGCGGACGAGCCGAGGGAGAATCCCGCCGTCCGCGTGGCGCCGCTGGTCTGGTGAGTCGCGACGGCCATGCCATTCAACGCAGTGATCGCGTGCGTCGAGTTCTGGACGATGTCGTAATCAATGCCCGCCTGCGCCGAACCGACTCCAATATCCGGGCCGATACTGGTCGACGCCGGCGTGAAGGAGTCGCTGTCAGATCGGCTATCGGGGGGCGACGGCGTGTAGGTACTGGCGGTGTTGAGAGAATAGTTTGGATTGGTGAGCGTCACGCCACCGATGACTGGGAAATAGGCCGTGACGAGCACGAAGGCGCCGAGTGCGGTCTGGAAATGGCCACCATTGGTGTCCCCCAGATAGCCGATCGTGAGCGGCACCGGACCGGGGACGGCAGAATCGTCATACGACACCGAAACCGCGCCGTTGTAGTTCGAACTAACCGTCCCCGTGCTGGCGCCGGTCTGGAAGCGCATCCCGAACGAGCTGTTGCCCAGTATGAACTGGTCGACACCAAAGCTCGCTTGGGTCTGGCCAGGTCCCCAAAACGCCTGGGTCGGTGACGAAAAATCGACATTGTAATTTTGGACCATGGGCACCGCATCCGCCGGCGCTGTTGCGAGCAGCGCAATCGCGGATACCGCGGCGCACAGCGCGGATTTCAACGGTGCGGGAGTCTGGTCGAGCTTCATCCGACCTCCCCTGTTCGGATCCCGATAGAGAGTACTAGGCAAGTTTCGATCCAACTTTTGCCATCGTTAGTTATCAAAAGGATAGAGCGGACCGAATGAACGCGGCCGTTCAGTCGTAAAAGTGTCCGACACTTTCGCGTGACTTTCGCGAAAACCTGTAAAAGTTTCCGACACCGAGCCGGGCTCGAAGGCGGTGGCGGGCCGGTTCGAGCGAGCTCCCTTTGCGGCGATGACGACAGCGACGAGAACTAGGCGAACCCCTAAAACAAAAAAACCCGGCGCTCTTTCGAGCCCGGGGTTTTCTGTTTGCTGAAGATGGCCTAGGGTCGTCGATGGCCAATTTCATCGCGCCGCCCGCTGGGATTCAGTGCGTGCGTCCGCCTTCCACCGATTCATAACCAGCCGCCTCCAGCGAACCCGCGCCGCTCCAGCCCCACACCAGCACGACATCCTGGTCCGATGTGTTCTTGAAGCCGTGCCAATGGCCGCGCGGCGTGAAGACTACGTCGCCTTCGCCCGATGGTTTTTCACCATCGTCGGTATACATCACGCCGTGCCCCTTGATGACGATCCAGAACTCGTCGCAATTGAAATGCCGATGTCGGTCGTGCTGCGCGCCCGGCGGCAGCACCGTCCAGCCGACCAGCATCTTGTCGGAATTGGCGGTCTTCTGATCGATCAGGAACTGCACTTGCATGTTGACCCAGCCGTCCTTTGCCGACAGCCCGCCGACTTTGGGCACGTCTTTGAGGTTGGTGTTGTAAGGCTTCAATCCGGCTTTCACCTCGGGTTTCATTTCGACATTCCTCCAAGCCGGCGATAAGCCTCGTGCGCGATCACGAAATCATGACGGCCAAGGCCGAGGCCGCGACACGCGTTCATCATTTCGTTGGCAGCCGCAGCCAGCGGTACGGGCACGCCCATTTTACGTCCCAGCTCGAGCACCAGCGTCATGTCCTTCTGCTGCAGGGTTACGTCGGCCAGCGGTACCGCGGGCATCCTCCCCTCGAGTATGAAAGGGCCGCGGTAGCCGAGCACCGGCGATGCCACCACGCTCTTGAGCATGGCATCGACCGCGACCTCGCGCGCCACACCGCCTTTCTCGGCCAGCGCAACGCCCTCGCCGAACGCGATGACCTCGACCATCAGCACCAGGTTGATCGCGAGCTTCAGCTGGACCGCCAGCCCGTTGCCGCCGATATAGGTGACCTTGGGCCCGATCGCCAGCAGCACCGCATGCACGCGCTCGAAAGCAGACCGGTCGCCGCCGACCATGATCGAGGCCTTGCCTTCTGCCAGCGTCACGGTGCTGCCGGAAATCGGTGCATCGAGCATGGTGAGGCCGGCCTTGGCAAACTCGGCGGCGATCGCGCGGCTTGCATCCGGCGCGATGGTGCTCATATCCAGATAGACGTCGCCTTTCTTGAGGCCGGCGATAACGCCGCCGGCCCCCAGCGCGACGGACTGCACGGCGGCGGCATCGGTCACGATCGAAAACACGACTTCGGACTGGGCCGCCACTTCGCGCGGACTGTCCGCCCATTTCATGCCGAGCTTGAACAGCGGTTCGGCCTTGCTTTTCGTCCGGTTCCAACCCGTGACGCTGTGCCCCCCGGCGATCAGACGCGGCACGATGCCCCTCCCCATATCGCCCAGACCGATGAAACCGACCTTCATCGCAGCCTCCCCGCTTATCCTTACACCGCGAGTAATATAGTTGATCGAGGACCGTGGAGGAGCAATGACGCAGACACGCAGCTGCCGGGTCGCAATTGGTGTCGTCGCGCTGGCCTGCTGCGGTGCGCTGCCGCCGTCCCAGGCTCTGGGGCAATCCTATCCGGCGCGAACGGTGTCGATCGTCGTCCCGTTCGGCGCCGGCAGCATCACCGATGGTCTTGCCCGCGTCCTCGCCGAAAAACTGGGCACCACGTGGAAGCAGGCAGTGATCGTCGAGAACAGACCCGGGCTTCCCGGGACGACGTACGTCGCCAAGAGCGCGCCCGACGGCTATACCTTGATGCTGACGTCGAACGGCCACACCATCGCGGGCGTAATCAACAAGAACATTGCGTTCGATCCAGTGAAGGATTTCGCCGGGGTGACCGTCATTGCGTCGGTGCCGCTGGTCGCGATCGTGCCTGTTGATCTTCCGGCCAAGACGCTCAAGGAATTCATCGCGCTGGCGAACGCCTCACCGGGCAAGCTCAATTTCTCCTCAGCGGGTGTCGCCAGCACTTCCTTTCTTTCTGCCGAGATTTTCCGTCAGCAGGCCAAGATCAACATCGTGCATGTTCCCTTCAAGGGCGTGCCGGACGCGACGACAGCCGTGATTCGGGGCGACGTACAGATGTTTTTTGCTCCTATTCCCAACGCTCGCGAGCTGGGTGCTGCCGGGAAAGTGCGCGCGCTCGCGATCAATTCCGACAAGCGCGCTCCTCAGCTTCCGGATGTTCCGACCATCGCGGAAGCCGCACTGCCGGACTACAAGTATGAGTCTTGGTTTGGCTTGATGGCACCGGCCGGGACGCCGCAAGGGATCCTCGCCAAGGTAAGCCAGGACGTCGCGGGAGCGCTGCAAATGGCGGACGTACGCGAAAGGCTGACGATGTTCGGCTCGATTCCCGCTCCCAGTACGCCGGAGCGATTCGACGCAATCATCAAGGACGACACGCAGCGCTACGGCAAGATCCTCCGGGACGCGGGCGTCGACGTGAATTAGCGCAGCACGCCTGCACCGGAAGCGCGGTTCGGCCATAAAAAGCCCCGGTGCTCTCTCAGGCCCGGGGTTTTCGTTTGAAGGACTACCGCTGCGGGATGGGCCCCCGGAAGGGCAGCGCGTTGAGGTTCACCGCGCCCCTCGGGGTGCGTGGCGTTCTGGGGCCGTGCGCGCGCTCCGCGAAGTACGCCACGGCGTGGGCCGTCG
>Ga0208454_1000992_pt1 | contig 12885 bp, 12 predicted proteins | sample EasRivMeERMZT100_FD_187530 | JGI IMG/M metagenome (GOLD analysis project Ga0208454, IMG submission 187530) | Soil microbial communities from meander-bound floodplain in the East River, Colorado, USA - East River MetaG ERMZT100 (SPAdes) (version 2) | ecosystem: Environmental > Terrestrial > Soil...
TGGAGAGCGTGATGGCGTCAATCGAGTTGCCCTGCTCTTCAAGCATCTTGCGAAAATCCTTGTAGAGCTTGGCGTCGTAAGTCCGGCTGGCCTTGGTGGCGCGGTCTTGCAAACTCTTGTTTTTGGTGTTGAGCGTGTTCGAATCCACGTCGCACAGGGCAACAATGTTCCCGCCGAGGTTGAATGCGCTGTCGGTGTCGCTACTGCCTTTCCCACCAACGCCGATGCAGGCCACGTTGATTTTGCTGTTCAGATTTTGCCCGCGCAAGAGCGCCGGCGCCACGAGCGTGCCCAGTGCGGAAGTGGCGAGCCGTTGGGAAAATTGACGTCGGGACAACGCTTCAGGCCGTGGGGACGAAGGTGACGAGGGTTTTATGTTCATGGGCTCTGAGGAGTTTTTACTTTGGCGCGCCGGGTTTTGCACGCAGGAAATAAATGACGCTTTACTCCTTCGGAACATGGTGAAGCCTGAAGATTAGGCTTCGCCCGTTGTCCATCGCACGCGCGTGGTCAAAGCGCCAGAGGGCTGGCGCAGTCCAAGACCTGGCGGAATTTCCGGCGGTCCTGGTGGTCGCGAAGCGTCTTGGACTGCGGTAGTCCTCTACCGCTTTTCTGCCGTGGTCCGGGCCATATAGAGGATACCGCCTGACCGGATTTCGGGGCCTTTCGCTTGTTGAAGAGTTTTCTGGGAAATTTGCCTTAAAGCATCTACAAGTGGCCGCCTGTGAAAATTCGGGAAATCAAATGTGCCGGGCTGCGTGGAGCAACGCCCGAAGGCGGTTGGAGCAATGAGCTTCGCCCGGAGGATTGCGTTCACACTTTGGTCGCCGTTCATACGGACGAAGGTTTAGTCGGACTGGGCAGCGTGTTCAGTAACGATCAACTCGTGCGCGCGGCACTGGCGGTTCTCGAACCTTTTTATCGCGGTGAAAATGCACTGGAACCGGAGCGCGTCAGCGAGAAACTTCATCAGAATACATTCTGGCTTGGGCGCGGTGGTTCCATCACTCATGCCATCAGCGGAATCGACATTGCCCTTTGGGATGTGCTGGGCCAAGCCACAGGCCAGCCGGTCGGTCGTTTGCTGGGTGGCCGTCATCGCGAGCGCGTGCGGCCTTATGCGTCGATTCTCATGCAGCAACCGGAGCCGCTGGCCGAGCAATTGCGGACCATCAAAGCAAAGGGATTTCGCGCCTTCAAAATTGGCTGGGGACCGTTTGGCCGGGGCGACTCGACCCTGGATGAAGCAATTGTCCGCGCCGCACGGCAAGCGGTCGGCCAGGAATCGCTTCTCATGGTGGATGCCGGAGCCAGCAATGCGTTTTGGTCGCACGGCTACAAATGGGCGCTGCGAACCGCAGAAATGCTCGCAGCTTACGATGTGGCCTGGTTTGAAGAACCGCTACGGCCCGACGCAATGAGCGATTACGTTGAATTACGCCGCCGCTCGCCCGTGCCGATTTCAGGTGGTGAAGTCCTTACTCGCCGCCAATCTTTTCAGCCGTGGTTGCAGGCCGGCGCGTTCGACATCGTGCAGCCGGACGTGACCAAGGTGGGCGGCATCAGCGAGGCACGGCGCATCGCCTGGATGGCACAGGAGAACGGCATTCGCTTCATTCCGCACGGATGGAACACAGCCGTCGGGCTGGCCGCTGATTTGCAACTGGCCTCCGCCTTTGCGGACACCGACCTGGTGGAATATCTGAACTGTTCACCGTTTATCGACCAGATCACCCTGGGCGGTTGGCAATTGGATGTTGAAGGAATGCTCGCAATTCCTGCGCTGCCTGGCTTGGGACTAAAACTGAATCCCGAAGCGCTGGCCAAATACACGGACGGAGTGCGCCTGATATAGACGGGACATGCTGCGGGTCGCAGACCCGCGCTCCCGGAGCGCGCCTCTGTGAGGCGCAGCAGCCTTGGCTCCTGGTTTGGTCGGAAATGATTTATGGCAATCGCTATAGACGGGACATCCTGCGGGAATTTGATCGTGCGCCGGAATGCCGCACAGATCCGCACGCTCGTGGCACCGGAGCTTGATAGAAGCGTTCAATGCCGCCTAATCCAGGCGGCTACTTTGTAGTGTCGCCTGGCCGCCTGTGGATCTTCCAGGAATTCCCCGCAAAGGTGCGCCAGTTTTTCATGGGCATCGGCATAAAACGGGTTCAGTTCGATGGCCTTTTGATAGCAACGCACGGCATCTTCGGTGGAGTAAGCGCAATCATCCAGACACTTGCAGATGACCTTGCCCCGCAGACACCACAGGCGCGCTGATCCTGGGAATGCGGCGACAGCCTTGTCAGCCAGCGTGAGTGTTGCGGGTGAACATTGCGAATCTTGTGATCTCTTCTGCAATTGCCGAATGTAATCAGCTTCGTCCATCGAGCGATTATTATGTCGTGGTCTCGCTCAGAACAATGTTTTTCGAGGCACGAAACAGCCTTGAATCATTCTCAATGGCTGGACAGAAAGCAATGTTCGACCTCCCGCCTCCGAGAGCCGCCTCCCAAGACAACCCGATGTCGTCAGTTTTCTCAGGCGCGTTTATGACCCAAATAAAGATTGAACTAACGGACATCAGCAGGCATCAATGGGCAACGATGGGCAATACGCCAAAGCACTGGAGGCCGATTCAACGTCCAGTCAAGGGCGCCATTGCTGTTCCTCTGACGTGAGCACAACAAAGGTCTGCTTTGCCGTCTTGCTCGGTGCTTTGGCCGTTATCGGCTGCCGCAGCAACTATCAACTCACGTTGAACAACGGCAACCGGATTACTGCTTCCGCCAAGCCCAGGCTGGTCGAGGGTTATTATGTCTTCAAGGATTTGGATGGGCACACCAACCGTGTGAGCGAAGGGCGTGTGCGCACTGTCGAACCACAGCCCCGTGGATACACAGAGAAGTCGGGCTCGACTAGTTACGACAAGCGATAAACTTTGCCACGTATTTGCCCAGGATATCCGCTTCGAGGTTGACCGCGTCGCCGGTCTTGCGCTCCCGGAGGGCGGTGACTGCGCAGGTGTGAGGAATGATCCAGATGCGAAAGCTTTTCTGGCGCACTGCTGCAACGGTCAGGCTGATGCCATCGACGGCCACGGAGCCTTTCATAACGACATGGCGCATGACGTCGGGCGGCGCGGCGATGTCCAGCACATGGTCCTTTCCTGATCGCTCCCAACGAATGATCCTGCCGATGGCGTCGATGTGACCGGTGACGAAGTGTCCATCCCACCGGCCGTTAGCCTTGAGGGGCCGCTCCAAATTGACCAGCGAACCGACTTGCACAAACTGGAGATTGGTCCGCTTCCAGGTTTCGCGGAGCAAATCGAATTGAAGCAACTTGTGTTTTGAGCCGCGGTGGCGTTTCACGACGGTCAGGCAACAACCATTCACCGCCAGGCTGTCGCCAGTCTTCAATCCTCTTCCACAACGGCGCACCCGGATGGTCAGTTCGATGGCTTTGGCAGTCGGTCGAATCTGCTCGACTACGCCTGTTTCTTCAATGATCCCGGTGAACATAGGTTGAGACTCAACTTCAGCTTGTTGCCGCAATAGGGAGACAAACTAGAGCTTGAGCTTTGGCTCTTCAACTTCGAACCACGCGCGCCAGCACCAGCAAGTCCGGTCCGAGTTGCCGGCACTTCACGTCTTCAAGCCGCACGGCGTGGGCAACGCTTTGAACGCCTTCGCCCGCGACCGCTTTGACTGCGTCGCGTCCACCGATGACTTTGGGCGCGTAGAAAAAGGCGACGCGATGCGCCAGACCGCCGAGCAGAAAGGAGGCATTCACCTCACCACCGCCTTCGACCAGCAGGCTGGTTACCTCCTCCTGACCGAGTCTTTTGAGGAGCCAGCGCAAATCGATCTGACCCTTCCGTTCCGGCGCGACCCATACATTGACCTTCCGGCCCAACGCAGCGACCCGCTTTTGGGGCGCCCGCCTGCCTACCACCACGGTGGTCAATGCAGGGAACTCATCGGCGACGACACGGCTGCTCAGTGGCGTGCGGGCACCGGTATCCAGAATGATCCGGCGCAACTTTGAGCATTGAGCCTTGAGCGTCGAACGTTGATTTCGGCGCACGGTCAGACTCGGATCGTCTGCCAGGATTGTGTTCACACCCACGAGAATGGCATCGGCCCCCTGCCGCAGCCGCTTGCCATACGCCCGCGCCTTCTCTCCGGTAATCCATTTGGATTCGCCGGTCTTGGTCGCCAACTTGCCATCGAGACTCATCGCCGCCTTCACCGTGACGAACGGTGTGCGGTGGACGATCCAATGATGGAACGGCTCATTGAGCCGCGAGGATTCGTCTTGCAGAACACCGTTGACGACGCGAATGCCAGCGCGCGCGAGGACGCGAAGGCCTTTGCCTGCATGATTGGGATTCGGATCGGTTGCGCCCACCACGACGCGTCTGATACCGGCGCTCTTAATGGCTTCGGTACACGGCCCCGTTCGCCCCTGTGTGCAACAGGGTTCGAGACTCACATAAAGAGTGGCGCCTTTGATATTGCTGCCACGAGATTGCGCGACGCGAATCGCTTCGATTTCGGCATGCGGTCCGCCGGCCCGGCGATGCCAACCTTGTCCCACGATCTTGCCGTTCTTGACCAGGACGGCACCGACCATCGGGTTCGGAGACGTCTGGCCGTAACCGCGCCGGGCCAAGCGCAAGGCCAGTTTCATCCACTGGAGGTCGGCTGCCTCTTGTCTGTTCATCGTGGCCGGGGCGCCGGAACTTCCGCTAACAGCCCGTGCGGATGCAGCCGCTGCCTTTTGGTGATGAAGGGGAGTTACTTTCTGCCGTGGCGCACCCGGTCAGCACAAGAGGAACAAAAGGCAGACAGCAGGCGGGCTGAGCATTCTTCACAGGTCATTCCTTTGCAGAGAAGAGCGCTTCAGCGAATTGTCGCGCATCGAACGGCTGCAAATCATCGGCCTGCTCACCCAGCCCGACGAACTTGATGGGCAAGCCCAACTCCTTTTGAATGGCCACCACCATGCCGCCTTTGCTGGTGCCGTCGAGCTTGGTGACGATCAGCCCGGTGAGCGTGACGGCCTTGTGAAATTCCCGCGCCTGATTCAGAGCGTTCATCCCGGTGGTGGCATCGAGGACCAGCAGCGTTTCATGTGGAGCGCCCGGAAGTTTTTTATCCATGACACGATGAAGCTTCTGAAGCTCCTGCATGAGGTTGTGCTTTGTGTGCAGGCGCCCGGCGGTGTCGGCCAGCACCTGCCTGGCGGGCCTGCGCTGCGACAACCGCATCATGGGCCACGGCGGCCGGATCGGCGCCGTATTCGCCCGCAATGACTGGCACATCCAGCCGCTGGCCCCAAAGCTTGATTTGCTCAATGGCTGCGGCGCGAAAGGTGTCGCACGCCGCCAGCAATGCCACTCCGCCCTGTGATTGAACCAGTTTCGCCAGTTTCGCGGCTGTGGTTGTTTTCCCTGTGCCATTCACTCCAACGATGGAAACGACCGTCAGGCCGCCCGGCGCTTTACTTAAGCGGACCCCATTCGAAGCAAGGCTTTTTTCCACTTCGCGTTCGGCAATCTCGAAGATGTCCAGTCCGGACCGGCCTTGTGTCTCGAAGGCTTTCCTGACTTCCGCAATGATTTGATTCGTCATGGCGGTGCCCAGATCGGCGCCCAGCAAAGCGGCCTCCAGTTCCTCCAAGGTAGCGTCCGCCAGCTTTGGAGAGAGTGTAACGATGCGTTTGATCTCATGAGTAAGCTGGTTGTGAGTCTTCTGCAACCCATCCTTGAATTTTTGAAACAAACCCATGGGATGATTTTGGATCTTAGATCCTGGACTTTGGATGGCCGGCTTGCGCGATGAGAAATCCTGCCTCGACGGCGCGTTGGAGGAAGCGGTCTTTGAGGCGCTCCACATACGCGTAAGGCAATTTGATAGTGCCAACAAGGGGCCGACCTTTGCTCAAGCCGTGACAATCAGAGCCGCCGGTCACAAGCAGCTTATGCGCCTCGGCCAATTGCAGGTAATGTTCCGCCATGGTCGTCGAGTGCTTGCTATGGAAGCACTCCAGGCCATCGAGACCTGCCTGGACCAGTTGTGGAATAACCTCGTCGGTGCGATTGAGGCCAGGATGGGCCATCACGGCCAACCCGCCTGCCTGATGAATCAGTTCGATGGCATCGAGCGCCGAGATTTTAAATTTGGGAACCCAGGCAGGCCTGCCCTTTTTGAGGAAACGCTCGAATGCCTCATCCAGACTGCCGCACAATTCCTCCTGGACCAGGGCGCGCGCGACGTGCGGACGCCCCGGCGCCCGGCAGCTTGCCAGCGCGAAGACCGTCTCCGCCCGGAGGGGAACGCCCAGTTCGTTGAGATGAGCAACCATTTCGTAAATGCGATGCTGGCGAACGTTCTGGAATTTCGACAGCTCGGTTCGGAGCGTTTCATTTTCCGGATCCAGGAAGTAGCCGATGAGATGAAGTTCGACATCGCCGAGTTCCGCTGTCAGTTCGCTGGCCGGGATAAACTCGATACCCGCCGCCTGGCACGCGGCGGCCATGCGCGCGCAGCCCTCCATCGTGTCGTGATCGGTTAAGGCCAGCGCCTTGAAGCCAAACACCCGTGCCCGAGCGGTTAATTCCTCCGGCGTGTAAGTGCCGTCGGAAAAATTGGTGTGCAGATGGAGGTCGGCGAACATACCTCAGTGATCAGTGATCAGTAATCAGTGGGCCAGTAATCAGTTAACCGTATGAACAGTGAATCCCGCAACCACGGAAAACGGATTGCTACAAAGGGATTGCTCATTTCACAATCCTGGCCGGTCGCAGCAATTCACTCTTTACCTTGTCCAGAATGCCGTTGACAAACTTGCCGCTGTCCTGCGTCGAGAACTTCTTGGCGATGTCCACCGCCTCATTGATGCTGACCACCGGTGGAATGTCTTCGCGGTGATGCATTTCGTAGATGGCGAGCCGAAGGATGTTGCGGTCCACGGCGGCCATTCGGTGGAGATCCCAATTCTTCGCGTACCTGGTGATGAGTTCATCGGCCTCCTGGCGATGCGCCAGCGTGCCGCGAATGAGCGGCTCGGCAAATTCACGCACGGCCAGCTCATCGGCGTCGGGTGGGGGCAGTTCGGTTTTTTGTCCCCAGGTGGCAACGCCCTTGTCCTCGGCGATGGCCGCCGCCCGCTGCGATTCCCAGAAGTGCGCCAGCGCCGTCTCCAGGTCTTCAGGCGGATTCAAATCGTACTGAAATAAAAATTGGACGGCACGCTCTCGTGCCTCACGTCTCTTTCCCATACGCGCAACAAGATGGCGGAGAAACGGCGAAATGGGAAAAGAAAATTTTCCAGGCCAAGGCCGAACTGCGGTCTGGCCCGCAACGGCTGGCATAGCCCCACTGATGCGTTGCGGGCAGGATGCCGTGCCTCGAGCGTCGATTGGTGGGAGTGATGTGCAGGCAAAATTTATCGATTGACTGCCGATCCGCTGCATAAAATAGCCTCGGCGCATGAAAAGATTCGCTTTTGCGCTGGTTTCCCGAAAGAAAACGCCCAGGGAAGCTAATGGCAGAGGTGTTGCTCCGGTTTGGAACCATTGAAGCGAGAGTCGTCAGGTCGGAACCAGGAACGATTATGAACGAGCAAGAACGTTCGGAGTTGGAACGGTTGAGCCAACGCCAGTCCTATCTGCAAGACCAAGTGGCCTTGCTCGGCGGACAAATCAAAGCCTTCGAAGCGCGCTTGATTTCCACCCGCCAGACCAATGTGCCTCCGGCAATGGAAATCCAGCCCTTGGAAATAAAGCCGGCTGAGATGCCGCCGTTCGCTTCACCACCGGCGCCGCCCAAAAGCTCCCCACATGTGGAGAGCGCCGAACGCCTTAGGAACGCCATGGCCAAACCGCCGCCGTTGCCGCCGATGATACCGCCATCGATTCCGCCAAGTCTCCAGACCCAAGAGCAGGTAAGACAACCTTCCACGGCGAGGATGGAAAGTTTCCCCGCTTCCGGAGCGCAAGGAAGTGTTCCGTCGCCTGCGTTTGAGTTTACTCACTCGACACCGCCACCCATTGCTGCCGCCTCAGCTGCGCCACGCGAATCTTCGTTCGAAATGCGGCTGGGCACTTATTGGCTCGTTCGCGTCGGTGTGGTCATGCTTCTGAGTGCCCTCGGCTTTTTTGGATATTACGCTTACGAGCATTATATTCCTCGACTTGGAGCGGCCGGCAAAGTCGTGTTGCTCTATCTGGCCAGCGCTACGCTGCTCGGTGTGGGCGGGTGGTTTCAGCGAGGCAAGGTCAAAGAGTCGCTCAGGAATTACGGGCAGGTGGTCTTCGCGGGCGGACTGGCGGCAGTGTACTTCACGACTTACGCTGCACACCACATAGCCAACCTGCGGGTCATCCAAAGTGCGCTGCTGGACGGAGCGCTTCTCTTCGGCTGGGCTGGATTCATGGTCTGGCTGGCGGATCGCAGGAAATCAGAAGTGCTCGCCCTCTTTGCTATCGGGCTGGCCTATTATACCTCGGTCATCACGAACATCGGTTTGTTCACGCTTTACTCGAACCTCGTGCTGACACTGGCCGCTGTGTTCTTTCTGCTGCGCAACCGCTGGGCAAACCTTTCCTTCGTCACCCTGGTCGCCACCTACGCAAGTTGCGTTTTCTGGCGCTTCATTCACAACGGCAAAATCGTGTGGCGCCACGAGGACCTGATTCAAGACTTCTGGACCGGCAATCTTTTCGTGCTTGGCTATTGGATTGTTTTCACCGCGGCCGTCTTTCTGACCAAGCATGAAAAGTTCTCGGATGCCAACCGTGCGTCCTTTCTGTGGTTGAACAACAGCGCCTTCTTCGGCCTCATAACCGTTGTCCTCCTGCAGGTGCACCGCGATTGGTTCTGGGCATTTTCTCTTGGCTACGGGGGCATCCTGCTCGGGTTGACGTTGATGGCTACACGTCTTCTGGGCGATCAAAAGCTTGCCCAGAACAGCTATCTGATTCAGGGCCTTCTGCTCGTCACCGTGGGATTGATTGCCAAGTTTACGGGGCTTCAACTGGCCCTTCTTCTGGGAGCACAGTCCGTCGCGCTCATCGTCCTCAGCGAATTGCGACGCAACAGGATTCTGCGCCTGAGCGCTGCGATCGTGGCGCTCTTGGCCGTGGCCTGGGGCATTAGCGGAATAAAGCGATTCGATCCGACGGGGCTTGTTCTCGGCACGGCATTGGGCGCGATGATGACGTTCAATGCCTGGTGGACGCGGCGTTACGATCGTGAACCGGACCGGAGCCTGCTCCGCCTTCGCACCGCTTATTATGTTGGGCTGGCCCTGCTGATTTGGCTGGTGACGACCACGCAAAACACCTCTCGCTCGGACCTGGCGGTGGTGCTTGCGTTCGAAGCGCTGGCGTTGACGGCTTCGCTTTATGTCTTGCGGATACGCGAAATGACTCTCCTCGGACAAAGCTATCTGATCCTGGCGCAACTTTTATTGCTTTCTCAAATTATCAGCCCGGCAACGTCATCACCCTGGTGGAGTTCTGCGGCGGTGATTACAATCACACTCGGGCTGAGTCATTGGTGGCAGAGACAGAGAGTGCTCCAGTGCGAACCCCAGATCAGCCAATTCATCCAAGGGCTCTATGCGTTGGCGCTGATCGGCCTCATGTACAACTGGCTGCATCCGCACTTTTCTGCTCCGGCCTGGCTGGCCTTCACCAGTTTGCTGGCGGTTGCCGTCACCGCGTATGGCGTGTTGACACGGGCGTGGATGCTGGCCGCCTGCGGACAGCTCTTTCTGGTCGCAAGCAGCCAGCAATTTGTCCTGCAACTGCTCACGCAAAAGCCGGGGTGGCATTTTTCTCTCGCGCCTATTGGTGCGTTGGCTCTGCTTTCATTTGCCGTCGTTCGCTGGTTCGCGCGCCATCCGGATGCCAGCCAGCGCATCAGCGAGCCGCTGCTTCAATTCGCCCGCCTCTATCGATGGCTGGCGCTGGCAATGTCAATCTGGTGGGTCCATGCCTACATTCCGGCTCGGGAACAGTCCTGGACGTTCACACTCCTGGGTCTAATGGTATTTCTGTGGTCTGGTTGGCGCCAGAGTCGTGAGGCCTTAATATTCTCCGCTGCTTTCAGCGTCACGGGCCTTACCTTGTTCTGGATACAGCTCGACGGCGCGCCGACGGTTTATTGGCCAAACCTGCTCGCAATCCTGACTTTGCTCAGTCAGCAACAGATTGCCAGCCGCGCATCGGTCAAATACCATCTCGAGCCACCGGTTCAGGGTTGCATAATCGGGATTGGCGGAGCGAGCCTGTGGCTGTTTTTCTCACGCTGGGTACTGCTGGAGTCGGGCGGCTTTTATCTCACGGTCGTCTGGTCGGCGCTCGCCCTTGGTTTATTCGTTGTCGGATTGGCGCTACGGGAACGGATGTATCGCTGGCTGGGGTTGACGGTGCTGGCCTGCTCTCTGGGCCGGGTGGTGTTTTTCGACGTGTGGAAGCTCGAGACGATTTATCGCGTAGTGAGTTTCATGGCGCTGGGCGTGGTCTTGCTGGTATTAGGCTTCATCTACAACAAGTATCTGGAGCGACTCAAACAGTGGCTCTAAGGCTCCCCTAATCTTAATCGCATCAATCTGACCATGCCGAGATGAGGATTAAGATTACGATTGAGATCAGGAGCAGAATTACGAGCGCGTTCCCATGAAGCTGCCGGATGCCTTCTGCAATTCTTTGCGCCACAGCAAAACCAAGACTTGACGCCAAGCGCCCATCCGAGTTGCATAGCCACGATGAAACAAAAATGCCTTTTATTGCTGGCTGCATGTGCGAGCGCCGTTTTGATGTGCGGTTGCGTTGGCACCGTCGATGGGCGCCATGAGTTTGGTATGCCGCTGGTCAAAGATAAAATGGAGGCTCGTTATCCGCGTTCGCCGCACCAGGTCTGGACGGCCGCCAAAGACGTTCTGAGGTATAACGGCACGCTTTATAGCGAGGATGCCTTGCAGAACGTTCTGGAAGCATCGGTGGACACGCGGACTGTTTGGGTGAAAGTGGAGCCGGTGGACAGGGAGATCACACGCGTGCTCGTGCAGGTGCGCACCAAAGCGGGCGGGACCGACCAGGACCTTGCCGCTGAAATTAAGACCCAGATCGCCGTGCGGTTGGCCACCGGCAATCTCACTCCGGCCGCTCCGCCGCAAGCAGGCAAGACCAACTAGCGTTTCTTCAAACCGATATTCTGCTCGTAAGAGCCAAGCTTGATCGGCTGGCTCTTTTCCTTTCCCTTCAGTTGCAGGTTCAAATGTGCCAGGCGGTGCTGGGCATTTTCTGCGTAAGACAGACGGGGATAGAGCTCGATGATCCGTCGCAGTGTTTGTTTGGGCGCCTCGGTGTCTTCGGTGTATCTGATTTGGAGGTCGGCGATGAGGTTCAGCCAGTGTGCCACCTGCTTCGGCGCCAGATGCGGCTGCTGAACGAGTTGTTCCAACTGATCGATGGCCAGATCGGCGCGCTGGTAATGTTCGGCGTAAAGCAAGGCGAGCTTTTCGCGAGCTTCATTGTCCAACGGGTGTTGTTCCAAATGTTTGACGTATTGCGCGGCGAGAACAGCCGGATCTTCAACCGGCTTTCGCAACGATGACGAATCCTTCATCAACCCGATCCTTTGGGCTCCCCCGACCAGAGGAATCGGGTCGCGATCATGCACTGCCAGCAGCTCCTCCGTGTTGGCCAGATGCGCAATGCGCTGTGCGGCCATGTGGGATTGCTCGGAATCCGGATAGAGCTCGATGATCTTTTGCAGGGCTTGGCGGGCGGATCCCGGGTCTTGCAAATATTTCAAGCGCCAGTCGGCCACTTCGTTCAACGCCAGAGCGATACTCGCGGGCAAATGGCCGGGTTGATTGAGCAGCCGCTGGATCGTGATCTCCGCACCCGGCAGATCATTAAGGTTCTCCGCCTGGATTTCCGCGAGCATCATGAGCCCTTGAAAATCATGCGGGAAACGTTCGAGTTGCTTGTGGACTTCGTAAAGGGCCTCGTGGTATTTGCCAGCTTTGCGCTTGGCCATCGCGATGGAATAAAGCGGCTGTGGTTCGATCTCCTGGTCGCCCCCGTCAAACATGGAGGTGAAAGGCTTGGCCAGCACCGCGCCGATGTGCGGCGCCCAAACAATGCTCATGACCACGCCGATGGCCACAGCCACGAAAGGCATGGTCAACCTGCCGAGGCCTTCCACACCCACGACAAGCCAGACCAAAGCCGCCATGCACAGGAAGGTCAGGATCCATTTGAAAAGAAGTTTCGGCGGATCATCGCTGTTTTTCAAACAATGCCACAGCCACCAACCGAATCCAGCCAGCACGCCGAGGATCATCAGCAATCCGATGGCGATGGAGAGTGGGCGAGGCATAAATCATCTGGCTCGATCGAAATCGAACTCCAGTCGAGTGCGCGATTTGCTTTGCACGTTACGAATCTCCATTTCCTCTAATTGCCATTGACCTTCAACCTTCGTCACTTTGCCGATGGAGAATTCTTTCAGCAATTTGTTTCCGTGATCGTAACCTTCGGCCAGGATAATGCCTCCGCTCTCCTTGTCCACCCACGAAATGACGCGCCCATAATCGCCCGGAGCGGGCCGGGGATGAGTGCTCTCCAAGACATGGCAAACCCGGCCCTTGCGCATTTCCGTCTGGAGCAAACGCTGCCTGGGCCAATGCAAAAACTCCAACCCGAAGTCGATCAACCAAAAATCAGAACCACCGAACGCGATGGCTGCTTCCATGCCGGCAAGTCGGCGCGGCGCACCCGGAGGTTCGCCAGGTTTGGCGGCTTTGGCGTAAAGATATTCATTGGGACGGTTGGTCCCGTGCACGACAATGAGTTTTTCCGCCGGG
>Ga0208454_1000993_pt1 | contig 12880 bp, 17 predicted proteins | sample EasRivMeERMZT100_FD_187530 | JGI IMG/M metagenome (GOLD analysis project Ga0208454, IMG submission 187530) | Soil microbial communities from meander-bound floodplain in the East River, Colorado, USA - East River MetaG ERMZT100 (SPAdes) (version 2) | ecosystem: Environmental > Terrestrial > Soil...
CTATCAGAAGAGCTACCGCTCGGTGGCGCTGCAGCTGCGCTCGAAAATCGCGGTGGGCTCGGGCTGCATCGCGCAGAAGGCGCTCGGCGTGTCGCAAGCCGCCGCCCTCGACTACCACGCGGGCATCCGCGCGCGCCCCTACGACCTGGTCCGGCCGAACGCCTGTCCGCTGCTGCTCGTGCAGGGCAACCCGCTGCATGAATTCGACGGGCCCGGCGCCGGCTGGGTCAAGCTTGCCGACGTCGGCCGCCCCGGCGACCGCGCCGAGCGGTATCGCCTGTACCGCCTTTCAAAGTAGATTCAGTTTCTTGAACACCGCCTCCCCCCTACAGTGCCCGGCATGGGCCAGGCTGGCGCAGCATGCCGAGAGCTGGCGCACGGTGCAATTGCGCGAGCTCTTCTCCGCCGACGCGGCGCGCGGCCGGCAGTTCGTCGCCGAGGCCCCCGGCCTGCGCTACGACTATTCGCGCCAGCGCCTCGGCGCGATCACCCTGCGCCTGCTCGCGCATCTCGCCGCCGAGCGCGGCTTCGCCGAATGGCGCGAAGCGCTGCTCGCCGGCAGCGAGGTGAACTCGACCGAGAAGCGCGCCGCCTGGCATACGGCCTTGCGGGCGGGCGATGGCGCCCCGCGCGAGGTGAAGGAAACGCTGGCTCGCATGAAGGAGCTCAGCGGGAAGCTGAGAGCGGAAAAACGGTTCAAACGAGTCATCAATCTCGGTACCGGCGGGTCGGACCTCGGACCGCGCCTGCTTGCCGACGCCCTGGCCGACGGAATGCTCGACGTGCGCTTCGCCGCCAACGTGGACCCGCGCGACCTCGCCCGCGCGCTCGAGGGCGCCGAGCCGGCGAGCACGCTCTTCGTGGTCGCGTCCAAGACCTTCACCACGCACGAAACGATGTCGAATGCCGCGGCCGCGAAGGCGTGGGGCGGCAGGGTTTTTTTTGCCATTACCTCGAACCTCGAAGCTGCAAAAGCATTTGGCGCCAGCGAGATCCTGCCGATGTGGGACTGGGTCGGCGGGCGCTTCTCGGTCTGGTCGGCGGTGGGGTTCGCGGCGGCCTGCGCCATCGGCTTCGATTCGTTCCAGCAGTTCCTGCAAGGCGGCAACGACACCGACCGGCACTTCGCCGAAGCGCCGCTGGAGAAGAACGTCCCCGCGCTGATGGCGCTGATCGGCGTGTGGAACGCCAACTTCCTCGGCTCGCCGACGCACGCGGTGCTGCCGTATGCGAACGCGCTGCGCCTGCTCCCGGCCTTCCTGCAGCAGCTCGAGATGGAATCGAACGGCAAGCGCGTCGATCGCGAGGGCCGCGTCGTCGACTACGCCACCGCCCCGGTGCTCTGGGGCGGCGAAGGCACGGTGAGCCAGCACTCCTTCCACCAGCTCCTGCACCAGGGCACCCACGCGGTCCCGGCCGATTTCGTCGACGTTGGGGAAAGCCGGGTTCTCGCGGCAAACCTCCGCGCCCAGGCCGACGCGCTGGCGTACGGCACCGACGATCCGAAGCTGCCGCCGCATCAGCAGTACCCCGGCAACCGGCCCTCGAGCGTGCTGTCGCTGGAGAAGATGGACGCGAGGAACCTGGGTCGCCTTATCGCCCTCTACGAGCACAAGGTCTTCACCCAGGGGGTGATCTGGAACATCAACAGCTTCGACCAGTGGGGCGTCGAGCTCGGCAAGAAACTTGCCGAGAAGATTCTTACCGAAGGAAAAAACGAGGAGCGCTAATGGATCAGGAAACGTTCAATCTGAGCATCCGCAAGTTCCTGAAAATGGTCGGGGTCAACTCGCAGCGCGAGATCGAGCAGGCGGTGCAGAAATCCCTGCAATCGGGCAAGCTGAAAGGCGAGGAAACGATCCCGGTGAAGGTGATGCTCGAGATTCCGGCGCTCGGCGTGAAGGTGCCGTTCGACGGCGAGATCAGACTAAAATAGCTCCGGTGAACAAGGCCCGGGAGTTCGATCAGTCCGTGGTCGCCGAGCTGAAGGCGCTGCTCGGCGAGCGGGTGTCGACCGCAGCGGCAGTGCGCGAGCACCACGGCAAGGACGAGTCGTACTTTCCCTACGCGCCGCCTGATGTTGTCGTATTTGTAAGAACAACCGAAGAGGTGCGCGACGTCGTCAACATCTGCCGCCGCCACCGCGTGCCGATGATCCCCTACGGCGTCGGCACCTCGCTGGAAGGCCACATCCTCGCGATCGCGGGCGGCGTCTCGATCGACCTTTCGCAGATGAACCAGGTGCTCGCGGTGCACGAGCAGGACCTCGACGCGGTGGTGCAGGCGGGCGTGACGCGCAAGCAGCTGAACGAGTTCATCAAGCACACGGGGCTGTTCTTCCCGGTCGATCCCGGCGCCGACGCGACCCTCGGCGGCATGACCGCGACGCGGGCCTCGGGAACCAACGCGGTGCGCTACGGCACGATGCGCGAGAACGTGCTGTCGATGAAGGTGGTGCTCGCCGACGGCCGCATCATCCAGACCTCGCGCCGCGCGAAAAAATCCGCGGCGGGCTACGACCTGACGCGGCTTTTCGTCGGCTCCGAGGACACTCTCGGCATCATCACCGAGGTCACGGTGCGCCTGTACCCGGTGCAGGAAGCGATGTCGTCCGCGGTCTGCGCGTTCGACACGGTCGACGGCTGCACCAACACCGTGATCCAGACCATCCAGTCGGGCATCCCGATCGCGCGCTGCGACATCGTGTGCGAGAAGACCGTCGACGCGATCAACAAGTACAAGAAAACCCGCTACCGGGTGGCGCCGACGGTATTTTTCGAGTTCCACGGCTCGCAGGCGAGCGTGGTGGAGCAGGCCGAGGCGGTGCAGGCGATCGCCAAGGAGCACGGCGGCATGGACTTCGTCTGGGCGACCAAGCCGGAGGAGCGCAGCCAGCTCTGGCAGGCGCGCCACGACGCCTACTTCGCCTGCCTGCAGATCCGCCCCGGCTCGCGCGCGGTGTCCACCGACGTCTGCGTGCCGATCTCGCGCCTCGCCGAATGCGTGCGCGAGACCATGGAGGATGTCCGGGACTACTTCGCTCCCGTCCCGCTCCTCGGCCACATAGGGGACGGCAACTTCCACCTCATGCTGCTGGTCGACCCGGCCAAGCCCGAAGAGACCGAGATCGCGAAGACCTTCAACAAGCGCCTCATCGAGCGTGCGCTGCGGATGGAAGGCACCTGCACCGGCGAGCACGGCGTCGGCATGGGCAAGATCGGCTCGATGCGCCTGGAGCTCGGCGAAGACGTGCTCGACCTGATGCGCGACCTGAAGAAGGTGTTCGATCCCGACAACCTGATGAACCCCGGGAAAATCGTTCCACTACCGTCATGACCAAAATGTCATTGCTCGTTGCTTTCGCGCTCCTCGCCGCCGCAGGCCCGGCCGCGCCGCAGGCGCCCGCGCCGGCGCCTTCCGACGCGAAGGCGTCGCCGCAGCCTCCGGCGCAGACCGGCCCGAAGCTCAACCTGAAGCTGGACAACCCTGCCCAGTACTCGCGGGAAGCGCCGCGGGAGGATGGCAGGAGCGCTGACCTCCTGCCCTCGCTCGGAGCGGACGCGCGCGTTGTGGAGAAGGAGAAGGCGCCTCCGTCCGGCGCGCGGACCTCGCCCTACCCATCCGAGCCGAGCCCGGGCCGCTAGCATGAGCGCCGAAACGAAGCTCAAGGAACTGGGAATCGAGCTCGGCCCCGTGACGCCGCCGGTAGCGAACTACGTGAACGCGGTGCGCGCGGGCAATCTTCTGTTTCTCGCGGGCAAGGGCCCTGCAGGCGGCATATCCGGGATCGTGGGCAAGGACCTCACGGTCGAGCAGGCCTACGGCCATGCGCGCACCGTCGGCCTGAACCTCATGGCGGTGATGAGGGACGAGCTCGGCAGCCTCGATCGCGTGAAGCGCATCGTCAAGGTGCTCGGCATGGTCAATGCCGTCCCGGGCTTCGGCGAGCAGCCCAAGGTCATCAACGGCTGCTCGGATCTGTTCGTCGAAGTGTTCGGCGAGCGCGGCAGGCACGCGCGCTCCGCGGTCGGCATGGGCTCGCTGCCGAACAACATCCCGGTCGAGATCGAGGTGATCGTGGAAGTGAGCGGGACCGCCAAAAAACCGGCGCGCCGCGTCAAGAAGAAGAAGTAGGCCTGCTCCAGTACCAGTTGCCGCGGTCGATCAGCCGGCCGAGCTCGCGCACGTACTGCTCGGCGATCTGCGGCGAGACCTTGCGCCTGAATTCCGGGAACCACGGGAGCGCGGTGAGATCGCTGCGGTAGCGGATGAGATCGGCGCAGATCACGCCGACGTGGCGGTCGCGGAACCAGTCGGCGGCGCTGTCCGAATAGGCGACCTCGAGGACCGAGCGGGCGTCGTAGTAGGCCCAGAAGCTCAGCCGGTTCACCTGCACCTGGAGGTAGGCCGAATAGGCGAGGCAGGCGAGCGTCGCCGCCGCCCAGGCCCGTGCGCGCCACGTACCGATGCGCTCGATGATGGCATCGACTAGAGGTAGGGCAGGAAGCGAAAGGATCGGAACCATGAAGAGCAGGTAGCGCGGGCCGTAGCCGAATTCGCCCGCCCACAGCGGCATCTTGCTGGTGAGCAGAAGGAACGGCACCAACACCGCGGCCATCGCGATCGCGTCGGGGCGGTGCCGGCGCCAGAACTCCGCTGCGCCGAACAGCGACAGAATGAGCAGCGGGTAGTGCAGGAACACGCTGAAGCGCGGCGAGAACAGGAAACCCCACAAGCCGTCGGCCAGGCTCCCGGTCAGCGCCGTCACCTCGGGCCGCCACGCGTGGTAGCCGGTGAGCAGCGGCGACCCGAACTTCACATAGTTGATGCACCCCAGCAGCGCGACGGCGACGAGCGGCGGCAGCACGATCCCCAGGGTCAGCTTGCGCTCTTGCCGCCACGCAAGGAGGGCGATGATCGGAAGGAGCAGGCCGAACGAGACCCGAGTAAAGACAAGAAAGAAAGCAAAAACCCAAGCGCCGGCGAGCCAGCCCGTGGCGCGCGTGCGCAGGTACCGCGCGAGGCACAGGAACAACGCGGCGAAGAACACCACCTGGTAGAGCTCCGAGCTCTGCGCCCGCTGGTAGAACCACAGCGCGGAGCAGTAGAGCGTCCCGATCACGAACAGGACGCGCACCGAGACGCGCGGCGTATACAGGCTCGCCAGGCGGTAGAGGAGCGCCGCCAGCAGCGCGCTCAGCGCGACGTTCCAGAGGTTGAAAGCGAGGAGCGACGGGTACGTGCCGGGCGTGGAAATGTCGCTGCCGGCGGCGGCCTGCGCCCACAGCGGCGGCAGCGACATGAGCGCGTTCATCACGCCGTACTTCGAGTAGTAGCGGCCGTTCGACTCGTTGCGCACGAAGTACTGGCCGGGCTCGAAGAAGCGGGAGGCGAACTCCCGCGGAACGCTCAGCTCGCCCCGCAGCACGATGCTGCGCGCCTCCTCGCGCCACGCCGCCGGGTCGCCATCGAGGAACTGGCCCGGCATCCCGGCGAAATTGAACACGGCGACCGCCGCGGCAAGGACTAGCGCGGCGCGCATCCGATCAGCATCCAATCAGGGACAGACCACGTTTTTGCTGTACCTCCGCCCCGAAAAACGTGGTCTGTCCCTGTTTTTCGGTGGGCATTCCTAGATGGTCATTACGTTCTTGCGGTAGAACTTGAGCTCCTCGATCGACTCGAGGATGTCGGCGAGCGCCTCGTGCTTGCCTTCCTTCGAGAAGCCTTTCAGCTCGGGCTTCCAGCGCCGCACCAGCTCCTTCAGCGTCGAGACGTCCAGGTTCCGATAGTGGAAATGCGCCTCGAGCCGCGGCATCCAGCGCGCGAGGAAGCGGCGGTCCTGGCAGATCGAGTTGCCGCACAGCGGCGAGACGTTCGCCGGCACATGCGCGGCGAGGAACTCGAGCGCCTGGCGCTCGACGTCGGCCTCGGTGAGGCTCGAGGCGCGCACGCGCTCGATCAGCCCGGTCTTGGCGTGCGTGCTCTTGTTCCACGCATCCATCGCGTCGAGCACCTCGTCGGGCTGGTGCACGACGAGCACCGGGCCGGTCGCGACCACGTTGAGCTGCGGGTCGGTGACCAGCACCGCGATCTCGATGACCCGATCGGAATCCGGCTGCAACCCTGTCATCTCCATGTCGACCCAGACGAGGTTGTTTGGATCCGCAGCCATGCTTTATTCTCTCACGGTGTTTACTTGGATCTTCCTGGCCGCCCTCGCGGCGGCGACTGCGACGCGGCTATGGCTCGCGCAGCGCCAGATCCGCCACGTGCGCGCGCATCGCGGCGCCGTGCCCGGTATGTTCGCGGAATCGATTCCGCTCGCCGCGCATCAGAAGGCCGCGGACTACACCGTCGCAAAGGCGCGCCTCGGCATCGTCGACACGGTGATCGACGCGCTGATCCTGCTCGCGCTCACGCTGGGCGGCGTGCTGCAGTGGCTGTCCGACCTGTGGCAGCGCGTCTTCGCCGTCGATTCGATCTGGCACGGAGCCACCTTGATCCTCACGGTGTTCCTCGTGAGGGGGCTGCTTTCCCTGCCGCTCAACCTGTATCGCATCTTCGTCATCGAGGAGCGCTTCGGCTTCAACCGCATGACGCTACGGCTGTTCCTCGCCGACCTGCTCAAGGGCCTCGCGGTCGGCGCGGTGCTCGGCATCCCGCTGCTGCTCGCGATCCTCTGGCTGATGCAGGCCGCGGGCCCGCTGTGGTGGCTCTATGCCTGGGCGCTGCTGGTCGCGTACTCGCTCTTCCTGCAAATGATCTACCCCGCGGTGGTGATGCCGCTCTTCAACAAGTTCTCGCCGCTCGACGACCCGGTGCTCGCCGCGCGCGTCGAGCAGCTCCTGAGCCGCACCGGGTTCCGCTCGCGCGGCCTCTACGTCATGGACGGCTCCAAGCGTTCCTCGCACGGCAACGCGTTCTTCGCCGGCTTCGGCGCGGCGAAGCGCATCGTGCTGTTCGATACGCTGGTGTCGCGGCTGCAGCCCGCCGAGGTGGAGGCGGTGCTCGCGCACGAGCTCGGCCACTATAAGCTGCGCCACATCGTGAAGGGCATGGCGCTGAGCTGGGCCTTCAGCTTCGCGCTGCTGCTGGCGCTCGGGCTGCTCGCCGGAGAGCCGTGGTTCTACGAGGGGCTCGGCGCGCAGACCGCCACGATGCCGGTCGCGCTCATGCTTTTCATGCTGGTCGTGCCCGAGTTCACTTTCTTCGCGCAGCCGCTGCTGTCGCTCTTCTCGCGCAAGAACGAGTACGAGGCCGACCGCTATGCGGCGCGTAACGCCGACGCCGCCGAGCTGGTGCGCGCGCTGGTCAAGCTCTACCACGACAATTCCGCCACGCTCACGCCGGACCCGCTGCACTCGGCGTACTACGACTCGCATCCGCCGGCGGCGATGCGCATTGCCCGACTGAGGACCACATGAATGATCTGGTGAAAAAACACTGCAAGCCCTGCGAAGGCGGGACCAAGCCCTTCACGCCCCAGGAAGCGAAGCAGCTGCTGAAAGGCATGAAGGGCTGGGCGGTCGAGAACGGCAAGCTCGCCAAGGTCTACCCGTTCAAGAACTATTACGAGACCCTGGCGTTCGTCAACGCGCTCGCCTGGATCTCGCACCGCGAGGACCACCATCCCGACCTCGGCGTGCACTACAACAAGTGCCGCGTCGAGTACTCGACCCACGCCATCGGCGGGCTGTCGGAGAACGACTTCATCTGCGCGGCGAAGTGCGACGCGCTGTTCGATTTGTAGTCAGGCGGATTCTTCGCCTCATTCGGTGAAGCGAGTCTTCAGCTCCTTCAATCAGACAGCCGTCTACCACGCCCGCAATCTGCTCGAGCAGGCGGGGATCGAGACCCTCGTCCGGAACGCGCACCTCTCGTCGGCGATGGGCGAGCTTCCGCCGGCGGAATGTCAGGCCGAGGTCTGGGTGCTGGACGACCGAGATCAGAAACGCGCGGAGGAAATCCTGGCGCCGAAGCCGGCCGCGGGCCCGGACTGGACCTGCGCCTGCGGCGAGACGCTCGCGCCGCAGTTCACGCAGTGCTGGCGCTGCGGCGCCTACAGGCGCGCGATCTGACGATCGTGGAGGCGTGACAGGGCGGTCAGTGCAGCCGCCGCGCCGATCAGGGCAAGAAACATGTCGGCCTGCGTGTCCCAGGGATCGCCCTGCGTGCCGAGGAACTCATCGGCGCCCTGCCCTAGGGCAAGCGCCGCCCACCATTCGATCAGTTCGTAGAACGCGCTGACGGCGAGCGCCACGCAGAGCGAAAGAAAGGCGGCCATCGACTTTCCGCTCACGTACCTGTTCCGGACCAGGATCTCGCGGGCGACCATCGCCGGCACGAAGCCCTGCATGAAGTGGCCGATGCGGTCGTAGGGGTTGCGCTCGAGCTCGAGCAGGTCCTGCAGCCAGAAGCCGAGCGGCACGCGCGCATAAGTGTAGGCGCCCCCGAGGATGAGCACGAGGGCGTGCACGCAAATCAGGGTGTACAGCAGGCCGGTCAATGGAAAGCGCCGGTAGGTGGCGACGAGGATCGGCGCCGCGATCAGGACCGGGGCGACCTCCATCAACCACGTCGCCCGGTCGTAGGGCCTCAGGCCTGAAATAACGAGGGCAACAAAGACCGCTGCGCCACCCCCGATGAGGACACCCCTGCTCAAGCCCAGAACCGAGAGCTATGCGCGACGAGCGCCGCCCCGGCCAGCACCGCTACCCAGAGCACCAGCGCGCGCCACAACATGCCGACGGTGGTGTCGAGGAACGGGCCGTCGGCCGCCTCGCCGACGCCGAGCTCCGGCCGCGGCTGCGGGCCGTCGACGTCCTGCACCGGCATGCCCAGGCGCACGCCCATCGCACCGGCGCCTGCCGAGAGCAGCACGCCCGCGTCGGGATCGGGCCAGGTGCGCGCCTGCGTGCGCCAGCAGTACACCGTGTTCTCGAAATCGCCGACCAGCGCGAACGCGGCCGCGGTGAGCCGCACCGCCGGCCATTCGAGGATGTGGAAGGCCTCGGCGGCGAAGCGCCCGAATGCGCCCAGCGGGCGCCAGCGCACGGCGAGGTAGGCGGCGAGCCGGTAGAGGATCGCCCCGGCCGGCCCGGGCAGCACCAGGTACCACAGCAGCACGCCGAACACGTGGCGATGCGCGGCGACCAGCGCCTCCTCGATCGCGAGGCGCACCACTTCCTCGCGCGGGCGCACCACCCCCGAGGCGCCGCGCCACTGGTCGAGGAGGAAGCGCGCCTGCTCGATGTCGTCGGCCTTGATGGCGAGCTGGATGTCGGTGAAGTAGTGGCTGAACTGCCGGAAGCCCAGCGTCAAATAAAGCAGCGCGATGTCGAACGCGAGCGCGAACACCCAGCCCGCCGCAGAAAGCAGAGCGTGCAGCAGGATCGCGGCCGCCACCGGCGGCAGCACCGCGACCAGCCAGGCGACCATGCCGTGCTGGCGCTCGCCGCCGTTGAACGCGCGCTCCAGGTAAGCCGCCCAGGCGGCGAGCGCGGCCGAGACGCTCTTCCTCTCGCCGAGCGGACGCCATTGCTCGACCACCAGCGCCGCAATGATTGCAAAAACGCTCATTCGAGCATTTTATGCAGGTTAACGAGCATCCCGGCGGTCGCGCCCCAGATGACCCGGTCCTGGTACTCGAACACGTAATAGCCGACCTGCTGGCCCTGGAACTCGCGCGTGCGCCGCTGGCGGTTGCGCGGATCGAGCAGGAACGCGAGCGGAACCTCGAACACCTCCGCCACTTCCCTGGGGTCGGGCGAGAGCTCTAGCGGCGGCGTGACCAGCCCGATGACGGGCGTCACCCTGAAGCCGGTTCGCGTGCGGTAGTCGGGAAGCCGCGCCAGGATCTCGATGCGCTCTGCGGCGAGGCCGATCTCCTCGCCAGCCTCGCGCAGCGCGGTGAACTCCGCGCTCGCGTCGCCGGGCTCGGCGCGCCCGCCGGGAAAGCTCACCTGGCCCGCATGGCTCTTGAGGTGCGTGGTGCGCTGGGTAAACAGGACGGTCAATTCGCCGTGAGCAATCAAGGGGATGAGCACCGCGGCGGCCGTGCTCGCCGCGTCGCGGCCCTCGGTGCCGTCGTCGCCGAAGAGCGTGAATTCCGGCGCACTGGAGGTCGCGAGGCGCCTGCGCAACTCGGCCAGATCAAGCGGCATAATGCTGGCGTAGGGGCCAACCCAGGAGAAAACGCATGACCCGCATTGCACTCGCCGCAGCCCTAGTCGCGGCCGCCTTCATTGCCACCCCCCTTGCCTTCGCCAACAACTGCCCGAACGAATGGAAGGCGATCGACGCCGCGCTACCCAAGGCCAAGCTCGACGACAAGCAGATGGCCGAGGTGAAGAAGCTCCGCGCCGAGGGCGAGAAGCTTCACAAAGAGGGCAAGCACTCCGAGTCCATGGCCGCGCTCGGCAAGGCGAAGAAGATCCTGAAGATCTAGATCTCGCTAGGGAACCAGGACGACCGAACCGGTCGTCTTGCGTCCCTCCAGGTCGCGGTGCGCCTGCGCCGCGTCGTCCAGCTTGTAGCGCTTGGTGGTCTCGATCTTCACCTTGCCCGACTTCACCACGTCGAACAGCGATTTCGCGGTCTCTTCGAGCTCGGGACGCGAGGCGATGTAGGTGGCGAGCGTGGGGCGCGTGACGTAGAGCGAGCCCTTCTGCGACAGGATCCCCAGGTTCACCGGCGCCACCGGGCCGGACGCGTTGCCGAACGACACCATCAGGCCGCGCGGCCGCAGGCAATCGAGCGAGCCTTCCCAGGTCGTCTTGCCGACCGCGTCGTACACCACCGGCAGGCCCTTGCCGCCGGTGATCGACTTCACCTTCTCGACGAAGTTCTCCTTGTTGTAGTTGATCACGTGCTGCCAGCCGTGCGATTTGGCGAGCGCCGCCTTCTCCTCCGAGCCGACCGTGCCGATGCCAGTCGCGCCGATCGCCTTCAGCCACTGGCCGGCGATCAGGCCGACGCCGCCCGCAGCGGCATGCCACAGCACAGCCTCGCCGGACTTGACCGCGTAGGTGCGGTGAATCAGGTACTGCACGGTCATGCCCTTCAGCGTCATCGACGCCGCCATCTCCTCGGTGACGCCGTCGGGCAGCTTCACCAGGCGATCGGCCGGCACGAGGCGCACGTCGCAGTAGGAGCCCGGCAGCCCGGTGTAGGTCACGCGGTCGCCCGCTCTTACGTTGCTCACGCCAGCGCCCACGGCTTCGACCACGCCGGCGGCCTCGTTGCCCGCAGTCCCGGGGAGCTGCATCGGATATAGGCCCGAGCGCTGGTAGGTGTCGACGAAATTCACCCCGATCGCCTTGTGGCGCACGCGCGCCTGGCCCGGGCCGGGATCGCCGACCGCAACTTCGTCGACCTGCAATACCTCGGGACCGCCCTGCTTGTGATATCGGACTGCCTTTGCCATCTGCTTCTCCTTAGTGGAATAGAGTGAGCACGCCGGTATAGCCGTACAACCGGTCGCGCGAAATCTCGCCGTTGCAGAAGAATCCTACCAGCGGCACCTCGCCGAGCACGCGCCGGATCAGCTCGAGCTCGGCGCCGCGGGCGCCGAACATGTGCTCGCCGCGCGCCAGGCAGGAAAAGTACAGCGCCCCACGGGGCTGCGGCACCCTCGATTTCAATTCCTTCGAAATTCTTTGTAGATCCTCGCGCGCGGCGGCCTGATCGCGCCGGCAGAACACCAGCTCGGTCCCCGGCTCGACCCGATCGCCGATCGCGATCAGCTTGTTGCGCGGGTCGATGCCGACGAGGTTGCGCGCGGTGTAGTCGCCGGTGTCCGAGCCGGGAACGGGTAGGCCCACCAGGACCTGCTTGTCGTTTCCGATCACTTCCGTCAGCACGTCGAGGGCCGGCCTGCCGTCGAGCGCGCCGATGATGTTGTCCTGGCATTCGGTGACGCGCCAGCGGCCCGGATACGGCACGCAGCCCTGCGTGAGGCGCGTCGCCACCGCCACCTCGGGCGCGAGGGCAGCGCCGGAAAGCCCGCCCGAAAGCACGGCGTTCGCGATCTGCACCGTGCGCGAGCGCGAGCTCGACAGCCCGCCGACGAGAAAGCCGCTCGCCACCTTGGCCGACATGTCGGCGATCAGCCCGGCCACGTCGGGCGCGGAGGGATCGGCGTGAACCACCGCGAAGTGTCCGCCTTTGAGCGGCAAACGGCCCGAAAACACCTGGAACGAGTCGATGTCCGCCACCATTGCGGCCATCGCCGGCTCATCCTGGTACTCGGCGCCGGTGGCGAGCACCCCGACGCCGACGCTTCCGACCCAGTCCTCGACGCCGGTCCGGCTGCGCAGGGTGTCCAGGATTTCCTGTGCCGAGCCCACCAGCGCATCGCTGAAGTAGACGAAGCCCAGGCCGCAGTCGGGGCGCCCGAGGCGCTCGGCGCAAGCCGAAACACATTCGCGCCAGGTGGGCGCCGCCGCGTGGCCGTAGGCAAACATCTATTCTTTCTTGGGAGGCTCCGAGGCGGACTTCATGGCTTGAAGCGCCGCGCGCTGCAGCTCGAGCCCCTGGATCGACATCCTGAGCATGTTGAGATTCATGTTGAGCCACGCCTCGACCGATTTCAGCTCGGCGATCCGCTTTTCGACTTCCTTGGGATCGAAGGTGGGCATTGCCATGCCGGGGATCGGCACCCCGAGCGGCCCCCACAGCCGGCGAAACATCTCGAACGGGTCCTGCGGCGGCGAGTCGTCAGGCATGGGCGCGGTTTTCTTCCAAACTAAAGAATTCGCGGACCTCGGCCTCGCGTGCGACGGTGTCGCGGTAGCCGAGGTCGATCAGCGCGCGGCAGAACGACTCCTCGAAGAGCAGGTAGCTCGCCAGGTTCGAGCCCGAGCGGTTGAGGGCGCCG
>Ga0208454_1000995_pt1 | contig 12860 bp, 25 predicted proteins | sample EasRivMeERMZT100_FD_187530 | JGI IMG/M metagenome (GOLD analysis project Ga0208454, IMG submission 187530) | Soil microbial communities from meander-bound floodplain in the East River, Colorado, USA - East River MetaG ERMZT100 (SPAdes) (version 2) | ecosystem: Environmental > Terrestrial > Soil...
GACGCACGATGGATCGCGGAGTGCGCAGCGTCCGTTGGAATCGTAGGGGGCAGCAATGGGGTTTAAGAAAAGAATCTCCGACGAGGCCGAGGCCCTGATCCACAAGCTGCTACGCGAAGGCGTGCGAGCAGAAGTCATCGCGGAGCGCGCCGGCGTGAGTGCGCCGACGGTGTTCAACCGCAAGAAGGCTATGGCCCGCGAGACAGCCGTCGCCGCAGACGTGCGGGATCTGCCGGCCCCGCGGCCCGAGCCCATCACTGGGAACCGCGAAGAACTCTTGGCGAGATACCGGAACGTCATGACGAAGCTGGATTACGCGACAGACAAGAGCGCCATCGCATCCTTGGAACAACAGCGAGACGCAATCGCTGCTCAGCTCGGCGCACTGAACAAGACTCGCATGGCGGCCGTCGTGAGCAAACCGCCGGCGCCGCCCATCCCGAACCTGCTTCCACCGACAGGGGCGGACGATCTCGAAGACGAGGATGCCGAGGATCCAGAGCCAATCAGCCAGCCAATGCCGGCGCCAGTCCAGGAGAAGCCGACAGAGAAGCGGGTCGTCACGATGGAAACCATCGACGCATTCAGGGCTGAGGTGAAGCGCGAATACGACGAAAAAGTGCAGGCAGCAAAATCAGAATACGACATGATGACGAAGGCACTCGAAAGAGTGGCGCGGCTGATCGATGATCGCGCAAGGTTTTAGGGTCCGAACGGAGTCGGAATGGCAGCCTGGATTAAGTGGAATCACGGTCTCGAATCGCGCCCCGAGGTGCTCGCCATGGCGCGATCCTTGGGGCTGGATCCGATCCATGTTGCGGGGTGCTGTATGGTCGCATGGGCATGGGGCGACCGGGAGCTTCGAAACGGTCGGGCGGCTTCTGTCGATGTTGCGCAACTTGACCAAATCGCTCGCGTCGAAAATTTTGGAAATGCGATGGTGAAGGCTGGTTGGCTGAGGTGCGACGACTCAGGTTTTGTTTTTTCCAAATGGGATCGCCACAACTCTAAGTCCGCAAAACAAAGGGCTTTAGCGTACCTTAGACAGCAAAAACTAAGGGGCAAGAACGGGGGCGAAAATGTAACGGTTGGATCGTTCCAAAAACGTGACCAGAGTAAGAGTAAGAGTAAGAGTAAGAGTAAGAATAAGAATAAGAATAAAGACTCCCCCCTACCCCCCGATTTTCAGACACCAGAATTTCAGTCTGCCTGGACGGAATGGCAGGCGTTCCGGAACGAGCAGCGCAAGCCCATGACAGCGAGCACGATCAAAAAACAGATCGCACTTTTCCAAACCATCGGTCACGACGCCGCAATCGCGAGCATCAACCAATCGATCCGCAATGGGTGGCAGGGTTTGTTCGATCCCCGCAGAGAAGATTCACGACGACCAGCCCGCAAACCAAGCACTTACGTCCCGTTCCAGCGTGAGGAAAAACCATGAATCGAAACGATTTTGACAGCTCCGTTGTTGAGGCGATCACGGGTCTTTGGCCGCGATTCGCTGACGACTGGAACGAGGCGAATCGAATGATTGCTTTTCGGATGCTCAACACGTTCACCGATCACCAGGTCGTCAACGCGATCGAGCAGCACCGCATGGATTTTCCAGACGCACGTGCGCCGGAGTTCAAGGCCGTGCTGGGGAAACTCTGGGCGGTTCGAAAGGCTGGTCCCGCCCAGCAATCTGAACGCGACCTGCGATTTTTGGCGCTGGCTTGGGGCCGGCACAAGTCGGAAGGCGACCTGGCCCACTTGGCGCAAGTCGCGGCCGGAATGTACGGCCAACTTCCGAAACTCTGGCCGTTCATCGAAGCGACCCTGCGCCACCAACCGCGGTGCCCGTTGTCGCTGATCATCGTTTGGTCCACGGAGCGCAGTGAGCAACTTGGGTTCGCCCGCGGCTCTGATGAGTGGCAAGAGCTCATGCTCGAATACGACATCCAGGAGCGTCGTCGCGAGAACGATCGGGTCGGCCCGTGGTCGTCGAGGAACCTGGCCGCGAAGGCGGTCGTGGGAGCGCAGTTGGCGAACGTGCGAACGTCGGACGTGGAAGTGATCAAGGCCGCGATTGCTGAGCCGGTGACGCCGGACGGCGCGGCTCACGGATCGCAGGATGAAATACCGTTTTGAGAACTGCGGCAATATGGTGACACGGAGTGACACAAAGTGACCGATTCTCAAAAACTCCCCGATGTGGTGGTGCTGAGCCGTATCGCGGATATGCCGCAATCACGGTGCCCGGCGACGAGGGGTAAGTGCGGCAAGTGCGGAGAGCCGTGCTGGATTTCCGCGGATGGCAGCTCCACGGAATTCATCGAGAAGGGCGTGCCGGCATTGTGCTGGCATTGCGTTGAATTACCGGACGACGTCACGCTTGTCACCACGCCAAAGCAGATAGCCAACGTGCTGAAGCACATGGGACCCGTCCCAGAGAGCAATTAAGTTTTTTCAACGGAGATACAGAAATGCAATCACACGAGGATCGAGATTTCCGACCCACGAAATCACTAGCCGAAGTGCTCGGCCTGCCAAGAGTGGATGAAAACCATCTGCACGCCAAGGCCAAACGGATGATGGCCGAAGAGGCATCTCAGATCACGGCCGGAAAAGACGGCGAGCCCATCATCGGCGAGTGGGACGTGCACGGTGTGCATGTCGTGCATCGTCCGAATGATGAATCGGGCTGCCTGCGAATCAGCGTCGGCGGCGGAGAAGTCAACGGCGAGCCGGTGGTTTATTGCGTCTTTCGTGGCGACAGAGAAGCGTGCGCCAAAATGTTGGAACGTGCCGCTCGGGCGATGTATTCGGCGCGGGCGGTTTGATTGTTTCAGGAAATTCAAGCGAAAGGAATCGAATCATGGGAAGACCAAAAAAGATCGTATCGGAAATCGACCAGCCGGCATTGATCGACGTGGAGCCGGAGAACATGAAGGTCATCCTGCGCAACGCGCGGGCGTACCTGAAAACCAAGGAGCAATGCGGCGAACTCAACGAGGACGCGAAACGGATGCTCAACAAACTTCGCGACTCGATCAAGGAGGCCGAAATTCAGCCGATGGAGGGGAATGTCTATCGCTTCCGGTGTGGCAAGCACATCATCGAAATGGTCCCGCAGTCCGAGAAGGTCAAGATCAAGGCGGCCAACAGTGGCGAGGCTGACGACGACGAGGACGGCGAAGGCGACGAGGAATAACCGCTCTCGCGCGGAAGGAGGAGTGATATGGAGCTAACACTTAGCACCCGCAATCTTTCGGACTATCAGACCTTCTTGAAGGTCAAGCGTCTGCCGACGTACTCCATTCAGGGCCATACAGTTTCATTCCCCGATGAATACGCCGGTCGAATCCTTGGCAATCGCAATCCAGTCGCGGACATCGACGCGGACCTGTCCGATTTTCTTTTTGATTATCAAGTCGGCATTTCGACAATGGCACTGCGGAAGCGGAAGTTTTGCATCTTCGCGGATTGCGGGCTCGGCAAGACGCTCATGTTTCTCGAATGGGCGCAGCATGTTTCCCGCGAACTTCCCGAAGGACAATGCGTGCTGATTGTTTCACCGCTTATGGTTGTCGGCCAGACGATTGCCGAAGCGGCGAAGTTTTATCCACGCCTTGCGATTGACCGCATCGCATCGTCCGGCCTTGAGGCTTGGCTGAAAGATGGTGGACGTATCGGAATTACAAACTACGAGGCCCTCACGAAGCACGTTGACCGCGGCAGGCTCGGAGCGTTGATTCTAGACGAATCCTCCATGCTCAAATCACACTATGGGGCTTGGGGCTTGGAATGTCTTAGGCTCGGTGCGGGATTGGAATACAAACTCGCATGTACTGGGACGCCTGCGCCGAATGACCGAATCGAGTACGCGAATCATGCCGTATTCATGGACGCCTTCCCTTCGGTCAATTCATTTTTGGCAACGTACTTTGTCAATCGCGGACAAACCGCCGAACGCTGGGAACTCAAGAAGCACGCATTGGGGCCGTTCTATCGTGCATTGTCGCATTGGTGCATCTTCCTCACGAATCCGGCTGTGTATGGATGGAAGGACAACTCGGAACCGTTACCACCGATCAACGTCCACATTCACCACGTTGATTTGACGCCGGAGCAGCAACGGCTTGCGTTCCAGCGGACAGGCCGACTCTACGCAGACAAAATCGGAGGAATCACTCATCGTTCGGTCTTGTCGCAAATCTCGAAGGGCATCTACAAAGGCGTTGAAGTTCCGACGAACAAGCCGGGCTTCATTGCGAATCTTATTTCAGACTGGCCGAAGGAATCGACCATAACTTGGTGCAAATACAACCACGAACAAGACCTGCTCCATGCAACGCTTGCCGACTCTAAAAGCATTGATGGAAGCACGGCCCAAGAACGCCGCGAGGCAATCATCGCAGATTTCAAATCCGGCAAGTGCAAATCGCTCCTGTCCAAGCCGAAGATTCTTGGGTTCGGATTGAACCTCCAACGATGCACCAGGATGGTATTCAGCGGGCTTGAGGACTCTTACGAGTCTTACTATCAGGCCGTGAAGCGTGCTAACCGCTACGGCGCAAAGAAGCCCCTGAACGTGCATATCCCAATAACAGACATCGAAGCACCTATGATCGAAAGTGTGCTTCGCAAGGCAAAAATGGTGCAACAAGACACCGAAGAGCAAGAAAGGATTTTCCGCGATGCTTCTCAATCCTAACGAAGAATTCAGAATCCATCAGGGCGATTGCATCGAGCATATGGCGACGATGCCGGAGCACTCTGTGGATTGCTCCGTGTTCAGCCCGCCGTTCCCGTCGCTGTTTTGCTATACGTCGCTGCCCGAGGACATCGGCAACTCGAACGATGTCCGCGTAGAATCCAAGTTGCATCTTTCGTGGTTTTATAACCAGCTTGTCCGCATCATCAGGCCGGGCCGAATTGTCGTGGTACACGTTACACAGATCCCAGGATTAGCCCGCAATAACGAAAAGGGCATCGTCGATTTTCGCGGGTTGAATATCCGACTCGGCGAGCGGGCGGGATTCACCTACGAATACGATTGGTTGGTTGCCAAAAATCCGCAGGCCCAGGCGATTCGCACCCATTCCCATTGTCTGCAATTCGCTGGACTCGAACGCGACCGCAGCCGCAGCCGCGGCGCATTGGCAGATTATCTCATCAAGTTTTCCGCGCCCGGCAAGAATGAAATCCCCATCGACTCACCGGGCGTAACGCGGGACGAATGGATTGACTGGGCCGAGGCCGCGTGGCATTGGCGGGACGTTAGAGAGACGGACACGCTAAACACTGCCGAGGCCAAAGGCGATGACGATGTAAAGCATATCTGCCCGTTGCAATTGGGCGTCATTCGCCGACTGGTGAAGCTCTATAGCAACCCCGGCGAGATTGTTTTTAGTCCGTTCAGTGGCATCGGGAGTGAACTGTACTGCGCATTGGAACTCGGACGCCGGGCCTACGGTTGCGAGATCAAAGACGAATACGTTGCCGCAGCTCAGGCGAATTGCGAAAAGGCGATACGCAAACGGCAGGCCGAAGATCAGCAGAATTTGTTCGCGATGGCGAAATAATGGTCTCCACCAAGCTCATGATTTTCCTGCTGCTCGTTTACGCAGCGATTCTTGTTGCGTCGCTTGTCGAGCGTCATTGGTGGCGTGCGTGTTACTGGCTGGGAGCCATCGTCATCATGATTTCGGTTCTTGGAATGACAACGAGGAAATGAAGATGCCCACCACCAAACACCTGACGGCCCAGCAAATCGAGCGAGCGATTGATGCTGGCTGGAAGCCGCCGTGGCACAGGGAGACGCGGACAATGTGCGGCGCACTGATCGAAGCGATGCGTTACCACTGGCTCTATCCCGACGGCGTGCTGAGGACGCTGCCGGACGAGTTTTACGAAGGGACAAATAAATGAAGTTCCCCGAGGCCGTACTCTCAAACCACGTTGCCGTGCTCGGCAAAACTGGGTCGGGGAAGACCAGCACAGCCAAACTTCTCGTCGAGCACGTCGTCAAGCACGGTGACGCGCGGGTGTGCGTGCTGGACCCCATCAAGTCGGACTGGTGGGGCCTCACCCTGGCCAGCGATGGCAAGCGCCCCGGTCTGCCGTTCAGGGTTCTCGGCGGGCCGTATGGTCACGTGCCGCTGCACAAGGCCGCCGGGGATGCCATCGGGCGCGTCGTCGCAAGCGGGGCGCTGCGGCACTCGATCATCGACATGGCCGACTTCGGCCCCGGCGAGCAAACGACGTTCTTCATCGCGTTCGCACAATCACTGTTCCGCCACATGACGGGCGTCGTGTTCCTCGTGATCGAGGAAGCCCACATGTTCGCGCCAAAGCAACAGGCAGGCATGGGCGAAGAAGCCAAATCGATCCACTGGATGAACCGAATTGCGACAGGAGCCCGCTCGAAGGGCATCCGCATGGTGGTATGCACGCACCGGGTTCAGACGTTGCACAACTCGGTGCTGGGAAGTTGTGAGACGGTGATTGCGCACCGGCTCACGCTTCCAGCGGATCAAAAGCCGGTGACGGATTGGCTGTCCGGAAACATTGACAAGGACAGAGCCAAAGAGATCACGGCTTCGCTTTCGTCGCTCAAGACCGGCGAGGGGTGGCTGTGCTCGGGCGAGGCGCAGATCATCGAGCGACGGAAATTTCCGCACATCACGACGTATGACAACTCGGCCACTCCGACCGGCGACCTAGTTGGCAAGGAAGTTCGGCCGCCCACCGTGGATGACGTCGCCCTGAAGTGCATCATCGGTGACGCGGTTAAAGAGGCCGAGGCCAATGATCCCAAGATTCTCAAGCGTCAAATCGCAGAACTGAAAAAGCAGATCGCGGCACGGCCCGAGGCGCCGACACCCGAGCCTAAAATCGTCGAGGTTTCGGTGCTCAAGGAAGGCCAGCTTGCGCGGGTCGAGAAGATCGTCCATTCGACATCTGGGTTCATTGAAAAACTCACGACGGCCATGACGGAACTCGGCGCAGTTACTAAGCCGACCCGTGCGGCTGGTGCCAAATGGATCACTGGGCCGCCCGATGAAAAACCAGCGCAAATTATTCCGAATTTGAAAACAACCCGCGTTCCCGCTGCCGCAAAGCCGGTTTCGGATGGGGATGCGACAATTGGCAAGGGCGAACGGGCCATCCTTAACGCCATTGCTCAGACGGCGGGCGGCGTCACGCGTGAACAATTGACCGTGCTGACGGGGTACAAGCGATCGAGCCGCGACACCTACCTCCAGCGATTGAAGGCGGCCGAACTCATCGATCAAAGCGGAGAGACCATCACGGCCACCGACACGGGCGTGCAATTTCTCGGTGACGACTTTCAGCCCCTGCCCACCGGCCACGAACTCCGCCGCCACTGGATCGAGCGGCTTTCCGGTGGTGAGCAAACCTTGTTCGTCGCCATCACCCAAGCGTACCCGTATGCCATCAGCCGCGAGGAGTTGAGCGAACAGACCAATTACGCGCGGTCCAGTCGGGACACCTATTTGCAGCGACTGTCGGCCCGCAAGCTGATCACCACGACTCGCGACGGCGTGAAGGCGTCGGACGAACTGTTTGATTAGAAGCCCGCGAAAGCGAGGAAGGCGAAATGAGTGAGCAAGAATTCCCAGCCATGAAACTCCGACACAACACGAGCGCACTGACTTATTCAGAGACGGGCGAACTCATCGCCGAAATCGAGCGGCTGCGGGCGGCCATTAAGGCGATGAAATTCTATTGTAGCTGCGACCTGGACGAACACGGATATTGCGATTGTGGTGCAGCCGAACAGAACGCCCGCATCGACGCAATCTTGGAGGCGAAACATGGACGCTGAACGGGAAGCGAAATTGATTGGCGACTGGACGAAAGAACAAGAACGATTCGCCTTTGATGCTGAGACAACGTGGCGCAAATGGTGTGTTGCCAACGGGTATTACAAAGAGTTGTTTCCAATTGGAAGGATAGGTGCGTTCATCAAAGACATGACGGCCCAAGCGTTCTACGCTGGCACACAAACGCAAGCACCTCCCGCGAATCCCGCCTGCGACACCACCGCTCCGTGGTCCACGCCGGTGTACACCGTGCCGGCAGAAACGGTAACGCCGGATAAACTCACCTTCGACGAATACAGGGCGGAGCGTGAGCGGCTGATTGCGGAGTGTAAAGCGAATGGCTGCCTCAATCATGATAACCGTGCATGGGATGATCCTTGGTTGGCGTCCGTGCCTCCACTGTTTAATCAGTGCAACAAGTACCACGAGCAAATTGCCGCTCTCGACGCTCGCTACAAAGCACAGGCCACGCCGGGGGATGAGGAATCTGTCGAGAGAATTTATCGAGAGACCTGGCCGGACATGAAGTTCTACAAGGAAGACGCAAAAATGACGGGCGCACTGCGCCAAGCCCTCTCGGCTGGCCGCGCCCTGGCTCTGGCCGAACTGCGGGGGAAGGTGGAGGAAGTGCTGCACGGCATCAGTCGCGATTGGAATATTGCATCAATCGGCGAATGGGAACCGGGAATCTTGCAAAAAATGCTCCACGACGTCGCATCGAAATTGCTTGGAGAATCGAAATGACATTGGAAACTTTTCTGTCCGGCATCGAGCGGCTGGATAAGGCGGCGACGAAGGGGCCGGTGAAGATCGGCATCGTTGATCGCACGCTTGATCCGGTCGAATGGTTCCGCGAACACCTGTCCTATGGACAAGGCGACATTTGGTGCTGCCACTTGCCGGAACACCCAAAGGCAATAGGACCAGATGACAAACCTGATCACGCCATTTTGTCGGCCATCACCGGGAACGGGCCAGACTCAGAAGCCAATGCGGAGTTTTTCGCTCACGCCCGCCTCGCGCTTCCGGCTGCGGCGAGGTTGCTGAGAATTTATCAGCAGAGCGCCGCATCGAGAATGACGTTGCTCGACTACGAGTTACTGCAAAACGCCATCGCCGCCGAACTCGCCGCGATGGGAGGTAAGGATGACAAGTAGAGAAAGAGCAATCATTCTGTTTGAAAATCTTCAGTTTGCCGTTGATGGTGAAGTGACTGACGTTTGCGAACGCGCCATCAACGCCGCAGTGGCGGAGGCCGTGCAGACGGAAAGAGAGCGCTGCGCGAAGCTTTGCGAGTCCAACGACCGCATCATCTCTGGATCAATCGGCCCGCTAATGGATGTTGGATGGGGCATGTGCGCCCGCAATTGCGCCGCCGCCATTCGCAGTCCGGACCCCAGCCCGCGAGGAGGCGAGTGATGGCTGACGAACAGAAAGTGTCATTCCATTGCCTGCGGTCCAAGTCGCCCTGGCCGCGTTCCGGCGCTGGCGGAAGAAGAGGGAGGTAGGACATGACTAGGGCGGCGGAGTTGATTGAGTACGCTGGAAAGATTCAATGGCCCCACTGTGGTCGCTGCGGCAGGCCAGCGAAGTTTGATTCGCTGCGTGTCTACGCCGATGGCCGCAAGCGGCACTACTGGACTTGCTGTGGTTTGTCGCTGATGGAACTCGACCAGCCAGCCGCCACCGCCCGCGAGATGAAGGTGCAGGTCTACAAGATCGGCCAAGGCACGACGGATTGGGATTGGACTTCGATTTGTGATGGCATCGAAATCCAGCCGATGGACGGCGCGTTTGCGACGCGCGAACTCGCCATCGCCGACGCTCAAAAGGTTGCCGATTCGCTCGGCCTGCAATTGAAAGTGGAAGGAGAGGGAGATGCTGAATAAATCTCCGAATTGCATGTGCGGGAAAGTTTCTTTCGACGAACACGGCAAATTCAACGCACAAATCGACTCCATCCTGAAAGGCGGCTGGTATGACGGCTGAAGAACGGGTCAACAAATTGTTTGCAACGAAACACTATGTGTCGAACGGAAAGGAGTTCTTTGAATCGATGAAACTAGACACGATTAAAGCCATTCGCGCCGCCGAGCACGCCGCGTACGAGCGTGCGGCGCAGGTGGCTTTGTCGTATTCCGAGCGCGCTCCATCGGTGTGCATGATGATCGCAGAAGCCATTCGAGACCTCGCGAGGGGGGAATGATGAAACTCACCATTGAAGAATCGTTGTGTGTTATGGAAGCCGGATGGAGCACTGACGAAGAAAAAGAACTACTGGATTTAGCGTGCAAAGTGATTCGAACAGAAGCCCGTCGCCTTCATGCTCAACACGCCATCGAGAAGCGACAGCAGGAAATACAAGAGGCCATGAATACGATGGCCGAGCTATCGGAGCAAGACCATGACCGAGCTTGAGCAACTCCGCGAAGAGCCTGAATCGTGGAACGACATCATGGACGGCCCGTGTTGGTGCGGCTGCGAGAATCCGCACTACGACGACAGCCTTGAGGAAACGTGCGGCGGGTACGGGATGCTGAATTGCTACTGCGGCGGCGACCAATGCGTGTGCCACTGGCACGGCGGGATTGAGTGCGACGGGTGCGAGGATTGCGAGGAGAACGACGGCAACGGAGATTGGGCAGATGACTATTGAACAGCAGCTCCGCGCCTCGCTGGCGTGGGCGATGGGGCAAGTGACGCGAGTTGCGACGGTATATGCAAATGGCCGCTTGCTTTGCAATTACTGCTACGGGCCGATGAATGCAGGTGAAACACGACACACCCCCGCCTGCCCCTACGCGGCGGCGATGCGGCTGGTGGAGGAAACGAAAACGGAGGAACCATGTTAAGCCTACAGATTCGATTGAGCGACCGGCAGTCGTGTGTATCGAAATCCGTGAATGGTCACAGCGCATCGCGGCGCTGGAACGCAAGACGAAGCGCAAGGTCGGATGAAGCTGGTGGAAAGGAAAGAGGATGACCAGAAAACAAATTGAAACCGCACTGGCAGACGGCGCAAGGCTCATCATCCAGGATAAGGTCGATGGGTCGGTGTATTGCTCGCTCATGGTGCAAGGTTCACCCGCTGATCGCAAGCGGTACAAGCGAATCCGATTCGATCAGTACATACACCAGTTCGACGCGAAGGATCATCTTCGGCTTGCCGAGAAAACCAGCGTCAAAGGCTACGATCATTGCGAGTACATCGCCGGACCGGCGCTAACCCCCGCCCCCGCAGGAGAGTGAGATATGGAAAGCCTTAGGCGTGTAGTGGTCTGGTTTTCTTGTGGTGCCGCCAGTGCGGTTGCCGCCAAGATTTCCGTTGAACGATTTGGAAAAGAACGCCCCGTTGACGTTTGCTATTGCGACCTAAGCGAGGACGAGCACCCGGACAATGCGCGATTCCTTGCAGACGTAGAACGGTGGATTGAACGGCCAATCATCAAGCTCCGCAGTCATAGGTATTCGCGCATTGACGACGTGTTCTTGGGCGAGCGGTTCATCCGTAGCCCAAGTGGTGCGCCATGCACCAAGCTCTTAAAGCGTCACGTCCGCGAGCGATACGAGCGGCCTGATGACATTGTGGTAATCGGCTACACATCAGATGAATGCGAACGTATCGCCGGTCTTGAAGCTATCTCTCCGCATACGACCTTTCTTTGGGTTCTCGCCCAAGCTGGAATTTCAAAAGCGGACTGCTATCGCATCGTTAAGGCTGCCGGAATCGAACTACCTGTTATGTACAAGCTCGGCTACGGCCATAACAACTGCATCGGCTGCGTGAAGGGCGGAGCCGGGTACTGGAACAAGATTCGCCGAGACTTCCCGGAAGTGTTTGCCAGACGCGCAATGGTTGAACGCGAGGTCGGGTATTCAATTCTCAAGTGCGGCTGGTTGGACGAACTGGACCCCGAAGCTGGGCGAGACGTACCGCAACCAAATATTGAGTGCGGACTCTTCTGCGCCAGGTATACGGATTTGATTCACGAAGCATCCCGGAGCACCCATGCCCACGCGACCGGAGAGTGAACGACTGAAGTTCGCTTCGCCTGACACGTTTGCCATCTGGCGTGCGGCCAGGGCCGCCGACAACGAAGCCGCGATGTCAGCGGCGTATGCGGTGCTCGTGGAGGATATGCTCAAAGAAAGGATTCTAATGGCCATCAAGGAAACGATTGACGAAGCTGCGGCCAAGTTCGGCGTCCCAGTTGAAGCCATCACGAGCCCGCGCCGCAAGGGTGGAATGATTGGTGTCGCGAGAGAATGGATCGTTGAGCGTCACCCCGAGATGAGTTGCGGAGACATCGCCCGCGCGTTCGGCTTCCGCGACCACAGCGGCATAAGCCAAATGCGAACGCGGATAATTACACGTCGATCTAACGCATGTACCGATTGAAACAATCTCCCCGCCCGGATTGAATTACATGCCAGTTCACGCCGCATGGACGCGGCGCACGAGGGCAGCGATTTGACGGCACGAAGATCAAACGAAGAGCAATCACCGCGCGGACTCGGTACGCTCAACGGCAAATGGGAATCGCTGTTCAAATTTACGATGGTTGTTGGCCCGATGCTTGTGACGGTCGGCATTGCCGCACAAGCATGGATTCTCAATCAGCTCCAAGAACTCAACAGCGGCGTTGCCAGAGTCAGCGAACGAATCTCCGTGGTCGAGGCCAATCGGTTTTCCAGTGCTGAAGGACTCAAGGTATGGGAAGCGATTAACTCGATCCGAGTGGATATGTCCAAGGTGCCACTTGAGTCGCCGCCGAAATGGGTAAGCGACAAGCTCCGCAATATGGAGGATGAAATGAAGACCCTCACGACGCAGATATTGCTCTTGAGCGCGGGGAACAAGCGACGGTGAAAAGATTTTGGATTGCCGCTAATGTCCTTTTGTGGGGTTCATGCCTCGTGCTGGCTGCCGGAATCCTCCTGACGACGTGCCGACGGCTGAATGGAGATTGGATTGACTGAAGGACTTCTACGGTGCGAGCGTGCAATTCCCATGACGACGTGGGG
>Ga0208454_1000997_pt1 | contig 12852 bp, 17 predicted proteins | sample EasRivMeERMZT100_FD_187530 | JGI IMG/M metagenome (GOLD analysis project Ga0208454, IMG submission 187530) | Soil microbial communities from meander-bound floodplain in the East River, Colorado, USA - East River MetaG ERMZT100 (SPAdes) (version 2) | ecosystem: Environmental > Terrestrial > Soil...
AACAACAACCTCGACTTCCAGGAGTTCATGATCCTGCCGGTCGGCGCGCAGTCGTTCCGCGAGGCATTGCGCTGTGGCGCCGAAATCTTTGCTTCTCTCAGAAAGATAATTGATTCAAAAGGCATGTCCACTGCGGTGGGCGACGAAGGCGGCTTCGCGCCCAACCTGCCGAACCATGCCGCCGCGATCGAGATGATCCTCGACGCGGTGGGACGCGCCGGGTACACCGCCGGCCAGGATGTCGTTCTCGCGCTCGATTGCGCTGCTTCCGAGTTCCACCGGGATGGCGTCTATCTCCTCGAGTCCGAAAAGCAGAAGCTCAATTCGGCCCAGTTCGCCGACTACCTGTCGGAGCTCGCCTCGCGCTATCCCATCGTGTCGATCGAGGACGGCATGGCGGAGAGCGACTGGGAAGGCTGGAAGCGCCTCACCGACAAGCTCGGCGCGAAGCTGCAGCTCGTGGGCGACGATCTCTTCGTCACCAACGTGCGCATCCTGCGCGAGGGCATCCGCCAGGGCGTGGCGAACTCGATCCTCATCAAGGTCAACCAGATCGGCACGCTCACCGAGACCTTCGCCGCGATCGAGCTCGCCAAGCGCGCGGGCTACGGCACGGTGATCTCGCACCGCTCGGGCGAGACCGAGGACACCACCATCGCCGACATTGCGGTCGGCTCGAACGCGCTGCAGATCAAGACCGGGTCGCTGTCGCGCTCAGACCGCGTCGCCAAGTACAACCAGCTCCTGCGTATCGAGGAGGACCTCGGCGACTCGGTGAGCTATTCCGGGCGCGAGGCGTTCACCCGGCTGGCATGAGAATCCTCGGCGCCCTGCTCGCCGCCCTGATCGTGCTGATCCAGTACCCGCTCTGGCTCGGCAAGGGAAGCTGGCTGCGCGCCTCGGACATGGATCGCCAGGTCGAGGCGCAGCGCGCCAAGAACCGCCAGCTCGAGACGCGCAACGCCGCGCTCGCCGCCGAGGTGCGCGACCTCAAGCAGGGCACCGAGGCGATCGAGGAGCGTGCACGTGCGGAGCTCGGGATGCTGCGGCCCGACGAGGTCTTCTACCAGTTCGTGCCGGAGAAGAAGTAGCTACTTCTTGCGCTTGTCTCGCGCCGCGTCGAGCGCGCAGCCGACGAACAACAGCGCGGTGGCAAGCATCAATAGGCCGACGACAAGGTCCATGCCATGGTCTCCGGGTCGGCTCGCTGCTTAGACCTTGCTCGCTTCATAAGCCACAAACAACATGCCGGCAATGAAAACAACGACGGCTGCGACTACGATCCAGAGCACTAGAGGTTCTCCAGTTCCGCGATGCGCTTGTACGCAACGTGGTTGACACTAATGATAGCAGCGGTGGTGCAGAGCGCAGCAATGAACGCGAGAATGACAAGAACTGTCTCGGCGCTCTTGAAACTCTGGGCCAGCCACGCGATTAGGGAGACGTCCACTGCCACCAGGGCAACGAAAACGACCTTGAGCCAGCCGAGTCCTTCCTTGATCCGATCGACCCTCGCCATCAGCGTCGAGCTCAGGCATCGAGTCGGCAGAATCGCGGCGCGGCAAACCACGGGCCATCGCCCCAGCCGGGGTAATCCGGTTTCCCCAGCCATTGCCGTCGTATGAGTTCGGCGACGGCATCGGGGCTTTGATCGGGCCACGCTATGAAGTGAACGCCGCTATGCGCCGGAGATTCTCCGGCAAGGAAGCCGCGTCCAAGGAGTTCCCTGACTACGACCAGCGTTGCTTCGAGTTGTGCTTGCGAATCTTCGAGACCCAGTCCTTCGGCGACATCGTCCACGACGATCCAAAGCGCGATCCAGTCACCTTCGCCGTAGCTTGCGAGCCCATCCACGATCTCTTCGATGTTCATCGATGGGGTTCAACGCGGACTCGCTTTTCTTCGTTGACAATCGGTGGCGATGCTCAGGATGCGCTGCTCCTTGACCGGCGCCACTACCCCGCGAAGAGGACGCGGCGATTACTTCGTGCAGGAGGCGAGGTCGAGAAGCGGAACTTCGCGCGCCGCGCCGCGCGCCGGCTTCTCGCGCAGCACGACGTTGTAGATGTCGTCCTTATAGCTGACGTCAGCCTCGTAGCTGTGCCCGGCGCGCGTCCTGAGGAGGGTGCCCTTGGTCATCTGGTGGGAACCGCGAAGAAAGCTCGAGCTCGCAAAATCGAACTTCAGGTAGCTCCAGCCGTCGGCAGGGATTCCGACGGCGACGGAAGGCTTGTCCAGCTTGACCGTGCCGACATACGGCGCGCGGCATTGCGCATCCACGCTATGGATATCGAGCTCCGCGCGCACGCCGGAGGCTGCGGTCCGCACGGTCAGGTTCTTGGGCGCGGCGTCTTCCGGGTAGGTTTTCAAGCCTCCACAACCGGCTAACAGGACCAGCGCGCCGGCAAGAACCGCCTTCATCCGATCTTGGTCATGTCCGGGCAGCCGAGGTTGTCGCCAGTCGCCCAGCCGCGGATCGCCCGGTACAGCATGTCGTAGCCCTTCGACGGGCCATAGAGCTGCATGCGCGTGCGGTTGCCCGGCAGCGGGTACGCGTCGGCGACCACGATGTAGGTTCCGCCCTCGGGCGGCTTGCTCGGATAGATCACTCCGGTCTTGTGGTGCTGCTGCACGTGCAACTCGGCCCTCTCGGCGCCGACCACGACCGTAGGCTTGTATTCGGTAAGGATGTTCTGGTAGCTCGTGCTGGTTTGAGATACGGTGCGCACGGCGATGTTCAGGCACTCGGGGGCCCTGCGCCGGAACGTCGCCGCCACGTCCTTCATCCCCCGGCTCACTTCGTAGGTCTCGGTCTTGGTCATCATCGCGCCCGGCACGGCCTTGCGGAACTCCTCGGCCGTCTGCGGCATTTGGACGCACGCCGCCAGCAAAACGGAAGCCAGGACAACGGCATGAATTTTCTGCATGGTGCCACCTCCCTGTGTGGTGGTTTTCTTGCACCACTTGATAGCACGGTCAGCCGGGTCCGGCGCAGGCACTTTTTATCGCAGCGATGTCGAGCTTCCCCGTCTGCAGCGTGGCCTCCGTCGCACTTTCATGACTTCTTCCTCCGACGGGCGAGAAAGACCAGGATCGGTGCCCACGCGAGCGGGGCGGCAGCGACGCCGGCAAAGAACCCGTCCCATGCCGGTGCATGGGGAGATCGCAGCAAGTAGTAGGCCGCGTAGATCGTCGCTCCCAGGAGCCAAGGACCCGAGTGCAGGATGGCAGCGAGGGCGCTTCGATGCTTCACGATCGTCTCCACCCAGCTCCCCACTCTCGATACCAGCAGCGTTCCAACAAGGAATCCCGGCAACACGGCGAGAAACGGGATCAGCTCAGGCATCGAACGGACGCCACCAGAAATGCGCCTCGCGCGGCGACAGGGTGAAGCGGTAGAAGTTGAGGTTCACTCGCCTTCGTCGGGGAACTCGCCGGCGATGGCTTCCAGCAGGTCGGTGCGCGTGACGATGCCCTGGAAGCGGCCCTGCTCGTCGATCACCACCGCGAGCTCGGTGGTGGTCCGCCTAAACCGGTTGAGTGTGGCGAGGACCGAGGACTGCGGCAAAACCGATCGCACGGGACGCAACACGCTCTCGACGTCGATCGGCTTGCCTTCGACGCAAAGCGCGAGCACGTCCTCCTTGCGCACGATCCCGACGACTGTCTCCGGCGAGCCGCTCAGCACCGGCATTTCGCGGTGCGGGCTTGCGCGCAGCTTCGCGATGACATCCTTCTCGCCCAGGTCGAGACAGTCGACGGCGCTGCGCGGGGTCATGATCGACTCCACCGCTCGCTCGCCGAGAGTGAGCACCCCGCCCACCATCTGGCGCTCGTCCGGGCCGAACACCTTGCCTTCCGGGACCGCATGGGCAGGCAGCGGCACGCCGCCCAGAAACCTGAGGACCGCGTCGGTGACCTGCTGGCGCGAAGTCATGCCGGACGCCGCCGCCGTGCGCCGGCCGCGGGCCGCGAGCTGGTTGAGGATCTCGATCAGCACCGAGAAGCCGATCGCGGCGTACACGTAGCCCTTCGGGATATGAAAGCCGAAGCCGTCGACCACCAGCACCAGGCCGATCATCAGCAGGAACCCGAGGCACAGGATGATGAGCGTGGGACGCGCGGTGATGAAAGCCGTGAGCGGCTTCGAGGCGAACAGCATCGCGCCCACGGCGATGATCACCGCGGCCATCATCACCGCGAGCTCGTCCACCATGCCGACCGCGGTGATCACCGAGTCGAGCGAGAACACGATGTCCAGCATCACGATCTGGGCGATGATCGGCCAGAAGGCGGCGGGCGCCGCGCTCTTGCCGTGCTTGTGTTCTCCCTCCAGCCGCTCGTGGATCTCGGTGGTCGCCTTGATCAGCAGGAACAACCCGCCGACGATCAGGATCAGGTCGCGCCACGAGAACTCGAAGCGCCAGAAGCCGAACACGGTGGCGGTGAGCGACATCACCCAGGTGATGCTCGCCAGCAGCCCGAGGCGCATCAGCAGCGCGAGCGAAAGCCCGATGATCCGCGCGCGGTCGCGCTCGTTGGGCGGCAGCTTGTCCGCCAGGATCGCGATGAAAATCAGGTTGTCGACGCCGAGCACGATCTCGAGCACCACGAGCGTCAGCAGGCCGACCCAGACGGTCGGGTCAGAAATCCATTCCATGGTTACCTCAACCGGTCAGTCGGCGATATCGGGCTCGAAAAAAAGCCACTGGATTTCAGGAAACTCGCTGCGCAGCGCAGCCTCCGCGCGGTTGATCCCTGCCACGAGCTCGCCCGCGCTCGCGCCTCTCATCTTGGCCTTGACCGAGACCATCAGCGAAGTGCCAAGTTGCAGGGTCAGAACCCGGTACACTTTTTCGACGCCCGGGTTGCGCTCGAGGAATTCGCGGATGCGATTCTCGGTCTCGGGCTCGGCGCTCTGGCCGATGAGCAACGCCATGATCTCGTTGCCGATGCCGATGGCGACGACGATCAGCAGCACGCCGATCGCGATCGAGCCCACCGCGTCCCAGACCGGGTTGCCGGTGAGCATCGTGGCCAGGATCGCGACCAGGGCGAACGCCAGGCCGAGGAGGGCGGCGATGTCCTCGCCGAGGATCACCACCAGTTCGCTCTGCCGGCTCTCGCGGAACCAGCGCCAGAGCGTGCGGCCGTTGCGGACCTTGTTGACCTCGTGCAGGCAGGCGCGCAGCGAGACGGTCTCGGCGATGAGGCCGAACACCAGGATGCCGACCGCCACCCACGGGTAGCGCAGGTCTTCCGGGTGCGCGAGCTTGTGCCATCCCTCGTAAACCGAAAACAGGCCACCGATCGAGAACAGCACGAGCGCGACGATGAAGGACCAGAAGAACACCGCCTTTCCCCACCCCAGGGGATAGTCCGGCGAAGGCGGGCGCTTCGCTTGCCGCATTCCCCAGAGCAGCAGCCCCTGGTTGCCGCTGTCGGCGTACGAGTGGATCGCCTCGGCGAGCATCGCGCTCGAGCCGGTGGCGATCGCCGCCCCTGTCTTCGCCACCGCGATCGCAAGATTCGCACCGAGCGCGTAGAAGATGGTGCGGACGGAATCAGCCTTCACTGGCCTATACTATTTGAATGAAAGCCTATCTTGCCGTTTTGGCGATGGTGGCCGTCATGGTCGCAGCCGGTTGCGCAGCCGATTCGCAAGCCGGCAAGCAGGCGGGCCAAGGGGCGGCGATGGGCGCGGTGGGCGGCGCCGTGGCGGGAGCCGTCGGCAGCTTGCTCTGGGGTGGCAACCCGGTCGAAGGCGCGGTCAAGGGCGGGATTGTCGGCGGCGCCTCCGGAGCCGCGGTCGGCGCCGTGTCGGGGTCCGCGGCCGACAACGCGGCCAAGGTGCGCGCCGCAAAGCCGGCCGCGCCCGATCCCAGGAACGCGGAGCTGAGAAAGCGCATCGGCGACAAGAACTGGGCGAGCGCGCTGCTGCTCGCGCAGTGCAGGCACAAGGATGCGATCGCGTCGGCTGCGGATACCCTGGCCGCGTCGCAGGATTCCGGCGAGAAGTCCTATGCGCTGCTGATTCAAGGCATTGCGGCAGAGGAGTCCGGCGACAAGGCGCTGGCTTCTTCCGTCTATCCGAAGATGGGCGGAAGCGTGGACAAGGCGCGCGCCGATACCCTGGAAGGGGTGATCAAGGTGCAGGCCGTGCGCAGGGAGCATGGCCTGCCGCCCTGCAAATGAAGAGGACGATCCCATGAAACTTTCGCGCGAGCAACTCGAGCAGTTCGACCGGCAGGGATATCTCTTTTTTCCCTCCTTGTTTACAAAAGACGAAATCCGGCTGCTGAACGACGAGGTCCCTGCGCTCTATGCGCAGCGCCGGCCGGAGAACGTGCGAGAGAAGACCGGCGACGTGGTGCGCACGAACTTCGCCGCGCATCTGTACAGCTATCCCTTCGCCAAGCTGGCGCGCCATCCGCGCATGGTCGAGCCGATCAAGCAGGTCTTCGGCGAAGACGTGTACATGCACCAGTTCAAGGTCAACGGCAAGCAGGCCTTCGACGGCGACGTCTGGCAGTGGCACCAGGACTACGGCACCTGGATGAACGACGACCAGATGCCGGCTGCGCGCGCCATGAACGTGGCGATCTTCCTCGACGAGGTGAACGAGTTCAACGGGCCGCTGATGTTCATCCCGGGCAGCCACAAGCAGGGCGTGCTCGACGCGTCGCACGACACCAGCACGACCAGCTACCCGCTGTGGACGATCAACCATGAAGTGATCCGGAAACTGGTCGATCACGGCGGCATCGTGGCGCCGAAAGGTCCGGCGGGCTCGATGATCCTGTTCCACGGCTGCCTGGTGCACGCCTCGACCTCCAACCTTTCGCCGTGGAACCGCGTGAGCGTGTACCTCTCGCTCTGCGCGGTCTCGAACCACATCCGGCGCTTCAAGCGCCCCGGCTACATCGCGCACCGCGATTTCACGCCGATCCGGTGCCTGCCGGACGACTGCCTGCTCAAGCACTACGACGTGCCGCTGCCCTGGAAAGACGGCACGCCGGCCGAAGAGCTGCAGGGTGCGCTTAGGGCGGCCTAGCGTGGCTGCGACCGGTGATCCGGAAGACGATTTCGACGAGGACGATCCGTCGCAGGACGACGAGGACGACGAGGACGGCAAGATCGACGACGACGAAGGCGAAAAGGTCTTCCCTATAGACGATCCCGAGCGGGACGCCTCCAACCCATGAATCTCCATTCCAAGCTCCAGCAGCGCAGAGACAATCCGCTGCGCATCGGCGTAATCGGCGCGGGCAAGTTCGCCGCGATGTACATCGCGCAGGTGCCGAAGACGCCCGGTGTGCATCTCGTCGGCATCGCTGACCTTGCCCCGGATTACGCGCGGCAGAACCTGGAGCGAGTTGGCTGGAAGCGCGAGCAGTACGGCGCCGCGTCGCTCGATGCGGCTCTAAAGGAAAAGAGAACCCATCTTTCCGAAGACTGGGAAGCGCTGGTCGCGCACCCGGCCATCGACATCGTGATCGAAGCGACCGGCAACCCACCTGCAGCGGTGGAGCACGCGCTTGCCGCGTTCCGGAATCGGAAGCACGTGGTGATGGTCACGGTGGAGGCCGATGCGTTCTGCGGGCCGCTGCTCGCGCGCAAGGCGGCCGAGGCCGGCGTGGTGTACAGCCTGGCTTACGGCGACCAGCCGGCGCTCATCTGCGATCTCGTCGACTGGGCGCGCGCCGCCGGCTTTCCGGTGGTCGCTGCGGGCCGCGGCCACAAGTGGCTGCCGCATTTCGCGCAATCGACGCCCGAGACGGTCTGGGGCTACTACGGCCTGACGCCCGAGGAGGCGAAGGTCGGCGGTCTGAACCCGAAGATGTTCAATTCCTTCCTCGACGGCTCGAAGCCGGCGATCGAGACCACCGCGGTATGCAATGCCACTGGCCTGACACCCGCGCCGGGGGGGCTGCTTTACCCGAGCGGCTCGGTGGACGAGATTCCGTCGCTGATGCGGCCGAAGAGCGAAGGTGGAGTGCTGCATCACAAGGGGCAGGTCGAAGTCATTTCCTCATTGCAGAAGGACGGAACGCCGATCGCCTACGACATCCGGTTCGGCGTCTGGGTGGTCTTTGAAGGTGACACGGACTATGTCCGCCGTTGCTTCCACGAGTACGGCGTGAAGACCGACCCGTCCGGCCGCTACGCCTGCATGTACAAGCGCTGGCACCTGATCGGCCTCGAGGTGGGCATCTCGGTGGCTTCGGTGGGGTTGCGCGGCGAGCCCACGGGTTGCGCAACCGGCTGGCGGGCCGATGCCGTGGCGATCGCCAAGCGCGACCTGAAAGCGGGCGAAATGCTGGACGGCGAGGGCGGCTATACGGTGGTCGGTCGGCTGATGCCGGCCGCGGATTCGTTGGCCGGGAATTGCCTGCCCCTGGGGCTGGCCCACGGCTGGAAGCTCCTCAAGGGAATTCGCCAGGGAGAACCGGTCGCATGGAGCGACGCGGCCTTCGACAACAACAACACCGCGGTGCGCGTGCGCCGCGAGATGGAGCAGGCTATGGGCGCGCGCGCAGCCGCTGCAGCGCCCAGGGCGCTAGAAGGAACAGCGCGGTAAGGCCGAACAGCGTCAGCGCGATCGGGCGGCCGAGAAAGCCGCCCCAGGAGAGGTCGAAGATGATGAGCGACTGCTTGAGCGTCTCCTCGACGAGCTTGCCCAGCACCAGCCCGATCACGAGCGGCGCCGGCGAGAAGCCGAAGCGGCGCATGAAGAAGCCGATGAAGCCGAACGCGATCGCCACCCAGACCTCGGCCATCGCCTGGTTGGGCGCGTAGGCGCCGATCACCGACAGCACGAACACCGCGGGCCAGAGGAACTGGGGCGGAATCAGGGTGATGCGGGCGAAGAGCTTCGCGAACCCCAGCCCGAGCGCGAGGTAAAGGAGGTTCGCGAGCAGCATCGACGAGAACACCGCGTAGAGCAGCATCGGCTGCTCGGTGAAGAGGTGCGGCCCCGGCCGCACGCCCTGCACGAGCAGGCCGGCGAGGATGATCGCGGTGGTCGTGCTTCCCGGGATGCCGAGCGCGAGCGTCGGCACCATCGCGCCGCCGACCGCGGCGTTGTTGGCGGCCTCCGGCCCGGCGACGCCCTCGATCGCGCCCTTGCCGAACTCCTGCTTGTTGTTCGACCAGCGCTTGGTCTCGACGTACGCGATCATCGCCGCGGTCGTGGCGCCGAGCGCCGGCAACACGCCGATGAAGGTGCCCAGCACGCTCGACAGCGAGATCGCCTTGCCGCATTTCCTCACGTCAGCCCAGCTCGGCAGCCGCACCGCGCCGAGCTTCGCCAGCGCCGTGCGCTTGCCGAGCTGCGCAGCCTGCTCGAGGAGCTCGGTCAGCGCGAACAGGCCGATCAGCACCGGGATGAACTCGATGCCGTCCGTGAACGAGTAGACGCCGAAGGTGTAGCGCTCGACGCCGGTGGTGATGTCCTGGCCCACGGTCGCGAGCATCACGCCGAAGGCGCCGGCGATCAGGTTCTTCACCGCGCTGTCGCCGCCGCTCAGCGCCACCATCGACAGCCCGAACACCGCGAGCGCAAAGTATTCGGGCGGCCCGAACGAGTACGCCATGCGCGCGAGGAGCGGCGCGGCGAAGATCAGCACCACCACGCTGAAAATGCCGCCGATGGCGCTCGCCACCGCTGACATCCCGAGCGCGCGTCCCGCTTCGCCCTTGAGCGCCATCGGGTAGCCGTCGAACGCCGTCGCGGAGGCCGACGGATCGCCGGGGGAGTTGACCAGGATCGCCGTGATCGAGCCGCCGAAGTTCGCCGCGCAGTAGATCGCGCCGAGGAAGGCGATCGCCGGCACCGGGCCCATCGTGATGGTGAAGGGCAGGAGCAGCGCAGTCGTCGTCGAGCCGCTGATCCCGGGCAGGGCGCCGACCACGATGCCCAGCAGCGTGCCGGCGAACACCACGAGCAGGATCTTCGGGTCGAGGAGCAGCGCCATGCCGCCGAGGAAGGCTTCCATCTAGGACCAGAACCCCGGCGGCAGCTGGATCGCGAAGCCTCGCACGAACACGCCCCAGATCGCGGCCATGACCGCCGCGCTGGCCACCAGCAGCAGCCACGCCCGGCGCTCGCCCCAGAGGGCGCCCAGGCCGAGGAGGAACACGAACATGGCGCCGAGCATGCCGGCGACGGGAACGAGCGCCATGAAAGCGAGGAGCGAGCCCGCGGTGTAGTACACCACCGCCGGGATGCGGGCTTGGGGCTCGCTCTGCGCGCCGGGGACGAAGAGCAGTACCGCGAGGGCCGCGATGACGCCGAGCACGAGGCGGGGGAACGCCTCGGCGCCGAAGCCGCCCGAGAGGCCCTCGGGCATCTTCTCGAACCCGAAGGTGAGCGCAAAAAGCGCCGCCGCCACGGCGATGACCGCGGCGGCCGCTACGCGGTTTGCGGACACCTTACGTCAGCCGGCGCGGTTACTTCAACAAGCCGAGCGCTTCGAGCGTCTTCTTCCCTTCGACCATGAACTCGTCGAGCTGCGCCTTCCACGGCCCGGCGCCGACCACGCTGTCGAGCGCCTGGCCGGAGGTCTCGAGGTAGGTCTGGAACATCTGGCCCTTCATCGCCTTCACCAGTCCCTCCTCCAGCACCTTCACGTTGGCCTCGGGCGCCCCGCGCAGCGTGACGAAGCCGCGCACCGTCGAATAGCTGCCCGGCACGCCGATCTCCTTCCCGGTGGGAACGTTGGGCAGCGCGGCGATCGGCTTGTCGGCGAAGATCGCGAGCGGCCGAAGGTCGCCGGCCTTGAACTGCGACTCCGCTTCGGCGTAGTTGACGAGCGCGCAATCGATGTTGCCGCCGACCAGGTTGATCACCACGTCGCCGCCGCCGCGGAACGGCACGATGGTCGGCTGCTGCATGCCGGCGCTGCGCGCGATGCTCACCACGGCGATGTGATCGACGCCGCCCACGAGCGAGGTGCCGTACTTGAGCGCCTTGCCCTTGCCGGCGCCGAGCAGGTCCTTGGCGCTCTTGAAGGGACTGCCCTTGCCCACGGCCAGGATCTGCGGGTCGTCCGTGGCGCGGGCGATCGGCACCAGGTCCTCGTACTTGAACTTGCCCTTGCTGCGCAGGATGGTGAGCAGATGGGTCTGGGTGATGAGCGCGATGACGTGGCCGTCGCGCGGCTTTTCCATCATGTACTGCATCGCGGCCGCGCCGCTGCCGCCGACCCGGTTGACCACCACGAACTCGGTCTTGAACACCCCGGGGGCGTGGACCATCATCATGCGCGCCGTGATGTCGGTGCCGCCGCCGACGCCGGCGTGCGTCACCACCTCGATCGGCTTCGAGGGAAACTTTTCTTGCCCATGAAGCGGCTTCAGGGCCGAGAGCGCGGCCGCGCCCCCGGCGAAACCGAGCAAGCGCCTGCGATTCGAGTCCATCATGTTAGATTTTCCTCCTCGGGGCCCAGTGTAGACTCAAATCGATGCAAGCCTCCAGCGCGCTTTCGCATATCAAAGTGATCGACCTGACGCGCGTGCGCGCGGGGCCGACCGCGGTGCGCCAGCTCGCCGACTGGGGCGCGGCCGTGATCAAGGTCGAGATGCCCGCGGGGCTGGACGAGGGCGAAGGGCCGGGCGGCCCGCGCGACGGCAGCGACTTCCAGAACGTGCATCGCAACAAGCGCGGCATCACTCTGAACCTCAAGTCGCCTGACGGCGTCGCGATTCTGAAGAAGCTGGTTGAGAAGGCGGACGTGCTGGTGGAGAACTTCCGCCCGGACGTGAAGGACCGGCTCGGCATCGGCTACGAGGCGATGGCCGCGGTCAATCCGCGCCTCGTCTACGGCAGCATCTCGGGCTATGGCGAGGATGGTCCCTACCGCATGCGGCCGGGCTTCGACCAGATCGCGCAGGGCATGGGCGGCCTCATGTCGATCACCGGGCTGCCGGGGCAGGGCCCGGTGCGCGTCGGCATCCCGATTGCCGATCTCTGCGCCGGCATCTTCTGCGCCCACGGCATCATGGTGGCGCTCGTCGAGCGCGAGAAGTCGGGCAAAGGGCAGTGGGTCAAGTCGTCGCTGCTGCAGGCGCAGCTTTTCATGCTCGACTTCCAGGCCGCTCGCTGGCTGATGCGCGGCGAAGTGGCGAAGCAGGCGGGCAACAACCATCCGACCTCGATTCCGACCGGCGTCTACCAGACGCGCGACGGCTACCTGAACCTCGCGGTGAGCGGCACGAAGATCTGGAACCGCATGTGCGAGGCGATCGGGGCAGGTGACCTTGCCGGCCATCCCGACTACGCCACCGGCGCGTTGCGCTCGAAGAACCGCGACGCGCTGCACGATGTGCTGGAGGAGCGCTTCCGCAAACGCGACACCGCGGACTGGATCGAGATTCTGAACAAGGCCGGCGTGCCCAGCGGGCCGATCTACTCCATCGACCAGGCGTTCGCCGATCCGCAGGTCAAGACCCTCGGCATGGTGCAGAAAGTGGGCGAAGTGCCGTACCTCGGCCAGCCCGTGACCCTTTCGCGCACCCCGAGCCACGCGTATGCGCACCCGCCCAAGCAGGCCGAGCACACCGCCGCGGTCCTGCGCGAGATCGGCTACCGGGACGGCGAGATTGAAGATCTCAGGAAGAAAGGAATCGTTTAATGCCTAGCGAAAAGATGATCTCGAAGAAGGAGAACGGGGTCGGCTGGATGATCCTCAACAACCCCGAGCGCCACAACGCGATCTCGCTCGAGATGTGGGACGCCGCGCTCGAGATCATGCAGGACTTCCGCGCCGACAAGTCGGTGCGCGTCATGGTGATGACCGGCGCCGGCGGCAAGGCCTTCGCGTCGGGCGCCGACATCTCGAAGTTCAAGGA
>Ga0208454_1000998_pt1 | contig 12848 bp, 12 predicted proteins | sample EasRivMeERMZT100_FD_187530 | JGI IMG/M metagenome (GOLD analysis project Ga0208454, IMG submission 187530) | Soil microbial communities from meander-bound floodplain in the East River, Colorado, USA - East River MetaG ERMZT100 (SPAdes) (version 2) | ecosystem: Environmental > Terrestrial > Soil...
CTGGCAGCGGTGCAGATAAATGGTGACCGACGCGATCGTGACGTGCGTCAGTGCGAGCACGGCGAGGATGCCGCCCCACCAGGGAAGGTTCAGTAGGCCGTCGAGCAGCATGCGCGGATCCCCGAGATCATGCCTTCTTCAGCGCCCGGCGTCCGTACGCTTTCGAACAGAGCGCCCGCCCGGTCGGCGCACGGGCCGATGCGCAGGATCGCGACTTGGGCTGCGATGCTGCAGGGTGCGAATCCTGCTCGTCGACCCCGACCCCGGCTCGCGCTCGGTCATCGCGAGCTGGGTAAACGAATTCTTTGGCCACGTCGGCATCGAACCGGTGTCGTCGGGCGCCGAAGCGCTGCAGGCCATCGAGCAGCGGTGTCCCGACCTGGTCCTCGCCGCGCATCCGCTGCCCGCGCTGGACGGCATCGAGCTCACCGCGATCATCAAAGCGCGGCCCAATCCTCCCTTGATCGTCGTGATCACCGCCGGCTCCGCCGCGGGCCTCGACCTGCATTGCAGAGCCGCGGGCGTCGATCTGCTGCTGGAGAAGCGCCATCTTCAGTCGCGCCTGCTTGCCTTCCTGCAAGGGCGATTCCCGAAAGTGTGGGCCGAAGGCGTGGTCACGAGAAGCCTGGCGAGCCTGCACGAGCGACACGTCAAGCGCGAGCGGCGGCGCACGGCGGCATCGGGCTCATCGAGAGCGCCCCGCCGGAGCTTAGCGGGTTGATCTCGAGGGAATAGGCGCGCGACCGGGTGCGAATCAGCGTATAAGAAAGAGACTGCCATGGACCATTCTTCTTCCGTGCTTCGCTCACGCAACAATCGATGGACGGTCGAGCGGATCGCCCGGCTCGCGCAACGCGAAGTAACCCAGCTGCGCACGAACGCAGAGCAGCTCGGGCAGGCGGAAGTCGTGGCGCTTTGCGACAAGGTGCTGCTGCTCGAGCGCCCGATTGCCCTGGCGGAGAAGGCAGGGCGCAGGCTGAAGGCGAAGCACCCGCGCCTCGTGACGCGAAGAAGCGCGTTCGAGACGAGGGGCGTGATGCTGGCCGCGCCGTCGAGCTGGGGCGGCATCCGGCCTTCGGACGGCACGGTGGTGATGTCGATCTGGAAGGACGACATCCGCAGCGATAACGGCGTGTGCCGCTACCTGCTGTGGGCGCCGAACCAGAAGGGTTCGCGGCCGTGGTCGGACAAGCCCGACGGCCGGGAGCGTCTGGAGCACTGCAGGCAGGCCTGCGAACGCGGCTCGGCCGAAGCGCTTCTGGTTTACGGAGAGCCCCTCGCCGGGCACATTCCCGAAGACAGGGCTGCGACCGTGTCGGGCATCGATCCCTCGGTGGTGCTGAACATCGAAGTGGTTCTTCGCGGCCGCGAATACTGGGCGATCTGGGGCGGCCGCAGGACCGGCGTCGCCGCGTCGCTTTGACCGTCAGATGAACTGGGATCGCATCCTGGGCAACTGGAAGCAGCTCAAGGGCTTCGTCAGGCAGCGATGGAGCAGGAAGCGCCAGCACCAGGCCGACGCAAAGCAGCTCGCCGAATGGCTGGCCCGCGAGCACAAGGCCGACCCGATCCACAAGTAGATTTCAGATCGGCTTGCGCCCGGCAATCACTCTGAGCACGATGATGATCGCGGCGACCAGCAGAAGCACGTGGATGAAGCCGCCCAGGGTAGCGGAAGTCAGCAGCCCAAGCAGCCAGAGCAGGATCAGGATGATCGCGACGCTATAGAGCATGCGCGGTTTCCTCGGCCACGACGGCGTGCCGGGGCAGCTCGATGGTGAAGACGCAGCCCGAGCCGGGAATGTTGCGCACGCTGAGAACCCCGCCGTTCGCCTCGACGCTGCGTCGGCAGATCGACAGCCCGAGCCCGAGGGGGGACTTTTCCTTGCTGCCCGGCGGCAAGGGCAGAAACATTCTCTCCGCATCGCCCGGGGGCAGGCCACCGCAGTTGTCCTCGACGTCGATCCGGATGCGGTCGGCGGTGGGACGGACGTTCAATGAGACCTCGCTGTTCTGCTCGGTAAACTTGAACGCGTTTTGCAGCAGGTTTCCGACCGCGGAGAACAGCAGGTCCCGGTCGGCCTCGACGGCAAGGCTCGGATCGACGGCGGCGACCGCAAGTCCGCAGCCGTGGGCGTGGGCTTCCAGCGACGCGGAGATTTTCACCTCGCTGATGAACTGGGCAAGGGGCAACCGTTGATGCCGCGGCGGCATCCCCGCCGTCACCCGCACGTCGGCGAGCGAGCGATCCACCAGATTGCGCAGCCCGATCAGGCTGCGGTCGAGCACGGCGCCCGTCGCCCCGGCGAGCCCTACATTGCCGGCCTTGATGGCGGTCACGGCGAGCGTGGCGGTCTGGATCAGGCTGCGCAGCTCGTGCGCCAGGAAGCCCAGCCGTTCATTCAGCGCATGAACCCCCGCATCCTCGAGCAGAAGATCGCGCTGGTAGCTAAATTCGGTGACCGAGTCGGCGATCGCGTTGTCCAGGCAGCGGTTCAGGGTGCGAAACTCGTCGACCTCGAAAGGCGCATCGCATTCGAATGCCAGGTCGGTGATCGCCTGGCAGAGATCGCCGTAGTTGTGGACCACCTGGTCCACCGTGAAGCCGCGCTTCAACAGCTCGCGTCCGTGCCGGGCTGCCGATACGCCGATCTCGGATAGAGACGACCCGTCCCCGCCCGGCGGACCGGAAACCTTTTGGCTTCGCTGGGGCTCGGGCGTCTGCTCGACCAGCAGCGTCTTGACGAGCTGGTCAAGGAACAGCGGTATCCCGTGCTCAAGCTCCGCGTCGGTCGCTTTCGGCGCGCGCCTTTGAACGACCTTCAGCCTGCAGCGGTCGATCAGGTCGTCCCGGTTTGCGGTGAGAAATTCGTGGAGCACCCGGGGACCATACACGGATTCCGCAGCCCGTTATGTGCGCTCGAGCACATAGGCGAAGAACCCCTGCGTCACGTAGGTGTCACATTCACGCATGCTCATGAAAGCGGGACTGGTCGCGCTCGCGGCAGGTTGCGCGCAACTGCCCGACGCCGGGCTCCACACGGGAGCGCACGACGCTCCGCGGGTGGAGATCGAGGGCGCACGCGGCGCGCTTTCCACGCAGCGTGTCGCCGCCATCCTCTCGAAGCTCTCCAGCAACGCCGGCGAGCTCGACATCCTGCAGCAGCACATCGCCGTCGAGCAGGCCATCGTCGGCACCCCGCTCACGGCGGGCAACCGGGTGCTGCTGCTCCAGGACGGCGCACCGACCTACCGGGAGATGTTTGCCGCGATCGGCGCCGCCACCGACCACATCAACCTCGAGACCTACAAGATCGAGGACGACGAGATCGGCCGGCAGTTCTCGGAGCTGCTGCTGCAGAAGCGCTCGCAGGGCGTGCAGGTCAACCTGCTCTACGACAGCGTCGGCTCCATCGGCACGCCGAAAGAGTTCTTCGATCGCCTGACGGCCGGCGGCGTGCAGGTGCTCGAGTTCAACCCGGTCAACCCGCTGTCGGCCAAGAAGGCGTGGCTGGTCAACAACCGGGACCATCGCAAGCTGCTGGTCGTCGACGGCCACACCGCATTCGTCGGCGGAATCAATTTCAGCCGCGTGCATTCGGGCGGATCGTCCGCCAGGCACACCACGTCGGGTGCCGCCGTCGGGGCCACCGCGAGCCAGCCCGCCTGGCGCGACACGCATCTGCGGATCGAGGGTCCGGTGGTCGACGAATTCCAGAAGCTGTTCATGCAGACGTGGGCGAAGCAGCGCGGCGCGCCGCTCGCCGCGGCGAACTACTTTCCCGCGCTCGCCGGCAAGGGCGGCGAACTGGTGCGCGCGATCGGCAGCACGCCCGACGACCCGCACAGCCTCATCTACCTGACGCTGATTTCGGCGATTTCCAAGGCCGAGTCTCGCGTCTACCTGACCAACGCGTACTTTGTTCCCGACCCGCAGCTGCTCGACGCCCTGACCGGTGCAGCCCGGCGCGGCGTCGACGTCAGGCTGGTGCTGCCCGGCAAGTCGGACTCGGGCCCGGTGTTCCATGCCGGGCGCTCGCACTATTCCGCCCTGCTGCGCGCCGGCGTGAAGATCTACGAGCGGCGCGGCGCGATGCTGCATGCCAAGACCGCGACCATCGACGGCGTCTGGTCGTGCGTCGGCTCGACCAATCTCGACTGGCGCAGCTTTCTGCACAACGACGAGCTCGACGCCACGATCCTGGGGCGCGAGTTCGCCGGGCAGATGGAGGCCGTCTTTGCCGCCGACCTCGAGGCGTCGGAAGCCATCGACCTGGAACGCTGGAAAGCGAGGCCCTTCGCTTTCAGGCTGAAGGAGCAGGCGGCGCGGCTGTGGGAGTACTGGCTTTAGACGACGGCGGCAATGGCGGGTAGCGCACAGAACGCAGCGCAGAGATCCACGACAATGCGAGGGTGAAACCCTTAGCCGAATGCGGCGACCAAGCAAGCCTGACCTGCGCGATCCAGGAACTGTGCGCTGAGAAGGGCGTCGTCGCGCACGTCGACATCTGGACGCTGGTCAGGTCCGGAAAGCGCCAGGCGCTGTGCTTCGTGCGGACCGACCGCGCAGCGCGGGAAGAGCGCCTGGCGGGCACGCCCGGGCTCACGCGGTTCGGCGAGCAGCTGCTGTTCATCGTCGACCTTCCGGCCCAAGCTCCGAACCTGCTGTAGTACCAGGCCTCCTGGTCCTGGCGCTAAACGCTGTCGCGCAAGCCCTCGATCCTCGTGTAGCAGCGACAAGTGGTGGCTTCGAGGCCTTTCCGATCGAGAATTGTTCGTATATGTGCGTCAGCACGCAGCGTAATTGCCGGCGAGAGCCAACAATGGCTGCGGTGGCCAGCCGGTAGTCTCCTGTTTTTGCTGGCCAGAGGATGTCTGAGAAAAAGGTAGTCCGATGAAAACCGTCCAAAGATTGGCAGTGAGCACGGTTGCCGCGGCAGTGATGCTCGGCATGGTCGGTTGCAGCGGAATGTCGACTCGCGACAAATACACCGCGGGCGGCGCAGTGGCCGGAGGCGTCGGCGGAGCGCTCCTCACGGGCGGCAGCACGCTCGGTACGGTGGGCGGTGCCGCAGTCGGAGGCGTCGTCGGCAACCAGGTCGGCAAAGACAAGAAATAAACAGCACGCGCGTTGCCTCGCACCTACCGGCCGGCGCGGCAGGCAAAGCAGGTTTGTACAACCTCACAGGAGATGCATCAATGAAACGTTCAATTCTTTTGGCCGCCCTAACCATCGCTGCCCTGTCTGCGCCTGCGGCATTCGCGCAGGACTCGAAACCGGCGCCCGCCAAGCCGGCGATCGGCATGGGCATGGACAAGGACCAGCACGCAGCCCCTATGCAGGAAAAAATGAAAACAATGCAGGGACAAATGGACAAGATCCGCCAGACGACGGACCCGAAGGAACGCCAGAAACTGATGCAGGAGCACATGCAGGCAATGCAGGCGACTATGGAAATGATGCGCGGCATGGGCGGCTCGATGATGATGAGCGGCAAGAAACACGGCATGACGGATGGCGACATGATGAATCGCCACGAAATGACGGAAAAGCGCATGGACATGATGCAGATGATGATGGAGCAGATGATTCAGCGCGATCAAGCGACGGAATCCATGCCCCCCAAGTAACAGACCTCGTTCTACTAGGGGCGTGCTGATCCGCCATTACCTGCAGCCTCTGCTCGCCCCGCAGAGCGTTGCTCTCGTCGGCGCGAGCGAGCGCGAAGGCGCGCTCGGAAATATCGTCTACCGCACCATGATTGCCGCGGCGGCTACCCCACGGCATGACCCTTGCTGCACAATGGCCTGGAGGTCGGTGCGTGCCGCGTCCGCGCGCGCGAATGCCCCGAGAGTGGCTGTGATCCCTGCCGCCGACGCGCCGCCGGCGAAGCAGGTCCGGCAAGCATCCAAACAGCCTCGTGCCAAAGCCGCGCGGGCAAAGGTGCGCAGCAAGACAAAGACAGGCGGTAAGGCGAAACGGCGCGCTAAGCGCTAGTTCTCACCTTCACTTTGTTTCGGCAGGATCAGCGTCCCGTACGGGTCGAACGGGTTCCTGGACGTGATGAAGTCGACGACGCGCAGGAAAGCACGCACGGGCGGACGCATCGTCCCGGTCAGCCAGTGGTCGACGCTGTCGACGGGTTCCTGGAGGAAGGCTGCGAGCTCTCTGACGCCGCCGAGCTTCATGGCGGCACGCCGAAAAGATTCAGTGAGGACACTGGTGAACCATGGGCCCCCGCCCTTCGGCCGCGGCCTGCCCTTCGCGCTGCGCTACGAAAGTTTCCAGGCGCGGCCGGCCGGCGTGTTCGCTCCGTTGCACTTGGCGTTGACGAGCGCGTAGCACTCGCAGGCGGCCGCTTCGAGGCCTTTATCGTCAAGGATGCTGATCTTGCCGCGGCTGTAATCGATCAGCTTTCGATCCTGCAGCGCGCGCGCGGCATTGGTCACGCCGACCCGTCGCACCCCCAGCATGTGGGAGAGAAATTCCTGAGTCAGGCGGAATTCTCTGGATCGCATCCGATCGCGGGTCATCAGCAGCCAGCGGGCAAGGCGCGCCCCTACGACGTGGAAGCGGTTGCACGCGGCGGTCTGGGAGACCTGGGCTATCAATGCGTTCGCGTAGCCGTACACCTCATGTTGCAACTGCGGGCTTTTCCGGATTTCCCTGGAAAAGCGCGCCGACTTCATTCGCAGGGCCGTTCCGGCTCCCTGCACCAGGGCGCGAACCGGCGAAACGTCGGCTCCCAGGGCGAGAGGAATACCGACCATGCCCTCACGGCCGACCATGCCGACTTCCAGGGCCATACGGCCGTCCACCAGCGTCAGCAGGGAAATGAGCGAGTTGCCGGGAAAGTAGACATGCCGGATTTTCTGGCCGGCCTCGTAGAGCACGTCGCCGAAATTCAACGTGACCGGCTCGAGACCGGAAAGCAGGCGCTGATAGTTCTTGCTCGGCAGCGCAGCGAGCAGGCTGTTGGCAACTTTTCGGTTTGCAGCTTTCATGGGTCGCTCCTGGTGCGTTCAGCCGGAAAACCGGACAGACGGCACAAGGAAATTGAAAAGGAAGCGACCCGATGTCGAAAGCTTGCTGCCGGATGACGAGCAAGATTGGCCCGAATTGAACGGCGAGTCTGTGCGCCAGGAGACAGACCTACCCGCGCGCGCGGATTTTCACCTCGACGAGGTGGTCCCGTCGGTCGTCGACCAGGCTAGTGCAGCGTCTTGGCGGGCTGGAAGGTCTACGACCGGCAGACCGCTCCCGGCCTCAATCAGCCAGACCGGTCATGGCTGCCAGTCGGTCATACTCCCTTCTTGACCACCGAGTAGCACTCTCGCACACGCGCGCTTCGAGCTGCGCCCTCATTTATTTCGGCAGGATCAGCGTCCGTACGGGTCGGACGGGTTCTTGGACGTGATGAAGTCGACGACACGCAGGAAAGCGCGCACGGGCGGACGCATCGACCCGATCAGCCAGTGATCGACGCTGTCGACGGGCTCCTGCAGGAATTCTGCGAGCTCTTTGACGCCGCCGAGCTTCATCGCGGCGCGGCGAAAACATTCAGTGAAGACACTGCTCGCCATGACCGGCAGTTTGCAGAGCGCGCAAAAGTGGGTCGGTGCGCTGGCGAACATGGCGGCCCGTTTGCGGCGACGGCGGAGCCCGACAGCTACCGGATTTTCACCTCGACACGGTGCTCCACGCGATCGTCGACCAGGGGGATGACGTGTTCTGAGTGTTCGACGCTGCCGCTTTCGTCGCGCACTACGGCTATGCGATAGACCGTATCGCGGAAGCGGTAGCGCAGCTTGAACCCCGGCCAGCTCGCCGGCAGGCACGGCGCGAGCCGCAGCTTGTCGCCCTCGAGCCGCAGGCCCAGAAGCGATTCCACCGCGAGCCGGTACATCCAGCCCGCCGAGCCGGTGTACCAGGTCCAGCCGCCGCGGCCGGTGTGCGGGGCCGCCGCATAGACGTCCGCCGCCATCACGTAGGGCTCGACCTTGTAGGTGGCGACCGCCGCCGCGGATTTCGCGCGGTTGACCGGGTTGATCATGGAGAAGATCTCCCACGCGCGGCGGCTGTCGCCCAGCTCGGCGAACGCCATCGCGGCCCAGATCGCGGCATGGGTGTACTGCCCGCCGTTCTCCCGGACGCCGGGGACGTAGCCCTTGATGTACCCGGGATTCGACGCCGACTTGTCGAACGGCGGATCGAGCAGCTTGACCAGGCCGTCCTCGCGGCGAACCAGGTGCCGATCGAGCGCCTCCATCGCGGCGCGCGAACGCTCGGCGCCGCCGGCGCGCGAGAGCACCGACCAGCTCTGCGCGATCGAATCGATGCGGCATTCCGCGTTGCCGGCCGAGCCGAGCGGCGAGCCGTCGTCGAAGTACGCGCGGCGGTACCACTCGCCATCCCAGCCGTGCTGCTCGATATGGCGGCGCAGTCCGGCCGCCTCGCTCAGGCAGGACTCGGCGAAGGCCGCGTCGCCATGGCCGCGCGCGATGCCGGCGAAGCGCTCGAGCACGTCGTAGCGGAAAAAGGCGAGCCAGACGCTTTCGCCCCTGCCTTTCGCGCCCACCTGGTCCATGCCGTCGTTCCAGTCGCCCGAGCCGATCAGCGGCAGCCCGTGCTCGCCGACTCCGGCGCCGCGCTGGATGGCTCGCACGCAGTGCTGGTACAGGCTCGCCGATTCGCTCGAGCGCGCGGGCAGGTCGTAGTAGGAATCGTCCTCGGGATTCACCGCGCGGCCGTCGAGGAAGTGAACCGGCTCGTCGAGCACCGCGGCATCGCCGGTGGCGAGCACGTAGCGCGACGCAGCCCACGGCAGCCAGAGGTAATCGTCCGAGCAATGCGTGCGCACGCCGCGGCCCGAGGGCGGATGCCACCAGTGCTGCACGTCGCCCTCGCGGAACTGGCGCCCCGCGCAGCGCAGCAGGTGCTCGCGGGCGAGGCGCGGCTCGGCATGAAGCAGCGCCATGACGTCCTGGAGCTGGTCGCGGAAGCCGAAAGCGCCGCCCGACTGGTAATGGCCGCTGCGCCCCCAGACGCGGCACGCCAGCGTCTGGTACAGGAGCCAGCCGTTCGCCAGCAGGTCGAAGGACCGGTCGGGCGTTTCCACCTGCACTGCGCCCAGGGTGCGCTCCCAATATTGCTGCACCTTTTCCAGCGCGGCGCGCGGCGGCGCCGGTCTCGCCCCGGCGATGCCGAGAGTGAAGACGATCTCGCGCTCCTCGCCGTCGGCGAGCTCGAAAGCGACCTGCAGCGCACCGCAGGGATCGAGCCCCGCGCCGACCTTGTTCGAGAGCTGCGCCCGGCGCATTGCGGCCGGATCCCCGAGCGTGCCGTTGCGCCCGAGAAACTCGGCGCGGTTTGCGCTGACCCGCCGGGTCGGGTCGTCCACGTGGAAGAACGCAGCCCGATCGGCGAACTCGGTGTTGTAAGCGTTGGTCGCGTAGAGCGCGCCGCTCGACGGGTCGATCGCGGTGACCACGTGCATGGCCGTCTTCGGCCGCAGGTCTCCCAGAACCCACTCGACGTAGCCGGTGGCCGAAAGGCGGCGCGTGCGGCCCGAGCGGTTAGCGAGCTTCAGCACCGAAAATTTGACGGCCGCCTCGAGGTCCACGAAGACGCTCAGCTCGGAGCGAATGCCGCCCTCGGTGTGCTCGAAGACGCTGTAGCCGAAGCCGTGGCGCGTGACATAGGGCGCGGGCCCGCCGCACGGCAGCGGCGTCGGCGACCAGAAATCGCCGCTGTCTTCGTCGCGCAGGTAAAAGGCTTCTCCGCTCGCCCCGCTCACCGCATCGTTAGTCCAGGGGGTGAGCCGGAACTCGTGGGCATTCTCGCTCCAGGTGTAGCCCGGGCCGCTCTCCGACACCACGGTGCCGAAGTGCGAATTCGCCAGCACGTTCGCCCACGGCGCCGGCGTCGCGTGTCCACGGAAAGATGTGATCACGTACTCGCGCCCGTCGGCGCTGAAGCCGCCGGTGCCGTTGAAAAAACCGAGATCGGGACGCGCCGGCGGCGCCGGCGGCGCGGGGTGTACGACCCGCAAGCGCGGCGCGTTCAAGCGCGCGCTGCGCTTCTGCAGCCGGCGCTCCGCAACTTTCTTCGCGCTGATCTGCTCGGCCAGCGTTCCCCGCTTGTCGCTGATGACCGCACGGGCGACCGATTCGAAAAGAATGCGGTCCTCGTCCGCGATCTGCTCCGCCCGGCGCACGAAGATGCCGCCCGGGCGGTCGATCACCTGCGCTTCGATGCCCGCGGCGATCAGCCCCATGATCTGGTCCTGGAGCAATTGCCGGTAGCCGGCGTGATCCTCGTTCCAGATCACCAGGTCCACCGCCAGTCCCTTCAGGCGCCAGTACGCGTGGGCCTGCACGAGCTGGCGCACGAGGTCGATGTTCGCCGCATCCCCGATGCGCGCGAGCACGATCGGCAGGTCGCCGGAAATGGCGTAGCCCCAGAGCCCCGACTGGCCGCGGCGGTTCTTCATCAGCACGCCCGCGTCGGCGCGCAGCGCGGCGTTGGCGTAGAGCACCGAGCTCGCCAGGCGCGCATAGAGCTGGGCGTCGGACTCGGTGGCATTGATCTGGCGCAGCGTGACCCAGCTGTGCGTCGACGCCAGGTCGAACACCCGGTCCGCGAGATTGCGGTCCTGGTACTTGCCCGCCAGCGCCAGGCAGGCCTCGCGCGTCTCGCCGATGCCGAGAACCATATCGATGGTCGCCGATTGCTGCGGCTCCAGTGCGATGCGGCAGCGGATCGCCACGCACGGATCGAGGACCGAGCCCTCGCTCCCCGAGAGGGGCTGGTCTATCGAGCGGGGTGCAGCAAGCGTGCACGCGCGCCCGACGAAGCGCGCCCGGTCGGTCTCGTAGGAGACCTCCCCGAGCTCGCCGCCGTGCACCGCCACCAGGTGAAACATCCAGGGCGAGCGCTCGGCAGCCGAGCGCGGCCGCCGGGTGCAGAGGATCGCCTGGCGCTCGCGGATGATCTCGGTCTGGACGAAGAGGTTGCTGAAGGCCGGGTGCAGGGCGTCGGCCGCCGCCGGCGCGAGCACGACTTCGGCATACGTCGTGACCTCGATGTGCCTTCGCGTCGCGGCGCGGTTGGTGATGCGCAGGCGCCGCAGCTCGATATCGTCTTCCGACGAGACCACGATCTCCGTATGCGTATCGTAGTCGTGGTCGCGGCGCCGGAACTCGGCGCGCGCCTCCGAGAAGATCGCCTCGTAGCCCTGCGCGGGCTTGAGCGAGGGCTGGTGGCTGCTCGACCAGAATTCCCCGCTCGCCACGTCCCGGAGGTAGCAGAAGCTGCCCCAGTTGTCGCAGGTGGCGTCCTCGCGCCAGCGCGTGACGGCGAGATCTTTCCAGCGGCTGTAGCCGCCGCCGGCGTTCGTGACCATGACGTGATAGCGGCCGTTCGACAGGAGCTGCACCTCCGGGAGCGGCGTGTCCGGCGTCGCCAGCACGCGCACCGGCAGCTGCGGCAGGCTCGAGGCCGCGCGCACGTCGAAGCGCCCGGCGTTTTCCAGATAGAACGCGCTCGGTCTCGGAATGCGTTCCTGCAGGAGCAGCATCGTCGCCTGGAAGCGCGCGTCCGCCTGGAATCGCTTCTGCATCGGGCGATCGAGCAGCAGATGGGCGAGCGACAGCAGGACCATGCCCTGGTGATGCGCCATGAACGAGCGGATCACCGCGCTGCGCACTGTCTCGCCCCCGGGGCCGCGCGGCAGGCGTGAGGCGGTGTAGTCGATCGCCTCGTAGAAACCGAACTTGCCATCGAGGCCCGCGGCGGCGAGCCGCTGCAGGTTCAGGCACGCCGCCTCGGGCGCCACCATCAGCGCGAGCGCCGAGGCGTAGGGCGCGACGACGACGTCCTCCATCAGCCCGCGCTTCAACCCGAGGCCGGGCACGCCGAAGGCGCGGTACTGGTAGTTGAGGGCGGCGTCGACCGTGTTGTAGCCCGATTCGGACATGCCCCAGGGCACGCCGCAGGCGCGGCCGTGCGCGATCTGCCGGTTTACCGCGGCGCGGCACGTGCGATCGAGCAGCGTGTTCTCGTACGCCGGCATCACCAGCAGCGGCATCAGGTACTCGAACATCGAGCCGCTCCACGACAGCAGCGCCGGCTCGCCGCCGGCGCTCGTCAGGAGGCGGCCGAGGGCGAACCAGCTCTGCTGCGGGAGCTGTCCCTGCGCGATCGCGACGAAGGTGGTCGCGCGCGCCTCCGAGGCGAGGAGATCGTAGCAGCTCGCGTCGCGCCGGTGCTCGGCCACGTTGTAGCCGATGGCGAGAAGCTGGCGCGGCTTGTCGACGAGGAACCCGTACTCCATGCGGGCAAGCTGGCCGCATTCCCGCGCGAGGCGCTCGAGCGCGCCGATCCGCTCCCGCGCGCGCCGGCCCGATTCGTTGTTCAAGCTGGCCAGCTCGCGCAGCGTTGGGATGGCGCCGTCGTCGGGCAAGCGAAAATGGGTCAGCTCGTCGAGAGCAGCCTGGCGGCACTCTTCGAAGCAGCGCGGCGTCACGATCGGTGCGTCGGCCAGCGCGAGCAGCCCCTGGCGCAAGGTCAGCAGATGGCAGGCGAGGTTTCCGCTATCCACCGACGAGACGTAGAGCGGCGGCAGCGGCTTGAGCGTGCGCGTGTCGTACCAGTTATAGAAATGTCCCTGGTAGCGGTCGAGCGAGCGCATGGTGCCGAGCGCATTCTCGGTGCGCTCGATGAGCGCGCCGGCCGTGAGGTAGCCGAAGTCGTACGCGGACAGGTTCGCCAGCAGCGCGAGCCCCATGTTGGTCGGCGAGGTGCGGTGCGCGATGACGGCAACCGGATGCTCCTGGAAGTTGTCGGG
>Ga0208454_1001000_pt1 | contig 12830 bp, 23 predicted proteins | sample EasRivMeERMZT100_FD_187530 | JGI IMG/M metagenome (GOLD analysis project Ga0208454, IMG submission 187530) | Soil microbial communities from meander-bound floodplain in the East River, Colorado, USA - East River MetaG ERMZT100 (SPAdes) (version 2) | ecosystem: Environmental > Terrestrial > Soil...
CAATGGCCGAGCAGACGGTGTTTGATGTGCTCGGGCTTCAGGGGCTCTTTGAGCAGCGGGTTGTGCTGCAAATAGATCATCCCCACGGAAAGGTAGTTGCAGGCGCGCCACCACCGATCGATGAGGGCCAATTCTGCGGGGTCGAGGGGATCCTCTTCGGTCGAGGGCAAGCGTGCAGGTTTGTTCATGTCCAACTCTCCGTGTTGCGGCGACCCGGCACCGAGTCTAGCGCTTGGTTCGGCGGGCTGGCTAGGTAGATGCACGGACGTCGTGCCGCTGGAAATCTCGCTAACATCCTCGGGCTGCGGCCGCGAGGCTCTACCGCCCGCACCGCGCGATGACGCGGCTCGGCCGGTCACCCCAGGATCAGCTCCCAATAGCCCACGTCGACCCAACGATCGAACTTCCAACCCACCTCTGTGAACGCGCCGATGCTCTTGAAACCGAGCTTCTCGTGCAGCGCGACGCTAGCGTCATTCGGCAACGCGATACCGCCGATCACGCTGTGGAAGCCGCGCCGACGAAGCTCGGCGAGCAGCTCCGCGTACAGTCCACGCCCGAGACCGCGGCCTGTGCTCTGCGGCGCAAGGTAGATCGTGCTTTCGACGGCGAAGCGATACGCCGAGCGCGTCTTCCACGTCGATGCGTACGCATAACCGATCACGACACCGCCACTCTCTAGCACGAGCCACGGAAACCGGGCGCCGATCTCCGCGATGCGCTCGGCCATCTCGGCGACCGTGAGCGGCGTTTCCTCAAACGTCACCACCGTGCCGCGGATGTAGTAGTTGTAGATCTCGCAGACGGCGGCCGCGTCGGTTGCGAGGCATTCGCGAATCATGGTTCCTTGCTCCGTCGTCACCGGTTGCGCAGTTGGTCGCGTAGCTCTGGTGAAGTGTTGATATCCGGAACCAACCGCGGTGCATCGAAGTAGTGCAGCACGGGCTCGACGGCCAGAACGCCGTCGTCCGCCACGTCGATGGTGTACGCGCGCATGTCCCTGCAGCTCACTCGCCACGTTCCCGACGCGATATCGCCTTGGTACACGTCGGCCACATCGTCGCAAACGAAGCCGGCATGACGAATGGCCATGACGAAGCTCGTGTTGCGAAACGTTTCCGACGAGGTAGTTAGCTCGTCGACCGTGGCCGTGGCCGCCGCCGTCAGCAACCCCGCTCCATCGGCGGCAACGTCGGTCGGCACGATCTCGGTTGCCGGGGTCGCTGTCGACAGCGGATCCTGGATGCGCTCCGTTTGCGGCGCGCGCGTGAGCCGCAGGTACACCGCAACGGCCACGCCTAGCGCCGCCAGCGCGAATAGGAGCTTTCTCGCCGCTCGTTGTTGCGACGGCTTCGACATCAGTCGCCCGCCCAGATCTCGACGAATTCCACGCCCTCAAACTCGATGTGCCAGCCGAAATCCTCCCAGTCATCGCGCTCCACGACGAACGTCCACTCGGCTGGCCGTCGATAGTCCTTGGGCACCCAGATGGTCGGACCTTCGATATGGGCTTCGTAGTCGCGGTCTGCGCCTTCCTCGTAATCCGCCAGCGCCTTCTCGGCGGTCCTCAAGATGCTTGGCAACTGCGCCAGAATCTGATCGAGCAGCGCTAATTCTGCGGCCTGCGGTCCATGCTCGCCTGCGGAACCGCGATCGATTGCGACGGCTATTGGCTCACCGAGGAATGTGCCTTGCGACCTCGGCACGTCGCGAACCCATTGGCCGTATTCGTTCTCGCGGAAACCCGATGAGCTCGTGGGCTCCTCGCAGGCGGCCACGAATAGCGATGCCATCAACGCTGCGGACATCGGGCTCGCGCGCTTAAGTGTCATCGTATTCGCGAAGCAGCTTCTTCGACGCCGTCATACGCCACGCTTGCTCCAAGATGTCGAGGAGCGCCGCTTTCCGGATCTTGGCTAGATCGACCAGGATCATCGGGTAATCCCGGTAGTGGTCCGTCAAATGGAACGCAGCCCGGTCGGCCTCGAGCAGCATGTCTCTCGCGAGAAAGTCGCAGCGGATCGCCAACCAGCCCTCGGCTTCGGATCGCAATCGCGCCATGAACTTGCCCTTGACCTTGATGGCGGGCGTTCCATAGGACGTGTCCAGCTCGATGCCGGGAAAGCGCTGCGCGAGCTTGAAGGCCGCCATGAACTTGGGATTCGCGGATGACTTTGGCATCTCATGACCCTGGGCCGAGCGGATCGACCCCGTCACTCGGGAAGGAGACCAACGAGCCACCGAACAACGTTCAGCACGAACTGTGCATTCCTCTCCGCGCCGGGCGCGTTCATTCCCATCGGCACCTGGTCTGGGCCTGCCAACTGCGCAGAAAACATCGCCGCCTCGCCGAAAGCCGCTACTCGACCTCGTCCGCGCTCCACCGTTGCGCCTTGCAGCAACCCGCCCGCCGGGACTTTCGGGGTTTGCGGCGTGATCTCGCCGGCCGTCTTCGGCATCCAGAGGAAGGCATCCTCGGGAAGCACGAACAGAGCCCGGCCGTTGGTCGCGCTGAACGCTTGACCCGTGAACGTCATGACGCTTTGCACGACTTCGCCTGAGTTGCGCCCCCGAGCAATGGGATGGTCCAGCAGGGAGTCGTTCGACCGACTGAACACCAACGTGCCTCGCGTCGACACCGGTCGACTCGCATAACCGTTCGTGAACGAGAAGCCGAATGCGCCAGCCAGGTCGGCGGCGGCGCCGCCAAACGGCATGTGATCGGCGATCAGCAGCAACGCGCCACCGTCGTTTACCCAGCCGCTCACCGCCTCGATTTCTTCCGGCGTGAAAGCCGATGGCGTCGGCAGCGACCACTCTTCGACGTTGCGCTCATTGAGCGCGTTCGCGATCACCAGCACGTCGACGGCGGACAGCGTCGACCGATCGAACTTCTCTTCGAGACCCGTCACGACAAAACCGTCACGTCGCAACAGCTCGGCGAATGGCGCATACCGCTCGTCGACGGTATGAAAATTGAAATGCGCGCCGTCGATCGCTACGCGCGGACCCTGCCCCGTCGAAAACGCCGCCGCTGCGACGTCCAGACGGAACGCCGTGTCGGCTACTTGTTGGCCGCTCGCTCCCGTTGCAGCAGCAAGAAGGGCGCAGCAAATGCCGACCTTGAGGTGTTGCCGGTAGGTGGCCATCGGCGCTACTGCGGGCGATCTCGTTCCCACCGCACCATCTCGCTGATCACCTCGCCCGCCTGCAGTTGCGGCTGGCGCTCCTGGTCAAACTGGTACAGCGCTCGGATGTAAGACCGATCCCAATCCGTAAGGCCGGAATAGGCTGCCGGATTGCTGAACAGATTCAGGATGCTGTCAAACGCGGCCGGCTCCGCGTTTGGATCGATCTGGGCGAGGGCAACGACCGCGAGATAATCGCCAACCTGCTCCCAGGTCGTCCCCGCGAGCTTCGTGCTATCCACGATGATGATGGCCCAGTACAAGTCGTCGCGGATGCCGTTGTGGATACGGGATGGGCCAGCCACGGGGAATACCGGATAGCCGCCGTCTTGCGGCAGGGGAATGGCGGACAGGCCGGTGCGCGCGTCGACCGGCAGGCTCACATGCCACCAGCGTACCGCCCGCTCGGACCGTGCGAACTCGTCCAGCGCTTCACGGCCGAGTTGCATGCCGCCTATCCCCATCCCCGGCCGGAACGACCGCGGCTGGTGCTCCACCATATAGGTCGCCGTCGCTCGGGCGTCGATCGTGAACATCACGACGACTTGGGGGGTGCACCCCGGTTCCCCGGGCTCGAGTCCGACTTCAGCCGCCAGACTCGAGATTCGATCCGCGATGTACTGCGCCGCGCTCACCTCTAAATTGTGGACGCCGACACACACGCGGCGATTCCAACGGGCATAGCCCTGCCCCGGAGCCGGCGCTGCGACCTGCTGAATGAACTCACCGATATGGATGCGAAGGTCCGCTTCGACTTCGCTCATGCGCTGGCCACGCACCACCACCTCGTCGACCACTGGGGGCGCTTCCGCCGGAGAACTGGAGGGGGCCGCAGTTCCTGCCGAAAGGTCCTGCGCGAACGCCTGTGCGGCCAGCAGAGCAGCCACTGCCGACGCCAAGCTGACCGTTGCACGAAAGGTCCCGGACAACGCCATCGGACGCCTCATGTGCGCCATCCTTGCAGGACCATAAGCGTAACCGGTTCGCACCCGCGGGCGAAACCATCCGACCGGCTTCGCCCGGCGCGGGCCACACCCTCGGCCCAAGGTATTTAGGCCGGTGCCGACGCCAGCTGCAGCGTGCCTTTGTTGAGAAAGCACGTCCGATTGAAGAGGCCAAGATCCAGCGGGTTCGGCAGCCGCACGTCACGCACACCAGGGCATGGGCGCTTCGCGGGATCGTAGCGCCGGTCGATCTGCGATAGGCAGAGGATGATCAGCTGCCGCTCCCGCGCAAAGCTCTTGAGTCGCCGGACCTGGTCCATGAGCGCGGCGTTCTGCCGCTTCTGATCCAACAACTGCAGATAGTCGATGATCACGAGCGTTTTGGCCGGTGCCGACGCGAGCCGCGCCATGATGTGATCGGCACAGATCTGGTCGCCGTCGTCGATGAGAAAACTCGCGCTGAAATTGCTGAGCACTTCGCCCATGGTCTTGAGGCACGCAGCAACATCCGCCGCGGTGAATTCCAACGTGAAGAACGCCGCTTGATTGCCTTGTCGCATGGTCTTCACAGCCAACTCGAGGCTGAGCAACGTCTTGCCTTGCCCAGGCCGTGACGCTACGAGCACTAGGTCGCCGGGACGGAACTCCGCTAGCAAGCTCGCGCTCGACTCGTCCGCAGCGGCCTTGGCGGAAAGCAGGCTCCAGGCGCTAAACCCCTGCCGATTCGCGATGCGGTCCAAGGCCTGATGCAGCGGAATCTTCTCACTGCGAGACAGCACCTTGGCCTGTTGCTTGAGGATGAAAATGGGTGCAGTGCGCTTCATACAAATCTCCGGTTCTGAGCTTCCCTCGCAACCCCTCCTTATACGATCGCTCAAACCTGAGTTTGGAATGAATTGGCTAGCCCTGCACGGCGAGTACTTTCCCAATGGAGGGTGGGAGGCGCGGGCATCGCGCCGAGCTCAGTATGGATCAAGGCCGTGCGCGCGCGCCAGCGACCGTTGCCGCGTCACTGCGCGCCGCAAATTCCTGCGCCCAATAGATCACTCCACTTCCCGACGGCGCCTAGGCGATGGCGACGCCCATCTCCGTGAACTGCGGCCGCATGATGTTCGTGCACCCGCAGATCAGAAACGGAACTCTACTATGACGGGCGGCGCTCGATTGAAATCACTGAATCGAAGCCAGCTCGGTCTAGCGCGAAGGTAGATCAGCCCCTGCCACGCCAGCCGCTCCCGACCGTCTGGAAATCGAGCGAAGTACAATTCTTTCAGGCGTTCAAGCTCCACGCCGCTAGGCACATCCGCGACGCCTTCGAGCTGCACGGTACGTTCATCGTGCGACGCGAGCCCGCCGATAACGAACGCCATATTGGGATTCGTTCGCAGGTTCGTGGCTTTTCTGGTTGACTCTAAAGTGTCGAAGAACACCTCGAAGTCGTCCGTCACGATGAATCCGACCACGGCCGCTTGCGGTCGGCCGGACGGCGACACGGAGGTCTGAACGGCGAGCGATTGGCTGCGCATGAACTGCAGCACGTCCGCTTTTCTGATGCCGTCAGACATGCGCTTTGAGCGCTCGTTTCACACAGCCGTCCTCGGTCGACCGTCGGTAGAGCCTTCCCCCTAGAGCCGATCTGTAACGAGAACGCGACCCTTGGCACCAACGGAAGTCATGCCATCCTGACCCCTGATTCGGCCGCGTAACTCAACGATCTCGCCGCGTAATTTTTCGTTCGGCGTTACCTTTACGACGAGCCATTCCAGACGGATTTTTTCATCCGCGTAGATGGGTCGGCGAAATCGGACCCAGAACTCTAGGCCTAGCATCGCCCCCTTCTGCGAGAAATGTGAGGCGGTGAGCGCCAATAGCAAAGCGGTAGTGTGGGGCCCGCTGGCGGTTGGCCGCCCGAAACGCGTGGTCGCCGCGAACTCCGCATCATGATGTATCGGATTGTTGTCACCGGCGGCGTTTGCAAAGTCGATCACCACTGCGGGTGAGAGTGTTACGTCAGAACAAAATCGCTCTCGAGGGTAGGCCCTCATTGGCTGTTACCTCGCGATAGTTGCTACGCCGACCTCACGCATCAGACCAGACCGCCAATTCGTTGCCGCTTGGATCGGCGAATTGAAATCGACGCCCGCCAGGGAACGCATACGGTTCCTTGAGAATCGTTCCACCGGCGGATCGCACGGCGGCGAGACTCTGCTCGAGATCATTCGAATAGAGAATCACCAGCGGACCACCGGTTCGAAGCTCCGCAGTCCGATGCAGGCCACCGACCTCACCGTTCGTGCCCTGGATTCCGGCGTAGTCCGGACCGTAGTCGTTGAACTTCCAGCCGAACGCGTCGGCATAGAAGCGCTTCGCCGCGCTGAGATCGAGAACCGTGAACTCGACGTAGTCGATTGTGTGATGAAGATGCATGGTCACGGACCTCTCAACCGCTGCCGAATAGCGTTGCCACGGGATAGGGTAACGCCAATCGCGGCATCTCAGTTGCGTCAAAGTACCTGAGCGATTTCGTTTCCGGATCGAGCTCAGCAGACGAGCGGCGGACAACGTCGCACCGATACAGCACGACGGTGTACTCCACGAGATCGCCGTTCGGATACCTGTAGCGAAACTCTGAGCCACCAAATACGCCGAGGATCTCCAGGGGCTCCACAGTCAAACCCGTTTCCTCACGCACTTCCCGTCGAACAGCCTGATCGGGAGTCTCTCCCGGCTCGATTGCGCCGGCCGGCAGACTCCAACCCTCTCCCGATGCCTTTTCTTGCAACAAGATGCGCCGCCGATCATCTCGAATCACGGCGGCAACGCCGGGCAGTAGCAATAGCTCGCGCCCCACCTTTGACCGAAGCTGCTGGAAGTACGGTGACATAGCTGTGTGGTCACCACCGCCGCGTGGATGCTCTCCAAGATGCGAGAAACTATACTTCTCTGATGGCAACAGGAGCTAGCGGTCGACGCCAATACGGCGACGTCGTCGTGTTGCGCTACATCACGACCGACGGCCGGATTGAGATTTGCTGGCCGTGTCGTATCGTCGAGGATCGCGACGACCTCCTTGCACTATTCATCGCCGCAGGCAGCCCGTACAAAGCAGGACCGAAGAAATCGGCGGCAGAGAAGCGCCGCCAACCGCGCCTCCCTCTACCACCCGATGAGCGCGTATGGCGCAACGACACTTTGCGCCTGATGCTGCCTGGGCGTTCGCACTCCGTTTCAATGTCCTGGGGTCTAGGCGCCGGCCGATTCCGGCTACTGAAGTACTTCGTCAACATGGAAGAGCCGTTCCGTCGCACAGCGGTTGGCTTCGACACCCAGGACCACACCCTCGACATCGAGGTCACTCCAGACCTCGCGTGGCGCTGGCGGGACGAAGAGGAGCTGGCCAACCACGTCGCCGAGGGTTTCTACACTGCCGCGTTGGCGGCAGCGGCCCGCGCGGAGGGCGAGGAAACCATCGAAACCATCCAACGCCTTGACCATGAATGTCTGCGGGGTTGGCCGGAGTGGCATCCGCCACCGGATTGGCGACTACCCGCGTTCGTCGATGGTTGGGACACGACGCCGCCCACGTTCTGGGATCGGGGGGCCTGGGCTTACGGTAGCGATTGCGGTGAAAGATCGCGGGATGCTCTCGCCGGCTAGCTGCACATTCCGCACAGCCAAACGCGGTCATCGGTTACCAGAAGGCGTCGTCTTCACGTTCACGCACAACCCGAAGACGGTACTCCGCGATCCTGCGAATCAGACCCTCTGGCAGGGACTGGTTGTAGGGAATCTGTAGGTAGTTCTTTGTCGTCTGGTGTTTTTCGAGCTCCTTGTGAAATGCCTCGAGCGCCCCCGGTGTTGGCGCGAAGTTGCAGTGTGCCTTGTGCGCGGAGAAAGCGAACAGGTATCGGGGCTCAACGAAGAAGGGGGTTCCCCACTTGATCGTCTCCTCGGCGTCCGGCGCGACGCTCTTGAGGATCGCGTACAACCGACGCAAATGCGGTTGGGCCTCGCGTGGCGCAGCGCGGATGTACTCGGCGATCGTGGTCGGACGCTTGCTTGTCATCCGCTCGGGGGCGGAGTCCCTTAGGACTTCGCTTTCTTCGAAGGTTTCGACTTGGAACCGTTGAGGGCGATCGCTTGCCGAACGAGCGCCTTGAAGGCGGACTCGTCGACTTCTTCTCCTTCGCGGATGTCGATCGCGCGGCGCACGTTTCCGTCGAGACTCGAGTTGAAGAGACGAGCCGGATCCTTCAGCGACGCGCCCTTGGCGAACGTGAGCTTCACGACACTCTTGTAGGATTCGCCCGTGCAGATGATGCCGTCGTGCGACCAAACGGGAGTGCCCATCCACTTCCACTCCTCGACGACGTCCGGGTCTGCTTTCTTGATGAGCTTGCGCATCCTGCTCAACGTTTTCCCGCGCCAGTCCCCAAGGTCGGCAATTCTTTTCGAGATGAGCTCCGATGCCGACTCGCCTTGGCTCGCGCCCGACTTTTTCATGCTCTCATCCTAGAAGGTCCAGCAGAAGGGTTACGCCAAATTCCGCCGCTGATCAAGGCGTCGTCGAAGATACACATCGACGTGGTCCTGCCCGTAGGGCTCAAACCCGTGGAAACGGTAGAAGCCAACGGCATCCGGCCACTCAGGTTGGGTGTACGCGATGATTTCCAACAAACCCCGTTTGCTAGCAAGTTCGCTCGCGCGTTCCAACAAGGCGCTGGCAATTCCCGAGCGCCGATGCTGCGGAGCAACGGCCATGCGGACCACGCGACACCTCGCCGACTCCAGAATCAGCCCGGTCGTTCCAACGATAACGCCGTCTCGTTCCGCGACCAAGAAAGCACCCACGCCCTCTGTATAGGACGCGCCGATGTCCACGAGGTCCGGATTCGCGTCGCGATCAATGTGCCCGAAGTGATCTCCGAGGGCCTCCTCGATCAGGGCGCGAGCCGATGCCTGGTCTGTCGATCTGAACGGCCGAATCGCCAGCATTGACGTGTCGCCTAGACAGTTCAGCGGCGGCGCAACAGCGCTGTCCGTTGCAGTCGGTCAGGCGTCGTTGGGCCCGTTGCGGCGGAGCACAACATGAGCAGCCTTCTCCGAGGAAACATACTGGACACAGTCGTATCCCAACGCTCGCATATCGACGCCCTCGAACAGTCGCTCTCCTCCACCGAGCAGGATCGGCGCGACAGCGACATGCAGCTCATCAATGAGGCCGGCCTGCAAGTACTGCTGAATGGTGCGCGGTCCACCGCCGATGCGCACATCCATCCCAGCTGCTGCTTGGCGCGCCAAGTCCAGGGCTGCATGGATGCCGCCTGTGACGAAGTGGAATGTGGTATTGCCGTCCATATGGATGGGTGGGCGCGCGTGATGGGTCAAGACGAAAACCGGAACGTGGTAAGGCGGATTGTCCCCCCACCAACCCCTCCAGTTCATGTCGGGCCAGGCCCCTCGAATCGGTCCAAACATGTTCCTTCCGAGGATCCATGCGCCGACATTCTTGAAGCCCCGTGCGGCGAATTCGTCATCGACCCCCGTCGTACCACTGTCAGAGTCAAAAAGGGTTCGCTGCAATGTGCGCGTCGGAAACAGCCACTGATGCAATTCGGTCCCACCCACCCCGAGCGGATTGTCTTCGTCCTGGCTCGGCCCGGCGCCGTAGCCGTCAAGCGAGATCGTAAAGCTCTCGACTCGTACTCGTGTCACTCGGACCTCCCCCATGGGATTAATCGCCAGAAACTCTGGACTCTTCATCGTTGTGCCCCCATGCATCCTCACAGCGCCGCAAGAATCGCTCGGTTTCGGCCACGCTACGGTGTGGCCGCCAAGTCATGTACCGGGACACGTCTGGATTCGCGGTGTAACTCTCGAACGCCGATGCTGCCTCGGCCCGAGTCGCCGGCCTTAGCGCAAGGCGCTTCGTCTCCCAGGTAGCGGGTGGCTGCGCGTGCGTGGACGCGAGTGGAATCATGGGCCGATGCGCGTTAGAGAATAGGGTACTTGAACAGCAGATACACCAGAAGCAGGAGAAGAACTCCGACTAGTGGCAGAACAATCGCTAAGGCCTGCTTTTGCCGCGCAACCGAGTTGCGTTGCAACTCGATGCTTTCCTGAATCGTCTGGTTCGATCGGTCCAGTTGCGCTTGTGCGAGCGCAAGCTGCTTCTCCTGAGTCTCGAGCGCTTTGCGCTGGTTCTCCTCCATGCGGGTAAGCAGCGAAACAATCTGATCGTTCTCTTTCATAATGCTGCGCCATGACCCCGAATACCGCGAATGCGTATCCCTCGTGGACTAGAACCAGAGATCCGCGACACAACGCCCATCTCGCGGCAGGTCCTCGAACCTGCCAAGCCCGTCGAAGTGGTCGATGGGAAGGTGGGCGACCACGTCCGGTTCGGTGAGACGCAGATTGACAGCGATGCGACGGCGGCCCTCTTCATTGGGCGCCATTGATCGCCAGTAAGCGACGCAACCGCATTTGGGGCAGAAGTGGAAGCCCAGCGACTTGCCCCGGATGTACGCCGTGGTTGGGCCGGAGACCTTGATGCCTTCGTTTTCGTAGTCGTAGATCCACAGGACACCGTAGCGGCGGCATACCGTGCAGTTGCATCCTGTCGCCGACTCCGGTGTTCCTTCGAACTGCCACTTGACTGCACCGCAGTGACAAGAACCGTTGAGCATTTGGACCTCCAGCGTGGCGAAACCCCGCAGAGCGCGTCACGACTGTCGACTATAAAATGATACGCCTCGAATTTGCTGCGAGCGACGCTCTACGGCAGCTAGCAACGCGTTCCGTGCTAAGGCATGCCCGCACCAACTGTAGCCCGCACCGGGATACCCGTTGGGTCGAAGTTGTCGAGGCAGAAGACGTTCACACCGAAATAATCCGGCGTGACGCGTTTTCGGTGGAACGGATAGATCCCGCAGGTCCGGCAAAAATAGTGCTGCGCCGTGCGAGTATGGAACTGGTAGGTCATGAGTGCGTCTTGGCCCTTAAGGAGCCGAAAGGAGCCCTCATGGACCTTGACCATGATCGCGTTCTTCCGCCGACAGATCGAGCAATCGCACGTGGTGAGCTCGGGAAAGTCCGTGTCGATCTCGAACTGGATCGCTTGGCAATGGCAACTCCACGATACGTCTGTAGCGGCCTTGAGCCCATGATGACCGGCAACCTGCTAAAGGCGCCTGACGTTGAGTATCTTCACCGCAGACCGGCAACGACGGGCTGGCCAAAGCCACCCCAGTCGAGCACTTCTAGCCGAACACCTTCGTCAGCGGTCGTGTCGGCTGAAGGCGCGCTCACAGCGCGTCTACCACTGACGTATCACGGTCCGGTGCCACCGTTTGTTCGGCGCTGGCACCACAGCCGTCTTTCAGCCAACAGGACACGATTTCACACGAAAGACGCAGCGGCCCAAAATCAAAGCTAGCCAGCTCGGTTGGCGAGACAAGCTTAACCTCCGCGATCTCGTCGCCCAGGACCAACTTCCCGGTTGCGCGGTCGTGGGCCTCGCGCACCACCGCGCTGGTCGGAGACTCGCCGTTCTCAAGAAACCCCGTCAACAACGAGAACACACTGGCCGGCCAACCCGCGTTTCTGACGAGGACATAGCTGTCGGATAACTGCACCAAGCCGGCCACCACAGGAATCGGATTGTTCCAGTGCACAAAGCCACACTCCGCTGCTGAGCACGCGAGACGTGTCTGACCATCGATGTCTCGACGACTACGATCCGAGCGGCAAAGCGGACAGTATTTCACGCGCCTACAGTCTGCAACTGGGTGACCGACGCTCGCAAACCCTGTTGAACTGCTGTGCGGCAAACGCCGACTAACGATCGAGGAGCGAGCGTGCGGCTTACATCCGGGTCCGAGCTCATACGCTCAACAAAGACCGATTAGAGACTTGCAGTCTGTCCCTCGTTGCACGACGTCGAAGCGCTGATGAGTTGACTGGAGCGGGAAGTCCTTAGAGCAGTTCAGCGGCCGCGCGCTGACGTGTCATGCGTGCCGCGGGCGCACAATGGCAACGCCGCGCCTGCGGCCCGCACGCGATGCGATATCACGGTCCGCCGCAACTGCTGGTTAGGCGGCTGGCACGACACTCCCGCGCTCATTGCAGCTCCTCACCGGTCTCGAAGCACTTTTGGGGTTCAGCGTCGCCGTCCTTTAGGTCTAGAGGCGCGTTCGGTGCAGCAAAACTGGCGAAACACAGCAGCTCGCGCCGTTGACCCCAGTCTTGAATCTGGTACCGAGCGTTCCCGTATGCACCTGGCTCTAGCTTCTTCATCGTGGCCAGGACATTCCGCAGGTTCTGCTTCTTTAGCGCATGAACGCCGAACAGCACAAGAAAACGTTCGTCCGGCTCTGTGCCGCTAATTAGCTCTCGAACGCGCGCTTCCCACAGATAGTGAGTTGCCCAGACATCGCACTCGTTTTCTCCAAAACAGAGAACCGCCGCAGTCACGTCCGTTTCTTCGAGGAATTTCAGGTCCACAATCGCAACCAAGTCCTCGGCATGCACGTCACTCGCACCAAGGAGGCAAAACAGAGCTGCGGTTCGAAGGGATGTGCGCATGTTTCTTGTTGCCGCCTAGACAGTATGACTTTCGCGAGGCAAGGCGCTGACCTCCGCGAGGCCCTTATCGCGGGTTAGCGAACTGCCAGAGCCGCACGAGCGTCGATTAAGT
>Ga0208454_1001001_pt1 | contig 12812 bp, 10 predicted proteins | sample EasRivMeERMZT100_FD_187530 | JGI IMG/M metagenome (GOLD analysis project Ga0208454, IMG submission 187530) | Soil microbial communities from meander-bound floodplain in the East River, Colorado, USA - East River MetaG ERMZT100 (SPAdes) (version 2) | ecosystem: Environmental > Terrestrial > Soil...
CGGAATTGGTAGACGCGCTGGTTTCAGGTGCCAGTGGGGTAACACTCGTGGAGGTTCAAGTCCTCTCCTGGGCACCAGCCTTACACCCCGTGCGGTTGGCGAGTTTCGGACGGCGCGTTGCCTGCCGTGGGCGCTGTGATCGAGGTCGATGAGGACGTCGCTGCGGCCGGGGTGCCGGTTTTTCCCCTGGCGGCGGAAAGCCCTCTGGGCCGTGGCGGTATTCTTTTCGCCCGTCATGCCCCGAGGTAGCTACTGGCCCCGGCCCGTTGACCAGCACCGCAATACGATGGACAGCGCGGGCAACCGCAGCTGCCGATTTAGATAATCACTGGTGCCAATAATCATGACCCTGGGACATCGCCTGTGATACAAGAAAGGCGCGGTCGCTAAAGAAATCGGCCGGATGCGCTTCGACAACAAGATTCTCTAAAAAGGGAGCCGCCAATGTCGTTTCGCCAATCCTGTGCAGTCCTAGCAGTCACACTCCTTGCACCGCAGGCCTATGCCAAGACAGTAACCGCTAGCGGTGTCTTTGACAGGGTCCTGTTTGACAATAGTACCGGCGTACTTCAGCAGACAGCGCTCCGAATCGGTGATTCCGGATCAGTAGTTGCAGTCTTCGATGAAAACGTAGCACCGATTGATTTGGGAACGACCCAAGGCGTATACCCGCTGACGAGCTTGCAAGTCACGCTTGCCGGTACGAGTTATGCGGCGGAAAGCCCCATGCTGTTCTTAGGAATCGGACCAACGTTTTCCCTTGTGCTCATCAGGGGAACGATCATGATCAATGGAAATTCTTTTTTTGCAGGGTTTGCCATTACGGAAGCAAATGGATTCCTGCAGGATCTGTCGTTTCCAGCCACTCTCCGTCTTGCAGATTTGGCCAAAGGGTCCGTATTCGTAGGGGGCGGCGTGGCCGGTAACGCCGGCGTGTTCGCCACACTGGATTCTCTCGTGTGGCCAACTGCTGATGGCCTGGTCAATGACCTTTTGAGCCTAATTCTAGGTCTCCGCGTGCCGGCCGGTATTTCGAACGCGTTCACCAGCAAACTCAACAACGTGCTGAAGAACTTGGGTGACGGCAATGAAAGCAACGATGGTGCTGCGCTAAACAACATGTACGCATTCTGCAACAGCGTCTCGGCGCAGCGCGGCAGAAAACTGACTGGCGCGCAAGCGGACGAAGTGCTCGCTGCCGCAAATCAAGTGATCAGAACACTAGATGGATCTGCCGCGTTCTGCCAGTAGATTTCCGGATTCAGGGAGTCAACGTACCGGCAGTGTGAACTCGATCCTGATTTCTTGCCTGCGCTGACCGCAGTGCGCGCACGTCAGGCTGTTCCGCAGCTCCGGGATCGTAAGCCGGGCACCGTAGACCGCGATCAGCCGGCGCGAGCCAAGCCGAACCGACCGCTCACCCAGATCGCAGTGCGCATCGATCACATGACGGTCGAAGAGATCGGCAACGGTGTGCAGTCCGGGTTCCGCCATGCCGTGATGGTGGCGCTGCCCGCCCCGCGCCGTCCATCCAGTAGTTCGCAGCCGCCGACTACTGTATGCGCGTCAAGTCTCCGCAGAGTGCCGAGATTCGTGGCGAGACTCGCCGCCCGTCGTCGAGCACGTTTGTCGACGTGATACCCTTGGCCGATCCATTCGTGCTCGCCGCGCCGATCCTACTGGTGTGGTGTTAGTAGCGGGTATCCCGTCGGCGCCGACTCGAGCATCAGAGTCCGGGCAAACTTCCACGTCCGTGGCCCGGCGAGGCTAACGATCTCGTCATACCCTTGACCGTCAATCTGCGCGAGGAAATCGTGCCTCGCGGCTTCGAGTGCGTTGCTCTCGGTCTGCGCCTTGAACGCGGCAGTGATCCATAATTCCTGCACCGCGACGTCGAAGCAAAGACGCTCGTACTGCGGCAACTCCTGTCGAAACGCGGCGGCCGATTCTTCGAAGGTGGACTTGCTCGTCCCATCGATGCGCAGAGCGCGCCAGCCACTCGTACTAGCGCACCCCGCGATGGCCAGACCGACGATGAGAAACGCGACCTTTGGCATGCGACGTTCTCCTGATCAGCAGATGAAAGGTCGCGTTGATTGGAACCATACGCCCGGACAGCAGTAGAGCCAATACCCAGGTGCCGCCGATTCCGTTCAGGTGCAGTCGCTCGTCGGCTGTAGGGCGCGGGACTTCATAGCTCACTACTTCCGGTGGCCGGGCAGTCGAATCCGCTTGAGATACAACTCGGGCATCGCCTCCTGAGCACCACCCGCCAGATCGCTCCGAGAGACCGTGGATTCGACGCCCGACCCGGCACTTACGCCAACCCGCCCGCCGCGGAGCCGCGAGAAGCACGCGATCCGTTGACATAAACCGTGCGAGCACCCGTTCGCGGGGCGCAACGGCGCGCCCTTGCGCGCGCCGATTGACACTTCCCGGCGCCGCCCGACATCCTCCCGGGACTGACAAGGGCACACCTTTCGAAAGGAAGGGTCGCAAAGCTACCGGTCTACGGGGAAACCTATGACGGCGGGGCTGCCAGCGCTGCCGATCGGCGTTCCGCCGCAGCGGGCATCCGACGTCTTCTTCGTTCCCCGAGCTCGTAAGCCGACGCGACCGGAGGGACGATCATGACGCTGCAGAGCCTTCTCGCCATTACGCCGTTCCCCGCCGTATCCGCGCTGCTACTGATCGTGTTTGCGATCGCAGTGCTGTATCTCGCGCGAGCGTCGGCGCACACGGTGATCCTCACGGTTTGCCAGGCCGTTCACGATGCGTTGCGTTTTGCCACGCAGTCGCTCGCCGCCGGTGAACGCCGACTGACGGCACGCAATCACGAGGTGCTCCTCGCGGGCGGTCGCGAGGCCAAGGAGCGCATCGTGGAGCGCGAGCTCGAGCGCGTCGGTGACAGCGTGCACAAGGACCTCGGCCGCTACCCGGCTCTCCAGCGCAGCCTCAGTGAAGCCATCACGCGCATCGAAGAGGACCACGCGCGTGCCGTCGAGGTGCCGCCCGAGCCGCCGGGTTGGGTCAAGGCAGTCGAGGCTCTCGCCAAGCTCAAGGTGGGCAACGACTACTCCGTCGGGCCGGTGCTCAGCAACATCCACGAGTCGCTTGTGACAGCGCAGGACCAGGCGCTCACCGCATATCGCAAGGCGAGCGCAGAGCGGCACGTGCTGCTGCACAAGATGATGCCGCACTGGCGCACGATTCAGCAGACGCTCACCCGCGTCGGCAAAAGCGTCGACGGTCTACTCGAGCGCTCGCGCTCGATCGATCGCCATCTCGAGGAGTATCGGGAAATCGTGAGCGGCACGGACCGCGCCGTAGCCGTACTGTCCTCCTCCTCACTCGTGCAATTCTTCGTCTCCGCGCTCGTGCTCTGCGTCGCCTGCGGTGGCGCGGCGATCAACTTTTCGTTGATCGCGCGGCCGATGGCGGAGATGGTAGGGGGCACGAGCTTCATCGCTGGTTTTCGCACAGCCGATATCGCAGCGCTCGTGATCATCCTGGTCGAAGTTTCCATGGGTTTGTTCTTGATGGAATCCCTGCGCATCACGCGGCTCTTTCCCGTGATCGGCGCGTTGCCGGACAGATTGCGTGTACGCATGCTCGTCGTTACGTTCGTGATCCTGCTCATGCTCGCTTCCGTCGAGGCCGGGCTCGCCTACATGCGCGAGATCCTGATGCAGGACGAGCTTGCGACGTCGCAACTCCTGCGCGGCGGTGCGCCGCTCGTGTCGAACGACTACCTGTGGATCACCACGGCCGCACAGATGGGGATGGGCTTCACCCTGCCGTTCGCGCTGGTGTTCGTAGCCATCCCGCTCGAGACTTTCGTGCACTCCCTGCGTACCGTGCTCGGCCTCTGCGGCATTGGTGTGCTGCGCGTGGTCCGGCTCTTGCTACAACTCCTCGGCAGTTTGTTTCTGCAGACGGGCGCCGCGCTCGTGCGGATCTACGATATCCCGATTTTCATGCCGCTCTGGATCGAGACGGCCTGGAAGGGGTCGGCCGCGCAACGCGCCGGCGCGAAAACGCGTACCGAGAGCAAACGCGCGGAGGTGGCTCGATGAGCACGACACCATTTAACGCTTGCTCGGCGCACGCGCTGCGCGCGGTGTTGGCGGCACTGGTCGCGACGACCCTCGCAGCCTGCTCGCCACCCTCTGCACGCAACACGGGTGTCTACCTTCTGCTCGATACCTCGGGAACCTACCGCGAGGAGCTCAACAAGGCCGAACAGATCATCAACTACACCTTGTCCCAACTCGACGCGCTCGACTCCTTTGCAGTTGCGCGCATCGATACGGGCAGCTTCAGTGAGAAAGACATTGTCGCCAAGGTCACCTTGGACGACCGGCCGAGCGCGGCGAACGTGCAGAAACGCGAGTTTGCCCATGAGATCGCGAGCTTCCTCGACTCGGTCGAGAGCTCGCAGCACACGGACATCACGGGCGGACTGCTGCAGGCGGCGGAGTTCTTGAACGAGAAGGAGCCGGGCCGCAAGACGATCTTAATTTTCTCGGATTTGCAGGAAGACCTGGCCGCCGGCTACGTCCGCGATATCGCCGTCCCGCTAGCAGGCTTCGAGGTGGTAGCGTTGAACGTGACGAAGCTGCGTAGCGACAATTTCGATCCGCGCGAGTACCTCGATCGCCTCGAGACTTGGCGCCAGCGCGTCGAAGCCGAAGGCGGTACCTGGCGCGTGATCAACGATCTCGATCGGCTGGAAGGCCTGTTGCGCACGGCATCGTTGTAGACGCGCTGCGCGTTCCAACGGCCGTCGCCAGCGCGGGCCGACGCACGCCCCTCACGGTCGTGGGTTCTCGTCTGCGACGAGACTTCGATACAACGCCAGCGTCTTGGTGATCGTATCTTCGATTCGAAAATCCTTGCGAATCCGCTCGCGCGCCGCAGCACCGAGACGCGACCGCAGCTCGGGATCGTCGTGCAAAGCGCGAATGGCCGCGGCAAGCGCCCCCGCATCGCGCACGCGCACGACGAGACCGCTGACGCCGTTCACCACTAGCTCCGGGCTGCCGCCGCAATCGGTCACGACGGGCGCCACGCCATAGGCCATCGCTTCGATCAGCGACCGGGCGAGTCCCTCGCGCTTCGTCGAAGGCAACACGAACACGTCGCAGGCCGCCGTAAGCGACGGCGCGTCGGTGCGGTAACCAAGCACGTGGATCCGGGCGGCGGCCGGGCTCGCTGCGATCCGTCGTGCGAGGCTCGACGCGTCCATGCCGCCGCCGACGAGCAGCAGGTGCACGTCCCATTCTGCCGGCAGGCTGGCCATCGCATCGACGAGCAGCTCGATGCCTTTGCGCGGCCGGTAATTGGCCACACAGCCGAGCACGAAGGCGCCGCGCGCGATGCCGAGCGAACCGAGATCGGCCGGCGTTGCTCGATACCAATCGAGGCTATGACCTTTATAGATCGTAACGAGGCGCTCGGCCGGCAGCCGCAGGAACTTGGGCCGCATCTGCAGGAAGTGGTCGCGCACGGCGTTGGCTACGCAGACGATTCGGTCGATGCGCGGGTTCAAGAACCGGAGCCACGACACGGGACTGACGAAGCTCACGTTGCCGACGATGCCACGATAGGCCACGATCTTCACGGGCAGGCCGCGGCTGGCGGCGAGACCGCTCTGCACCGCCTTGTTGCTGAACAGATGCAGGATGTCGTAGCGACCGCGTTCGATCTCTGCGCGCAGCGCAGCCACGCCGGCGCGGTCGAAGCCCTTACGCAGATTGAAGTCGAGCACGCGGACCCCAGACTCTAGCAGCCACGTGCGCCGCGCCGCGCTAGTTGGGCACATCACCGTGACGTCGACCCCGGCCTGCTGCAGGCCCACGAACGTCGCGGTCGTCGGCCGATCGGCATCCTCGGTGATGCAGAGCACTCGAATCGATGCTGTCACGTCTCGTCCGTGCGTGCTATCCGCGTCAGTGAATCGGACCCAGCAGCGACTCGTAGAGCTCGAGATACTTTCGCCACATCGTTTCCGCCGTGAATGCTTTGGCAAACTCACGCCCGCGCGCACCGAGCGCGCGCCGGCGCTCCGGTGCGGCGCGCAGCTCGAGAATCGCATCGCGGAGCTGATCGGGCCGCGCTGGTTCGATGAGTAAACCGTTCTCACCGTGATGGACGATATCGGGAACGCCGCCCACGCGACTCGCGATCACGGGCAAGCTCTGCTCCATAGCGTCGAGCAGGATGCTGCCTATGCCTTCGCGGTTCGACGGCAGGATGAATAGATCGAGCGCGGCCAGATAGTCGCCCACGTTGTCGACGTGCCCCGTGAACGCCAGGTTCGTGAGCCCTGCGGCCGCGGCTTTGAGCTGCGCCTCGTTCGCACCGCCACCGACGAGCAGGAACTGCAAGTCGCGGTGCGTCTGCTCGAGCTCGCGCGCCACGCGAATGATGTACTCCTGACCCTTTTGCCCGTTGTCGAGCGCCCCAACGTGGCCGACGATGAACTTGCCGGGGAACGCCGCGCGAATCGCGGCGGTGCGCGCCGCATCGACGGCGAGTCCGCTGCTGCCGCTGTGGATCACTCGAACGCGAACCGCGCCATCGTAGGCGCGAACGACATCGCCCACCTGCCGCGCAACCGCGGCCACGCAGGCGGCCCGGCGATAGGCTCGATGTGCGAAGTAGTGTTGCCGAATCGGATTGTTCACGCGGCGCGTGATCACGTAGGGCGTGCCGCTCAGCAGAGAACGCAGATAGGCGCCGTAAACGCTACGGCCTTCATGCACGTGCACGAGCGCCGCGCCGTGCGTGGCGCGCGCTACCGACAAGATGTTGCCGGCGACTTCACGAACCTCCACGGCCACATCGGCAAAGCGCCGCGCGAGCTCACCGTGGCGCCGGGCCACGAGCGCTTGGCGAACGTTCTCCGTCGCCAGCCCACGGATCAAGAGCTCGGTTTGGCGCTCGCCGCCACGATAGCCGCGAGCCGTGTTGACGTGGACTATAGTGGGTGGCATTCGGCGGCGAGGACGGTTGGGAGTAGGCAGTCGGTGCGCCAGCGTAGCATAGGGCCGCGCAGCCGCCGCCCTAGCTCGCGCGAGCGTTGCGACGTGCACGCCAACTGCCTACAGTGCGCCCATTCGATGGCGCCGAAGCGGCGCGAGGAAACCTGCGGCGTGTGCGGCTTTGTTGGCGGAACGGACCCCTCTTGGAACTACGCTGCCGCGCTCACCGCGATTGCGCATCGCGGCCCCGACGCCGCTGAGCTCAGGCTGACCGGCCCGGTACACGTGGGCTTTCGCCGCCTGTCGATCATCGATCTTCGACCCGACGCGAATCAACCCATGCTTGCGGCCGATGGCGCCACCTGGATCGTGTTCAACGGCGAGATCTATGGCTACCGCGAGTTGCGTCGGGTCCTCGTCGATCGCGGCCATGTGTTCCGGACCGACTCCGACACGGAAGTGGTGCTCAACGCCTACCTCGAGTGGGGCGAAGACTTCGTCGATCGGCTCGACGGCATGTTCGCGATCGCCATCTGGGACGCGCGTGCTGGTGAGCTCAAGCTCTACCGCGACCGGCCTGGCATCAAACCGCTCTATTACTTCTACGACGGCCGGCGTTTCGCCTTCGCCTCGGAGCTCAAGGCCATCGAGCGGGCGTTGCCGACCGTTGACCTCGTCGTGGACCCCACCGCCTGCTACGACTTTCTGAGCTACCGCTACGTCCCCGCGCCCAAGACGCTCTACAAGAATTGCTTCAAGCTGCCACCTGCCCACCGCGTCACGTTCACGGCAGCCACCGGCACGCTCGGAACACCGCGACCTTTCTGGCAGCTACCGATCCCCACCGAGCCGCACCGGCCCGAGCTCGAAGCCTGCTGCGAGGAGCTGCGCGCGTTGATCGCCGCGTCCGTCGACGAGCAGATGATCGCCGACGTGCCGCTCGGTTTCTTCTTGTCGGGTGGCGTGGATTCCAGTGTCGTGGTGGCCGCCGCGGCGCGGTCGGGCAGACGGATCTCGACGTTTGCGATCGGCTTCGACGCCGACGACGTCTCCGAGACGCCGTTCGCACGCACTGTGGCGGAGCGTTTCCACACCGACCATCACGAGCGAATCTTGTCGCAGGCACATGCCCAGGAGCTGCTACCGAAGCTCAAGCAGTGGTTCGATGAGCCGTTCGCCGATGAGTCCTCCATGCCCACCTACCTCGTGTCGGCCGCCGCGCGCGAGCACGTGACCGTGGTGTTGACGGGCGACGGCGGCGACGAAGTGTTCGGCGGCTATCGCACCTACCCCCGCTATGCGCGCTACGCTCGTTGGCCGAGCTGGCCCGCAGCGATGGAACGCCTGAGCTACGCCCTGCGCAGGCCGTTCGCGCGCCGGCACGGGGTCAGTCGCGCCTTGACACTGCTCGAAACTGCGCTCAGCGACGGACCAAACCTCTGGGGCAAGCTCATGGGCGGGCTGTCCACGCCCGCGAAGACCGCCTACGCCCGCGAGCTCGGCATTCCGCGCGACTACGACGATTGGTGGCACTACCGACAGTTCTGGCGTGACGACTTGCCCGTGCGCACACGACTGCAATTCGTCGACTTCCACACCTTCATGCCCGGGCTCGTGCTGACGAAAGTCGACCGCACGAGCATGGCGGTATCGCTCGAAGCACGTGTGCCGCTGCTCGCCCGCCGTATCATCGAATTTTCATTCAACCTTAACGAAGATTTGCGCTACTACGGCGGCGAGCCAAAAGGCTTGCTCCGGCATGCCTACCGAGGCATCCTGCCGGACCACATTCTCGACCGGCGAAAGAAGGGCTTCGGCATCCCGCGTTACTACCTGAAAGACTTGGGCGGGGGTAAAGCCATCCAGGAGCACGTGCTCCGCAGCCTGTTCTTGACGACTTAGGAGCTCGACTTGACCACGGAAGCATCCGGCAAACGTGCGCTGATCACCGGCATCACCGGCCAGGACGGCGCTTATCTCGCCGAATTCTTGCTCGACCGCGGCTACGAGGTGCACGGCATCAAGCGCCGCGCCTCCTCGTTCAACACCGACCGTATCGATCACCTCTACAGCGATCCGCACGAGCCCGGGCGGCGCATGATCTTGCACTACGGCGATCTCACGGACGCAACCAACCTGATTCGGATCGTGCAAGAGGTGCAGCCGCAGGAAATCTACAACCTCGCGGCCCAGAGCCACGTGGCCGTATCGTTCGAAACCGCCGAGTACACCGCCAACTCCGACGCGCTCGGCACGCTGCGTCTGCTCGAGGCCATACGGATCTGCGGGCTCGCCGGTAAGACGCGCTTCTATCAAGCCTCGAGCTCTGAGATGTTTGGCAAGGTCGCGGAAACGCCGCAGCGCGAGACCACTCCGTTCTATCCCCGCTCACCCTACGCAGCGGCCAAGGTCTACGCCTATTGGATCACGGTCAACTACCGCGAAGCCTACGGGCTCTTCGCCTGCAACGGCATCCTGTTCAACCACGAGTCGCCGCTGCGCGGCGAAACGTTCGTCACGCGCAAGATCACACGCGGCTTGGCCCGCATCAAAGTGCACCTCGACGATTGCCTGTACCTCGGCAATCTCGATGCGCTGCGTGACTGGGGCCATGCGCGCGACTACATCCGGGCCCAATGGCTCATGCTGCAGCAGCCGCGCCCGGAGGATTACGTGATCGCGACGGGCCAGCAGTACTCGGTGCGCACCTTCGTCACGCGCGCTGCAGAGGTCCTCGGCATCGAGCTCGGCTGGCGCGGCCACGGACTCGAGGAGCATGCGATCGACAAAGACACCGGCAAGACCATCGTCCGCGTGGATCCGCGCTACTTCCGCCCCACGGAGGTGGACACGCTGCTCGGCGATGCCTCGAAGGCACGACGCGATCTCGGCTGGGTGCCAGAAGTGAGCTTCGACGACCTCGTGCGGGAGATGGTCGAGTCCGATCAACGCCTGGCTGAGCGCGATGCTCTCATCGCGCGCGAGGGATTTTCGGTCTACAAGCACCGCGAATGAACAAAAACGGCAAGGTTTTCGTCGCCGGCGAGCGCGGCCTAGTCGGTACCGCGATTCGCAGTGCGCTCACGGCCCGCGGTTTCGCGAACGTCGTCAGCGCACCTCGAGCCAAGCTCGATTTGCTCGACGGCGCCGCTGTCGAGCGTTTCTTCGCCGCCGAGCGGCCGGCCTACGTGTTCATGGCGGCTGCGAAAGTCGGCGGCATCGCCGCCAACGACACCTATCCCGCCGATTTCATTCGCGACAACCTGCAAATCCAAACCAACATCATCGATGCTGCGTACCGCCACGGCACGCAGAAGTTCTGCTTCCTCGGCTCGAGCTGCATCTATCCGCGGCTGGCACCACAGCCGCTGCAGGAGTCGTCGCTGCTGACGGGCGCCCTCGAGCCGACGAATCAGTGGTACGCCATCGCCAAAATCGCCGGCATCAAGATGTGTCAGGCCTATACACGGCAGTACGGCTTCAACGCGATTTCCGTCATGCCGACCAACCTCTACGGCCCGGGCGACAACTTCGACCTGGAAACCTCGCACGTGCTACCGGCGTTACTGCGCAAGTTCCACATGGCCAAAGAGGCCGGCGACGCGGCGGTCACAGTATGGGGCTCCGGCACGCCGCGACGGGAATTCCTCTACGTCGATGATCTCGCGGACGCGCTCTGCTTCCTCATGGAGCGGTACGAGTCGCCGGAGATCATCAACGTAGGCTGCGGCGAGGACATCACGATCGCCGATCTCGCGGCCTTGATCCGCGACATCGTCGGCTACGGCGGCGAGATCGTCTTCGACCGCAGCAAGCCTGACGGCACGCCGCGCAAGCTCCTCGACGTCAGCAAGTCCAGGGCCTTGGGTTGGCAACCACGCACGACGTTGGCCGACGGGATCGCGGCCACCTACGCGTGGTATCTGGCCCGCGGCGCGGGCGCGGCGCGCTGAGCCGAAGCGCTCACCATCGCGCGCCAACGCACGCTTGGTCGCGCTAGAACACTGCCACACGCGCCGTCGTGCCACCCAACCACCAAGCAGCTTCGCTGAAGGTGCTCAAGTAGCTTGCGTACAGCCTCTGCGTTCGCGCGAGCAGCAGCATGTCGATCAAGTCTTCCGTGATACCGAGCGGCGTCCGCCAACTCTCGGCCCGCACCGTGCGACGCGGATAGCTCAGGATGCGCCCTTGGCCGTACCGCTCGGCGAGCTGCGGCAAGATTTCGTCGCTGTCGCTGACGATCAGAAAGCGTGCCGCAGGCTCGGCCGCATCGAGTAAGCGCCAGAGTCGGCGCACGGCCGGCAGATGATACTTGCGGTAGCGGCGCGGATCATCGCGCCAGGTGCGCACTTGTACACCGATCACGGCAGGATCCAAGTGCGTTGCGGCCCAATCGTTCACGCGGGTCGCAATCTCCGGCCGCACGACAATCTGGCGAAACAAGCGCGTGTAGACGTCGCGAAAGTACTGCGGGATCCGCTCGTACTCGAGGTCGATGTGACGCGCGTCGGCACGCGTCGAGCGACGCGAGTGTTGCTTCGGGAACAACATGAAGCGATAACGATCCGAGCGCCGCCCGGTCAGACTCCACCAGGTCTTGCCGAGCCCGCGTACGAGGGGGTGAGCCCCCGCTCCCACGGTCGCGAATCCCGCCGGCAAATGCGGCTCGTCCTGCGGCAACACGGCTAGCCGCCACGACGAGTACAGCGTTGCTCCTGGGGGCACCGACTCGATCGCGCAATCGTTCGCGAACAGGTCGCCGAAGGCGGCCGGCATGTTCTTGTTCACGGCCCAGCACACGCGCGCCTCGCTGCCGATTCGCATGGCCGACACCCAAGACTTGAGGCGATTGCCGAGGCCCGCGGTTTCGGCGGATATCACGAGCGGTGATTTCGCGGACTCTGTCATGGAGATCGAGCAGGGGCGCGGGGCGCAGTTGCCAAATTCTACACGCGCCAAGCAGACTGTGAGACACGTCGCGAAACCGCACGTTCGAACCGAATACCGAGCCTGACTGCTGCCGCTGCAGTCGGTTTTGCGGTATTTTGCCGCCATGTCCACGCCGCAGATGCACCGGCTCGTAGTTATCGTTCTCGCCCTGGGCTTCATGAGTCTGACGCTGCCCTTAAAGGCACAGCCAAACTTTGGCGACGACGCAAGCCAGTGGGCAAACGACCACGAGTGCGACGACCCACGCTTCCACGGCAAAGGCAGCGCCACCACGCTGCTCGACGAGGATCGAGGTCACGATGCAACGGACTGCCGAGCGCTGTTCGAGGCGGGCAGAATCGCGCTGCGCGCTGACGACGACATCGATTTCGGCGACGGCGGCGTGCAGCGGGGACGACTCGAGGACGGCGATGCGACGCTCGCCTCGGGCGAGTTCGCCGACAACTACACCTTTGCCGGTACCAGCGGCCAGCGCGCCATCATCGATTTGCGTTCCGGCGATTTCGATCCATACGTCTTCGTCCGCGCCCCGAGCGGCAAGCAGTTCGACAACGACGACTACGGCGGTGACTCGAGCCGCTCGCGGCTCGCCCTCGAGATCACCGAGGATGGCGATTATGAGGTCACGGTCACGAGTTACGACGAGGGGGAGACCGGCGCTTACAGGTTGGACATCGTCGTTGCCGCCAGCGCTCCCGCACTCACGCACAAGGACCACAGCGGCACCTTGACGAGCGGCGATGACACGCTGGCCTCGGGGGAATTCGTCGATTGGTACGAGTTCGAGGGCTGGCCCGGCCAGCACGTCGCGATCGACCTGCGCTCCCTGGCATTCGACACCTACCTGATTCTCAAGGATCCGACCGGGCAGCAGAC
>Ga0208454_1001003_pt1 | contig 12799 bp, 10 predicted proteins | sample EasRivMeERMZT100_FD_187530 | JGI IMG/M metagenome (GOLD analysis project Ga0208454, IMG submission 187530) | Soil microbial communities from meander-bound floodplain in the East River, Colorado, USA - East River MetaG ERMZT100 (SPAdes) (version 2) | ecosystem: Environmental > Terrestrial > Soil...
CCAGCGGCGTGCAATACGGCGAATTGCTGGAAGCCACCCGCGAGCACATAGAGAAGCATTTCAGACGCTCGGCGTTTCAAACTTTCCTGCGCCGGGTTGCGATCGAGAAAGTCTTCCCCTTTCCCTGGCGAATGAGATTGGCGCTGTGGCCCGCGAACCTGCTGAGACGAACCGGCATCGAAAGGCTCCTGCCGAAGTTTGCGCGCGATGCCCTGGCGCTCGTCCCGGAGGACCGCGGCCAGGTTGTTTTGCCTGAGGTTTCGCCTGCCCGGACGGAAAGCCGCGGTCGCGTCGGCTTCATCAGCGGCTGCGTCATGAGCGTGATGTTTGGCGAGACGAATGCGGCCAGCGTCAGGCTGCTGAACCAGGCTGGCTACGAAGTCGTCACGCCAAAGGCGCAGACCTGCTGCGGCGCCTTGTACGCTCATGGGGGCAACCTCGGTCGCGCCCGTGACTGTGCCCGCCACAACATCGAGGTTTTTGAGAAGCTTAATTTGGACGCGATCATCATCAACGCCGCCGGCTGCGGTTCGACGCTCAAGGAATACGGCCATTTGCTGCACGATGATGTTGAGTGGTTCGAACGCGCGCGTAAGTTCAGCGCGAAGGTGAAAGACCTGACGGAATCCCTGTCCGGTCTGCCTCTCCCACTCGCTACTCGCCACTCATCACTCGTCACTCGCGTGACGTATCATGACGCCTGCCACCTGGCGCATCCGCAACGCATCACCAAAGCGCCGCGCGATCTGGTGCGAGCCGTTGCCGGCAGCAACTTTGTGGAATTGCCGGAGTCAGATGTTTGTTGCGGCAGCGCGGGAAGCTATAATCTGACCGAACCGGCAATGGCCGAGCGTCTCCAACAGCGGAAGATTCAAAATATTCTGCAGACCGGCGCAAAGATTGTGGTGACGACCAATCCCGGATGTATCTTGCAAATTCGCGCCGGATTGCAGAAAGCCGGCACAGGGGATATCGAAGTTTTGCACATCGCGGATTATCTGACAGCGCCAAAAGATCGGCCCGAACAACCAGGCCGCTCTTCTGAACCGTAGGGCAGTGCGTCTCGCCTGCACGCAACGAGAGGTGTAGCGGCGCCTCGGCAGAGCGCCGATGCTTTTGGGATACGCAGGTACAAGTGTGGCACACGTTTGAGGTCACACCCAAGCCCTGACTGTTCAATGCATCTCGATGTCACACGTTCCAATTCCTTTGCGATAGAAATTGAACTGCACGTTGGGATGATCCGTTAGCAACGACATCGGCACGGAGCTGTCCGCAATCTTTTGTGCAATCATCCAGGTCGTCAACCGCTGTCCAAACGGATTGTCGTGCGTGCCGGCGTGCCAGATGGAGACTTTTGCAGCCTCCCAAGTTTCCGCCGGACCGACACTGATGGCTTTCGTTGGCACCATCGCGATATTGCCACCACCCGACGTGCGCGCATTTTGAGCGATGGTTAACGGATGCAGCTCGACGACGCGCGTGGTGAGTTGACGGTATTCAGCGGGCGAAGGCGGCTGGTCCTTGTATTTGCCTTGTCGCCTGGGTGGATCGTTGAAGGCCCAATGCTTGATGTCGCCCTGACCGCCCTGCATCACGGCACAACGCACGCCGTCCCAGCTCTTGCGATAGGCGGTCGTGTCGGCTTTGGGAAAATGCAGGTTCTCGTTCGGCATGACCAGGTCGGGCCGAATGCGATTGAAACACAGCTCGCGGTCGGCCCGTTCGAAAGAGAGCGGGTGTGTGACGGGGACTTCGCGGCCGTCGTGATACCACTCGTCCATTCCCCAGAAATGGGCGGACTTGATGGAAAGGTTGAGTTCGTTCACCAGGCGCGCTACCAGTGGCAATTGCTCGGTGGGGCCAATCGGTCCACAAATGCCAACTGGATTATCGGGTGTTGATTGTCGCCATGCCGTGATGTATTCGAGCGCTTCGGCCAGATAAAAGTCCTCCAGCGTGTCATAGATAACGACCTGGAAGCCAGGGCGCGAAAGTTTCAGCATGTCTTCGGGTGTCAGGCGCACCGCAGCCTGGATAATGTCGTCATCGAGCGTGGTGTAGTCCCACCAATCCGGGGCGATGGAACTGAGTTTGCGGGGCATAGGCAGTAATCGGTAGGCAGTAATCGGTAGGCAGTAATCGGTAGTCAGTAATCGGTAGTCAGTAATCGGTAGTCAGTAATCAGTAGTCAGTAATCAGTAGTCAGTAATCAGTGGTCAGTGACCAGTGGGTCTCGGTCGTAGTCGCGATGGACGAGATAGTTTTTGCCAAGAGCGTCGCGCAGAGGATCTGATTCAGTAGCGCTGAAACCCAGGTGCAAGTGCCGGCGCCAGCCTTCGGCATGTTGAAATCGTCCGGAGAGTTTTCCGACGGCCAAAGACAGTTCATCCATCGCGCGCAGGTACGAGTCCATGCCTTGACTCGCGTCGAGCCACGCTTTCTGGCTTTGATGAGCGGCGAGTGCGGCGCGTTTGATGGCATGGGTGCTCATAGTATTCACGAAAGCGTTGGGAATGATTGGACGGCGCAAGCCATCACACAGGCCGTGCGGCATGGCGTGGTAAACCGTCACGTCGCGGTGGATCGCGGGCCGGGATGGGACGGTTTTGAAATTGGGCATCCCACGGGCAAACGCAGCCGTCACGGCCAAACGACACGTGTTGGTGTGGTCTTCCATGTAATCCTGGGGCGAGTGAGTCAGGACAATGGCCGGATCGACTTCACGGATGACGGCAGCTAAACGCCGAAGCGTTTTGAGATCATAGAAGATCTCCAAATCATCGGTCAGACTCGGATGATAGCGCGCACAAAGGATTTCAGCCGCGCGCTGCGATTCCTTTCGGCGGATACGCCGCGTCGCGGGCGCGTTCCGCTCGGCGCTGCCGCAATTGCCGCTGGCAACTGTCATGTAATGGATTTCGTAGCCGGCCTGTTTGAGTAAGAAGAGTGTTCCCGCCATGTAGAACTCGATGTCGTCAGGATGAGCGCCAATGGAGAAAGCGACCTTTGGATTTTGGATTTTGGATTTTGGATTTTGGATTGGCCGGTTGTCAGGCTGCCTTCCTTTCCTGCCTTCCATCCTCAATCCTCCATCTTCAGTCTCATTCCTTGTGCCGCCTGTGCGAATGGCGTTCCGCGGAGTTATCAGCGGCGAAGATGACTTCATGTGTGCGCATGGCGTGAGCAAGACTCGTCAGCGGCATGTCATGTCCGGCATCGAGCGCGGTGAAGAAGGCCTCGAATTGGGTTTGATATGGATGGTCGGAAACATCGCCGGAATCGAGCAACTTCATCGATAGTTCGCTCCATTTGCCTTTGTTCAATCCGCCGAGGACCGTGGAATAAAATTTGTTGTCGAGCAGGCTGCCCTCGCTGCCGACCAGATGGACGTGGAAGTAATAGGGCTGAAGGCAATCAATCACAGAAGCAACCTTGCCCACACGACCATCTTTGAATTTCAGAATGGTGACGCTGGCGGTTGGATACTCGTATTTGGAAAAGTCGCGGTTGGTTGAATGCGTGGAATAGCTGCTGACAACCTCGACATCTTCACCCATGCACAGGAGCAACGCGTCCATGGCATGACAGCCCGCCGACAGCAGGCTGCTGCCGCCGGCGTCCTTGCGGGTGTTCCAGCGAAATTGTCCGTACCAGGGGCCAATCCCATGGTAATAATCCACTTCCCCGTAATGGATTCTGCCAAGCAAGCCTCGATCGATGATGGCTTTGACGGTGAGGAACTGGCTGGAAAAGCGGCACTCGAAACAAACGCAGGTTTTGACCTTCGCTTCGCGGACGGCCTTTTCAATGGCTTGGCAGTCATCCCAACTCAAGGCCAGTGGTTTCTCGATGATCAGATGCTTCCCCACTCTGGCTGCGGCAATGGCGTGCCTGGCGTGGTCCTGAGGATAACTGCAGATGGAAACGACGTGCAGGCTTTTGTCGGCCAGCATCGTATTGAGATCGTTGTAGCACGTGATGGCACCGCCGTGCCGGGCACTGAGCTCGGTGGAATCGAGCTTTCGCGAAGAGCAAATCGCAGTCACTTGCCCATAAGCGGTGGCATTGATTGCGGCGATGTGGGCTCCGCTGACCCAGCCGTAGCCGATAATGCCAACGTTAAACTTCTTTGCAGTCATAGGCGCAAGCGATTGCCCGTGCTCTTGGAGAGAGCATCTGGTTTAAGGGCAATTGTCAAAACAAAAGGGGGCGCTGAAAGATTCTTCGAACTAAAAGGAGGTTGAGGGCGTTTAACTTCATGGAACGCGAAGAGCGACCCGGAGCGAAGGACATGATGCGACGCAAGACGAAAAGAACCAACTGATGGGCCACTCGTTCCTTTCATTGCTGTCGCGGATGGGTCCAGCATCGCTGGTCGCGACGGACGAACAGGCCATGTGGCGGGTCAAAATGAATGATGACCCACAGGCCTTTGCCCGGCTCGTGGAACGCTGGGAGAAACCGATCCAGCGGCTTTGCACGCGGATGACCGGAAGCAGTCATCAGGGCGAGGACCTGGCGCAGGAGACTTTCACGCGCCTGTTCACTCGCCGCAAAAGTTACGAGCCGTCGGGGCGCTTTTCGACGTTCCTTTGGCGCATTGCCCTGAACCTTTGTTATGACGAATTGCGAAAAACCAATCGACGGCGGGAATTTTTCCTGGACGAGACCGACCGGGGGCTTGCGGATGGACCCGACGAGTTCATTACCGAAGAGCCCGCGCCTGACCATGTGCTGGCCGACCGAGAGCGGGCTGCAACAGTCCGGCGGGCGCTGCTTGAGCTTGCGGAACCCTATCGTGTGGTCGTTGTTCTGCGCCATTATGAGGGCCTCAAGTTCCGCCAAATCGCCGACGTCCTCGCCATCCCCGAAGGCACCGTAAAGTCGCGTATGGTCGAGGCGTTGAACCAATTGAATCGGCTCTTAAGTCACACCCTGCAGGAAGGAGAAATATGCAAGACTCAAACGAAAAAACCGAAAGCCAGCCTGGCCATCTGATCCATCCCAGCCCCCAGGAATGGATATCTTACCTCTACGCTGAATTGCCCAAAGCCACCAGACTCAGTCTGTCGGCACATCGGGAACGTTGCCCGCATTGCCAGGCCCAAGTGGCGCAGTGGCAGGCCACGATGAAAAATCTCGACGCATGGAAGCTGCCAGTTGCCTCTGCCCTTTCTGTCGGCGAGCGTTCGGGCATCTTCCAACCAGCGCTCAAATGGGCCGCGGCAGCAGCCATTGTTTTAGGAATCGGTTTTGGGGTCGGCCGCATTTCGTCCTTGGCTTCGGGCGACATGGAAACGGCGCGCGCCTCACTCCAAAGTGAGTTTGACCGGAAGATCGAGACCGCTCGTGTCGAGTTGGCCGGCCATTTCCAGCGTCAACAAGCGGACGCACTCCAGCAGGTCGTCGCGGCGAGCGCTTCGGGCAAAGCCGAGATGGAACGCCTGCTGACGGAGTTGGCCAGGTCCGCCGAAGAAACGCGCGTCGTGGACAGCGAGTCGATGGCCGCCGCTTTGCAGCGCTTGGACGACAAATGGACGGCCTTGCATGCTGGCTTGCGCAAAGAACTGGAAACCGTAGCCGTACTGACGGAGGACGGTTTCAATGACACGCAACATAAGCTTTATCAATTGGCGAACTTTACGCAGACATCCGTTAACAAATGAACAGAACGTTCATCCAAATAGAGATTATGAAGACATCGACACTTCTCCTTTGTTTCGCGACCTTCAGCGCTTTTGGACAAGACGACATCGCGCCAGTGGAGGCCATTCCGTCTGTCCCGCCGCGGCCCGCGATTCCGGCCGTTGCACCTGTTCCACCGATGGCGCCAATTCCGGCCATTCCCGCGATCACACCGCTGCCGGCGCTCAAAGCAATCGCTCAGGTCGTGGACGCTTCTGCGGGGGCGGCACTGGCCCAAGCCAAGGAAGCTGTCGAGAAGGCCAAGGCAACGGCGCTCGCGCAAGCGGATATCGCGTTCCAGATTGGTAAGGAGGCGCCAGGGGGCATTTTCTTTCGCCGCAGCACAAAACCCGGACGCACCTTGATCGTTCCGGGTAAAGAAATCGAAGCCTCTGCCTCCAGAGCCTTGGAGGAAGACTTGAACGTCATGGCCCGCATTCTGGAAAAAGCGATTGAGCGCAAGAGTGAGGACGATGGTCCGAAGGCAATGGGCATCGATGTCTTCTCGTCCAGCAGTTCCAGCGGCGTGCGCAATCTGTATCTGGACGGCTATGGTGCGGTGTTTATCTTGAACATCCGCTTCCCGTTGACGCCGCCTCCGGACAAAGCCGAGCAAAGCAAAACGAACGAGCCCGCGAGTTCGGAGTGGGCGGACGCCTGGGATGACGTCTATGGCTCCAGGGGTGAATGGGGCGTTGATTTCGGCAAGGGCCTTCCCAAGGACTTCGGCTCCCCTAAAAGCTTTGGCTCGTCCACTGAAGAATACGACGCCGATAAGGTGGAAAACCTCAATGTCTCGGTCCTGGAAGCGCTCAGAAATGCTACCAACATCCGGAATCTGAAATCAGACGAGAAAGTGACGGTGGTCGTGACCAGCAGCGCTGGCAGTGTCGATGTGAAGAAGAAACGCGTCACGGCTGAAAACCGAAGCGCCCGCGGCGGCGGCTCCGCAGTCGAAGTGCGAGAATCCGAGCGCAGAGCCGATGGTAGCGCTCGTTCGGCGCTGACCATTCACGCCAAAAAGTCTGACATCGATTCATTCGCCAAAGGCAAGTTGACGCTCGACGAGTTTCGAAAGAAAGCCACAGTCGCTCTTTACTAACCGTGCCTTTGCTTCAAGGCATCGAAAGCATCTGTGCCCGATCGCTTATCGTTCAAGAGCCACCACTTCGCCCGGCATGCACAGAGCGATCCATTCCAAAGCTTCCGCACGTTCGGCCATCGAGCCTCCACGGAGTTGAAGGCGGTCCTTCACTCTTACCAATTGCGCTTCACCGAACGTGGCGACGATTTCATCCGAATCCACCTTTCCGGTATCAAACAATCTGTTCTTCATGCCGCCCACGGTAACAAACAAGGTGGGACAAATATCGGGCAACCGGTCGGTTCAGGATCAAATGAAAAGAGAAAGGATTAACCATTCTCTGACACGTGCGATTAGCTTGTTGAACTGCAGCCTTGTGGAATACTAGGCGGCAGCCTCATGGTGGACCCAATGGAAGGCGTGTTGAACCAACTCGGTGGAGTTCTTAAGGTTTAACTTGGCTTTGATGTATTCACGATAGGCTTCCACGGTTCTGACACTGAGATGCAGTTCACCTGCGATCTGACGAGTGCTGTGACCTTCGCCAATCAAACGGAATACCTCCAGTTCACGATCGGTAAGATGTTCAATGGGCGATACAATGGTCTTGGTGCGGCCATTGGCCAATTGCTGCAACATCTTGGACTTCATCTTGTCACTTAAAAAGATTTCACCCGTAAGCACGCGCCGGATGGCCACCAACACCTGCTCGATGGCTTCTTCCTTCATGATGTAACCCAGACCACCAGCACGCAGCGCTCGTTCGGCATAGAGCGATTCGTCGTGCATGGAAAGGACCAGCATTGCCAGTTCGGGATAACGAGCCTTCACGTTTTTGATCAGTTCAATGCCATTGCCGCTTTTGAGGGAAATGTCCACCACGGCCACATCGGGGCGGAGCGTCCCCACCAACTCAAAGGCCTTTGGAGCGTCTTCCGCTTCGCCGCATACGGTCAGGTCCGCCTCCTGGTTGATGAGTTGAGCGAGCCCTCGGCGGAGAATGGGGTGATCATCGATCAGTAATACTCGAATCTTCCCTTTTCGTATTCCGCTCTGATTCTTTGGCTGCATAGATATACTTCGTAAATAACTGGTCGTTAGTTAAGTCCAAATCTAACCCGCGTTCCCGTTGTGAAATGAGCAATTGACAGTCGTACCGCCATTATCCGACGGACGGACTTCCAGAAAACCGCCGATCTTCTGGGCACGATACTGCATAATCCGCAGACCCAACCCGTTCGTCTTCAAGCCTTGGGCTGGAAAGCCGACGCCGTCATCCCGAATAGCCAGCACCGTCTTGTCTCCGGATCTCTGCAGGTCAATGACCACTTGCTTGGCTTTGCCATGCTTGACGGAATTATTGATGGCCTCCTGAGCAAGACGAAACAGGTGATTGGCGAGGTGGCGATCGTTGAGCATGATAGTTCCATCACCCTCGAAACGACAGGAAACTTTGAATAGCTTTTCCACGGTGCCCGCTAATTCTATTAACGCTTGAACCAGCCCGCTGGATTCCAATTCCACTGGAAAAATGCCGCGGGCCAGATTTCGCGTTTGTGAAAGAGCCTGGAGAACAAGTCGCCCTATTTCCGCGGCTTCCGCAGCCTCAGGCAGCGACAGCGCGGCCAGCTTGTTTTCCAGAGCACGGGTCAAGAAAGTGACCCCGGTAAGGTGCTGACCAAGACCATCGTGCAAGTCCTGGCCGATGCGGATTTGTTCGCGACTGCTAATCTCAAGGATTTCCTTTTCCAGACGCTTGCGATCCGTCACGTCGCGAACCAATACGATGACTTCATCCGGCCCGCTGGTCGCCAGTCGCACTTGAAAATCGCGCAGCCGACCCGGTAATTGATAGGGGCAGGTAAAAGCCTGTGATTCGCCGGTTCGCAGGGTTTTCTCCAGATAAAACGTGGCATGCTGTGCGATCTGTGAGGGCAATAGTTCTTTGACTGTCTTTCCCACCAGACCATCGGGCCCGAGCATAAAGCCGCTGTCTTTAGGTCCGTGACATTCCAGAATGGTTCCGTCTTTTCTAACGACAAAGACCAAATCGCCCATAACGCTGAGGAGCGCGTGATTTTTGAATTTGCTTCGGCGCAATGCTTCTTCGAGACGGATTTGCTCTGGATCCTTCTCGAGGGCAACGGCCGTGCTGAGGCCGTCTGAGTCGGCTTCCGCGGCCACGTTTGTGGATGCGAGGCGAACCCGGCTGCTTCGCTGAACGCCGCGTTTTTCCTCAACTTTAGTCATAGTCATTTTTGAAACGGCGCCTGTCGCGTAACAAGTTTCATACCATTGGAAATCGACAGATACACAAAGAACTCAAGACGCGCGGGAGCAGCATGGAGCTGTGTGAAGGAGCCACTTACGTTATCGGTCGCCATCGCAAAAGATGACGATTCTGGGTGTTCTTCGGTGCGTGAAGTACGCGGGCTTTCTTGAATTTGTGAAACCCAAAAGGATCGGTACCCGAACCAGAAAAGTTTTCTCATTTCGGAGAGCTATGTCCCTGATGAAAGCGAGCCAGACCTTTGAGTCCAGGTTGCGCCACTGGGGGCTAGAGGCCCTTTCTGGAAATGTCAGAGCGATTAGTCCAACTGCACGATCTGGTAGAAGCGTTGCGGGCTGGCGGTGATGTTGTCGTTGACAGTCAGTTCGCCGCCGGTCCCGTTGAGATTGTCCTGCAGTATGGTCCAGCCCACCGCGTTTAGATTGGTCTTGTACTCCACTCGATAGTGTCGCCCGGCTTGTGTCCCAAAACGGATGGACAGGATGTTACCGCTTAAATTCACTGTTGCCCGCGGCCCCGACAGCACAAAGACGCTGAAGGCTCGGGTGGTGTTCAAGGGCGGCACTCCGTTGTCATCCACTCGCACGGTGATGGAATTGGTGCTGGGGGTTTGCGCGGGCGTGGGCGTCCAGTTGAACAGGCCGTTGCCCGCCCCGATGGTCGCTCCGGCCGGGGGGTTGGGCAGGCTGAAGGTCAAGGTTTGCGCCGGCACGTCCGTGTCGCTGGCCATCACGGTGAAGTTCAAGCTCTGGCCCAGGGTCACAAACTTGTCGCTGATCGGCGCGATGTTGGGCGGGGTGTTGCCGGAAATGACATTGGCCGCTTTGGGTGTGGGCGTGTTCATGAAGTAGTGGTTGGCGGCGCCATCGGGCCAGCGTCCCTGGCTGACGTTGTTGGCCTGTGCCCCAAAGGTCACTTCATCGATGGGGCTTCCATCCGGCCCATACAGGCCGATGAATTCCCCGGAGGCCCGCAAATTGAAGTTGGCGTGCAGGTCGATGCGGTTGGAGGTGTTCTGGCCCGGTTCGCCGTCGGCCCACACCAGCAGGAAGCCCCCGGCGGGGATGACCGTGCCATTGGGAATCTGGAATTGCGTTTTGTTGGCGTTGGTGTCGGTGAGATAAAAACCCGACAGGTCCACGGTCGTGTCGCCCGGATTGTAGAGTTCAAACCAATCTTCGAAGTTCGGTCCCGGTTCATCCGGATCGTCGAAGAGCGTGTTGTCGGCCAGCCATTCGTTGATGAACACGGTGATGTCGCGCGCCGCGTTAGTCGCTCCGGGCGAAGGCGTAAAGAGCACGCGTCGATAAAAGGGCTGTCCATCGGGATAATCCCCGTAGGAGAGGCTGGGGGCCACTCCGGCGTAGTTGAGGTAATCCACCAGTTGGGGCCTTTGCCCGATGTTGCGTGAGAGGGCCACCGAACCGCTGTTGTGCGGCAGGATAAAGCTGGTGTGCAGCGAACTGCCCGCCGTTTCACCGGGCTCCCCGTCCAGCCAGATGATCTTGAACTGACCGGGGGCAATGGAAGCTCCGGCCGGGAAGGCCCATTGGGTCAGATTGCTGTAGTTGTTGGCCAGATAATAGCCTTCCAGCGGAAGCGTGTTGGTGCCGGCATTGTAAAGTTCCAACCACGGGTCCCGATCCCCGGCATTGTCCATGATGCTGTTGAGATTCTGCGGCTGCACTTCGTTGAGCCACAGCGGCGGATAGGGCGGCAGCGGCGCGGCCGTCGAATTGGCCAGCCCCGGAGTCGAGAACACCGGTCGAATCGTCAGCTCCGGCCGGAAAGTGCTGTTCAAACGGGTGGTCAATTTATTGGTCGTGATGGCATTGGTCAGATACCAATAACTCAACGTGTAGGTCGTATTGGTGACAATGACCACGTCCTGCCAGATGCTATTGTTGGTGGCCGGAGTGCCCGCAGCCGTGGCCACGATGTGCAGGCTGGCATTACCGGCAAACTTGATCCCGGTGCTGATGAGCGAGTTGCTATGACTGCCACCCACGCCCCAAGGGCCGCTCAAGGCACTCTCAAAATCCCCATTGCTCAAAAGATTGGGACCCACTTCGGGCACCGTGCCGGCCACCAGGAAAATGTTGTCAATGTAAACATCGCTAGCCTTGTCCAGGAACATAAAGAGCCGGGGAGCGGGCAGGGTGCCCGAACCGGCGTTGGTGCTAAAGAAGCGCCAGCCCGCCCCATCGGACCAATTGCTCACGCGGGCATTGTCCTGGGCGGCGTCGATCAACTGGAGCGAGGACCCAACCCCGTTGGCATTGGTGGCCCACGGCTCAACCGCTTCATAGCGCACCTGGTCAATGATCACGTCCTCGGCTGGAGTAAGCCCCGGCTGAATCAGCGAGAGCGTTTCACCGTCAAGGTCCAGTTCGCCACCAAATTGATCAAAGGCAGTGCCGCCGTAGGATGAAGCAAAGGCGCCGCGTTGTTTAGCCAGCACCACGACCTGTCGGCTGCTGAGAACCGTTCCGGGCGGAAAGGTATAGCCCAAGCCATTGAGACGCCAATTGGACAGGTTGAAAGCGAAGTTCGGGGCGCTGTTCAATACTTCAACAAAGGAAGCGTCGGGCGCGGCAGGATTGTACATGATCTCATTAATCACAACACTCCGTTCCGGTCGCGCAATCGGGCCCGTGTAGTTGACCGTGAGGGTCAGCGCCAAGCCCGGCAACGCATTGCCGCGGAGGTCATAGCCCTGGAGATTCAAGACATTGCTGGCGTCGTTAACCGGGATCAGCAAAGTCCAATTGCGAACGGTGCTCCAGGTGAGGGGATATTCCACTCCGTTGATTCTGAGGGTGGCCATGTCCACGGGCGCCAAACCGCTTAGAGTCACCAGGTTGTTGCTGGTGGTGATGTTGTTCGTGACGGTGAGGGCAAGGTTGGTGGCGTCTTCCGCTGCGACCTGCGTCACGATGGAGTTGCGGGCATCGCGAATCCAGTTCTTAAGCGTTGTGACATTGGCTTCGGGGACATTGACGCCACTGGCGACCAACGCTGCCTGACGGGCGTCGATAACAGGTTCGACCGAATTGGCTTGCATGATGACGCGGGCCATTTCCTTGAGCCCACGGAGATACATGCGGCGGAACTTGGGATTGGAACCCGGAGGGCTGGCGGAATACAGCGGGGGCATCCGGGTATCAGCGCCGTTGACGACAAACAGATTCTGGCCTGGCGTCCAGGAGCCGCTGTTGCCCATAAGGATGTTGAAGTCCCAGATCATCAAGGTCCATTTGCCGTTCTGCGGTTTATAGCCGTACATGTTCTGGGCGTTCTGCGTGCCGAAATGGTCCCAATCACCCACCGCGTGACAGACCGCAAAAATGCGCATCCATTCTTCCATGTCTGCGAGTTCCTCCATGGCGGCCGTGTGGGCGGCCCAACCACCGGCAGTGGACGTGTTAGCCGCATCGACCAGCGAATAGACCTGCGAAAAATCGTTCGCGGTCTGGTTGGCGGCCCGGACCAGCCAGTTCTGACGATAGCGCGGCGTGAAATGAACGGCCGAGTTCGTGGCAGGGTTGTAACGATTGAGAGTACACCAGTTACGGTTTTGAAAACCGAGTGTGAGACTCGTGCCGTCATCGACCTCGAACCAGGGCTGCATCTTGTAGAGATTCCCGTCCCGATCGTCCGGGAATCGGGAATCAACGAAATCATCGCCTCCCCGTTCTGTATCTTCCATGATCTGAGCGGCGCTGCCCTGGTTCGAG
>Ga0208454_1001007_pt1 | contig 12787 bp, 15 predicted proteins | sample EasRivMeERMZT100_FD_187530 | JGI IMG/M metagenome (GOLD analysis project Ga0208454, IMG submission 187530) | Soil microbial communities from meander-bound floodplain in the East River, Colorado, USA - East River MetaG ERMZT100 (SPAdes) (version 2) | ecosystem: Environmental > Terrestrial > Soil...
CCTTGGCGACCTGCTCCAGCAGCGGCAGCATGTCGCGGATCGAGCTGATTTTCTTGTCGCACAGCAGGACATAGGCGTCCTCGAGGAGCGTGCTCTGCTTCTCGGCGTTGTTGATGAAGTACGGCGAGAGGTAGCCGCGGTCGAACTGCATGCCCTCGACCAGCTCGAGCTCGTTCTGGAGGGACTTGCCGTCCTCGACGGTGATTACGCCTTCCTTGCCGACCTTCTCCATCGCGTCGGCGATGATCTTGCCCACCTCGGGGTCGAGGTTGGCGGAGATCGACCCGATCTGCGCGACTTCCTTGGAGGAGGCGCAGGGCTTGGAGATCTTCTTCAGCTCCTCGACCACCGTGACGACCGCCAGGTCGATGCCGCGCTTCAGGTCCATCGGGTTCATGCCGGAGGCGACGTATTTCATGCCCTCGCGCACGATCGCCTGGGCGAGCACCGTCGCGGTCGTGGTGCCGTCGCCGGCCACGTCGGAGGTCTTGGAGGCGACTTCCTTCAGCATCTGCGCGCCCATGTTCTCGAACTTGTCCTTGAGCTCGATCTCCTTCGCGACCGAGACGCCGTCCTTGGTGACGGTCGGCGATCCCCAGGAGCGATCGAGCACCACGTTGCGGCCTCTGGGGCCGAGCGTGATCTTCACCGCGTCGGCGAGGATGTTCAGCCCGCGGACCATCCTCGTTCTTGCGTCTTCGTGGAACCGTACGTCTTTGGTGGTCATTGTTGTCCTTCGACGACTCCCATGATGTCTTCCTCGCGCATTACGAGGAGCTCATCGCCCTTCACCCGGACGGTCTGCCCGGAGTACTTGCCGAACAGCACCCGGTCGCCGATCTTGACGTCGAGGGGCACGAGCTCTCCCTCGTCGGTCCTCTTTCCCTTGCCGACCGCGGTGACCTCGCCCTGGTCGGGCTTCTCCGCCGCGGTGTCGGGGATGACGATGCCGGAAGCGGTCTTCTTTTCCTCGTCGAGACGCTTGACGATTACGCGGTCGTGCAATGGACGGATTTTCATCGGGACTCCTTGAAGGGTGTGCGGGGATGGCCGAAGCGCAACATCAAATTGTTCTGCTCGGAGCGCTCTACGGCCGCGAATTCCAGCGCGAAGAGGAGCGCTTCCATGAACGGCTCGGCACGCAGGGGCTTGGTGAGATACTGGAAGAAGCCGGCCTCCAGCACCTTGACGATAACCTCGGGCGCGGCGTTGGCGCCGAGCGCCAGGATGGGCGTCGCTTCCGTGGCCGGGTCGGCGCGCAGGATCTGCATGAACTCGAGGGCACTCATGCCCGCGAGATCGACGTTGATCAGGATCGCTTCCGGCCGCTGGGTGCGCGCCAGCTCGATTCCGAGATTCGCATCCGCCGCGCGCAGCAGCAGCAGGTCCTTGCGGCCTGCAAGCAGCGTCTCCACCAGCGCGACGCTGTCGGCGTGGTTTTCGACGTACAGCAGCCTGCAGCGCCTGGGGCCGGTCTTGGGGATAGCTCGGGCAATCATGGCAGGACACCCTCTCATGCCACGGCGCCCGGCACCGTGCGCTGGAGCGCTTAGCGGGACCAGGTCTTCAGCTGACGCCCTCGACGATGCGGAGGTCGCGCTCGGCACCGTCGCCCAGCACCCGCAGCGCTTCCTGGTAGCCGGGGCTGGCGTGCGCCGTCATCGCCTTGTGGACGTTGTCGAACTCGACGATCACCACGCGCTCCTTCATTCCCAGCTCGTGCACCTGCGATGGGCTGGCGCGCACGATGAACCTGCCGCCGGCCTTCTGCACCGCGGGCGCGGCGAGCTTGGCGTAGGCCGCCCACTTCTCCGGGTCCTTGATCTTGCGGTAGGTGACGACGATGTAGCCCTTGCCCATGACTCCTCCTCGATTGCGTGATCGCGCTGGCTGCGATCCTAACCCAGCCGAAGGCCCCGGTCCGCGCGGGCAGCTCGTGCTCACCGCCGACGGCCGCTACTCGCTCATCCTGATGCGCGTCTGACCCCGATTTCTCCGCATAGGCTAGGATGCAACCACGTTGTCAACCGTCGAGGGAGAAGAGCTCATGTCCAAGGCATCCCAAGCGAGGAAAAGCAAGGCGCAGAAGAGCCTGAAGAAAGCCAGGGTTCAGCTCGGCAGGTTCAAGGCCCGGGCGAGGGCCGAGCTGGCGCGGCACGCGCGCGCGTTCAAGCTCGCCGCGAAGCGCTACAAGAAGGCGGTGAAGCAGGCCTAAGCGCCCGCGCTTAGCTAGCGCATTGGGGTATATTCGCGGCTGCATGAGGGCGAAGGTTCTCCTTTTCGCCGGCTGCCTGGCCTCGAGCGGGTGGGCGCTGGGCGGCGATCTCACCGGTACCGTGCTCTATAGCGGCGCGCTTTCCGAGCGGCCCAAGGTCCCGGTCACCATCGACCAGTACATCTGCGGCAAGGAGAAGGACGCCGACGATCTGGTGCTCGGACCGAAGCGCGGCGTGCAGAACGCCGTGGTCTGGATCGAGAACCCGCCCCCCGGCGCGAAATGGCCGGCGCAGCCGGCCAAGGTCGAGATGGACCAGAAGGGGTGCGTGTTCGTGCCGCGGGTGCTCGTCGTCCCGGTCGGCGGCACGGTCGACTTCCTGAACAGCGACCGGCTGCTGCACAACCTGCGCAGCGTGAGCAAGCAGAATCCCGAGTTCAACCGCACGCAGCCGCACAACCGCACGATCCCGATCACCTTCACCAAGCCGGAGCTCGTGACCATCGCCTGCGACCTGCACTCCTGGATGAAGAGCTGGGTCGTGGTCGCCGAGCACCCGTTCTACGCGGTGACCGACGCGGCCGGCGCCTACCGCATCGCCAACGTGCCGCCGGGGAAGTACCGGGTGCGCATGTGGCAGGAGGCCCTCGGCCAGACGACCCGCGAGGTCACGGTCGGCGCGCAGGGCGGCGCCACAGACTTCGACATCAAGACCCTCGCGCCTAAAAAGCCCTGAGTGGTCGTCCCCGCGAAGGCGGGGACCCAGTTCAGAAAAAGTTTAAGGGTCGTCCCCGCGAAGGCGGGGACCCAACCTGCTTTGCAGTCAACCCCCTGCCGTTTAAGCGCGTTGCTCGCCGAGTGAAGCAGCCGGTGGTCTACATCCTCGCCAACAAACCCTACGGAACGCTGTATATCGGCGTAACAAGCAACCTTGCCGATCGCATTGAAGCGCATCGGAACGGCTGCGTGGACGGATTCACCAAGCAATACGCTGTGCACACGCTCGTGTACTTCGAAGTGCACGCTGGCATGTACGAGGCGATTGAAAGGGAGAAGAGACTCAAGAAGTGGAACCGCGCGTGGAAGATCAGGCTGATCGAGGAGGTGAATCCCGGGTGGAAAGACCTTTCCGATCAGGCCTTCTAATTTGCTAAACGGGATCCCCGCCTTCGCGGGGATGACCATCTAGCGCCTAAACTGGATCCCCGCCTTCGCGGGGACGACTTCTTCAGACTTTCCCTAAGGCGCGACCTTGATTTTCTTGGAGGCTTCCCAGGCCGCCGAGTGAGTCGGCTCGGCGAGCGCGCGCAGCACGCCGCTCGAGTCGAGCGCGATGGTGAAGGTGACCCGCGGCGCCGAGAACACCGGGTGCAGGTAGATGCGGGCGATCTCGGCGCTGTCCTTGTACAGCGCGATGTAGCGCACGTGGTGCTCGGAGAGCGATGGATGCACCCCGCCGGCGCCGACGCTCACGCTCACGTCGAACCACTGTCCGCGCTTGACCGAGTCGGGCGCGGTGAGCTTCGGGGTGTGCTTCTCGTCGAACGTCGAGCGCACGGCCGCGAACTCGGGCGTGAACTGCTCCTCCTGTCCGGCCGCGGCCGGTAGCGAGAGCGCTCCCGCGGCGGCGAGCGCCGCGATGCTGCGCGTCAGCTTTGCCATTGCTTCTCCTTGTTCAAGCTTCGGGAACCAGCTCGCGGATTTTCGCCAGCAGGTCGCGCGGGCTGTAGGGCTTGGCGAGGTACGCCGTCGCCCCCGCGTCCCTGGCTTTCTCCGCGTCGCCGCTCAGAGCGTACGACGTGATGACCACGATCGGAACGGCGGCGGTGCGCTTGTCGGCGCGGAGCTGGCGCGTCGCGTCGAGGCCCGACATCTTGGGGAGCTGGACGTCCATGAGAATCAGGTCGGGCGGATCCCCCAGCGCGTCCTTGACCGCGCTTTCGCCGTCGTGCGCCTCGCGCAGCTTGTACTTCGTCTTCGACAGCAGCTGGCGCACGATCTTGCGGTTGAACTCGTTGTCCTCGACGTACAGGATGGTTTTCATACCGTGCTCGTCACCTGCGCCTTGATGGGGATGGTGAAATGGAAGGTCGAGCCCTCGTTCAGCCGGCTCTCGACCCAGATGCGCCCGCCGTGCATCTCGACGAACTTCTTGGTGATGCTCAAGCCGAGACCCGTGCCGCCGAACTCGCGCGTGATGGTGGAATCGACCTGGCGGAACTCGGCGAACACCGCGCCGAGCTGGTCCTCGGGAATGCCGATGCCGGTGTCCGTGACGCTGTAGCGCACGCTGTCGCCGTCGAGCGCGGCGCGGATCGTGACGCCGCCCTGCTTGGTGAACTTGAGCGCGTTGCCGGCGAGGTTGAACAGGCACTGGGTGACGCGCTTCGGGTCGCCGTAGACGATCTCGGGCAGGCCGTCGTCGACCGCGACCTTGAAGTGCAGGCCCTTCTCCTCGGCGAGGGAGCGGAGCGATGCCCGCACGCTCGTCACCACGTCGCTTGCCGAGTACTCGGACAGCGCGAGCTCCATGCGGCCGGCCTCGATCTTGGAAAGGTCGAGCACATCGTTGATCAGGCGCAGCAGGTGCTTGCCGTTGGTCTGGATGTCGGCGAGCGGCTCGCCGAATTCCCCGGGCAGCGGCCCGTACAGCCCGTCGGTGAGCATCTCGGTAAAGCCGAGGATCGCGTTCAGCGGCGTGCGCAGCTCGTGGCTCATGTTGGCGAGGAACTCGGATTTCGCCTTGCTCGCCTGCTCGAGCCTGGCGTTGAGCGCGCCGAGCTCGCGCGCGGCGCGCCGCTGCTCCTCGTCGAGGCGGGCGAGCTCCTGCGAGGTGGCGGTGAGCTGCTCGGCGAGCGCGCCGAACTCGTCGCGGTTCTGCACCGTGACCGAGCCGCCGAAGCGCCCGGCGGAGAGCTCGTCGAGAAAGCCGTGCGCGGCGTGCACCGGCTGGATCAGCGCCCACGAGATGACGAAGCCGCCGGCGAGCGCGAGCAGCACGGCGATGGCCGCCGCGCTGCCGATGACGAGGAGCGAGCGCTGGTTGGTGGCGCGCAGGCTCTCGCGCAGGCCGACCATGCGCGCATTCTCCTTCTGCACCACCTCGGCGACCAGCGCGTCGATCGAGCGGTAGAGCGGATCCTCGCGGGTGCCGTGCAGCCGCGTCGCCGCGTCGATCTTCCCGTCGCGCACGAGATTCGCGATGTCCGCGACCAGGGTCATCGCCTCCTCCTGGCCGGTGCGGATCTTCTGAATCACGACCTTCTCGGACTCCTCCACCGCCGACTCCAGGTGGGCGAGCGCCTCGTTGAAGCGGTTGTTCTCGCGCAGGATCGACGCCAGCGCTTTCTCGTCGCGCACGAGCAGCGCCATCGCGGTGAGGTGCATCTGCATGGCGAGCGAGTGATGGATCTGCTGCGACCAGTCGAGGCGCTGGTGCGCCTGGTCGAGGAGCTCGCTCTGCCGCGACATGCCGCGCATGGTGTACACGCTGAACGCGCCCATCGCGAGGACGAGGAACGCGATCCCGAGGAAGGCGGCGAGGAGCTTGCGCTGGACCGTCGAGCGCACGCCCGCGACCCAGCGGACCAGGGCTCCGAGCGGAGTGCGCAGGAGAAACGCCGCGAGCGGATCAGTTCGAGCGAGCCGCATTGGAAGCGCGGCGAGTATACTCCACGCGCTTGAGGACCCCGCCTCGCATCCTGGTCGCGGACGATACGCCGGCGAACGTCCGCATGCTCGAGACGCGGCTCTCGCACGACGGCTACGAAGTGGTGACGGCGCGCGACGGCGAAGAGGCGCTCGCCGTGGCGCGCGCCACCAAGCCCGATCTCATCCTGCTCGACATCATGATGCCGAAGGTCGACGGCATCGCGGTGTGCCGCGCGCTGAAGGCCGACCCGGCGATGCCGTTCACGCCGATCGTCATGGTCACCGCGCTCGCCGACGCGAAGGACGTGGTCGCGGGCTTCGAGGCCGGCGGCGACGACTACCTGACCAAGCCGTTCGACGCGCAGGCGCTCTCGGCGCGCATCAAGTCGATGCTGCGCATCAAGCAGCTCCACGACAAGGTGCAGGAGCAGGCCGCCGAGCTCGAGCGCTGGAACGCCACGCTGGAGGAGCGCGTGCGCCAGCAGCTCGCCGAGCTCGAGCGCGTCGGGCGGCTGAAGCGCTTCTTCTCGCCCCAGGTCGCCGAGCTCATCGTGCAGGGCGGCGCGGGCGACCCGCTGCAGTCGCACCGGCGCGAGATCACCGTGGTGTTCCTCGACCTTCGCGGCTTCACCGCGTTCAGCGAGGTGGCCGAGCCCGAGGAGGTGATGTCGGTGCTGCGCGAGTACCACGCGCGCATGGGCGAGGCGGTCCTCACCCACGAAGGCACGCTCGAGCGCTTCACCGGCGACGGCATGATGATCTTCTTCAACGATCCGGTGCCGGTGCCCAATCCCGCGGAGCGCGCGCTGCGCATGACTGTCGAGATGCGCGCGCGCCTCGAGGAGCTCGCGGCGCGCTGGCGCAAGAGCGGCTACGAGCTCCATGCCGGCATCGGCATCGCCCAGGGCTACGCCACGATCGGCACGATCGGCTTCGAAGGGCGCTGGGACTACAGCGCGATCGGCACCGTGACCAACCTTGCGGCGCGGCTGTGCGCCGAGGCGCAGGGCGGCCAGATCCTCATCAGCCAGCGCGTCCAGGCGGCGGTCGCGGAGCTCGCCGACACCGAGCCGGCCGGCGAGCTGAGCCTCAAGGGCTTCCAGCGCCCGATTACGGCGTTCAAGGTGCTGCGGCTGAAGGGCGCCTGAGGAATCTCTGAAAGAGCCTGATGGTCGTCCCCGCGAAGGCGGGGACCCAGTTGGGTTTTCTAATTTTCTAAACTGGGCCCCCGCCTTCGCGGGGGCGACTCTCTTAGACCCCTAAGGGGCGTAGATCCAGAAGTCGGCGGTGAGCGTCGCGCCCGGCGCGGGGAGCGGGGCGGGGACCTGGACGCAGACGAAGGGGTGGGGCTGCTTGCCCTGGCGGCCCATCCAGGCAAGCTCGACGCCCGGGAACTGGGTGGCATCGGCCATGAACCACTGCGCGCGCACGATGTTCTGGAGCGTGGTGCCGGCGGCGCGGCAGACCTTGTCGGCGAAGCCGAGGACGGCGAGGGCCTGGACCTGCGAGGCGCGCGCAAGGCCGTCGAAAGGATCCGAAGAATCAAAGCCGATCGGCATGAAACCCGACGGGAACACGAGCTCGCCGGCGCGGACCACTGCGCCGTACGAGCACATGGGGGGTAAGTCTGTTTTCAAAATTTCTTTCCTGCGCTTCGCCCCGTCACGCAGCGCGAGCAGGTTGATCTCGACGATCCCGTCGACGAAGCCGAAGCCTTGGGTGGGCACGGCGGTGAGCGCGCAGGGGTGTGCGCCCACGTGCTGCTGCCACACGTCGAGCGCGTCGGGAATGTCGGCCGCGGTCGGGACGTAGATCTGCGCCTTGAGGATGCTCTGCCACGACGAGTCGCCGGCCTTGAGCGCGGGCTCGAGGCGCTTCTTGATGATGAACTCGGTCTGGCGGCGCACGGCGTTGGGGCCGCCCCAGTTGCGCACTTCCTTGGGCAGGCGCACTGCCGGGTCGAGCGCGTTCTCGTCGCTCGCCATCTGGCCGGCGACGAACACGAAGTCGTTGCAGGTGATCGCCGGCACGAAGAACGAGCCGACCGGCACCGGCACTTCCTTCGGGTAGAGCTTGCCGATCTCGTAGTCCTTGCCGGGGACGACGGCGATCATCGACATCGAGATGTGGGAGTTCGCCTTGAACAGGCGCTTCATCAGCACCGAGGTGGAGGGCGGGATGTAGTCGCCGAACTCGCCGTGCCTCGCCAGTTGGTAGGCGCGCACCGCCTCGAACACAGGGTAGTACTGGTCCACGCGCACGCTGTGCCTGAAGTCGGAGCCGAACTCGGCGAGCGTCTTTCGCATGCGCTTCAGGATGTATTCGGCTTCGCGCTTGAGGCGCGGCGCGCCGAACGAAGGAAAGCCCGCGGGCCCTTCGACCTCGGGCGCGGGGCCGGCGGCGAAGTCGAACGCCTCGTGCCCGGTGAGGAAGAGCCACGGCCCGGCCTTCACTGCGTAGGCGTACGGCACGGCGGTTCCGGCGAGGTTCTCTACCGAGCGGATTTCGATGTTGGCCATGCGCTAGGATACGACGAGGGGGGTGAGGCGCTGTGCTCGCGGTGCGAAACGTCAGCAAGGTCTTCGGCGCGGAGGCGGACCGCTACGTCGCGCTCGAGGGCATCGATCTCTCGGTGTCGGAAGGCGAGCTCGTCTGCCTGCTCGGCCCCTCCGGCTGCGGCAAGTCCACGCTCCTCAACATCCTCGCGGGCTTCGAGCAGGCGAGCGGCGGCACGGTGCAGTTCGACGGCGCGCCGGTGCGCGGCGCCGGCAAGGACCGCGTGATGTTCTTCCAGGACGCGGGCTCGGCGCTCCTGCCGTGGTACTCCGCCGAGGAGAACGTGCGCTTCGCGCTGCGCGTGCGCAAGCTGCCGAAAGAGCAATGGCCGGCCATCATCGACAAGTACCTGGCGATGGTTGGCCTCGCCGAGCATCGCCGCAAGTTCCCGGCCCAGCTTTCGGGCGGCATGCGCCAGCGCCTGCAGATCGCGCGGGCGCTGGCGGTCGAGCCGAAGGTGCTCCTCATGGACGAGCCGTTCGGTGCGCTGGACGCGCTGACGCGGCGCAGGATGCACGGCTTCCTGCTCGACATCTGGCAGCGCACCGGCAAGACCATCGTCTTCGTCACCCACGACATCGCCGAGGCGGTGACCCTCGCCGACCGGATCTGCCTCATGTCGGTCGGGCCGGGGTCGCGCATCACCGAAGTGATCGACGTCGACCTGCCGCGGCCGCGCGACCTCGGCGATCCGGCGGCGGGGCGGCTCTTCAAGCGCGTGGAAGGGCTGTTGATGTGAGGGCGGCGGCGTTTTTCGTCGGGTCCATCGTCATCGCCTTTGCCGGGTGGCAATTCCTTTCGACCTTCGTCTTCAACCCCTTCCTGATTCCGCCGCCGCTGGTGGTGCTCGAGACCATGATCCCGATGGTGAAGAGCGGCGAGATCTTCCGCCACGTGGCGATCAGCCTCGCCCGGGTGGGCGTCGGGTTCGCGACCGGCTGCGCCGCCGGAATTGTCCTGGGAGTTATTTTGGGAAGAGTAAAGACAGTAAGCGACCTGCTCGATCCGATCATCGAGCTGCTGCGCTATCTTTCGCCCACGGCGATGATCCCGATCGCGGTGATCTGGTTCGGCATTGGCGAGACTTCCAAGTATTTCCTCATTTTCTGGGGCACGTTCTTCATCGTGCTGATCAACACCACCGCCGGGGTGATGCGCGCGCCGATCATCCGCCAGCGCGCGGCGGAGTGCCTGGGCGCCAGCCCGCTGCAGATTTTCCTGCTGGTGGTGATTCCCTCGGCGGCGCCGTACATCGTGACCGGGATGCGCATCGCCATGGCCTCGTCCTTCATGAGCATCATCCCGGCCGAGATCCTGGCGGCGGATTCGGGCATCGGCTACCTGCTGCAGCACTCCTCGATCCTGCTCCAGACCAACCGCATCTTCGTCGCGCTGCTGACGATCTGCGTCATCGGCTTCATCTTCGACCGCCTGTTCCGCATGGCGGTCGATCGCATGCTCTCGCGCTACATGTCGTATATTGCGTTGACCTAGGAGGAGGCCTCATGAGACTGGCAAGCATCTTGGCGGCACTGGTTCTGGCGGCGGGAGGGGCGCAGGCGCAGCCCCTGAAGAAGGTCGTGCTCTTCGGGCAGCCGTCGGTGAACAACGACGCCATCTGGATGGCGCTCGAGTACGGCTACTTCAAGGAGCAGGGGCTGGACGTCGAGTACCGCGTGTTCCCGTCGGGCACCACCGCGTTCCAGACCTTCCGCACCGGCGTTGGCGACATCGTGATGACCGGCGACCTGCCGAGCGTGCAGTACTTCTTCAACAACCCGGGGCAATACCAGACCTTCGCCGCGATCGAGCGCGACGCCAAGGGCTACGTGGTGATCGCGCGCAAGGACATTCGGAAGCCCGCGGACCTCGCCGGCAAGACGGTCGCCACCCGCGTCGGCTCGACCGGGTCGTGGTTCGTCTCGGAGTACCTGACGAAGAACAAGGTGGATCCCAAGACCGTGTCGATCAAGAACCTCGACACGCAGCTCCTGCCCGCGGCGCTGTGCAAGGGCGACATCTCGGCCTTCTTCATCTGGCAGCCGATCGGCTCGCGCACGCTCGAGATCTGCCCGAACGACGCGCACCAGCTCTCCGATGCGACCGGCTATGTCCAGGGCTACCTGGTGGCGGGCGCGCGCCCCGAGTTCCTCAACACCCCCGACGGGGCCGACAAGGTCACCCGGTTCCTGCGCGCCATCATGAAAGGCCGCGCCAAGGCCGAAAGCGATTTCAAGGCGGTCGCGGCCTTCGCCGCCAAGACCTACAGCCTGAGCGAGAAGGCGACGCGCGACCAGTGGGACACCAACATCCGCCCGATCGCGCTCGACAAGGTGTACTACGATGACTTCTGCAGCCTCTCCAAGTGGGCGCGCGGCGCCGGGCTCACCACCGAGCCGGTGGACTTCACCAAGCTCACCTGGCCGAACGGGCTGCGCGCGATCGATCCGAAGCTCGCCGAGCCGCCGCCGCCAGCCTGCTGACGGCAGGGCGTAACCGCTACGTCTTGGGCGGCGGGGGCGGCAGGTTCTCGGGGTGGCACTCGGTCGAAGGATCGATGTGCGCCCACGAGGCGGCCGTGGAAGTCCAGATGTTGCCGGCGATCTTGAGCGCGCCCTTGTCGTCGAGGGTGCCGGCGCGCACCACGACGAAGCCGGGATTGGGGTTGCGGTGGCTGTAGATCGGCGAGCCGCACTTCTCGCAGAAATGGCGGCTCAGGGTGCGGCCGCTGCGCGTGGCGGAGTCGTCGTACTTGCGCGTCGAGCCCTTGATGATCCTGAACTTGTCGGTCGGCACGACCGCGTTGACGGTGCCGCCGGTGCCGGAGGATTTCTGGCAGTTCTGGCAGTGGCAGGCGCGCAGCCCGGCGATGGGCGCGTCGATGGTGTAGCGGATGGCGCCGCAGAGGCAGCCGCCGGTTTGCGTGGAGGGCATGGGCCCAATTCTAGCGCCGGTATGATTCCAGGATGCCCTGCGACATCCTGATCCGGAACGCAACGCTCATCGACGGCACCGGCGCGCCGGCGCGGCGGGAGGATGTCGCCATTTCGGCCGGGCGAATCCAGTCCGTTGAAAAAGCGATTTCCGCCAACCCCCAAAGAACGATCGATGCCTCGGGCCTGGTCGTCGCGCCGGGCTTCATCGACCCGCACACCCACTACGACGCGCAGATCTGCTGGGATGGCGCGACCACGCCGTCGAGCTGGCACGGGGTGACGACGGTGGTGATGGGGAACTGCGGGGTGGGGATCGCGCCCTGCAGGCCGGCTGCGCGCGAGATCGCGATGCGGGACCTGGTGAACGTGGAGGCGATCCCGTTCGAGGTCCTCGACGCCGGGATCACGTGGGACTGGGAGACGTTCCCGCAGTACATGGACGCGGCGGCGAAGCGCAAGCCCGCGCTCAATCTTGCGTTCCTCGCGCCGCTGACGCCCTTCAGGCACTACGTGATGGGTGAAGCCTCGATGGAGCGGGCGGCGACCGCTGAAGAAGCGGCACAAGTAAAGCTTCTACTTGGAAAAGCAATTGATGCCGGCGCCTTCGGATGGTCGAGCACGCTCCTCAACCAGCACATGGGCTACGGCGGCCGGCCGCTCGCGTGCCGCAATGCGAGCCGCAATGAGCTGAAGGCCTATTGCAACGCGCTGCGCGAGCGCGGCAAGGGCGCGATCGAGATCGCGATGACGAAGCAGATCGGCGTGATGGAGGACCCGGAGCTCGAGCTGCTCGACTTCATGCTGGCCGAGAGCGAGCGGCCGATCACGTTCATCGCGATGTTCGACCGCGACGACATTTCGGAGGCCGTCCGAACCTCGCTCAGGAAGGCGAGGCCGATGATCCAGCGCGGCGCGCGGCCGCAGACCTCGCCGCTGCCGCTGACGCGCGAGATCAACATGCGAAACCCGTTCTCGTTCGCCGGGTTCCCGGCGTGGAAGCGGGTGTTCGAGGACCAGTCGAAAGCCGCGCAGGCCGCCGTCTATAGGGATGTTGGCTTTAGAAATGAATTTCGGGAGAACCTGAAGAAGCCGGCAGGGTTCGGCAACTGGTCGCGGATCGTCGTCCACGAGGTGAAGTCGCCTGCATTGAAGATGCTTGAAGGCAAAAGCATCGCCGAGGTAGCGGCCGAGCGCGGCTGCGACGGAGTGGACGCGCTGCTCGACATCACGCTCGAAGACGATCTCGAGAACGAGTTCACCATGCAGTCGTTCAATACGCGTGTGGATCGCATGTCTGAAATCTTGAATAACAAAGACATGCTGCTGGGGCTGGGCGACGGCGGCGCGCACCTGGACATGCTGTGCGACTCGGGCTACCCGACCTACGTGCTTGGCACCTGGGTGCGCGAGAGGAAAGTGCTCTCTCTTG
>Ga0208454_1001010_pt1 | contig 12758 bp, 13 predicted proteins | sample EasRivMeERMZT100_FD_187530 | JGI IMG/M metagenome (GOLD analysis project Ga0208454, IMG submission 187530) | Soil microbial communities from meander-bound floodplain in the East River, Colorado, USA - East River MetaG ERMZT100 (SPAdes) (version 2) | ecosystem: Environmental > Terrestrial > Soil...
TTGCGGGGCGCCTGAAGGACTGCGGTCCGGGTTCCGTTGCTGCTCATTCGTCCTTCGTTGCGCCGCCTTCAGCGTCCGGCGAGAGTCGAATAGCCCGGCATCGGATCGACGACCGTGATTTGCTCGACCGGGAAGCTGGAGATGATCTCGATCTTGTCCTTGTGCACGATCAGCATCTCCTCGATGCGCACGCCCCACTCGAATTTCTTGCCGTGCTGGGTTTCCAGTGCGAACACCATGCCTTCCTGGATGTCGACCGGGTGGTCGAGCGACCAGATGCGCGAGATCACCGGCGGGTCGTATTGCGCGAGGCCGAGTCCGTGGCCCCACAGGTTCGCCGCGGCCTGGTCTTCCTCGGCGTAGCCCCACGCCTCCTTGGCGGAGGGCCACTTCGACGCGATCTCGCGAGTCGTCGTGCCGACCTTCACCGCCTTGATCGAGTCGTAGAGCCACTTCAGCGCGGTCGCATAGATGTCCTTCTGCTCGTTGGTCGGCTCCTTCCCCGCGGAGTAGGTACGGTAGTAGCAGGACTTGTAGCCGTTCCAGGTCAAGGCGGCCAAGTCCATGAAGACGATATCGCCCGGCTTGACGATGCGGTCGGAGAAATTGCGCCAGTTCGGCCAGGTGTTCGGCCCCGAGGATACGATCACGTCCTCGACGTCCTCCATGCCCGGGATGTTGTAGAGGAACTCCATGATGTGCGCGGTCATCTGATTTTCGGTCCGCCCCGGCTTGAGAAACTTCATGAACTCCCAGTGCGCGGCGTCGCCGATCGCGCCGACCATGCGCAGCGCCTCCTGCTCGTCCTCGTTCTTGACCGCGCGCGCCTCCATCATCGGCGTCATGCCGTCGGTCCACTCGATCTTCTCGTCGCTGAAGATCTGGATCATGTTGATGTCGACGAAGTCCACGCCGAGCTTCTGCCCGCCGACGTTGGCCTTCTTCATTTCCTGCTTGATCGCGTTGGTGAACTTCCTCACCTGCGAGAGCGAGGCCGGACCCGCCGCGCCCTTGATCCAGGCGTAGGACCAGCGCACGTGATCCTTGGGGATCCACGGCGAATGGCGCTCGACCTGAGCCCCGATGTCGCCCTGCTCGAACAGCACCGGCGCGTCGTCGCCGCACAGCAAGGCGTAACGCAGCCCGGGCTTCAGGCGGTTCCAGCCCGGGGTGAGCGTGCTCGTGACGTAGCGGCAGTTCTCGTCGTACATGAGGAGCATCGCCCCCAGCCCGTGCGCCTTCATGCGCGCGCGCGCGCGCTCCAGTCGATACTTGCGCAGCCGGTCCCAGTTGATGCGCTGCTGCCAGTCCAATCCCACCATTCCCGCGTTTGCCATTCCTGTCTCCGTCTCCGATGTTGAATGATTCGCTATTGAGTCGAGTCTGAGGCTAGTCGACCGTCGCGCCGGCTTCCTTGGCTACCTTGGCCCAGCGCCGCGTGTCGGCTTCGACATAAGCGGCGAACGCGGCCGGCGACGAGCTGGTAACGACATCGACGCCGCCCTTGGTCAGTCGCTCGACGACATCGGGGGTTTTCATCGTCTGCAGCAATACCCCGTACAGGCGATCCACGATCTCCTTCGATGTGCCCGCCGGGACGAAGATGCCCTGCCAGGATCCCGATTTGCTCTCGGAGTAGCCCGATTCGATCATGGTCGGAACGTTCGGCAGCTGCTGAAGCCGCTTCGCGCTGACCACGACCAGGGCCTTGAGCCGCCCTCCCTGGATATGGCCGAGCGCCGAGGACACCGTCGTGAACATCATGTGCGTTTCAGCCCCGAGCAGGCCGGTCACTGCCGGACCCGCGCCGCCCTTGTAGGGCACGTGCACCATGTCGAGCCCTTCGGCCCTCCTGACGAGCTCCATCTCCAGGCGGTTCTGGCTGCCGCTGCCCGGGGAGGCGTAGTTGAGCTTGCCCGGGTTGGCCTTGGCATAGGCGATCATTTCCTTGAATGTATTAGGCGGGAACGAAGGGTGCGCGACCAGCACGCCCGGCACATCCACTATCTGAGTCACGGCAATGAAATCCCTGACCGGGTTCACGGCAAGCTTCGGGAAAACCCCGGGGTTGATGGCCACCGTGCCGACGTTGCCGAGGTAGATGGTGTAGCCGTCGGGTGCCGCTTTCGCCGCCGCCTCCAGACCGATGTTGCCGGAAGCACCGGCGCGGTTTTCGATCACGACCTGCTGGCCGAGCAGTTCGGAGAGTCGCGGCTGGAAGATGCGGCCGACGAAGTCGGAGGCCCCGCCCGGCGCGAACGGGATGATCATCTTGACCGGCCGATTCGGGTACGTACTCTGCGCGATGGAATGTAGCGGGAAGAACACCAACGCCAGTGCGAGCCACAGTCTTAGCTTTGCCATTTTTCCTCCTTTACCATTCAATCATCCTGCGACGCGCAAGCTTCCGCGCGGCTTTTCATCTTCGACTGAAAGCGGAAGCGGGACCACGCGCTTGAGCCTTGCGGAAAGGTCGAACGCCTTGGTCAGCATCAGGCGGTTGTGCGCTTCGACCGCGGTCGCGTGCTGCGTCGGAACGCCTACCGCCAGCCGGTTCAGCCATTGCTCGGTTTCCTCCCGCATCGGGCCGCGCAGCTCACCGAGCGCCATGTCCCCCGGCGGATAGCTGCCGAGGAAATCGACCCGCCGCCCCGCGTCCGGCGCATAGCCCTCGCCTTGCGCAATCGTGGTTGCAAGAACGATGTCGCGATGGGTGTCGTCGATGGTCAGAACGCCCTCGGTGCCGACGATGCCCACTTCCAGACTGTATACGGCGCCCGGCCAGACCGTCGGCAGCGCCCACGAGATGGACGCGTGATACAGGCTTCCATCCTCGAAAGTCACCACTCCCGCGGTCGCATCGATGCCCCCGCACAGCGGGCCCAAGGCCTTGTCCACCGAGCGCGCGTAGACTTCCACCGGGCGCTTGGACTCCATCATCCACATGACGACGTCGAGCGCGTGCGTGCCCGAGATGACCATCGGTGAAATCTCCGACGGATCCTCGGTTCTCCTGTAGTTGTCCAGGGCCACCAGCCGATTCATGAACGCCCGGGAGGTGACCAGGGTCACGTCCCCGAGTTGGCCGGTGCGCACCTTCTCCTTCGCCGTCAGCCAGCGGCGCCGAAAGCGCTGCGTATAGCCGACCACCGCGTCCACCCCGGATCTCTGGATTGCCGCCAGAACACGCTCCGAATCGGCGAGCCCGGTTGCGAGCGGCTTCTCGATGAGCAGGGGCAGCTTGCGCTCCACCGCCGCAAGGATCGGATCGACGTGAAGGTGCTCGTCGGTCGCGATGATCGCCGCGGTGACCTCGGGACGCGCGAGCAGCTCGCGGAAGTCCTGCGTCACGAAGTCCGCCCGGATCTTTCCTCCGACGAGCTTCGCCCGGTCGGGCTTGATTTCGGCGAGCCCGATGAAATCGACCTGCGGATGGCGCGCCGCGACCTCCCCGCGGAACAGGCCGACGCGCCCGCCGCCGATGATGGCGAGGCCGATGCGCCTGGGATTCTTTTTAGGCATCGGTCATGGTTGATGCAGCGGCTTTAGGCACACTCGTACTAAACATGTCGCGATGAATTCGCCACTCGTCCCCGACGCGCTTCCAGACCACCATATATTTGCCGACATCGAAGGTCGAACCATCGCTGCGCCTGCGGATATATGTACCGACTTCCAGCGCTTTCATTCCATTGACGTCGAGCTCCTGTGTCTGAAATTCCAGCGTGTGTCCCTGGACGGCCGTGAATTTGAACACGGACTCGATCGCGGCACGTCCGCGAATTACATCCATGTTTGCGACCAGCATTTGAGCATCTTCCGTATAGCAAGCCGCAATGCCTGCCGGTTCATTCATTGCGAACAGATGCAAGAAGCGTCGCTGCGCGACGGAGATCTCTAGGGTGGGATCGCTCTTGGAGTTCATTGAGGATGTCCTTGCCTGGAGTGCGCCAATGGAAGCTTAACCCCGGTTTAGGCCGCTGCGCGCACTGTTCTGGAATCCTTGAGCGGCAGCGACACCGGCTCATTGCGTTCCGCCGACAAGTCCGCCGCGATATAGACCTCCATGACCATGCGCGCATGTTCCGGGGTCACCATCACCGGCCGGTCGAGCGCCACCGCCTCGAGAAAATGAACGGTTTCCGCCGCCATCGGTCCCGCGTAGGTGTGTTCGACCCGCTCCCCGGGCATGGTGGACATGGGAAGCTGCATGCCCTTGTCCATGGTGTTCAGCACCACGTCGCGATGGCTGTCGTCCACCATCACCGCGCCCTCGGTGCCGACCATTTCGATCCAGGTGGTGGAAAAATTCGGATAGCCCGGCGGCAGGCTCCAGCCGCCGCCCACCACGAACGAGAGGCCGCTGTCCATGGTGACGGAAAGCCACTGCTGGTCCGCGATCGGCTGGCCGCTCGCCTCCTGCATGGCTCCGAAATTCTGCTGCGAGTACACGCGCACGGGCTTCGCCGGCTCCAGGCACCAGAGCACGAAATCCAGATCGTGCGTACACTCCATCGCCGCGGGCGAAAGCTTGACGCGGCCGCTGATTTTCTTGCCGAGACCGCGTGTGATGTGGCGGGAGACGAGCGCGCTCACCGGCTTGCCGATCGTGCCGTTGCGGATCGACTTGCGCACATAGGCGAACTTGGGGTTGAAGCGCTGCGAGTAGCCGATCGTGAACTTCAGCCGGCCTTTCCGCGCCAGCGCGATCAATTCGTCGGCCTCGGCAAGTTCCATCGCGATAGGCTTCTCCAGAAACACATGCTTGCCGGCGGCGAGCCAGTCCCTGGCCATGGGGAAATGCGTCGTTTCGGGCGTCGCCGAAATGTAAACTGCTTCGATCTCATCGATCTTCAGCAGCTCCCGGTAGTCGGCGACCGCCGTGCGGGCGCCCGTCGCCTGCTTCATTTCCGCAAGGCGCTCGGGCCGGATTTCCGCAAGATGCAGGCTCTTCGTGAGCGTGTGGGCCGCGCAGGTCTCGGCGCGGATTCCTCCGCACCAGCCCGTGCCGACGATAGCGACTCCGATCTGCTTCATGTAGTTTCCCTTCGATCCCGCGACCGGCGCATATTATCGCCTGATCTTGAGCAGACGAGCAGCGTTGCCTCCCATGATTTTTTCCTTCTCCGCTGCAGGCAGCCGCGGCACGCTGCCTATGAGACCGACCGGATCATCCTCGCCCATGTCGAACGGATAATCCGTTCCGAGCACCACCTGCTCCGCGCCGAACTTGTCGATCAGGTTGCGGAGCATCTCCGGGTCGAAGGCGATGGTGTCGAAATAGAACTTCTTGAGATAGCTCGAAGGCGCCTTTTTGATGACCGTCCGGCAGTCCGGCCGCGCGCGCCAGGCGTGGTCCATGCGCGCCCAGTAATGGGCGAGAAATCCTCCCGCGTGGGGAAGCACTACTTTGAGGCCGGGATGCCTCTCCATCACGCCGTCGAAGATCAGGCGGCTGGTCCCTATGGTCGTATCCAGGGGATTGCCGATCACGTTGTTGAAGTAGTGATCCATCAAGCGCTCGCCCTGGGTGAATCCGATCGGATGCATGAAGATGACGATATCCAGCTCGCGCGCCTTGGCGAAGAACCGGTCGAGGTTCAGGCCCGGGTCGGTGAGCTCCTTCCCGGCGACGTTCGGGTTGATCTCCACTCCGCGCAGGCCCAGCTGCTTCACGCAGCGCTCGAGCTCGATCACCGCGAGTTCGACGTTCTGCAGCGGCACGGTGCCCAGCCCGACGAAGCGGTCGGGCCACTGGGCCGCGATCTCGGCGAGACGGTCGTTGATCTGGCGGGCGAGCTCCGCGCCCAGACCGGGCTCGGTCCAGTAGTAGGTCTGCTGAGGCGCCGGCGACACGGCCTGGATATCGATGCCCATGCGATCCATGTCCTTGAGTCTCAGCTCGATCGTCGAGAGCTTTTCCCCCCGATCCTGCATCTGCTTTACATTGGTCTCGCGGGTAATTTGATTGGCGAACTTGATCTGCGGCTCGTACTGCGCGGGATTGAGGTGAGCCACCTTCGCTGCCGCGTCGCGGTTCAGGTAATGGCAATGAATATCGACGCGCAGGCTGCGTCCCTTCTTGTCGCGGGCGAGCTTGGCCGAGGCGGCTTTTTTCCGCGTGACCGCGGCTGTGGAGCCCTTGCGCATCGCCGCGAAACGGTGGGCATGGCCAGGCTCGCTGCAACCCGGGGTTATGCAAGTGAACATCATGCTTTCTCTCCTTCTAGAAGACCCCGAGGTGCTGGGTAATCAGCGCCTCGTCGTTTTTTACCTGCTCGACACCGCCGGAAAACGCCACCCGACCGGTGTTGAGGATCACAACTTCATCGGCGAGGTCGAACGCGAGCTTGATGTTCTGCTCCACCAGCACGATCGACTGGCCCTCTTCCTTGAGCCGGGCGATGGTACGGCGGACCTCCGCAACGATCAAGGGTGCAAGGCCCTCGGAGGGCTCGTCCATCAGGAGCACGCGCGGATTGCCCATCAAGGCCCGCCCGATGGCGAGCATCTGCTGCTCTCCGCCCGACAGCGAGCCCGCGGTCTGCTGCTGCCGCTCCTTGAGGCGCGGGAAAAGGTCGAATACCCGCTCGATCGTCCAGGGCTTTCCCGCTTCCCTGCGCGATTGGCGCGACACGATCAGGTTCTCGCCCACCGTGAGGCTGGCAAAGATCCGCCGGCCCTGCGGCACGAAACCCACGCCCTTGCGCGAAATCGCTTCGGGCGAGAGGCGGGCGATGGAATCTCCAAACAGCCGGATCTCGCCCGTGCGCGGCGGCACGAAACCGATGATCGCATACATGCAGGTCGTCTTGCCCGCGCCGTTGCGGCCGAGCAGCGCCAGCACCCGGCCGGGATTGAGCGTGAACGAAACCCCGTGCAGCACGTGGCTGTCGCCGTAGAGCGCGTCCACGCCGGAGACGGCGAGAGCCTCAGTCACCGAGGTACACCTCGCGGGTCTTCGGGTCGGCCACGACTTCGGCGCGAGTTCCCTCCACGATCACGCTGCCGTAGTGCAGCACCGTTATGCGCTCGGCCATGTCGAGCGCCGTGTCCATGTCGTGCTCGATCATGATCATGGTCACCTCGCGCTGGATCCCGGCGATCAACTCCTTCATTGCCCCGCGCTCCTCGCGCGAGAGTCCCGCGAACGGTTCGTCCAGAAGCAGGATCTTGGGCTTCTGCGCCAGCGCCATGGCGATCTCGACGCGACGCTTTTCCCCGTAGGAAACCTCCCCGATCGGCCGCTGCGCGAGATGCTTGAGACCGACGAGCTCCAGGACGCGGCGCGCTTCCGCGTAAAGCTGCTCGTGCCGCGCCAGCGGGCTGAACATGCCCCAGCGCAGCTTTGAGAGGCCCAGGAGCGAGAGCGCGATGTTGTGCTCGAGCGAGTCCTTGGGAAACAAGGTGATGATTTGATAGGTCCGCGCGAGGCCGCGATGCGCACGTTGGTGAGTCTTGAGCCGCGAGACCTCCTCCCCGAACAGCCGCACCGCTCCGGCGTCGCGCGGCAGATCGCCCGTGATCAGATTGAACAGCGTGGTCTTACCGGCGCCGTTCGGGCCGATGATCAGCCTGCGCTCGCCCGGCATCACTTCGAGCGAGACGCCGTTGATCGCCGGCACCCCGCCGAAGGACTTCTTCAGTCCCTGGAGCTGGAGCGCCGCGTTCACTTCTTCCTCCAGCGAGCCCACAATCGGCGTAACCCCGGAACGACGCCGTCGGGCATGAACACCACGATCACGACGAACACGAATCCGAGGAGCATGTTCCAGCGCTCGATGTAGGTCGAGACGTAGTTCTTGAGGATCATGACGATCGCCGCTCCCACGATCGGCCCGCCGAGTGTGCCTGACCCCCCGGCGATCACCGCGAGCAGGCCCTCGGCGGAATTGGTGAGCGAGAGCGACACCGGGTGGATGTACTTGTGGTAGTAGACGAACAGCAGACCCGACACCGCGCCCCAGAAGCCGGCGTATACGAAGGTGACCCAGCGGATCATGCCGACGTCGTGTCCGAGCGCGCTCATGCGCCGCGCCTGGTCGCGCGTGCCGCGCAAGGCCGCGCCGAAAGGCGAATCGACGAACTTCGCCATGAGCCAGATCGAGGCCACGGTGACGATGAGCGCGAAATAGTAGAACTCGGTGGCGCCGTCGAGATTGATCCCGAACGGCGCCGGGCGCGTCAGCCCCCGCAGGCCGTTGTCGCCGTCGGTCACCGACACCCAGCGGTAGGCGGTCCCCCACAACACCTGCGACAGCGCGAGCGTAAGCATCAGGAAACCGAGTCCCGTTGCGCGCAGCGCGATCAGGCCGAAAGCGCAGGCCACCAGCGTCGTGCCGGCGAGCGCGATCGGCGCGGTGATCCAGTGGGCGAGACCGAGCTTCAGGTAGAGCCACGCCGACATGTACGCCGCCAGCCCCACATAGGCCGCATGCCCGAGCGTCGGCAGCCCGCCGTAGCCGAGCAGCAGGTTGACGCTTGCGGCGAAGATCGCCGCGATCAGGATCTGGCTCGTGAGGTTGACGTAGAACTCGCCGGCGACCCACGGCATGCCGACGAGCAGCACCGCCAGTACGCCCAGCCACGCGGCGCGGTTCATGCGGCAAACTTTCCGAACAGTCCGCGCGGCCGGAACGCAAGGACGAAGATCATCGGCAGGAACAGGATCACGTAAGCGAGGTCCGGCAGCAGCGCGACCCCGAAAGTGTAGATGAAGCCGATGATGAAGCTGCCGACGAAAGCGCCCACCAGGCTCCCGACGCCCCCCAGCATCACGATGATGAGCGCGAGCGGCAGCATCTCGGCGTCCAGGCCCGGATACGCCGAGAGCATCGGGCCGCCGATGATGCCGCCGGCTCCGGCGAGCGCCGCGCCGAGGCAGAACACGGCGGTAAAGAGCCTGGAGACCGGGATGCCGACCGCGCGCGCCATATCCATGTCGTCGACGCCGGCGCGGATCATCGCGCCGATGCGCGTACGCTCCATCAGCAAATAGAGTCCGACTGCGGTGACGATCGCGATCACGACCACCACCAGCCGGTAGCTCGGAAAAGTGAAGCCGGCGAGCGTGATTGGCCGCTGCAGCCCCTGCGGAGTCGGCAACGGGATCGGGTCGCCGCCCCAGATCACCAGGCACGCATCGGCGATGATGAACGCAATGCCGAGCGTCACCAGCACCTGCCCGAGCACGTTGGAACCGAGCTTGCGCAGCAGCAGGCGCTCGATCAGACCGCCGAATGCCGCGACCGCGAGCCCGCCGAGGAGCGCCGCGAGCCACAGGTTCGGAACGACCTTGAGGATGCTCACCCCGATATACGCGCCGAGCATGAACAGCGCCCCGTGCGTGAGGTTCGCGATCCGCATCAGCCCGAAGATCAGCGAGAACCCCGCGGAAAGCAGGAACAGCAGCCCGCCCAAGGCGAGACTATTCAGCGTCTGGATGACCCAGAACTGCACAAAAAAACGGGGCCGGTATTCCCGGCCCCGCGTCCTCTCTCAGGACTCTATGTTTTTCGCCGGCGGCCAGTCGCGCGAATACACCGGGTTCTTCAGGAACTCCTCGGGCTTGTAGCGCCAGAACTGGCTGACGTTGGGGTAGGTGAAGATGACGCTATTGACGAGCCTGCCCTCCTTGCGCTCCACCTTGCGGATGTAGACGTTGCCGACCACGTTGCCGTACTGGTCGAACCGCACCGGACCGCGCACGGTGTCCACCCTGACCCCCCGCAGCGCCTTCATGAAGGCGGGCTTGTCCTCGATCTTGCCCTTCACGGCGTTCAGCGCTCCCTCCAGCACCGCCGCGTCGGTATAGGTCGCCGCGCCGTAGAAGCCCGGGTCGTACTTCGCCTCGGCGCGGAAGGCCGCGGCGAACTTGCGGTTGAGCGCGTTGTCGAGCTCGGCCGAATACCAGCAGGTGGTGATGATGCCGAGCGCTTCGTCGCCCATGTTGCGCAGCACCGCCTCGTCCAGCGCCGTCATTCCGCCGACGACGTTGACCTTGCCCCGGAGGCCGTACTCGTTGAACTGGCGCAGGTACCGAAAACCGTTCGAGCCGGCGGACCCCAGGAACAGGCCGTCGATGTTGGTCTTGAGCTGCGCCAGATAGGTGCCGTAATCGGGGACGGTGAGCGGCGGAAACATCTTCTGCACGATCTTCCCGCCCGCGTCCTCGAACACGCGCTGGAAGCCCGCCGCCATCTCGTGGCCGTAGGCGATGTCGTCGGCGAGCGCCGCCATGCGCCGGTACTTGAGGTTGTTGTAGCAGTAGTCGGCGAGCGGCTGCGCGCATTGCGAAGAGGTCGAGGTGGGACGCACGAACCAGGGATTGGGCTTGCGCTGGGTCATGTCCTCGGCGGCGGCAACCGAGATCGTCGGCAGTTGCTGCGCCCGGATGTAGTCGTCCGAAGCGAGCGCCGAGGCGGCATCGAGCGGGCCGATCAGGACCTGGATGCGGTCCTTCTCCACCAGCTCCTGCAACTTGGTGCGCGCCTGCGCCGGAACCCCCGCGGTGTCGGCCACGCTCAAGCTCACCTTGCGGCCGGCGAGCATGTTGTTGCGCTCGCGCAGGTACATGATCAGCGCGCGCTCCATGTCGAGGCCGCCCGAGGCGAGTGGCCCGGTTTTTACGGTCATGAGCCCGACACGGATCGCGTCGCTTTGCGCGCGCACGATCGCCGGAAAGCCGAGCGTTGAGGCGCCGAGGCCGGCGCCGGTAGCTTTGATGAATCGCCTGCGAGTGAATGCCATGGTGTTCCTCCTTTGGGTGTTCGCCAATCAGTGGGTCGGGTTCTTGGGTGCGTCGGGCTGCTTCGCCGGTTGAGAACGGTCGAAAGCGTCGATTTTCATGCATTCCCCGAAAACGCGCATGACCGTCGGCACGCCGGCCGTCTCGACGTTGAAGAACTTCGCGCCGAAGACCTGGGATGCGAGGCAGATGTCGGCGATTGTCGGCGAATCGCCGTGGCAGAACTTACCGGTTTCCTTTTCCTTCGCGAGGTGCGTTTCCAGGGCTTCCAGCGCCTTCGCGGTCCAGTGCGCGAGCCACTTGTTGCGCGCCGGCTCGTCCTGGTGCATTTCCTTCTCGAGGTATCCGCGAATCCGCGGAACGACCAGGGGGTGTCCGTCGCTCACAACGATCTGTGCAAGTCCCCGCACGCGCGCCCTGCCGCGAGGGTCTTTCGGCAGAAGTGCCGGGGTCGGGTGAGTCTCTTCGAGATACTCCAGGATGGCCATGGACTGGACGAGCGGTGGCCCGCCGTCCACCACGAGCGCCGGCACCACGCCCTGAGGGTTAACCGCCTTGTATTCCCCGGAGTGCTGCTTTCCTTCCAGGAGGTTGATGGAGATCTGTTCCACCTGGAGGCCTTTCAGAGCGAGCGCGACCCGCACGCGGTAGGTGGCCAGGGAACGCCAGAATCCGTACAGTTTCATCGCCATCGTTTGCTTCCCTCAACCCTCAACGTTTCGGCACCACCGGCACGAGCACGCAGGACCCGCGCTCCGGGCCGGCATGGATCGTGACCTTGCCCCGGAAGACCGCGGCCGGCCGGTCGCGCGGATCTCCTGGGTATCCGGGCGGAACACGTCGGCCCTGAGAACGAGCCCGTCGTCCATCTCGATCGGGATGTCCCAGTCGATGCGCATCCCGTCTCGGAGCTCGCTCTTCGGCGACCCCATGGTCTCCCCTTTTGGAGTGTTTCCGGCTGCGGCGTGCTGTTATATTTGTCGCCGGTCAATTTGACCGCACGCAACTGTGCGTGTCAACCTAATGCGAAGCAAGCAAGGGGGAGCACTTGAAGATCGGCATTGCGGGCACCGGCAGGATGGGAACGGCGATCGCCCAGCGCCTGATGAGCCTCGGCCACGAGCTTACCGTCTGGAACCGCACCGCAGAGAAGACCAAGCCGCTCGCCGCGGCGGGCGCGAAAGCCGTCGCGACGCCGGCGAATGTGGCCGAGAATTCGGAGGTCATCATCACGATTCTCACCGACGCTCCCGCCATCGACGCCGCGTATCACGGCAAGGATGGACTGCTCTCGGGCAATGTCGCCGGAAAGCTCTTTATCGAAATGAGCACCGTTCGGCCGGAAACCGAAAGAACGCTCGCCGCCAAAGTCAGGAAAAAGGGCGCGGCGCTGGTCGAATGTCCGGTCGGCGGAACCGTCGGTCCGGCAAAGGAGGGAAAGCTCTTCGGCTTCCTCGGCAGCGACGCGACCGACGTGGCGCGCGCGCGGGCCGTCCTCGACCTGTTGTGCCGCCGGGTGGAGCACGTCGGCCTCGTGGGCGCGGGCGCGAGCATGAAGCTCGCGATCAACTTGCCGCTGCTGGTTTTCTGGCAGGCCTTCGGCGAGGCGCTGGCATTGTGCCGTTCGCTCGGGCTCGATGCGGCACGCATCGTCGACATCTTTGCCGATACCTCGGGGGGTCCCAACGTGCTGAAGGGACGCGGTCCGGTTCTGACGGCGGTGCTCCAGGGCAAGGACGCCGGTCCGATCACCATAGACATCGACTCGATGCGCAAGGACCTGCGTACGATGATCGAAGAGGCGAAATCCTTCGGCGCCGATCTCCCGGTCACCGCGGCAGCGCTGCAATGCTACGACGAGGCTTCCCGCGACGGGCTGGGCAAAGGCGACATCACCGCGATTCCGATGCGCTGGATGAAGAAACGGGGGTAATCGACCCGCGTCGCGCGAATCACTGCACCGGCACCACCCCGTCGAGCTTCGCGAAGCATTCGCGCCGGGCCGTTTCGA
>Ga0208454_1001012_pt1 | contig 12752 bp, 12 predicted proteins | sample EasRivMeERMZT100_FD_187530 | JGI IMG/M metagenome (GOLD analysis project Ga0208454, IMG submission 187530) | Soil microbial communities from meander-bound floodplain in the East River, Colorado, USA - East River MetaG ERMZT100 (SPAdes) (version 2) | ecosystem: Environmental > Terrestrial > Soil...
CGCCTTCTTGAACAGCAAGCCGTTCCACGAGCGCCCGGTCGCGAAGGCGGCGACCCAGACGTTGTCGAGGAGCGAGAACGCCGGGAACACGTTGGTGCGCTGGAACGAGCGCGCGAGGCCGAGGTGGGCGATGCGGTTCGCCGGCGTGCCCGTAATATTGTTCTTGTCAAAAATGATTTCCCCGGAGGTCGGCGGGAACGTTCCGGTCAGCAGGTTGAAGAGCGTGGTCTTGCCCGCGCCGTTCGGGCCGATGACCGAGTGCAGGCTGCCCGCAGCGATGCTGAGGCTCACGTCCTTCACCGCCGCCAGGGCGCCGAAGGACTTGCTCAGCCGGCGGGTTTCGAGGATGCCTTCCATGCCCAGAACCGGTTCCATGCTTCCACAACGCCGCCGCGGAAGAACAGCACTACGATCACGAAGGCCACGCCGAGGAGCAGCGGCCAGCGCGCCCAGATCACGCTCACCGACTCGGAGAGCCAGATGAAGACGAACGAGCCGATGATCGGCCCGTAGAGCGAGCCCGAGCCGCCGATCAGGGTGGCGAACACCACGTTGCCGCTGAACACGAAGCTGATCGCCTCCAGCGGCACGATGCCGAACAGCATGCCGTAAAGCACGCCGGCGAGGCCCGAGAAGGCGCCGCCGATCACGAAGGCGAGCAGCTTGAAGCGCGGCACGTTGTAGCCCACCGCTTCGGCGCGCACTTCGTTCTCGCGGATCGCCTGCAGGATCCTGCCGAGCGGGGATTCGACGATTCGTCGCATCGCCCACAATGACAATAAGAACAAGAGCGAGATGAAAACATAGTAGGTCATCGGGTCCTTGAAGTTGATTCCAAGGAGGTCGGGCCGCGGCACGCCGTGCATGCCGTCCTCGCCGCCGGTGACCGTGGTCCACTGGTAGGCGACGAAATAGAAGAGCTGGTTCAGCGCGAAGGTGAGCATGATGAAGTACAGCCCCGAGCGCTGCACGCACAGGTAGCCCACCAGCAGCGCCGAGAGCGCGCCCACGCCGACCCCGATACCGAGCGCGAAGAACACGTTGATGCCGTAGTGCTTGAGCAGCCAGCCGGCCACGTACGCCGCCGAGCCGAAGAAGGTCGACTGGCCGAAGGAAAGCAAGCCGGTGTAGCCGAGCAGCAGGTTCAGTCCGAGCCCGAAGATGGCGAAGATCCAGATCTCGGAGGCGATGACGGGACGCACGATGAAGGGCAGGGCAATGACTGCTGCGACGAGAAGAATGTTCTGGTATTTCATCGAATGCCGAACAAGCCCTGAGGCCGAACCAGCAGCACCGCGGCCATCACCGCGAAGATCACCGCGGTAGAGGCCTCGGTCCAGTACGCCGCGACCACCGCCTGCGCGACGCCGATCAGAAGCCCGGCCGCGATCGCGCCGAGCAGGTTGCCGAGGCCGCCGAGCGCCACCACGACGAAGGCGATGCCAAGCATGTCGACGCCCATCTGCGGCGACAGGCCTCGGATCGGCGCGGTAAGCGCGCCGGCAATGCCGGCGAGGTAGGCGCCGAGCGCGAAGGCGACGGTGAAGAGCTTGTGGATGTCGATGCCGAGCAGCGACACCATTTCCTTGTTCTCGATGCCGGCGCGCATGATCGCGCCGTAGCGCGTCTTCTCGAGGAACAGCCACGTCGCCGCGACCAGCAGCCCGGCCACGACCATCACGAACAGGCGGTACTTCGGATAGAAGGTGAAGCCGAGGTCGAGGCCGCCGCGCAGGATCGGCGGCGGCAGGTGGCTGTAGCCGACCGGCCCCCAGACGATGATGATCGCCTCCGACAGGATCAGCGCGAGGCCGAAGGTGAAGAGGAGCTGGTAGTCGTGCCCCGCCGAATAGAGCCGCCGGATACCCGCGTACTCGATGATCAATCCGAGAAGGGCGACGCCGAGCGGCGCGATCAGCAACGCCAGCCAGAAATTGCCGATCACGTTCACGGTGCTGACCAGAAGATAGGCCCCCACGGCGAACAGCGCGCCGTGGGCGAAGTTGGGGATGTTGAGCACCCCCGTGATCAGCGACAGGCCGAGCCCCATCAGGGCATACAGCATGCCTGTCGCGATCCCGTTGAGGATCTGACTGGCGAGAAGGCTCAGCTCAGAACCCGCCGATATCCTTGCAGGCCGCGTATTCCTTCGGCAGCGGCGCGTCGCCCGTCGCGATAATGTCGGCGAAGTCCATCGGGTGCTTCATCGCCGACTTCGGCTTGCAGCGCATGAAGAAGTACGGCCGGATGGTCTGGTGTGTCGCCGGGTCGACCCGCATGCGGCCGAGGAGATCGTTCACCTCGATGCCCTCCATCGCCTTGACCACGTCCTGCACCTCGCCGGTCTTCGACTTGTCCATCGCGGCGAGCGTGAGTCGCGTCATCGAGTAGGCGGCCGAGGGCGCGTATCCCGGCGGGCTGCCGAACTTGCCCTGGTAGCTCTTGACGAACTCCTTCGCCACCGGGGTGTCGGCGGTGTAGTAGAAGTTCGAGCCGACCCAGATGTTCTCGCGGATCTCGGGGGCGAGCTGCACCAGCTCCTCGACGCCCGAGGACCAGGTCATGATCAGCGGCACCTTGGGCGTGAGGCCGAAGTTGAAGATCTCGCGCGCGCCCGACACCGCGTCGAGGCCGAAGTTGATCATCGCCACCGCGTCGGGCCGGTTCGCCGCCGCCTTCTGCACGTAGTTGGAGAACTCGCGCTCGCCGAGCGGATGGCGGTCGGCGCCGACGAACTCCAGGCCGTGGGTCTTGCCGACTTCCTTGATGTATTTCTCCACCGACCAGCCGAACGCGTAGTCGGCCACCAGCAGGTGCCAGCGCTTCGCCTTGGGGTTGGCCTTCATGAAATTGTCCACCACCGTTTTCGCCGCGGTGTACGGGCTCGCCGCCCACTGGAACGAGTAGCGATGGCAGCGCGCGCCCGAGATGTCCTCGGTGCCGCCGCTGAAGATGTGGAACACCTTCTTGCGCTTCGCCACCTCGGAGACCGCGAGCGCCACGCCCGAGGACCACGGGCCGATGACGAACTTCGCGCCCTCGCCGTCGACCGCCTCCTCGACGCGCCGCGTCGCGGCGCCGGCCTGGGTCGCCGAGTCGCGCACGATGTAGCGGATCGGCCGCCCGAGGATGCGCATGTTGCGCTCGTCGAGCGCCATCTTCATCCCGCGGTCGAGGATCGGGCCGACGTCGGCGAACGCGCCGGTCGCGGGCCAGATCCCGAGCATCACGATCTCCTTCGGCTGTGCGCGGATGATGGCGGGAAAGCCGAGCGCCGCGGTCGCTGCGCCGAGCTTCAGGATTTTCCTGCGTTTGGAATTGCTCATCGGTGACCTCCTCTGGAGCGGCAGCGTACTCGTTTCATGTTAGGTTGCAACCACCTTGAGGCGCCTGATCGCCATCGCGGTTTTTCAGCTTGCGGCCGGCGGCGCGCACGCGTGCTTGTTCGCGACGAGCACGCCCCCGGAGGGCTGGTATCAGTGGGCAAGCGGGCTGTTCGCGGCGGACGTGACCGGGATCGTCAAGGATCCGCAGAAGCCGGTCGATATCGTCACCGCGCGCGTGGTCGAGACGTTCAAGGGGCCGGAGGCCACCGGCGCGGGGACGCTGACCGTGCATCTCTCCAGCCGCTACTGGACGAACTGCAAGGTGGCGATTCCGGCGGTCGGCGCGCGAGTTCTGGTCGCCATGAACGCGAACAACGAGGCCATGCTGGTGCCGCTGTCGGCTAGCTACGCAGAGCAGCTAAGAACTTACCGAATTCGGGGTCAGGGTAAGAATTAGGTCAACGAGTTCGTACCCTGACCCCGAATTCAGACAACGACGTGCGAGGCGGCGCCGTCGGTGCTGATGTTGGCGCCGGTGAGGTAGCGCCCGCGCTCCGACGCGGCGAACACCACGATGTCGGCGATCTCCTCGGGCTCGGCGGGCCGGCCCATGGGGAGACGGGCGACCATCTGCTTCTCCGCCTGCTCGACGGAAACGTTGGCCCGCTTCGCTTCGGCTTTCAGCCCTTCCGCAACGCGTTCGGTTTTTGTGACTCCCGGGCTGACGCCGACCACGCGAACGCCCTTGCTTGCGTAGGCATAAGCGAGGCCCGCGGTGGCGAGTAGCAGCGCGGCGTTGGCCGCGCCACCGGCAAGGTGGGTCGGCGACGCAACCTTGCCGCCGCTGCCGATCACGTTGATCACCGCGCCGCGCCCGCGCTTGCCCATGCGCTTGATCACCGGGTCGATCACGTTGATGTAGGAGAAGTACTTCGCGTCCATTCCGGCGCGCCACGCGGCGGGGCTTAGGTCGTCGGCATCGGTGCGCTTCGCGGCGCCGGCGGAATTGACCAGGACGTCGATCGGGCCGAACTCCTTCTCCACGCGCTCGACCATCGCCGCAGCGGCCTCAGCGTCCGTTAGATCAGCAGCGATGGTGTACGCGCTTTTCAGATTGTCTTTCGCCTTGTTCAGGTTCTCCTGAGAACGCGAGACCAGGGCAACGCGCGCGCCTTCAGCCACGAACGCACGCGCGCAGGCGAGGCCGATGCCTTTGCTCCCGCCGGTGATCAGCACCTTCTTGTCTTTCAATCCGAGGTCCATTCGTTATTCCGCAGTGATTTTCCGGTTCTTGATGAGCGTGCCGAAGCGCTTCACCTCGGACGCGATGAACTTTGCGGCTTCGTCCGGCGTGGTGATGAAGGCGTCGAAGCCCTGCTGGGAGAACTTGTCCCGCACGTCCTTGGAGGTGAGTGTTTTTCTCAAACCTTCATTTAGGTGTGCGACGACCTCCTTTGGCGTGTTCGCGGGCGCGAGGAGCACGAGCCACTGGGTGAACTGGAAGTCCTTGACGCCGGCTTCCTGGAGCGTGGGCACGTCGGGAAGCAGCGGCGAGCGCGTGGTGCTCGTGACGCCGAGCGCGCGTAGAGTGCCGGCTTTCACGTGCGGCAGCGCCGCCGACAGGGTCGGGAAGCTCATGTCTACCTGTCCGCCAAGCGTGTCGAGCAGCGCCGGCCCGCCGCCGCGGTAGGGCACGTGCAGGATGAAGGTGTTGGTCGAGTCCTTGAACATCTCGGCGCAAAGGTGGAAGGTCGTGCCGACCCCCGCTGACGCGTAAGTCAGCTTGCCGGGGTTGGTGCGCGCGAGCCTTATCAGATCGTCCACCTTGCTCGCATTCACCTTCGTCGGGACCACGAGTACATGGGGCGCGGTCGCCACCATGCCGATCGGTGCGAAGTCCTTGACCGGGTCCCAGGAGAGCTTGTCGAAGAGCGCCTGGTTGGTCGCCAGCGGGATGGTGTTCAGCACCACGGTGTACCCGTCGGGCTTGGCACGGGCGGCGGCTTCCATGCCGATGTTCCCGGAAGCGCCGCTGCGGTTGTCGATCACGATCTTGCCGCCGAGCTGCCCCGCCAGCGGCTCGGCGATGAGCCGCGCCATGATGTCCACGCTGCCGCCGGGCGGGAAGGGCGCGATCAGCCGGATCGGCTGGCTCGGGTAGGGTTGCGCGGCGGCTGGGAGGGCCCACAACAACCCGAGCGCCAGAAGCACGATCCTCAGCATGGTTCCCCCTTGGAATGTCCCCGAACGGACAATGATAGCGGCTCGTTTCAAACGTCAGCCCCGAAACTGTTGCGTGCGCGATACACCTTGTCGCTATTTCGCATCGCTCGGGGCGCGGTGAGCGTAGAGTTGCGGCCGAACGGGGGAAACCTCTAACTTCACAGGAAGGGAGAAGTATGCAGCGCAAGCTTCTAGCAGCAGCCGTCGCATCCAGTTTTGCGATGCCCGCGTTTGCCCAGGTGCCGCCCGAGCTCAAGATCTACGGGCGCGTCAACGTCACCATGGAGCGCATCGAGACCGACAACAGCCGTGACCCGGCCGTGCCGAACCAGTCGAACTACGAGTTCGTGGACAACTCCTCGCGCATCGGCTTTCTCTACAACAAGGAGCTCACCCCGGGCCTGAAGGCGATCTTCCAGATCGAAAGCCGGGTCAACCTGACCGATGGCGGGGACGTCTTCTCCAGCCGCGACAGCTTCGCGGGCCTGCAGGGCGGCTTCGGCACCATCCGCCTGGGCCGCACGATCGGGCCGGTCTACTACGCGACCTACGATTACATCAGCATGCACAACCACGACACCGGCACGTCCTCGGACGCGCTTCTCGCCGGCACCGTGGTCGGCAACGCGGGCTTCATGGACAACACGCTTTGGTACACCAGCCCGAAGATCGGCAACTTCACGATCGACGCAGCGTTCTCGCTGCTCGGCGAGCAGCGTCAAGCCCCGGGCATGGATCAGCCGCGGCACATCGGCCTCGTCGGCGCCTACGACACGGGTCCGCTGCACGCCGCGATTTCGTACGCGAACACCAAGAACGACGCCGATCTCGGTGGTGGCGTGGCGAGCGATGCCACGGCGTACACCATCGGCGGCGCGTATGACTTCAAGTTCATGGTGCTCGGCGCGCTGTGGGAAATGGCGGAACGCGACGTATCCGGCGGCGGCAGTGTCGACAGCGACTACTGGCGAATCTCCGCGATGTTCCCGGTCGGCCAGCACGAATTCCACCTGAACTACGGCCTGGTGGATGCCGACGGCGACCAGGGCGCCCAGCAGTACACCCTCGGCTACAACTACAACATCACGAAGCTCACCAAGGTATACGCGTTCTACACGATGGTCGATAACGACAACAACGGCAACTTCCTCATGGGCGGCTCGACGACGACGATCGGGGCGGCCACGGGCGCCCAGTACACGTCGATCGCGGTGGGCCTCCGCCACAACTTCTAAGACTCGCTGTTCAGTAAAACCGGGGACGGACCTTCGGGTCCGTCCCTTTTTTTTCGCCCCGCTCGGGCATAATCGGCCCGAGGAGGAGGGTCGGCTTTGAAGGCGCCGTCGTTTGCTTATGCGAAACCGCGTTCGCTGGCGGAGGCGTTCGACCTCCTCGAGCGCCCGGGCGCGAAGATCCTCGCCGGCGGCCAGAGCCTGATTCCCTCGCTCAACCTGCGGCTCTCGGCGCCCGAGCTGCTGGTCGATATCACCGCGCTCAAAGGCCTTTCCGAAGTCGAAGTGAAGGACGGTGTGGTCCGGGCTGGAGCGCTGTGCACGCACGCGCAGCTCGAGAGATCCGAACAGGTCGGCAAGCACCTTCCGCTCGTGGCGGAAGCCGTCTCCCATATCGCGCATCCGGCGATCCGCAACCGCGGCACGCTCGGCGGCAGCCTGGCGCTCGCCGACCCGGCGGCGGAGCTGCCGGCGTGCGCGCTCGCGCTCGACGCGGTGCTCGTCGTCGCGGGGAAGAAGGGCGAGCGGCGCGTGAAAGCCGCCGACTTCTTCAAGGGCCTGTTCGAGACCGACCTCCAGCCCGCCGAGATCCTGGTCGGTGTCGAATTTCCCAAGGCCGATAAGTCAGTCTTTCTGGAGCTCACCCGCCGGCAGGGCGATTACGCAATCGTCGGTCTGGCGGCAGTCACAAGAGCTTCTCAAAAAAGAATTTCGTTTTTCGGCATCGCCGGCAAGCCGGTTCTCCTGACGCCCAAGTCGCTCGACGAGGCGAAAGCATCCGTGCCGCCGCCGGCGGCAGACCTCTACCACTCCTCATCCACGAAGCTGCACCTCGCCAAAGTCCTGCTCGAGCGCGCATGGAACAGACTCTGACCACCACCATGACGGTGAACGGCACGCAGGTGACGCGCAACGTCCCGCCGCGCCAGCACCTGGTCGACTTCTTGAGGGAGGAGCTGGGGCTGACCGGCTCGCACCTGGGCTGCGAGCACGGGGTGTGCGGCGCCTGCACGATCAGGGTGAACGGGGAGATCGTGCGCGGCTGCCTGATGCTCGCGGTGCAGGCGAACGGCTGCCGCGTCGACACCATCGAAGGCCTGTCGGATTCGAAAGAGCTGGAAAAGCTGCAGGGCGCGTTTCACCGGCGCAACGCCTTGCAATGCGGCTTCTGCACCCCAGGCATGCTGATGGCCGCGCAGGACCTCATCCGCAGCGGGAAGAAAGCGACCCGCGAAGAAATCCGCGCGCATATTTCCGGAAATTACTGCCGATGCACGGGTTACCAGGCCATCGTCGACGCGATAGAGGAAGTAATGCAGGCAGAGGTGAATCATGGGTAAGGCGGAGCTTCCGCTTCACGCGCCGGGCACCCAGGTCGACAAGGGCTACATCGGCCAGAGCGTGCCGCGGCCGAACGCGCAGCGCCTGCTGCAGGGGCGCGGCACCTTCACCGACGACCTGCGCTTCCCGCGCCTCGCGCACGTGGCGTTCTTCCGCAGCCCCTACGCGCACGCTCGCATCAAGAGGCTCGATTTTTCAAAGGCGTTGAAACAACCCGGCGTGATCGGCGTCTTCGACGGCCGCGCGGTCGCGGAATACTGCAAGCCGTGGGTCGCGGTGCTCGCGCATCTGAAGGGCATCAAGTCGCCGCCGCAGCACGCGATCGCGATCGAGCGCGCCTGCTGGCAGGGCGAGGCGTGCGCCGCGGTGGTCGCCGAGTCGCGCAGCCAGGCTGAGGACGCGGTGCAGCTCATCGAAGCCGATTGGGAAGAGCTGCCGGTCGTCGTGGACATGGAAGAGGCTTTGCAAGGCAAAACCGTCATCCATCGCGATCTGGGGGACAACGTCTGCTTCAAGCGAGAGCACGACACCGGCGGCGTGGACGAGATCTTCGCCAAGGCCGAGGTGGTGGTGGAGGACACCTTCCATTTCGGCCGGCACACCGGCGTGTGCCTCGAGGGCCGCGCCATCCTCGCCGACTACAACGCCGCGGAGCATTCGCTCACCGTGTACCACGCGACGCAGGCGCCGCACATGATGCAGGACATTTTCTCGCGCCACCTCGGCATCCCCGAGGCGAACGTGCGCGTGATCGCCAAGGACATCGGCGGCTCCTACGGTATCAAGGTGCACGTCTATCCCGACGAGATGGCGGCTGCAGCGCTCTCGGTGATGCTGCGCCGGCCGGTGAAATTCCTCGCCGACCGGCTCGAATCGTTTCTGTCGGATATCCACGCGCGCGAGCACCGGGCGCGCGTGCGTCTGGCCTGTACCAAGTCAGGCGAAATCCTGGCGTTCGAGCTCGACGACCTCACCGCCATCGGTCCCTATTCGGTCTACCCGCGCACCAGCGGCATCGAAGGCAACCAGGTGGTGAACCTCACCGGCGGACCCTACAAGCACCAGAAGTACAGGGGCCGCACCAACGTGGTGTTCACGAACAAGAACGTCACCTGCCAGTACCGCGCGGTCGGGCATCCGATCGCGGTCGCGCTCACGGAAGGCATCGTCGACCTGGCTGCTCAGAAGCTCGGGATGGACCCGGCGCAGTTCAGGAAAGTGAACCTGATACCGGACGACGCCTATCCCTACACGTTCCCCTCGGGTCTCAAGTTCGAGAAGCTCTCGCACCACAAGGCTCTCGATCTTCTTCTGAAGATCACCGAATACGACAAGTTGCGTGCGGAGCAGTCCCGGTTACGGAAACAAAGGATCTATCGCGGCATCGGCCTTGCAGCGATGATCGAGGTGACCAATCCATCGCCGGCGTTCTACGGCGTCGGCGGCGCGCGCATCTCGGCGCAGGACGGCGCCACGCTGCGGCTCGAGCCGACCGGCATGGTGACCGTGCTGTGCAGCGTCACCGAGCAGGGGCAGGGAACCGAAGGCATCTTCGCGCAGATCGCCGCCAGCGCGGTCGGTGTTTCCATGGACAAAGTCAAAGTCATTACGGGCGACACGGGCGTCACGCCCTACGGCGGCGGCACCTGGGCCTCGCGCGGCGCCGGCATCGGCGGCGAAGCGGTGCTGCTGGCGGGAAGGGCCTTGCGCTCGAACATGCTCGACGTGGCTTCGAAGATTCTGAACCTGGACAAGGCGGAGCTCGATATCCGCGACAACGCCGTGATCAACAAGCTCAGTCTTGAAAGGAAACTTGAACTTGCCGAGCTTGGGCGCATCGGCTACTTCCGCCCCGACACGCTGCCGGTGGACTTCCAGTCGGAGCTGACCGTCACGCGTCACTACACGCCGCGCCAGTACGGCTTCACCATCACCAACGGCATTCAGGCCTCGCTGGTGGAAGTCGATCCGCAGACCGGGTTCGTGAAGCTGCTGAAGCACTGGTGCGTGGAGGACTCGGGCACGGTGATCAACCCGATGCTGGTGGACGAGCAGATTCGCGGCGGCGTGGTGCAGGGAATCGGCGCCGCGCTCTACGAGGAATGCCTCTACGGGCCCGACGGCCAGCTCCTCAACGGCAACATGGCCGACTACCTGGTGCCGATGTCGGGCGAGATGCCCGACATCGTCTGCGCGCACATCGAGACCCCGACGCTTCAGTCCCAGCTCGGCGCCAAGGGCGTCGGCGAGGCCGGCACCGCCGGCGCTCCCGCTGCGGTGATGAACGCCATCAACGACGCTCTCGCGCCACTCGGTGCGCGCGTCACGCGGATGCCGTTTACCCCCGAGCGGATTCTTCAGGCGCTGAAAAAAGTCTAATCAGGGACAGACCACGTTTCGCGTCATGCAAGCGAGACCGTCACCTGCCCCGCGCGTCACCGTCCAGCCTTCGGGCGGATCACGATCGGAGGGGAGGCCTAGGCGGCGACTTGCTGGTAGTCGACTGCGGACAGATCTGCGCGCTTACTGGCGTGCTCGAGCGTGAGACCGCACAAGTTACCGCGCTCGTCTAGATCGATTTGCGTGTTCTCGTCGAGGTCGCGCGTTTCGGTTACCTCTGCTTCGCGAAATTCGATGTATAGCGTGTCGGTATCGTGAAAGTATCTGATCTTCACGGCTTGAACCCTCGATCGAAGAAGGCATTGTGCACCGTCTCTCTGGATGACAGCTAAAGATCCCCGGGTCGCTTCCGCCATTTCCCACTGGGCGCCGCGCTTTGTGTCCAACGGCGTGCTGCTCGCCGACTTCGAGGATGTCACCGGGTCGCTCGAGCGCTGGGAGGACTGGTGCGCGGCGTGGAGCGCGCGCGCGAAGGTGCACGAGGAGCTCGGCCGCGATTCCCTGGAGGGCGGCTTCCGGCTGACGGGGGGAGAGCACTTCGTCCGGGCGGCGATCTACTACCACTTCGCCAAGTTCGTGTTCGTGCAGGACGCGAAGCAGATGCGCGCCGCGCACATGAAGGCCGTCAACTGCTACCGCAGCGCGCTCGACCTGATGCGCCCTCCGGGGCTGTACGTCTCGATTCCATTCGGGGACAAGTCGCTCAAGGCGGTGCTGCGCCTCCCGGGCGGAAAGGGGCCTGCGCCGGTGCTGATCATGGCGCCGGGGCTCGACTCGACAAAAGAGGAGATCCACGCCTACGAGGAGCCGTTCCTGGCACGCGGCATCGCAGTGCTGGCGATCGATGGGCCGGGGCAGGGCGAGGCGGAGTACGACATCCCGATCTGCGGCGACTACGAGCGCGCCGCCAAGGCCGTTGTCGATTGGGTAGAGAAAAGGGCTGATTTGAATGCAAACCAGGTCGCGATCTGGGGCGTGAGTCTCGGCGGCTATTACGCCCCGCGCGCCGCCGCCTACGAGAAGCGCATCCGCGCGTGCATCGCCCTGTCGGGGCCGTTCGAGTGGGAGCGCATCTGGGACGGGCTGCCGGAGCTGACGCGCGAAACTTTCCGGGTCCGCAGCCACGCGGCGAACGAAACAGAGGCGAGGGAAAAGGCGAAACAGCTTACGATGAAGGAAGCGGCGCCCCGGATCACCTGCCCGATCTTCATCGTCACGGGAAGGCAGGACCGGCTGGTGCCGGCTTCGCATGCGGAGCAGCTCGCCAAGGCGGTTTCGGGCCCGGTCGAGCTCCTGATCGTCGAGGACGGCGGGCACAATGCCAACAATCGCCCGTACCGCTATCGTAGCCGCACCGCAGATTGGCTGGCGGTGCAGTTCGGACTACCAAAGGTATGAGGAGGACGCGATGAGATTTCTGGTGGCAGTGCTGGTACTCGCGCTTGGCGGTGTAGCGCAGGCGCAAACGTTTCCGAGCAAGACGGTGCGCTTCATCTCGGGGGTCACGCCGGGAAGCGCCTCCGACACCATGGCGCGCATCCTGGCGGAAAAGCTTTCCGCCTCGCTCGGACAGCCGGTGATCGTCGAGAACCGGCTTGGCGCCGGCGGGCTGGTCGGCGCGAAGTGGGTCGCGACGCAGGAGCCCGATGGTCACAACATCATGATGTACGCCTCGGCGTTCACGGTTTCGACGCTCCTCAACACGGGGCTCGATCCGAAGGAGCTGGCGCCGGTGGCGACGGTGGCGACGATTCCGACCATCCTCATTACGCCGCCGGGGAAATACAAGTCGGACAAGGACTTTGTCGCCGCCGCCAAAGCGCAGCCCGGCAAGCTGGTGTGCGCGACCGCGGGTGTCGGCAGCGCGACGCACATGGCGCTCGAGCGCTTCCGCTTTTCGGCGGGCTTCGAGGTACTGAACGTGCATACCAAAGGTGCGGGCGAGGCGCTGACCGAGGTGATCTCGGGGCGCGCCGACTGCTACTTCGCGCTCGTGTTCCAGGCGCAGAAGATGAAGGATTCGGGCAAAGTCGACGCGTACCTCGTGAGCGGACCCAAGCGCACCTCGCTCATGCCCAGCCTTCCGACCACAGAAGAGGCGGGCTACCCGGGATCGTCCTACAACTTCTGGGTCGGCACGCTGGTCGCGGCCAAGACGCCGCGCCCGATCGTCGAGCGCCTGGCGAAGGAGATCAACGCGCTCGTGCAGTCCCCGGAAATCAGCGATCGC
>Ga0208454_1001013_pt1 | contig 12752 bp, 2 predicted proteins | sample EasRivMeERMZT100_FD_187530 | JGI IMG/M metagenome (GOLD analysis project Ga0208454, IMG submission 187530) | Soil microbial communities from meander-bound floodplain in the East River, Colorado, USA - East River MetaG ERMZT100 (SPAdes) (version 2) | ecosystem: Environmental > Terrestrial > Soil >...
GACAATCTCATTAACGATGCGCTCCGCTAGCGCAACATCAATCGCACTTTCGATGCGAAAGGCGCCTGGGGAATTGTAGGCAGAGCCAGGCATCAACTGATCGAGGAACCACAAACGCTGCTGGGCAAAGGAGAGTGGAGCAGGACCGTTGTCGGGACGGCGATGAATGATCTTCGTAGATCCCGCCCATTCGCCGCGCAAGCGCTTTTCAAGCAGCGCCCGCTTTGCCGCCGAGAGTCGAGCCCGTCGTTGCGAGAGTTGCGCTTGTCGTTCCGCAGTATCATCGACGGGGTTGGCGTATCCGTCCACTTGGGTCACCTGGGCATCAACGGGGGAAATTGCCTCGGTGTCGTTGCCTCGCGCCGATCTCCGACGGCGCTCTCTAACGAGCGAAATCGACAGCGTCGAAAGATGCTGGTCTGGATCGGCTACGATACCTTCCAGCAAAAACTGAAAATTCTCCAACATCCGTGTCATGGTGACTGCTTCAAACAGGTCGGCATTGTACTCCAAGACTCCGGTCAGGCCTTCGATCCCGTCCGACATCCAAAGAGTCAAATCGAAGTTCGATCTCGTGCTCTGCGCCACGGGGTAGCTGGATGACGTCAGGCCTGCCAGCACAAGGGCCGAACCGGGGGCATTCTGCAGCACGAGCATGACCTGGAACAACGGTGTGCGGCTTCTATCCCGCTCCGGTCGCAATTGTTCCAACAGCTTCTCAAACGGGAGATCCTGGTGCGCATATGCCGTTAAGGCCACCGTGCGCACCCGCATGAGCAGATCCCGAAAACTGGGGTCGCCGGAAAGATCCGTGCGCAGCACCAGGTTGTTAATAAAGAAGCCAATCAGTCCCTCGGTCTCGGCCCGGTTCCGGTTAATAATAAAAGTGCCCACGGCGATATCGTCCTGGCCCGTGTAGCCGTGGAGCAACGTCGTGAATGCTGCCAGCAAGCTCATGAACGGGGTGACGCCTTCTCGCAGACTCAGTCGCTTCAGTTCCTCGGTCAGACGGCTGCTCAGGACCAAAGATTGCTTGGCGCCCCGGAACGTTTGCACCGGTGGGCGCGGTCGGTCGGTCGGCAGGTCCAGTACGGGAACACAGTCGAGCTGCTGCTTCCAGTAGGAGAGCTGCGTTTGCAAAACGTCACCTTGCAGCCATTGGCGCTGCCAATGGGAATAGTCCGCATACTGGATGGGAAGTTCAGGCAGCGGCTGAGGCTGACCGGCGCAGTATGCTTTGTAAAGACCCGCCAACTCGCACGCGAGCACGCTCAAAGACCAGCCATCGAAGGCAATATGATGAATGGTCAGAAGAAGTAGGTGATCCTCCTCGCTGAGGCGCAACAAGGTGGATCGCATTAGTGGCCCTTGGCCCAGGTCGAAGGGAAGCTGTGCCTCCTCCGCGGCCAGCGCCTGAGCCCACCTTTCCCGCTCGGCCGCTGGGTACTCGTAGAGATCTACCAATGACAAGCTCAAGGAGCGAGCGGGGCAGATCACTTGGACGGGGTTTCCGCTCTCAACCGCAAAACGAGTTCGCAGCGCTTCGTGGCGCCCGATAATTTCACTCAGACTCAGCTCGAGCGCCTTCACGTCAAGCCGGCCAGGGATGCGAAAATTGACAGGACGATTGTACGCCGGGTTGCCGGGCTCCAACTGGTCGAGGAACCAAATGCGTTCCTGGGCAAAGGAAAGGGGCGCTCGGTCGCGGTTTACTCTCCTGGGAATGCTCTGATCAGAGCAGCGGCCGGTAACCGTTTCCAACTCAGTTGAGCGGTGAGAGATTTTCTGATCTTCCGCATTTTTAGCTTGGCTGTGGGCAACGGCTGCCGCCAAGCTTGCTACGGTTGGCGTCTCAAAGAAACCGACAAAGGACAACTCTGCGTGCAGGGCTTCGCGCACTCGGGAAATCACTTGGGTGGCTAGCAGGGAATCCCCTCCCAACTGAAAGAAGTTGTCGTCGACGCCCACTCGCTGGACGGCTAAAATCTCAGACCAAATCTCGCTCAACTTTTCTTCTATCGGAGTACGCGGGGCTGTGTACGCTGCTCTAACATCGTGTCCTGCAGACGCTCTCAGGACAAGCTTCTCAGCCAAACCGGCGCGCTGCAACTTGCCGGTGGGACCTTGGGGGATCGCATCGACGATAATCACCTGGCGCGGTACCTTGAAGTCAGCCAGCCGCGCCGCCGCAAACTCCTGAATTTCTCTTTCCGTCGCAGCTGCATTTTCGCGCAAGACAACGGCGGCGGCGATATCCTCGCCAAGCTTGCCATGAGGAACTGGAAAAGTAACCGCCTGCGCGATCGCCGGATGATTCATCAGCGCTTCATCAACTTCATGAGGTGAAATTTTTTCACCGCCTCGGTTGATCACCTCCTTGAGGCGACCCGTGATGAAGAGGTAGCCATCGCTATCCAAGTAGCCCTGGTCCCCCGTTCTTAGCCAGCCCTCGGTGAACGCGCGCTCATTGAGCGTTGAGCCGTTTTCGTAGCCTTGCGTGACGTTGGCGCCGCGGATGACGATCTCGCCGACTTCCTCCGCTCGGAGAAACTGGCCCGCGTCATCCACAACCGCCAGTTCCGAACCCATCGCTAAACCGACCGAGCCGGCCTTACGCGGACGCGGAGGCAATGGATTGCTGGTGATCTGGTGCGAAGCTTCCGTCATCCCGTAGGCTTCAATTACCGGTGTATTGAACACATTCTCTAATTCCGTCATCACCTGTGGCGGTAAATGGGATGAGGAAGATCGGATGAACCGCAGCGGACAATGGGCGATGACTTCGCGGTTGGACGCCGCCCGCGCCAGGATCGCTTGATGCATGGTGGGCACCGCCGTGTACCATGTGGGACGAAACTCTTCCATCCATGGAAAAAACTTGGGCGCATAAATACCCGAGGCGCAAATCACGCTTGCGCCCGCCGCGACACTAGAAAGCACCGCGCCCACCAGGCCATGGACGTGAAAAAGCGGCATCACGTTCAGACATCGGTCGCTCCGAACCAATTCAAGCGCCGTGCGAATGTAATGGGCGGACGAGCAGATGTTAATGTGTGTCAGCGGAATGATCTTTGGCCGTGCGGTCGTGCCGGAAGTGTGGAGCACCAATGCCACATCGTCAGGCTGGGTGAACTCAGTATCCACCGGGTGCGACCGTACATCACCGGCAAGGGCAAAGACGCCGGCCTCCGCCTCCAGGACCGGCGATAGCTCAATGATCGGGATAGCGCGCTTGCGGGCTACGACTCTGGCCGGTGAGCCCACGCCCGACCAAAGAATCAGCGCTTTCGGATTCAAATCGGTTAGAAAGAAATCGAATTCCTTGAATTGATAGACTGGGTTAAGGGGAGCGCAGGTGGCGCCGGCGGCCACCGCCAAAAAGGCCACGGCCATCTCCGGGCCATTGGGAAGCGCCAGAGCAACGCGGTCGTGCCGTCGCACACCCATGGCATTCAGCTTTTTCACCGTCTCATCAATCTGGCGATGCAGACGGTTGTAAGTGAGTGGAGTGCGGCCCGGGGCAGCAATGGCGATGGCGTCAGGGGTACGTCCGGCTTGGTTCTCGATAAGCTGAGAAATGCACAAATCCGGCGCAGAGCCGTTGGCTCCGGTCATTAGATCAACAGGAGACATGGCCAGTTCCTTCGTGGACGCGACATTATGAAACCTCTCTTTCGGCTAGAGACTCGGCCTCATCTTCGCTGAGCCCTTCTATTTCCTCAAGGAGGATTTCCTCTACCGCCAGCGCGAGTTCTTCGATAGTCGGCTTCTGGAAGAGGATGCGCAGGGGAATCTCTGCTTGGAAGGTGTCGCGCAGCCGGAACAGGATCTGCGTAGCTAAAAGAGAATGGCCGCCGAGGTCGAAGAAATTGTCCTGGACACCAATTGGTTCGACACCGAGGACCTGGGCCCAGATCTGCGCCAGTAGTTTTTCCGTCGGAGTGCAGGGTGCGACAAATGGTTTGTTTAGTTCGGGTCGGGTTCCGTCCGGTGTCGGCAGGGCGCCGCGATCTACCTTCCCATGAGGCGTTAGCGGTATGGCGTCCAACAGCACGAATGCCGATGGCACCATATACTCGGGCAACTTCTCCTCGAGGAAGCCGCGCAGTTCGCTGACCGTAGGCGCGGGCTCGTGCGCCGCGACCACATAAGCCACCAGATGGTGACTTCCCTGGCCATTTTCTCGAGCGACAACCACGTTCTCTCGGACAGCCGCGTGTCGACTAAGCGCCACCTCGATCTCCCCCGGTTCGACGCGGAAGCCGCGCACTTTTGCCTGATCGTCAAACCGACCCAGGAACTCTAAATTGCCATCGGGTCGATAGCGCACACGGTCGCCGGTCTTGTACAAACGCGCCCCGGGCTCGCTGCTAAAGAGATTTGGAATGAACCGCTCAGCGGTCAGCTCAGGAGCGTTGAGGTAACCTCTGGCCACGCCGACGCCGCCGATGTGGAGTTCGCCGGCAACGCCCATGGCGACCGGCCGTAAGTACCGATCGAGGACGTAGGTTTGAACGTTGGCAATGGCGCGCCCAATAGGCACGTCAGGCAATGCCGTGCCTCCTTCTGCCGACGGCGATAATTCCCATCTCGTGGCCACGATCGTCGCTTCGGTCGGACCGTAGGTATTGAACAGCCGTACGCGCTTGCCGACCTGTTGCTGCCAAGCGGTGATCACCTCCGGCAGCGCCCGTTCTCCGCCAAGGATTACCAGACGCAACGATGGCAGGAGGTTTAAAACCTCTTTGCTCAGTCGGGTCGCGATCTGATGCCAGTACGCGGTGGGGAGATTCAAGACAGTGAGCGTCCAATCCTTAGACGTGCGCGTGAACAGAGGGACCGAATCGAGCATCTCCTCGCTACGCAGCACTAAGGTCGCGCCGCGCGTCAGGCAAGGATAGATCTCTTCGGCACTGGCATCGAAGCTGATGGATACAAACTGCAGAACATGGTCGGTGTGTTGTAACTCATAGTCGATGCCGGCGGCCTCGGTGTGGTTGACCAACGACCGATGTTGGATCATGACACCCTTCGGGTTGCCTGTTGATCCCGAGGTATAAATAATATAAGCGAGGTTATCGGCGGTTACCGCGCCGACGAAGTTTTTTTCACTTTCTCGGGCGATGACTTCCCAATCTCTGTCCAGGCAGATCACGCGAGCGCCGTGCGCTGGTAGACCATCAACTAACGGCTGCTGAGTTAACAGCAATGGCGCGTGGGAATCCTCCAACATAAAAGTCAACCGCTGGTTCGGATACGCCGGGTCTAATGGCACATAAGCCGCGCCGGCTTTGAGGATGCCAAGCAGACCCACCACCATCTCCAACGAGCGCTCCATGCAGATAGCCACCAGCATCTCCGGCCCCGCGCCCCGCGCCTGGAGATGATGGGCCAACTGGTTGGCGCGGGCGTTGAGCTGCGCGTAAGTCAGTTGCTGCTCCCCGAACACAACGGCAACGTTGTCCGGCGTGCGCTCGACCTGTTCTTCGAACAGTTGGTGGATGCACTTCTCTCGCGGATAATCGGTATGGGTGTCGTTGAACTCGACCAGCAGCTGCCGGCGCTCGGCGTCGCTCAGAAGGGTAGCCAGCTGCCCGTCCGCCTCCGCGAGGTTCTCTTGCAGCGCGCTCAACTTCGCATCGGGCTGTGTAACGAAATGGCTTAGAATTGTTTCATAGTGTCCGGCCATCCGGGCGACGGTAGCAGGATCAAACAGATCTGTGTTGTATCGTATGGAGACAGAAAGCGATGCTGCCGTCTCCATGATCATTATGGCTAGGTCGAGAGTCGCCGAGCGATTTTCCAGGGGAAAGGACTCCAGCACGAGTCCTCCGGGATTCATGCGCAGCCCGGTTTCGCCCAGCACGAAGGTCGATACTGCCTGTTCCGCGAGCCGGTGCGGTTTATCCAGTACGAACATGACTTGGCAGAGCGGCGCGCGGCTGAGGTCCCGCACCGGCCGGAGTCGTTGGACCAAGCGAAGGGTGGGGTAATCCTGATGTTCGATAGCCGCCAGCACCGTCTGGCGCACGCGGGCAATTAAAGCCTGCAACGTTGGATCGCCGGAGAGATTCGCTCGTAGGACCACAGGATTGGCGAAGAAGCCGACAATTCCTTCAAACTCAGCGCGACTCCGCCCAACCACAGGCGAAGCCACCAGGATGTCTTCTTGTTCGCTGTGGCAGTAAAGCATCACCTCGAACGCCGCCAGAAGAACCATGTACAGAGTCGCGCCTTCGGCCTTGGCGAGCGCCTTGAGTCCCCCGGCCAGTTCATCGCTCAGATTGAAAGCGTGCGAGGCGCCGCGATAGGTCTGGATCGGCGGTCGAGGCCGATCGGTCGGAAGATCGAGCACAGGTAACTGGCCGGCCAATTGTTTTTTCCAGTAGGCCCACAGCCGCTCACCTTCCGCGGTCGCCAGCATTTCGGTCTGCCAACGAACGTAGTCCGTGTATTGCAGATCAAGAGGCGGTAGAGCCGCTCGTACACCTGCCTTTTCCGCGGGATACAGCACGCCGAGCTCGTTCAGGATCACCGCTAGGGACCAGAAATCGATCACGATGTGGTGCACGACCAGCAATAGGATGTGTTCCTGCGCCGATCGAGTGAACAGACTGACCCGCAATAAGGGACCTCGTTCCAGATCAAAGAGCCGCTGAGCTTCCTCGATCAGCCGCGTATTCAACTCATCTCCGACCCAGGTTGAGGCATCGGTCGCCTCGAAGTGAACCTCCCAATGTGCGTGGACCTGTTGAACGGGTTTGCCGGAACGCACTTCAAAAGTCGTTCGCAGCGAAGGATGGCGATCCACTAAAGCCTGAAACGCGCGCCGCAAGGCCGGAATATCTATATCGGAGCAGATGCGCGCGGCAAAATTGACATTGTAAATCGTGCTATCCGGTGCGAACTGGCACAGGAACCAGATCCCCTGTTGGTTCTGGGAAAGAGGATAAAACGATGTAGCCCCGCTGGCCTTTTTGCGCAGCAGCTGCGCCAGAAGGGAGCGTTTTTCATCGGCTGAAAGATCGGCATTTCGCTGGGAGATTGGGCTCATTCACTAACCTTCTCATCAGCCAACATATCGTTGAGCAATGAACCCACTTCCTCATCCGAAAGCTGATCAAGATTTGCCAACAGCTGCTCCGCATTTCCCTTGTCTATGGGCTCCTGCTGCTGTGTAACTGCCGGGGCAAGAGGCGAGAGTCGAGTGAACGGAGGCTCCATCAGGCGAGTTCCCCGTCCAGGAATTGCTGATTGACGACGACTTTGTAAATGGTATTGTCTTCGGTGTCGTCCCTATTCATTGGGCCTCCTTGATCAACGGGTCGGTGGATAAACTACGGGTGAGGCGTTGGTCCGCCGATTGCGCATGGTTAAGACAATCCCTTAGCTTTTCAGCCAGGCCTTCAACGTGAGGTTGGTAAACCATATTGGCGTGATTGCCCGGAACGAGATGGACCTCGACTTCTTCAACAGTGCACTGGCTCCAGCCCAACGTAGGATCAGGAGACGTTCCCTCAAGCTCTTCACTAGCCTTAAACAGAGTGACCCGACCCGGGTAGCGATGCAGTTCATAGTTCCGCGAAGCTTGAAAGTCGCTCTTGAGGAGCTCGACAAAACGGTGCGCCTGGGAAATCTCAATATTGGGGGGCACCAGGCCGGCGCACTGCGCCAGCTCCAGTACATGGGTTAACACTTGGTCTTTTGGCAGCCGCGCAAAAGACTCCAAAAGGTCCAACGAAAGACCGAAGTAACGAAAAAAATCAGCCAGCAACATCGCGTCAAGATCTCCCTCCGAATCTTTCTCATCGGGAGGTGTCATCCGAGTATCCAGTAAGGCGAGTAAGTCCACCCCTTCAGCTTGCGCGTGAAGCTGCTGAGCCATCTCGAAGGCTACAAGACCTCCCATGGACCACCCGCCCAGAAGGTACGGACCATTGGGCTGCACGGTGCGCAGCGCTTTGATGTAATCCGAAGCCATGTCTTCGATCCGGGTATGCGGCTTTTCTCCTTCTTCTAGCCCCCTTGCTTGTAGTCCGTAGCAGGGTTGATCGGGACCCAGATAGCGCGCCAGATGAACGTAAGGAAAGACATGTCCGCCGGCCGGATGCACCAAGAACAAGGGCCGTTTGCTGCCGCCCGGTTGAATCGCCACCAAAGAAGACCGGGGTGCGGGTTTGGCGTCCTGGCGTAGAATACCGGCGAGATGCTCAACCGTCGCTCCCTGAAAGACGGTGGCCAGGGGAAGTTTTTTTCCTAGTCTGTTCTCTATTGAGGCGAACAGACGCGCAGCTAACAGAGAGTGACCCCCCAGCTCAAAGAAATTGTCTCTCACCCCGACAGGGCGAACGCCTAGAACCTCCTCCCAGATCTGAGCGAGTTGGAGTTCGAGGTCATCTCGGGGTGCGACGAAAACCTTCTCCGGTTCGGGTCGTGGTCGATCGGGAGCCGGCAGAGCCCGGCGGTCTACCTTGCCGTTGGGCATCAGCGGCAAGCCATCGAGCAGCACGAAGAGCGCCGGCACCATATGCTCGGGCAGTTTTTTCTTGAGAAAACTGCGCAGGTCATTCGCCGTGGGGTGGGACTCCTGATCAGCAACGACGTAGGCCACTAAGCGCCTCTCTCCAGGAGCGTCTTGCCGAGCTAAGACGACAGTCTCCCGGACAGCTGGATATTGGCCCAGCGCTGATTCTATTTCCCCCAGTTCGATTCGGAATCCACGGATCTTCACCTGGTGGTCAACCCGACCCAGGAACTCAATGTTTCCGTCCGGCAGATAACAGGCCAGGTCACCGGTCTTATACAGGCGTGTTCCCGGCTCATCGCTGAAGGGGTTGGGAATGAACTTCTCGGCGGTCAACTCTGGTCGGTTTAGATAGCCTCGCGCAATGCCCGCACCACCAATGCACAACTCACCACAGACTCCAACCGGAACAGGGTTGTCGTAGTTGTCCAGAATGTAGATCTCTCTGTTGGCAATGGGACGGCCGATGGGAATCCTCTGAAAAGTTCTGTTCTCGCAAAGTCGGGGGCTAAATTCCCAGGCTGTTGCCGCTATCGTCGCCTCCGTCGGTCCGTAAGCATTGAGCAGACGAACTGAATTCACCGGTGTTCTCCGCCAGAGATTGAGAGCTTCGGGCAACATCGTATCGCCGCCGACCATGAAGAGTCTGGGCTGAATGTTCGGCACCAGCTCCGGGACGCTCGCCCACTGTCGAGCCAGCTCTTGCCAGTAGGGGGTCGGAATATTGAGCACGGTGAGTCCCCATTGGGCAATTTTTCTATGAAACTCTGCTGGACTCCACATAGTCGTACCCATCACAACCAGCTTGGCCCCGACAATCAGTGTCGGCAGGATTTCCTCCAATGAGACGTCGAAACTCAATGATGCAAACTGCAGCACCCCATCGCTGGCGTCGAGTTCGTAGTATCTTTGAGTGGTACGGCAGTAATCCGCAATCGAGCCCTGCGAAACCAGAACTCCCTTGGGCTGACCCGTGGACCCCGAGGTGTAGATTATATACGCGAGGTTTTCCGGTGTGGTTAAGTTGATAGGGTTCTCTCCGCTTTCACTGGCGATGGTCCCCCAGCCCGAATCCAGACAGATGACTCTGGCCTCACATTCAGGCAACCCCGCGACCAACCGCTCCAGGGTCAACAGCACCGGCACCTGGGCATCTTTCAGCATGAAGGCCAGGCGTTCCTTCGGATACGCCGGGTCCAGAGGCACGTACACGCCGCCTGCCTTCAGAATGGCTAGCAACCCAATGACCATCTCCAACGAGCGCTCCAAGCAAACGCCGACCGCTACCTCTGGTCCTACTCCCAGCGCCCGCAAGTGATGCGCTAGTTGATTGGAACGGCGGTTAAGCTCCTGGTAGGTTAGTTGCTGGCCCTCGAACACAACCGCCACAGCATCAGGAGTTCGCTCCACCTGTGCCTCGAAGAGCTCATGAACAGATACCTCCTTCGGATAGTCGGTCTTGGTATCGTTCCACTGCACCAGCAGTTGCTGGCGCTCGGTATTGGTTAACAGCGCCAAGTTCGACAGACGCTTGTCGGGATCGCCGACCACCGCCTCCAGCAAGGTCTGAAAATTTCCCAGCATACGGGCAACCGTTGCAGCCTCGAACAGATCGGTGTTGTACACGAATGCTGCTGTCAGCCCTTGCTTGGCGTCGATGATCTGAAGGGTCAAATCAAAAAGAGCGGTCTCGCTGTCAGCCTCGATAGGGCTCAGGGTCAGACCCGGCAGCTCTGCCGCCCGCAGCGAAATATTCTCCAGCACGAACATCACCTGAAAGAGCGGATTGCGGCTCAGATCCCGCTCCAGGTGCAATTCCTCCACCAGCCTCTCGAAGGGCAGGTCTTGACGGGCATAGGCCCCCAAACAGACCTCCCTCACCCGCCGCAAAAGCTCCCGAAAACTGGGATTGCCCGCCAGGTCAGTGCGCAGCACCAGGGTGTTGACGAAGAATCCAATCAGACCGTCGATCTCCAGCCGGTTTCGGTTGGCGATCGGCGTGCCGACAACAAGGTCGTCTTGCCCCGTGTAGCGGTGCAATAAAATCTTGAATGCCGCCAGCAATGTCATGAATAGCGTAGTCCTCTCCTGGCGGCTAAGCGCCTTGAGAGCATCAGAGAGGGCTTGAGGCAGCGCCACGCCTTGCCTTTTACCTGGCGAGGTCTGGACTGCCGGTCGAGGATGGTCTGTGGGCAATTGCAGCACGGAGATATCGGCCAACTGCTGCCTCCAGTAACCAAGCTGACCTTCCAATACTTCTCCCTGGAGCCACTCCCGCTGCCAAACCGCAAAGTCCGTATACTGAATGGGCAGCTCAGGAAGCGGCGATGGTGCCCCAGTGGAAAACGCGCCATAAAGCGCTACCGCCTCGCGAATGAACACTCCAATGGACCACCCGTCGGAGATTATGTGATGCATCGTCACAAGAAACACATGCTCGTGATCGCCCAGCCGCAGCAAAGTAACCCGCAGCAACGGACCTTGAGACAGGTCGAAGGGGCGCTGCGCCTCTTCGGTAGCGAGCCGCCTGACCGCCGCCTCACGCTTAGGTTCGGGAAGATTGCCGAGATCCACCACCGCTACGGGTACAGTCAGGACCGGGGCGACAACCTGAAACGGTTGACCTTCGATGCTTTGAAAAGTAGTGCGCAAGACTTCGTGACGCCGGACAATCTCATTAACGATGCGCTCCGCTAGCGCAACATCAATCGCACTTTCGATGCGAAAGGCGCCTGGGGAATTGTAGGCAGAGCCAGGCATCAACTGATCGAGGAACCACAAACGCTGCTGGGCATATGAAAGCGGCCGGTTTCCGTCTCGTGGTACTGGCAAAATGGGTGGCGCCAGGAGGTTCTGCCCGGCGCGATGGGTTACCTCAATACTCTCAGCCAAGCCTGCCACGGTGGGTACTTCAAAAAGGCGGCGCAGCGGTAATTCCACCTGGAAGGCTTCGCGGATTCGGGACACGACCTGGGTTGCTAAAATGGAATGACCGCCGAGGTCGAAGAAATTGTCGTGGATACCTACGCGTTCAATGTCGAGGACCTGAGCCCAGATGTCCGACAGTACCTCTTCTGTGGGAGTGCGGGGTGCTACAAATGCCTTGCCCAGTTCGGGCCGTGTTCGGTCGCGCGCCAGCAGTGCCCGGCGGTCGACCTTCCCGTTGGGCATCAGTGGTAAAGCATCGAGGAGCACGAAGAGCGCCGGCACCATGTACTCAGGCAGTTTCTCCCTCAGAAAACTACGCAGATCCGTGATTGTGGGGAGGGGCTCCTGCTCAGTGACTAAATAGGCCACCAACCGCCTCTCGCCAGGAGCGTCTTCCGGAGCTAAGACGACAGCCTGCCGCACAGCCGGGTATTGGTCAAGCGCCTCTTCTATTTCCTCCAGTTCGATTCGAAAACCACGGATCTTCACCTGGTGGTCAACACGACCCAGGAACTCAATATTTCCATCGCGCCGAGAGCGAACCATGTCTCCGGTTCGATAGAGCCTGGAGTCGGGCTCTGTGCTAAACGGATTGGGAATGAATCTTTCTGCGGTAAGCTCCGGCCGGTTTAAGTATCCTCGTGTGACTCCCGCGCCGCTAATATACAATTCGCCATAAACTCCAACGGGGAGCGGTTGAAGTTTGCCGTCGAGAATGTAAATCTCGGTGTTTGCTATGGGCCGGCCGATCGGTACGGGCCTTTCTCCCGGTTGCACTCGGCAAACTGTGGACCAAATAGTCGTTTCGGTGGGACCGTAAAGATTCCAGAGCAATCCCATCCCAAGTAATTTATCGGCTAACGCACGCGATAGAGCTTCGCCACCGCAGAGAATTTTGAAGCACCCATTCGTTTTCCATCCAGCATCGAGCAAAAGCTGCCAGGTGGACGGTGTCGCCTGCATCACCGTGCAACCTGTCAATTTGTTTACGAGCAGCTTTCCTTCCAAGGCCTCGTCTTGGCTGGTCAAGACAATTTTTGCACCTGCCATTAGGGGGAGGAAAAGCTCTAAGGCGGCAATATCGAATGAGATCGTAGTAACGGTTAACAACACGTCGTTCTCCGTCAGTTCGATGTGTTGTCGGATGGAATGCAAACAGTTAATTACGGACTGATGCGATACTTGGACCCCTTTTGGTTTACCTGTTGATCCCGAGGTATAAATAATATAAGCGAGGTTATCGGCGGTTACCGCGCCGACGAAGTTTTTTTCACTTTCTCGGGCGATGACTTCCCAATCT
>Ga0208454_1001014_pt1 | contig 12751 bp, 14 predicted proteins | sample EasRivMeERMZT100_FD_187530 | JGI IMG/M metagenome (GOLD analysis project Ga0208454, IMG submission 187530) | Soil microbial communities from meander-bound floodplain in the East River, Colorado, USA - East River MetaG ERMZT100 (SPAdes) (version 2) | ecosystem: Environmental > Terrestrial > Soil...
TAGGCGCGGGCTCGCCGACGTCGGCATCCTGACCGCCGACCAGATCGCGGCCAAGGTGAACGGGATCGAGCGCGGCATGGTGCCTCTCGACGCGACGCGGCTGACTGCCTTCGTCGACGTGCAGCAGAACCTGCTCTACTACGCCGTCCTCGCATGGCGCGACGACTTCACGGGTTATGTTGTCGACTACGGCGCGCACCCGGACCAGGCCCGCGACTATTTCACCCTGCTGGATGCGCAGCACACCCTCGGCCTGGCGGCGAAGGGCGCCGGCCTCGAGGGCGCCATCCTCGCCGGACTCGACGCCCTGACGGAAAAGCTCTTCGGGACGCCGTTCATGCGGGAGGACATGTCGCCGATGCGCCCGTCCGTATGCCTGGTGGATGCCTCGTGGGGCACCTCGACCGCGATCGTGCACCAGTTCTGCAAGCGGAGCTTGCACGCGGCGAACCTTCTTCCGTCGCACGGGCACTACATCGGGCCGGGTGGGCGGCCGATCGAGCAGTGGAAGAAGAAGCCGGGCGACCGTGTCGGGCTCGGCTGGCACATCGGCGCCAAGACCTCGAGGGAAGCGCGTCGCGTCCTGTTCGACTCCAACTACTGGAAGAGCTTCCTGCACGCACGGCTCGCCGTGACGATGGGAGACCATGGATGTCTAAGCCTCTACGGGCGGAACCCCAACCGCCACCGGATGATCGCGGAGCACTTGACCTCGGAGTTCCGGACGCGAATGCAGGGGAGCTCGCGTGTGGTGGACATCTGGAAACTCCGTCCAGGGCAGCGCGAAAACCATCTGCTCGACTGCCTCGTGGGGGCGGGGGTGGCGGCAAGCATTCTCGGCGTGACGCTCCAGGGCATGCCATCGACCAGGATTGGCCCGCGGCGCAAGGTGAGCCTGGCGGAGCGGGCGGCGCGCTCCCATGCCAGGGCGGGGTGGCATGGATGAAGCGCCATCCGCCGTCGAATGGGACCGGAAAAATCGACACGGCGTCCGAGGACCGCGGGCTCGAGTGCTGGCGGTGTGGGTGCCGCCACTTCTACACAATCCGGACGGAGCCCACGTGGGGGAGGCAGGTTCGCCGCCGGCGCGAGTGCCGGAACTGTGGGGCGCTCAAGACGACCTATGAGGCGGACCGGCGTGGAAAAGGTAGTCCGTAAGTAGTCCCTTGACAGGGCTCATGCCTTCGGCGGCGGCGGCGGCTCAGTCAGGTCCCACCCGCAGAACGGGCAGAACGTGATGTGGTCCTGTTCGTCACCCAATGTCCAGCCGCCGAGGACCCTGCCGTCTTCAAGCGGGAGGTCGTTCTTCCATACTCGCGGGTCTCCGCACTTCGGGCAGCTCATGCCTTCTCCTTGTCGATCATCTCGCAGGACCTGCCAGGTTTGCAGCTCGCTCATGGTGAGTCCTTCGGCGGCTCGGAGATCTCAAAAGGCAGAGGCCCGTAGAACCACTTCCAATCGTCGAGCGACTGGTCGTTGTGGTGATCGACGATCAAACCGAGCGGCGTTGCCAGGATCTCGAGCGCCCGCTTTCGTCCATCTCGATCCACCAGCCCGTACAGGCCCGGCACCGTGGGTTTCTCGCGCGTCCACTTGAGCGGCGGCGCGGCGAGGTTCGCCCCGCAGAACGGGCAGAAGGTGATCACCGGCAGCGACTCTCGCGCCTCGTACTCCGCGCCGACCTCAAGATGCCACGTCGCATCACCACCGTGTTTGGATGGCGAACGCACGTCCTGGTTGCCGCATTCCGGGCAGCTCATGCCGGGCGCTCCTTCTCGATCAGGTCGCGGAGCAACTTGATCGCTCTCGCGGCTCCAACGCGCCTCGCATCGTTCGGTGATTGCTCTGAATGCAGGCGATCGTTCATGTATTCCACGCTGGCGATCAGTTTCTTGACGTCCTCAAGCGCCGCGATCCGCGCAGCCTTCCCGCGAGCGGCGATGAACTCACCCAGCACCCGCTCGAAGTCCTGGAAGTAACCGCCCATCGCATGGTCGACGTGGCGTATCGTCAAGAAGTCGTGCAGTTCCTCGTTTGGCGTCGTCATGCCTTGAGCATACCACACAAAGCGACTAGCGCCCAACCGTGCGCTCCGGATGCGCACCGCTTGGATCTCAAGATGTTCCACACGAGACGCGCTACCCGTAGCGCCTCACCTTGCCGGCCGGATTGCGCCTCCTTGGCGTCCGGTTCTTCCCTTGGTGCATGGCCAAGCCGAAGGCACCACGTAGGCGCACCAAAGCCGCGCGGACCGACGCCCGTCTCGTAGCGGCGCAGGAGGTCGCACAGCGCGCGAACGCGAAGCTCCGCGAGCTCAGGGCCCGCTACGACGCCGCCCAGACGCACATCGACAACCGCAAGCACTGGGGCGCGGCCGACGCCCTGTCGGCCAACGCCGCGAACGCTCCGGAGATCCGCCGCACCCTCCGCAACCGAGCGCGCTACGAGGTGTCGAATAACTCCTACGCCCAGGGAATCGGGCTCACGCTGGCGAACGATTGCATTGGCACCGGTCCCCGGTTGCAGGTGACGAGCGGGGACCGGTCCGCCGACTCGGCGCTCGAGGAAATATTCAGCGAGTGGGCCGAGGACATCGACCTCACCGGCAAGCTCCACACGATGCGGCTTGCCAAGTACGAGGACGGCGAGACCTTCGCCGTGATGGCGAGCAACCCCCGGAGTGAGTTCCCGGTCCAGCTCGATCTCCAGCTCGTGGAAGCCGAGCAGGTCGCGAATCCCTTTCCGACGCTCGAGCCGAACGAGGCCGACGGGATCCTGTTCGATCGTTTCGGCCGCGCGCTCAGCTATCAGCTGCTGTCGGAACATCCCGGCGACCGGCGATCGATGACCGGGTTCTTCAGCCAGGCGAGCACCATCCCCGCGCGCTCGATGCTGCACTACTTCCTGCGCCTACGGCCTGGCCAGATGCGCGGGATCCCCGAGATCACCGCGGCATTGCCGCTCTTCGCGCAGCTCCGCCGCTACTCGCTCGCGGTGCTGGCTGCGGCCGAGGTCGCGGCCGACCTCGCGCTCGTGATCCAGTCGCAGTTCCCACCGACCGACGCCGACGAGGCGGACTCCATCCCCGAGATGAGCACGTGGGAGCTCGAGAAGCGCATGGCAACCGTCCTGCCGCAGGGGTGGTCGCTCGGCCAGGCGAAGCCCGAGCAACCGACCACGACCTATGCGATGGCGAAGCGCGAGTATTTGACCGAAATCGCCAGGTGTTTGAACGTGCCATACAACGTCGCGGCCTGTGATTCGAGCTCCTACAACTACGCCTCCGGGCGCCTCGATCACCAGGTCTACAACAAAGCGATTCGCGTCGAGCGCGCGCGCATCGTGCGCCTGGTGCTGAATCCCCTCTTCCGCGAGTTCATCTCGGAAGCCTCGCTGATCGAGGGTCTCCTCCCGCAAGTCTTCCGGCGCCGCGGCCCGCTGCCAAGGCACCGCTGGTTCTGGGATGGATCCGAGCACGTCGACCCGGAGAAAGAAGCGAACGCGCAGGGCACGCGCCTCGAGAACAACACGACCACGCTCGCCGAGGAGTACAGCAGCCGCGGGCTCGACTGGGAAGAGCAGGTCCGCCAGCGCGCGAAAGAGGTGGCGCTGATGGACGAGCTCGGTCTCACGCCGGCGATGGAACCCACGCAACCCGAGACGATGGTCGACGAGGGGGAGCCGAATGGCGAAGAAGACTGAGCACCCGCAGACGCTCTCGCTCATCTGCCCTGCGGGCCTCGTGCTCGCGGCCGATGGGGACGGGAAGAAGCTCCCGACGTTCTCGATGGTCGCCTACACCGGCGCGCCGATCCGCGTGTCCATGTGGTGGGACCCGGTCGTGATCGACCTCGGTGGAGTGTCCACTCCCACGCAGTCCGTTGCGATTCGCCGCAACCACGATCCGAGCAAAACCATCGGGCACTCGGACGCGGTGGCAATCCGAGATGGCCAGATCGTCGCAACCGGCGTGCTCTCGTTCGACACCGAGTCGGCGCGCGAGGTCGCGAGCTCGGCGAAGAACGGGTTCCCGTGGCAGGCGTCGGTGGGAATGGACGCCAACCAGGTCGAGTTCATTGCCGAGGGCAAGTCAACAGAAGTGAACGGCCGGATGGTCGACGGGCCGATCGACGTGATTCGAAAATCGACCCTTCGCGAGATCAGTTTCGTGGACTTGGGCGCCGACTCCGGCACGAACGTGTCGGTCGCAGCGTCCGCAAAGGAGACGGAAATGGCAGTCAAGAATCAGGACAAGGAGTCGCCCGCTGTCGAGGCGAGCGAGCCGGCGACGAAGGGCGCAGCTGCCACCGTCACCGAGACGAAGCCGGAGGTCAAGGCGCTGGGACCAGTGCCTGATCCTGCTGCTCAGGATCTGATCGCGGCGATGCGCACGCAGAGCGCGGGCGAGATGCGCCGCCAGGCGGCGATCCAAAAACTCGCCGGTCGGGAACACGGCGAGCTCGCGGCGAAGGCCATCGAGGAAAACTGGTCGCTCGAGAAGGCCGAGCTCGAGATGCTCCGGGCCGCGCGTCCGACTGCGCCCGCCGTGCACGTGGGCGGCGGCGGGATCGACGCAGCGACGATCGAGGCCGCGGCCTGTATCGCCGGCGGCTTGCGGAACATCGAGAAGAAGTTCGAACCCAAGATCCTGGACGCTGCCCACAAGGCGTTCAAAGGGCGGATCGGCCTGCAGGACATCATCGCCATCGCCGCGCAGCAGGGCGGGTGGCAGGGCCGGTCGGTGAAGGGCGACATGCGCGGCGCACTCGAGGCCGCGTTCTCCACGCTCTCGCTCCCCGGGATCATGTCGAACACGGCGAACAAGTTCCTGCTCGAAGGATTCATGGCGGTCGAGCGGACCTATGCCAACATCTCGAGCACGAAGAACGTCTCCGACTTCAAGACGAACACGAGCTACCGCCTGAACGGCGGCTTCGAATACGAGGAGATCGCACCAGACGGCGAGTTCACGCACGGCACGGTGAGCGAAGACACGTTCGAGAACCGCGCGCGCACCTACGGGAAGATGTTCGCGATCACCCGGACGGACATCATCAACGACGACCTGGGCGCGCTGACGCAGATCCCGACGCGGCTCGGCCGCGGCGCGGCGCTCAAGTTGAACAAGGTCTTCTGGACCGCGTTCCTCGACAACGCGACGTTCTTCAGCGTGGCGCATGCAAACCTGATCACGGGCGCCGGCGGCAATCTCTCGCTCACCTCGCTCCAGACGGCGCTTGCCCTCTTCAGGAACCAGACGGACCCGGACGGTAACCCCGTCGCGATCGAACCGCAGTGGCTGCTCGTGCCGCCATCGCTCGAGGTGACCGCGTTCAACATCTTCAACTCGATCGAGTACCGCGATACGACGACGAGCGTCAAGTTCGGCACCAGCAACGTGTTCGCCGGGCGCTTCCGGCCGATCGTGTCGACCTACCTCTCGAACTCGACGATCCCCGGTTTCTCGACGATCGCGTGGTATCTGCTCGCCGATCCGTCGGCCCTCTCGACGATCGAGATCGCCTACCTGAACGGCGTGCAGGAACCGACGGTCGAGACGGCCGAGATGGACTTCAACGTCTTGGGAATCCAAATGCGTGGATATCACGACTTCGGCGTTGCTAAGCAGGAGTACCGCGCTGGCGTGAAGAGCGAAGGCACCACCTAACGAAAGCGCGGGCGCAGCACGCGCCCGCAAGGAGATCAGACAATGGCAGACGCAACTTTTGTTCAGGACGGCGCCTCGATCAGCTACACGCCGGTCGCCGCCGTGGCCGCCGGCAAGATCGTCGAGCTCGGAAGTTTTCTCGGTGTTACCAAGGTACCGATCGCCGCGGGACAGCTCGGCGCAGTCGCACTCGAGGGAGTGTTCCAGCTTACCAAGGACGGTACCAGCGGACCGATCTTCGCGATTGGCGACCCGGTCTACTGGGACCCGGTCGCGCTGCTCGCGGTCGATACGGGCGGCATCTTCTTCGGTCTGGCGACCGAGGCCGCCGGCACCAACCAGGCGTTCGTCCGCGCCAAGCTGCGGCCGCCGGCGGACATCGACGCCAGCACCCAGAGCAGGCTCTGGGAAGACGTCGATCTGACGTCCGGCTCGAAGACCCTCGATGCCGAGGACATCGGGAAGGTGATGAACGTGACCGTCGGCAGCGCCACCAACGTGATCACGCTCCCGTCGACCGCGGTTGGTTTGGCGTTCACGATCCGGAACGGCACGACCGGCCAGCGCGTGGCGGTGTCGCCGGCGGCGGCTGATCGCTTCATCGGCGCGAACCTCACCGGCTTGGCGAACAAGGACCGGATCAACACCGCGGCGACCGCCGTGGCTGGCGATCTTCTCTCGATCGTCCATGGCGGAACGGTCACGTGGTCCATCATCGCCGAGGACGGGATCTGGGTTCAGGAGGCGTAAGGTCGAGCCGTGGCCACCAACATCCTCCGATCAGGTGCCGAGTACCTGCGGAGCTTCTTCCGGGATCGGGAGTCGCTCACCGTGACCTACAGTCGCGGCGCGACCTCGTTCTCGGTGTTGGCCACGATCGGAAAAACGCAGGCCGGTCCGGACCAGCGGACCGGTCTGCGTCTCAACCTCATCATGCCGCGGGACTTCGTCATCAGCCGCGCCGATCTCGTGGCTGGCTTCGCCGATCAGGAGTTCGAGCCGTTGCCGCAAGACGAGATCGTCGAGACGGATGGCACGCTCGAACACACCTACGAGGTAACGCAGCCGGTGGGCAAGACGAACGTCTGGGACTGGCATAGCCTCTACCGCACCGCGTTCAGGATCCATACCGCGCTCGTGCTCACGGAGCCTGCATGATCGAGGCGAAGATGGACACCGTACCGCTCAAGAGGTCCATCCGCGAAGTCAGGCGCGCCGCATACAAGGGGCTGCGCACGGAGTTCCGGGCGATCGGCCGCGACTTCCGAAACGACTTTGCCGCCGCGCGCCTCTCCGGACGACCGGGCATCAAGGGCCGGCGCTCGATGATTCAGAGCGTCACCAAGGGAAGCAAGCTCACGAACCTCCTGCTCAAGATCGGCTTTCGCCCGCGGTACATCGGCATCCATGAGAAGGGTGGCACGATCAGAGCGAAGAAGGCATTCTCAGGACTCCCGGGCGGACCCTACCTCCGAGTGCCGGTAGGACAGAGTCGCAAGGAACGAAAGCGCCTGTCCTTCCTGAACACGTTCATCGCGCGCGGCAAGGGCGGCGACTTCATCATCTACCAGCGCACGCCCGGCGGCGTGCGCCCGCTCTACGTCCTGAAGAAGCAGATCACGATTCCCGCGCGCCTCGACTTCTTCGCGACCTGGAAGAAGGGTCTTCGCCTGGTACTCAAGCGCGTGCAGAACGCTTTGCACAACACCATGACGCACGCCTTCGGGAAACAGTGAGATGGCCGACACGATCAGCGAGCAGATCCTCCAGAACGTCGAGACGACGCTGCTCGGGATCACGACCGTAGGCGGCTACTCCGTCACGGTCGCGCAGGTCTACCGGAACACGGACCCGTCCATCAGCCCGGTCACGTTCCCATACATCTTCCTGCCCGAGCCGACGGAGGACGCGGACGATCAGCCGCTCGGCCTCACCACCAAGTTCATGCACCTCACGATCTGGCTCTGGATCACCAACGACTCGACGAACCCGAACAAGGTGTTGAACAACTTCATCGGCGACGTCACCAAGGCCCTCCTCGTCGATCACACGCGCGGAGCGCTCGCGGTCGACACCGACATCAAGGGCGAGCGCATCAGCGTGGACGAGACGGCGGAGCCCTTCCAGCACGCATCGATGACCGTCGACATCCACTACCGGCACAAGTACGGCGACCCGACCACCCTGTTTTGAGGGCGACGATGTGGCGATCCCCATCACCGAGTTCGAGCCCGTTGAACAACACGACTACGACCTGCTGCAGTCGAGCGATGAGATCGGGCCCATCCAGCGCGCGCTACGTCGGCCTGAGAAGATCCGGCGCTTTCGCCTCGTCTGGAAGCTGGCGTCGCTCGCGGATCGCGACGCGGTCGCTGCGGAGTTCAACGCGGCCAAGGGTGGAGCGGGCACGTTCTCGTTTACACCCATCGACGAGCTCACGCCGGTCACCGTGCAGTTTGAAGAGGACTCGTTTCGCTGGGACTGGGTATCGCCGAAGCGCGTGAGCATGGAAATCGCTCTGGTGCAGGAACTCTACTAGGACGGAGGACGTGACATGGGATTGCTTCTGACGCGCAAGCGAGAGGTCGGCGCCAAGATCGAAACGACCGAGGGGACGGTCAATCCGCCAACGGTCGCTGCCGAGTTCGCGCAGCTGATCTATGAGCCGACCGCTGCCCACGAAGTGCGCATGTTCGAGCGCGACCCAGCGCGCGTGACCCTCTCCACCTTGGACGAGATCCCGGGCATCCGCTCGGGCAGCCTCCGTTTCCGTAGTGAGCTCCGTGGCTCGGGCGTGGCCACCACCGCGCCCAAGTGGGGCGTGCTCCTTCGCGGCTGCGGATTCCGCGAGGAAAAACTCTCCGAGGTCACGGTCACGGCACCCAAGACCGGCATCTTCCTGCAGGGCGAATCGTTCACCACAACGGGCGGCGAGGCGGGCGTCATCCACCAGAACGCGGACATGGGCACTGCGACGACCCTTCGTTACGTGCTGACCACCTCCTCCATCGACCAGCCTGACCCGGGCGATACCATCACCGGCGTCACGTCAGGAGCGACCGCCACGGTTGGCGGCATCGCCGGTGCACAGATCGGGTTCCGGTATCGGCCCTGGAGCATCGATCCCCAGGTCGACGACGTCAACGGGAACTATTTCGGACCCGGCAGCCTCACGCTCGCCATCATGGAGGACGGCGTCCGGAAGCTCTTCAAGGGCTGCCGCGGGAACGTGAATTTCACGATGAACGTCGGCGAGCCCGGCTTCATGGAGTTCGAATTCTCGGGAGTCGAGGCTGGCGTCTCGGACGTCGCCTTCGTGACCGGCGTCGTCTTCGACGCGACGATCCCACCCAAGTTCATGGGAACGAACATCCTCACGCTCGCGCTCGACGCTGGTACCTCTCCGTTCAATCCGCTGATCACGTCCTTCTCGTTCAACCTGAACAGCGAGATTGCGCCGCGCGAGAACGCCAACGACGCGGCCGGCATCTTGTCCTTCAAGATCCCGCGGCGGAATCCATCGGGCACGCTCGATCCCGAAATGAACCTGGTCGCGGACTACGACTGGTTCAACAAGTGGTTCAACGGCATCGCGCACCGGCTCGACCTCGTCTCGCTCGGCACGATCGCCGGGAACAAGATCGACATCATCATGGAACACCTGCTCTTCTTCTCGGTCGCCGAGGCGAACAGGAACATGATCGACACGAACACCTTGGAGTTTCGGCTTCATTCCGATTCGGTCAACAGTTTTGGGGACGATGAGCTCTTTATCGTCGCCACGTGACCAGGGAGAGTGAATGGCAATCGCAGTCGACATGAAGACGGTGATCCGACACGTGCTCGAGCGTGACCGCTCGTTGCCCGCCGATCAGCAGACCACGTTCCTCCTTGGCCCCATGAACGCGCGTGAGAGGGCGGCGATGGGCGACAAGCTCCTTGCTCGCCATGAAGGCGGGTTCGTCGAGCTGAGACAAGAGACGGTCAACCTCGGCGTGCTGCGCGCGGGGCTTCGCGGCTGGGAGAACTTCAAGGACCGCGCGGGAAACGTCCTCGAGTTCAAGACAGTGAGCAACGGCACCGGCCACCAGGTACCGACGGAAGAAATGCTGGACCTGATCCGCGAGGCTGATCGAGACGAGCTCGTGAGCGTGATCACCAAGGCGACGGAGCTTTCGGAGGACGACCAAAAAAACTGATCCTCGCGGTGCACCTCGCGCAGGAGTCCCTCCCCATGTCCTGCAAGGTGTGCCGCGATCCCGAGGCCAAGCGGCCTCGCCGAGCCTGGGGGTGCGATGCGGACGCAGCGGAAGATGTGTGGACGATCGAGTGCGTCCGCTGCGGCGGGCAGAACCCCACCTGCGAACGTTGCGCAGGCACAGGCCAGGAGAGCGGGCGCCGCTGTCCGCAGTTCCTCCTCGCCGGTCGCCATGACATCCACGAGGTGCTTCGCATGTACGCTTTCCTGAGCAGCCACGGATTACTCCCCAACGAGGGTGGCGCGCTCGATCAGAGCCCGGCGTTCATGGCGGCGGTGCGGCTGATCGACAATGAGCTTGCCGAGATCAGGAAGCGAAAGGCGTAGGCATGGCCAGCGACATCACCGAAGTCGTCCTCAAGCTCAAGGACGAGGTCAACGCCCGATTGGTGAAGCTCGAGTCGCAGGTGGGCCGCACGGGCAAGAAGATCGAGACGACATTCAAAAACAGCGCGGTCAACGTCCGAGCCTTCGCGCAGAACATCAAGGACGTGATCCTGCGCGTCAAGGGGATCAGCGACACATTTGGTGAAGCGGCAGAGCGCGTGCTCAACTTCGGCGAGCAGTTCGGCATCAGCACGGACAACGTGCAGAAACTTGAGCTGGCGACGAAACTGGCGGGCAGCGAACTCGAGTCACTCGTACCGATGATGAGTCGCCTCGCCGCAGCGCAGGAAAGGGGCGCGCTTAAAGGTCGAGACTTCTTCGAAACGATCCAGGATGTCGCCAAGGAATTGAATGCGATGCCGCCTGGAGCCCAGAGGGCGGCGAAGGCCGTCGAGCTCTTCGGCCGCGGCGGCGTGCGCCTGATCCCAGTGCTGGCAGAACTGGAACAGAAGACGAAGAATTTCAAACTGTTGAGCAAGGAAGAACTCGAAAGGATCGACAAGGCGTCGGACAACGTTACGCGCCTGACCGACTCCCTCACCAAGCTAGCCGCAGTAACTGTCACACCACTGTCGGAATCGTTCGTGGCTTTCCTCGAGAATCCGATTGGCATCGGAACCGCAAAGGGCGTGGCGGGTTCATTCAAACCCGAAGAGCTGACTGGCGGGATGATCAAGTTTAACAGAGAGCTGCTGAAGGCGGCAGCCATCCCAGTCAAGAAGGAGTCCGTTCTCGATGCGCTCACCGACAAGGAAGACAACATCGAGAAGAGACTGAAGGAGACGCGCGAAGAACTGCTCAAGCTCTTCCCGGTTTTTCGAAAGCTTTCCGATGAGCAGCTGAAGGCCCTTTCAACTCGCGCGGAGAAGGAGCTGCGGTTTCTGGGTGGACAGGGTGATCCGGAAGAACTTCGGATGATCGTCGAGGGTACACAGAAGAGGGGCACCGCGATAAGGGAACAGGAGGAGAAGCTCGCGCAGGACCTACTCGAGATCGATAAGAAGTTCATCGAAGACCGCAACCGTGTTCGCGAGGAGAACGAGCGAAAGGCGCAGGAGCGGCGGGACAAGACGGCGGGTTTTGGTGGGGCCAAAACCCTAGCTGGCGGGATCCAGGGTTTTACCGATCAGATGGACCTGATCGTGAGCGAGTTCGAGAACCTCCAGAAGCGAGGCGCCGAGCTCGCCATCGATCTTGCATCGGGCCTCGGCAACGCCTTCGACAATCTCTTCTTCAACGTCGCCGAGGAGGGTTTTGCGAACCTAACGCAGGCCGCAAGAAACTTCGGCGCGGAAGTCCTGAAAATGCTGGCGCAGATCGCAATCCGACAGGCGACGACCTCGCTCCTTGGCGGCATCTTCGGCGGCCTCGGCTTCGGCTTCGGTGGTGGGCCGGCCCTCGCCAAGGGCGGCGTCATGTCCGGCGGCATCGAGGACACGATGCCCGTGCGCGCGTTCGCCCGCGGGGGCATCGCCCGAGAGCCCACGATGGCCCTGATGGGAGAGGGCCGGGGTAGCAGGGGGGAGGCGTTCGTGCCCCTCCCCGATGGCCGCTCGATCCCGGTGCAAATGCAGGGCGAGGGGGCAAAGGCCGTCGGCGTCACCTTCAACATCACCACGCTCGACCCGCGCTCCTTCCGCGAGTTCCTGGTGAAGGATAAGAGCGTGATCAAGAACCTGATCCACGAAGCAGTGTCCTCGGACAAATCGTTCCGCCGGCGCATCGGCGAACCGAGGTAAGTTCCGACGATGGCGATCGTGCTGACAGAGATTGCGGATGGAGTGGCGGCGGACCAGCCTTCGGGCGGGCCCGCCCACATGGCGCGCGACCTCTCCGGCATCCTCTGGGTCGCGATCGATACAGCATCGGCCGGGAACGCGAGCCCGCAGCTCTGGAAGTCGAGCGACAACGGCAACACCTGGTCTCTCGACGGCACGGTCACGAGTCTTTCCTGCACGCTGTCCGGCGTCTGCATCTCGAGCGCGAACCAGATCGTGATCCACGCCGACAAGAATGGCGCCACCGATGGCCCGCACTACGCGATCAGAACCGGCGTCGGCACCTACAGTGCAGCAATCCGCGCGGCGACCGAGCAGGTGGCGAGCAATAACCCCATGTTCTGTTTCGGGCCCAACGGGACGCTGCACGCGGCATGGTCGAAGCGTGACCTGGGCGGCGGCGATCCGACTGGCGAAGTGTGGTACTCGAACGACTCTCTGGGCGGTGCACCCTGGACCTTCGGGTCGGAAACGGTATTCGCGCAGAACCTCTACTTAGGCCTCGGGCTCGCGCTGATCATCGACAAGAACAACCTCGCTCACGTCCTCTTCGACAACGACATCACCGATCGCGTGAACTACACGAACCGCACCGGCGGCGTGTGGGCCGCGCCGACGGCGATCTACACGGGGACCACGCTCAACACCGGCGGCAACAAT
>Ga0208454_1001015_pt1 | contig 12745 bp, 10 predicted proteins | sample EasRivMeERMZT100_FD_187530 | JGI IMG/M metagenome (GOLD analysis project Ga0208454, IMG submission 187530) | Soil microbial communities from meander-bound floodplain in the East River, Colorado, USA - East River MetaG ERMZT100 (SPAdes) (version 2) | ecosystem: Environmental > Terrestrial > Soil...
CCTTCGTCGGGTCGGTGACGAACACGCCCAGGCGGGTTTGGCGTACGGTGGCGCTCGCGCCCGTGACGCCGATGGTGTCGACCTCGACGAAGGTGGGGACGTCACTGTTGTTGGTGCGCCCACTATTATAGAAGCCGTTCATCAGCACGGTCCCGGTGAATTCGACGGTGCGCTTGGCCGGGGGCGGCGCCGGTGGTGGTGAGGCAGGTTGCTGTGCGCCAAGGCTGATGAGAAGCAGGACCGGCATCACGGCTCGCTCCTGGCGAGTTAGGTAGCACTACAGTAAGCTCCACGCCCCGAGACGCAACAGTTTTTCAGGAGATGCAATGCGTGTGTTCGCGGGAATGGTGGCCCTGCTTGCGCTTGGCGGTGGCGCCGCCCTTGCCAATCGGATCGCGGGCCGCATCGTCATCCTGGAGAAGGAGAACAAGCCGTCGCAGGACCTCGGCGACGCGGTGCTCTATTTGGAAGGCGCGGCCACACCGGCCACCGCCGCGGCGCCGGTCACGGTGGAGATCGCGATTACGGACAAGGTGTATGCGCCTCACGTGGTCGTGGTGCCGGTCGGATCGACGGTGCGATTCCCCAATCACGACCCGTTCAATCACAACGTGTTTTCGCTGAGCGAGCCAAATACCTTTGATCTCGGTTTGTACGGCCGTGGTGAGGTCAAGAGCCAGACGTTCGCGAATCCGGGACTGGTGCGGGTCTACTGCAACGTGCACCCGCGCATGGTCGCGTACGTGCTCGTCATGGCGAACCGGCTCTATGCACAGCCCGGGCAGGACGGCAGTTTCGTGATCGAGAACGTGCCGCCCGGTCGCCATCGTTTGCACGTGTGGCATGAGCGCATTCCGACCGAGGTCATCAAAGACGTGACTGCGGGCGCCACCGGGGGGGGTGATCTCCAGATCGCGCTCAATGCGCGCGGCTACCAGTTGCAGCCGCATCGCAATAAATACGGACGAAACTACCCCACCAATGCCGGACGCGAGCGCTACTAAGCCGGCGTTCGGCCTCACGGCCAAGATCTTCGTGGCCTCGGCGCTGCTCGTCGTGGCGGTCCTGGGGCTCACGTTCGGCGTCACGACCGTCCAGGCGAACCGCACCGCCGACGCCTCGATCAACCGGGCGCTGCAAGCCACGCGTCGGGCCGTAGACGACTACCTCGCCGCGCGGACGCGAACGTTGAGCCGCGCCAGTACCGTCGCGACCGACGTGCCGCAGTACCGGCAGCGTCTGCTCAATCAGGGCCACCGAGCCGAGGCACTGGACCAGGCGGACGACATCCGCGGCCTGATCGGCGCCGCCTGGGTGCTCGTCACCAACAGCGACGGCATTCTCATCGCCCGGACCGACTACCGCGAGCAGTATGACCGCGACCTGTCGATCGCGCCGCTCATCGCCAACGCGCTCAGCGGCGATCAGACGAGCGGCGCGTGGCTCGACGACGTGCGAGGCGCGATGTTCATGGCGGTCGGCACACCGCTGCGCGATCGCCCCACCGCCGCCCCACTCGGGGCACTCGTGGCCACCTACCAGATCGACGACTCGCTCGCCGGAGCGATCAAGCAGGCCACCACTTCCGACGTGGTGTTCTTCTCGCTCGACACGCTCGACAAGCCCGTCGTGGTCGGCAGCACCGTGCCGGCTCAGGATATCGGACCCGCGTTGCAGAGTGCGGTCAATACCGAAGCGCTCGCTGCCGATACGGGGGGCGGAACGCCGCTCGCCGCCACGATGAACGGGGAGCACCTGATCGGCCTCGCGGGCGCGATCCGCTCGCCGAGCGGGGACGTGCGCGGCGGGTTCGTCGCGCTGCGCTCGCGCGAAGCGGAGCTCGCGCTGTTCAACACGCTGCGGCGCACGATGCTGTGGGCCGTGGCGCTCGGCGTGGTGCTCGCGCTGGTCTGGGCGTTCATGCAAGCGCGCCAGATCGCGGGACCGGTGCGCCGGCTCGTGCTGGCGACGCGCCAGGTCCAGGATGGCGATTTCAGCGTGGACATCGCCGTGAAGTCGCGCGACGAGATCGGCATTCTTTCCAAGGCATTCAAGAGTCTGGTCGACGACCTCAAGGCCAAGGCCGCCCTGGTCGATTACATGATGCAGACCTCGAGCGCCGCGCCGACGCAACGGCTGAATTCGGCGACCACCGCCATCCGCTCTGCCGGAGGCGGGGCGGAGCCGCTCCGTCCGGGAGCCATTTTCGCCGGCCGCTACGAGGTGAAGGAGATCATCGGCGCGGGCGGCATGGGCGTCGTCTATCGCGCGTTCGACCGCGAGCTGCAGGAACCAGTCGCCATCAAGACGCTCAGGGCGGAGGCGATGGCCACCGGGGCGGCGCTCGAGCGCTTCAAGCAGGAGATCCGACTCGCGCGGCGGATCGCGCACCGCAACGTGGTCCGCACCTACGACCTCGGCGAACAAAACGGGATGTATTACCTGACGATGGAGTACGTCGAGGGGACGTCGCTAAAGCAGTTGATAGTCTCTAGAGGCAAGTTGCCAGTCGAAGTGACGCTGACGGTTGGCAAGCAGCTCTGTCGTGCGCTCGAGGTCGCTCATGCCGAGGGCGTTATTCATCGGGACATCAAGCCGCAGAACATCGTCGTGGAGCCGAGCGGTTTTCTGAAAGTGATGGATTTCGGCATCGCGCGCCTCGCCAATACGCCGCAAGGGAAGGGGCTCACCGAAGCGGGGACCTCGATCGGGACGCCAGACTACATGTCGCCCGAGCAGCTGTCGGGGATGGAGCTCGATACGCGCAGTGATCTCTACGCGGCGGGCGTCGTGCTGTTCGAGTGTCTGACGGGGCGCGTGCCATTCCAGGCGGAAACGACGTGGGCGCTCGTCGCGAAGCATCTCGAGGAAGAACCGCCCGATCCGCGCACGCTCAACACGGAGGTTCCCGGCGCGCTCGCGGAGGTCATCCTCACAGCGATGGCGAAGGATCCTAACAAGCGATTCGAGTCGGCGTCGCTGATGCACGACGCGCTCGCGCGCATCGGTTAGCTACACACCCGCGAACCAGGGGTAGCCCTGGTCTTCCCAGTACCCACCCGGCCGCTCGGCCGTGAACGTCACCGACACGAGATACTTCGTCATCTTGTAACCGAGCTTGGTGGGCGAGTACAGCCGCAGCGGTGCGCCGTGCGTGGGCGGCAGGGGATTGTCGTTCATGCCGTAGGCGAGCATGGTCTGCGGATGCATGGCGCTCGCCAGGTCCCAGCCGTTCGAGTAGCCCGAATCGAACGAGTCGAATCGCACGTAGCGCGCCTGCGGCAAGAGCTCGCACCGCTCCGCAATCGCCGACACCGGCACGCCGTGCCAGGTCGCGATCGCGCTCCAGCCTTCGACACAATGATGTTTCACCGTGTAGGTGGTTCGCGGCAGCGTCTGGAGATCGTCGAGCGAGAGCGCCAGCGGCCGGCGCACGAGGCCGCCAACTTGAAGGCGCCAGGAGTTGGGATTCTGGAGTAAGGGCATCTCGCGCGAAATGAAGTAGCTCGGCAGGCGCGCCGTGCGCTCGGTGATCGGGTACTCACGCGCCAAGCGTCGTGGTGAGAACAGGATCTTCTCGCCCACCCAGTCGTTGAGCCGGCTGACATCGAGCAGTAATGGCCGAACCGCATTGCCGCCGTCCCAGCCGCAGGCGGCGACGAGCGAGGCGGTACCGCCTCCGGCCAGCAGTCGCAGAAACGCGCGGCGATCAGTCATGACTCGGGAATCTCCCGCGATAGCGGCCAGAGATCATCGCACGCAGCGACGCCGGATCGACCACGAACACCAGTACGACGTGCACGATCAGAAACCCCGTGAAGATCCACACGGTCCAAAAGTGCCAGTAGCGGGCCGCCTGAAATCCGCCGAACACACTGGTGAGCCACGAGAGCTGAGTGGGCTTGTAGATCGCGAAGCCGCTCAACACCGCCAGCGCGCCGACAACGATGATGAACGTGTAGGCGAGCTTCTGGAGCGGATTGTGCTTGCCCTGCCGCGGGTGGTCCTTGCGCAGGCGGAGATAGTACTTCTGCATCTCGATGGCCCCGCGCAGGTCACCCGGGCGAAACAGCAGCGAGCGCCACTCTCCACTCGCGACCAGATAACCCAGGTAGAGAACACCGGCGACGATCAACGGCCACATCAGCGCGAAATGCCAGTTGAGTCCCCCTGCGAGCCAGCCGCCCAGGCGACTCCATTGCGGAAACGCCGTGTCATCGAACGGATTCACGTAATACGGACCGTCGCGCTCGCCGAACTTCGCGTATGCAGCGTAGATCTGCAGGCCGCTCGTGATCATGCCCACCACCAGCAGAAACGTCAGCCAGTGCGTGAGCCGAACGAGCCAGTGGTGACGTTTGACCGCGCCTGCAGTGGAAGGGGGGGGCGGGGGGGCCACAGGCGGGGCAGAGCCAGGCATGGGCTAAGTATATTGTCCGCCATGCGTGCAGCAACGCTCATCGCAATCGTACTGCTGGCGTCGTGCCGGTCGCAGAATGCATCGGTCGCGACCCGCGACGTCGATTCCGTCAGCTTCGCCGACGTGGGCTCGGCCGATTCGGCCGACAGCGCGCTGCTGGCGCCGCGCCTCGTCACTGGTCCCACCGTCATCGTGTTCTGGCTCGCGAGCGCCGACACGTTTTCGGCGGAAGATCAGGCCGAAGCGCTCGATGAGCTGAATTTCGCCACCGAGCAGATTGCCCCGACCCTCGCGCGCCACAACATCATGCTGGTGCCGACCAACTCCGACTCGGTGTACGTCTCCCTCCCCAATCGCCAGCGCCGCCTGATTGTGTTGGCAGGCGTGGACTACCCGTTTGGGTATGTGCTGATCGAGCCCGGAAGCGCCGAGCGGATACTCGCCGGTGTGTACGCGGACGACGAGTTGCTCGACGAGCTCGAAGCCTACTTCGATCTCCCTCCAACGACGGACTCGACCGCGGGACCTCGGATTTCGACCTGATGTTGTTCCTCGTCCTCAGCGCGCTCGCCGTTCAAGAGATTGGCTGGGAGCCGGCGGTGCCGCTCCAGGGCTCGTTGATCGTCGTCTCGGCGCACGGCGCGCTGACCGGTGAGGTTGGCGGGGAGCCGCTGCATTTCAGAGACGGGCGGGCGTTCGCCGCGGTGCCGCTCAGCGAGTCCGACAGCGCCGCCGTCAACGTCCTGTACTTGCGGTGGGATGGCTCGATTCACGGAAAGACCGTGCGCGTTCCGGTGGCCGCCCGGCCCGCGTCGCGCGAGCGGATCCGCGTGCCGCGGCGATTCACGGTGCCGCCCGATAGCGCGCTCCAGGCCCGGATCGACCGCGAGCGCGTGCTCTCCCGCGACGCGTCGCGCCGCGCGCATCACGTGCCGCGCCTGTGGTGGACGCCGTTCATGAAGCCGCGGGATGCCCGCGTCACGAGTCCGTTCGGCGGCGGCCGTGTGGTCAACGGCGTCCGCCGCAGCACGCATTACGGCCTCGATCTCGATGGCCGGCGCGGCGAGCCGGTGCGGGTCACGAACAGAGGGGTCGTGGCGCTGGTCGGTGACTTCTTTTACGGCGGGAAATCGGTCTACGTGCACCATGGCGACGGCCTGATGACGGTCTACCATCATTTGAGTCGCGCGCTCGTCGCCGTCGGTGACACGGTCCAGCGCGGCCAGGTCATCGGCCATGTGGGGGCGACGGGCCGCGTGACCGGTCCGCACCTGCATTGGGGCGCGCAATACGGCCTGGTGTCGTTCGATCCCACGGATCTGTTGACCTTGCTTTGAGTACGCGCCCCATCTCCCCCAAACCCCTGCTGTTGCGCGGTGGGCGGGTGCTGACGATGGACGCCTCCCGTCGAGTGCTGGATGCGGATGTGCTCGTCGAGAACGGTCGAATCACGAGAGTCGGACGGTCGGACGGTCGGACGGCCGGACGGTCAAAGCCAACGGTGATCGACTGCTCGGGTCTCGTCATTCTTCCCGGTCTGGTTCAAGCACACATCCATCTCTGCCAGACGCTGTTTCGCGGACTCGCGGACGATCTCTCACTGGAAAACTGGCTCGCCCAACGCATCTGGCCGCTCGAAGCCGCCCACACGGAAGCGTCGATCCACGCGTCCGCCATGCTGGGTGCGGCGGAGCTGTTACTCGGTGGCACGACGGCGATTCTCGACATGGAGACGGTGCGGCACACGGGGGCGGCGTTCGAGGCGCTCGAGACCATCGGGCTGCGAGCGACGGCGGGCAAATGCTTGATGGATGCGGCTTCGAATCCGTCGTCGCTCCGCGAGCCCGCCGACCAGGCGCTCGCCGAGAGCGCGGACTTGTGCGCGCGCTGGCATGGCGCGGCCGGCGGCCGGCTGCGGTACTGCTTTGCCCCGCGCTTTGCGCCCAGCTGCACCGGGCCGCTGCTGCGTGCGGTGAGTGATCTCGCCGAGAAAGCCGGTGCGGTCATCCACACGCATGCGGCCGAGACGCCGCTCGAGCTGGACATCGTGAAGCGGGAGACCGGGCACGATGAGATTGCCTATCTCGACTCGGTCGGCATCTCGGGTCCGCGCACCGCGCTCGCGCACTGCGTCTGGGTCGACAAGGACGGCATCGCGCGGCTCGCGCGCCAGGGGACGAACGTCGTGCATTGTCCCAGCTCCAACCTCAAGCTCGGCAGCGGGCTCGCGCCTATTCCGGAGATGCTGGCCGCCGGGTGCCGCGTGGCGATCGGCGCCGACGGTGCTCCGTGCAATAACCGCCTCGACGGCTTCGCGGAAATGCGGCTCGCGGCGCTGGTCCACAAGCCCAGACTGGGCCCGGAAGTGATGCCGGCGGCGCGAGTCCTGGAGCTGGCGACGTTGGGCGGCGCGCGCGCTCTCGGGTTGCAGGATGAGATCGGTTCGATCGAAGCCGGCAAATGCGCCGATCTGATCGCGCTCGATCTCGAGGGGCCGCATGCGCAGCCCGACGCGGCCGATCTCGTGTCGCGCATCGTCTACAGCGCGGGCGCGGCGGACGTTCGCCACGTCATCGTGGATGGCCGAGTCGTGGTGCGTGACGGGGAGCTGAAAACGGCAGATCTCGCCGCGGTTCGCGCGACGGCCAACACAGAAGCGCGGCGGCTCCGCCGCGCGGCGGGCTGTTAGGGTCTAGGGGCTGCCGTTGCCGCTGACGCGGAATCGCCGCGTGGTCTGCGCCAGCCGCGCCGCGGCGTCGGAGAGCTGTTGTGACGTGCTCGTGAGCTCGTGCAGCGAGACGATCTGCTGCGCGGTGGCGGCGGTGGTCTGGCGGGCGCCGTGCGCCGCGCCCTCCGCGATCGCCGCCACTTCTTCCATTCTGCGCAGGACCTCCCGCATCCGCTTGGTCTGATTCTCGGTTTCGGCGGCGAACATCGTGGCGAACTGGACGGTGGAGTTCAGATCGTCAAAGATCGCGTCGAGCGCGCCTTGCACCGTCGTCGCGACGCTGCCAACGCCCCTGGCGGCCTCACGGCCTTGCTGCATCGCGCCGACGACGCGCGTGATCTGCTCCTGCGTCGCGCGGACCCGGGCGCGCACTTCGTCGGCGGAGCGCCCGCTTTGCTCGGCGAGCTTGCGCACTTCGCCCGCGACGACGCGGAACCCGAGGCCGTGCTGGCCGGCGCGGGCGGCTTCAATGGCCGCATTCAGCGCCAGCAGGTCCGTCTGGCTCGCGATCCGGGTAATGCCGTCCACGAGCTTGCCGATTTCCCGCGACTCGCGGTCGAGCTCGCCGGCGACCTCCGAGGCGTGATCCATGTGGAGCATGAGGTTCATCAGCAGCGAGCTGGCGCGCGCCACTTCCTCGCCGCGCTTGTGCGCCTGGACCGCGATCTCGGTGATCTGCCGCTCCGCCTCCTGCGCCCGGGAATGCAGGGTGGTGGCGAGACCCGACGCCGCCTCTGAATCCTGGCGTCCATACCCGATGAGCTGGCGCTGGCGCTCCGTGCCCTCCGAGAGCTGTACGGTCGTCGTGGAAATCGCCTGCGAGGACGACTGCATGGCGCGCGCAGCCGCGGCGAGCTCGTTCGCCATCGTGGAAAGGGCGTGACCCTGCTTGCCGATCTCGCGGATCAATTCCGCGATCGCCGCGGTGGTGCGGTTCACGCTCACCGCGAGGTAGCCCAGCTCGTCGGTCGAGACCCCGGTCGCGCCACTCTCCATCTGCCGGGTCAGGTCGCCGCGCTCGATCTCACCCAGGACCGCGCGGGCGGCGCGCAGGCGATCGACGATTTGCACGAGCATGGGAACGAGCGCGACGCACACGAACACCAGCACCAGGCTTTCCTGGAGGTAGATCGTCCACGGCCATCCGTGTCCGGCCACCTGCGCCAGTGCCGTCGCCAGCGTGAAGGCGGCAAGGTTAATGGTGAGTGCGCCCCAGGAGTCGCGCCGGTCGAGGTACAACGCCGCCTGCAGCGGCGCGATCAGGTAGGCGCCGTACAACACGTGGCCGTTGGGACCCATGGCGAACAACACGGCCGAGATCAGGAGGCAGCCGACGACGAGGTTGAAATAGGCGTACCACGGCTGGAACGTCGCGCGCCGCACCAGCCGGCGCACGCCGAGATTCGCGGCCACGAAGACGGCGGCGAACCCGAGCAGGAACCACAGGGAAATGGGCGTGAGGCCGGCGAGCTTGACGCCGGCCACGAGCAGGATGCCGAACCCCACGAAGCCCCAGCGGGCCCGCGTGTTGGTCAGGACGTACTGCCGTTGCTTGGCGAGTCGCTCTTCGAGGAGCTCGTGCTCGAGGGTCTTCACATCCGAAAGAGGTAACTCGCTTTCAGGAAAAAGCCATCTCTCGTCCGCGTGAGATCCTTGAAGCTGAACGGATCGGGCTCACTCAGCGACGCCCCGTAGCCGAAGAAGAACACCGTCCCGGGATTCGGCTTGTAGGAGAACAGGACGTCGTTGCGGAATTCAGTCTGCGTCTCGCGTCCCGCGAGCGTGCCACCAACGATCAGCGGATTGCCGCTGATCGGGTCGCGCAGCGTGTCGCGCACCTGGGCCAGGTACTGGCCCACATACCGGAAAAAGATGTCGCGCGTGAGCTGATACTCCAGCTTGAGGCGCGGGACGTTGGCTGTCGAGAACCAGCTTCCGTCCGCGCGGTGCAGACGCTGGTGCGGCCATTGCCCCTCGAACCGCAACGCGGACGTGGGTTTCCACGTGAGATTGAAGAACAGGTTGACCGCGCGTCCTTCGGACGCTTCAGCGAAGATCGGTTCGGAGTTGTACCCAAGGCTGATGTCCGCCTTGAGTGCCCGGTTCGGCGTGCTGAGCGCACCGAGCCCGCTCCAGAGGTTGTATAGCCCATGGGGCACGGCGAAGGGAGTCGGCGTGCCGGCCGAATCCACCTGATAGTCGGCGTAGTCCGGCGGGTCGAACCGCTGGTGATTCACGCTATAGAAGACCGTGGCCTGCCAGGCGCCGCGGAACGTCAGAAGCCAGCGTTGCGACAGACTACCTTCGAGCGTGCTCTTGAGCTTGAAGAAATCGTTGTAGCGCCATACCGGCTCGACGCCAATGAACGTGGTCGCGTTCTCGAGCCAGGCCCCCTGCTTGCCGTACCACGTGAACCGATTGAAGAACCGCCCCTGCACGATGTTCACGCGATTCACGAAGCCGCTCTGCGCTTCGAAATCGGGACTGACGCCGGTAAGCCGGCCGTGATTGCCGTAGGAGTACCCGGTGCGATCGTAGGCCGTCACCTCCCACAGCTCTCCGGACTTCACGCCGGACCCCAATCCGTCATCGGTCCATGAGCCGGCGAACTGCGCGGCGGAATACCAGATCTTTCCCCACACGAGCCGCGCGTCGGCACTCGCGACGCGATTCGACGCGTCGCCGTCGATCTTGTCGGTGTAGGCGACGCCGACCGTGGAGTTCGTGCCGAGATCGCGGCGCAGGCGCAGCAGGTTAAAGATCGGCTGGTTTCCCGTCGGGGAGAACTCACGGTCATCCACCGCGCCGATGTACGCGACGCCCGTGCCGCCCACTTTGCCCGTGAGTTTCGCGCCACCGACCGGCGCGTTGATCCGCCGTGTGTAGATCAGCGCGTTCGGGGTGTCGAACTGCTCGAGTCCTTCGAGAAAGAACGGCCGTTTCTCCGGGTAGAACAGCGCGAACCGCTCGTTCACGGTGACCTGGCCGACGTCCGCCTCGACCTGGGAGAAGTCCGGATTGACGGTTCCCGTCGCGCTGAGGTTCTGCGTGACCCCCCACCGGATGTTGGCGCCGAGCTGCGGGTTGGTCTTGCCGTACTGGTAACTCGAATCGCCGGGGTAGCCGTCGACGTGCGAGGTGAACTCCGGAGTCACGTCCATCACCAATCCGCGGTGCAGCCCGGTGAGGCTCTTCAGTGTGCCCGACTGAATCAGGAAGCTGGCATTGGCGCGCAACACGGGCGTCCAGGTGTCCTCGTATCCGGAATGCTGCGTCAGCCGGATGATCTGGATGCCCCAGTCCTGGGTCTCGCCGCTCTGATAGCGCAGGCTCTTGAAGGGAATCCGGACTTCGATTTCGAAGCCGCTCGGCGTCAGGCGCCCCTGCGATTCAAAGATGTAGTCGGGGTTGAGGTCGACGGTGCCATCGAACCGGAAGCCGGCGTTGGCCCCACCCGCGGCGCCGGCGAGCCCCTCGCTGCGCACGCCGTCTTCCTGCGCGCCCAGCGGATTGACCGCGAACAGCAGCGCGCGACGCCGGTCGTTGAACGTGTCCAGCAGGAGCTGGATCTGGTCATCCGCGCCGATGTTGTCGCGGTCGGCGAGCGTGGCGCGCACGACATTGCCGTGGGACTCGAAGCCGCGAATCCCGAAGTAGATGGCATCCGGCGCGTACAGGACCAGCACCTCGGTCGTGTCCTCGGCGGGCCGGCTGTCGACCGGACGGTACTGCGTGAAGCCCTTGAGCACCGCGGCTTGACGCCAGATCTCATCGTCCAGCACGCCGTCGATGCGAATGGACGTCGCCTCGATCCGGGGCGCGCTCACGTCGAGCTGCCGGAGGCGACCGTCGTACACTGGCTGTTGCGCGATTGACTGGATGATGAGGAGAGCCGCGAGCATGAGAATAAAATAACGCGCGGCGCGTGGCGTGCGGCGTGTCAACGTTGGGTTCGAACCGTCCTACGAAACGTCGGCGTGCGCCCCGGCGCCGCACGCCGGTGCGCCGCGCGTCCTAGCTATTCGTATCTCAATGCCACAATGGGATCCAGCGAAGCGGCCCGCCGCGCCGGCCAGATGCCGAAGAACAGTCCCACAATCGCGCTGAACACGAACGCGATCAGAATCGCGAAGCCGTTTATCGAGGTGTTCCAGTGCGCGAGCTTCGACAGGCCCACCGCACCCAGGGTCCCGAACAGGATCCCGATCAGACCGCCGACCAGGCACAGCACCAGCGCTTCGACCAGGAACTGAAACATGATGTTGAAGCGGGTCGCGCCCAGCGCCTTGCGCACGCCGATCTCGCGTGTCCGTTCGGTCACGGACACCAGCATGATGTTCATGATGCCGATGCCGCCCACCAGGAGGCTCACCGCCGCGATGCCGGCGAGCAGGTACGTGAACGTCTCGGTCGTCTGCTGGAACGTGGCGAGAATGTCCGACTGGTTCCGGATCTGGAAATCGTTGTCGGCGCCGGGCCGGATCTTGTGCTCGCGGCGCAGCACGCGCTCGATCTCGATCATCGTGAGGGTCATCTCCGGCACGCTGGCGGCGTCGACCGTGATGGAACGCAGCCGGTCGGTACCCATGATACGGTAGCGCGCGGTCTGCAGCGGAATGAGAATCTGCTCGTCGGGATTGCCGAAACCGCCCGCCGAGCCCTTGGGGCCCAGCACGCCGATGATCTCGAACGGAATCCCGCGGATCTGAACTTCCTGCCCGATCATCGCGGCGGGATTCGCGTTGAGCATGTCGGGAATCGCCGAGCCGACCACCGCGAACCGGCGCCGGCCCTCGTCCTCGCCGGCCGTGAACATCCGCCCCGCCACCACCGTGTAATTCTTGACCGCCGTATAGTTGGGCGTCGTGCCGACGATGCTCACGTTCTGATTCAGATTGCCGCGCTTGATCTGCAGATTGCGCGTCAGCTCCGGAACCACGCCTTTGACATGGCCGGCGTCGCGTGCCAGCGCCTCATAGTCGTCCATCGTGAGCGAGACGCGCATGTCCATGAAGATCCCGCCCCGAAACGACGCGCCGGGAAAGACCGACAACAGCGTCGGCCCGAGCGCCTGAATCCTGGCTTGGACCGCCTTCTGCGCGCCGCTGCCAAGCGCCACCATCGTGATCACCGCGCCGACGCCGATGATGATGCCCAGCATCGTCAGGAACGAGCGCAGCTTGTTCGCTCGAATCGCCTGGAGCGCGACGTGGAAGATCTCGCTGAGCAGCATGCTACGGCCGGGGTGCAGGCGCTGGCGCCGTCTGCGTGCGTGGCGGCTGCGTGGTCGGCTGCTGCTGCAGGCCTGGCAGCCCGCCACCGCCCGTCATGTTCCGCATGCGCTGCTGCATATCGCGCTGCGAACTGAGCAGCGACGCGCTGGGCAGCACGAGCACCGTGTCCTGCTCGGTCAGGCCGTTCAGCACCTCGATATAGTCGAGGTCGGTGAGTCCGGTGCGGATCTGCACGGGCGTCGGTTTTCCGTCCTTGAGCGTAAACACGATGTAGCTCGAGACGTCGACGTTCCGGCGCATGCCCCCCCCACCGGGCCCTCCCCCCCCGCCAGCCCCACCGCCGCCTGCGCGCTGGAACTGCGC
>Ga0208454_1001016_pt1 | contig 12721 bp, 10 predicted proteins | sample EasRivMeERMZT100_FD_187530 | JGI IMG/M metagenome (GOLD analysis project Ga0208454, IMG submission 187530) | Soil microbial communities from meander-bound floodplain in the East River, Colorado, USA - East River MetaG ERMZT100 (SPAdes) (version 2) | ecosystem: Environmental > Terrestrial > Soil...
CCGCTAGAGCGAAGGCTCCGGCGGCAGCCGCTCGTCGCGCTTCTCCGGCTTCTCCGTCATCGTGGCTTCGGTGAGCAGCAGCACGCTCGCCACTGAGACGGCGTTCTCGAGTGCCAGGCGCACGACCTTCGCTGGGTCCACGATGCCGGCGGCGAAGAGGTCCACGTATTCCTTGCGCGCGGCATCGAACCCCATGTTGCTCGTGCTACCGAGCATGCGATCAACGACGACACCGCCGTCGGCCGCCGAGTTATCGGCAATCTGGCGCGTCGGCGCCTCGAGGGCACGCCGCAGGATTTGCATGCCCGTGCGCTCGTCGCCATCGCAGGTTTGCGCCAGTGCGTCGAGCGCCGGGCAGCAGCGCAATAGCGCAAGCCCACCACCCGCCACGATGCCCTCGGCTACGGCGGCTTTGGTGGAGCTGATCGCGTCGTCGAGCGCGTCCTTCTTGGCTTTCATCTCCGACTCGGTCGGGGCGCCCACGCGGATGACGGCCACTCCGCCCGAGAGCTTGGCGAGCCGTTCCTCCAGCTTCTCGCTGTCATAGTCACTCGTGGTTTTCTCGAGCTCCTTACGGATCATCTGTATGCGGCCCTGGATGGCCGCCTTGTTGCCGGCGCCGCCGATGATCGTGGTCGTGTCTTTGTCGACAACGATGCGTTGCGCCCGCCCGAGCTGCGACAGCCCCACGTCCTCGAGCTTGAAACCGAGGTCCTCGGAAATCAGCTGACCGCCCGTCAGCGCGGCGATGTCCTCGAGCATCGCCTTGCGGCGATCGCCGAACCCCGGCGCCTTGACGGCCGCGTTCTTCAACACGCCACGGATCTGATTGACGATCAAGGTGGCCAACGCTTCGCCCTCGATATCCTCCGCAATGAAGAGAATCGGGCGCGCTGATTTCGCCACCTGCTCGAGCAGCGGGATGATGTCTTTCAGCACACCGAGCTTACGGTCGCAGATGAGGACGTACGCGTCCTCGAGCACGGCCTCCATCGCAGCCGGGTCGGTGATGAAGTAGGGCGACAGATAGCCGCGGTCGAACTGCATGCCTTCGACAATCTCGAGGGCAGTCTCTGTCGTCTTCGATTCCTCGACCGTAATGACGCCGTCGCCGCCGACCTTCTCCATCGCGTCGGCCACGAGCTCGCCGATCACGGGGTCATTGTGGGCCGAGATGGTGGCGACTTGCGCCTTCTCCTTGCGGCTTTCGACGGTCTTAGCCTGCGCCGCCAGTGCCTTGATGGCCACTTCGAGGCCGCGGTCGAGGCCGCGTTTGATGTCGATCGCGCTCGCACCCGCGGCCACGTTGCGCACACCTTCCGCGAAGATCGCGTGGGCAAGGATCGTCGCCGTGCTCGTGCCGTCGCCCACCGCGTCGCCGGTCTTCTCGGCAGCCTGGCGCAGCATCTGCACGCCGAGATTCTCCTCGGGGTCCTCGAGCTCCATCTCCTTGGCGATCGTGACACCGTCGTTGCAGACTTGGGGCGCGCCCCATTTCTTCCCGATCAGAACGGACTTCGACTTGGGCCCCAGCGTAATCCGCACCGCATCCGCAAGTTCGGTCGTACCGCGCAACACCTTCTCGCGCGCCTCCGAGCGGAACAGAACTCTTTTGACCGTCATGAGACGCGTCTCCCCGAACACGTGGTATTGGCTTGATGTTCGGTGCAATCGACCACGCGTCGCCATACGTAATTGCACTAATACGGCAGCGGCGCGGACACGACCCGCTAGAACGAGGAGCTACACGATGCGATCGGGGCGGCTGTAGATGTTGCAGCGGCCGGGTTTCAGGAAGCCCACGAGCGTGATGCCGAACTCGTTGGCGAGCTCCACGGCGAGTGACGACGGTGCACCGACTGCGGCGACGATGGGGCAGCCCGCCATCTTGGCCTTTTGCAGCAGCTCGAAGCTCGCGCGACCGCTGAGAACGATGCCGCGCTCAGCGAGCGGCAGCTGATCTTGCAGCAAGGCGTTGCCGATGAGCTTGTCGAGCGCGTTGTGCCGGCCGACGTCCTCGCGAACCGCGACGATCGCGCCGCTTACGTCGAACAGTCCCGAGGCGTGCAAGCCACCGGTCTGCTCGAACACGGCCTGCTGCGCCTTGAGCGCGGCCGGCAAGCCGCCGAGCACGTCGGCGCCGATGCACATGCTCGTCGCGGCGATATCGAATTGCCCCTGCTGGGCCACCGCCTCGATCGAGGCCTTGCCGCAGATGCCGCAGCTCGATGTCGTATAGAAGTGTCGCTCGAGCCGCTTGAAGTCGACCGTTACGCCGGGCGTGAGCTCGACGCGCACTACGTTGACCAGGCCGTTCGGCGCCGGCTGTCCGCGCGGCACCACACTCTGCACGTCGGCACGCCCACGAATGATCCCTTCGGTGAACAGGAAGCCGACGGCGAGGTCCTCATCGTGGCCCGGTGTCCGCATCGTGATGGAGACATTTTCCTCGGCGCGGCTGCCGTCGCGGCGCGAGTAACCGAGCCGGATCTCGAGCGGCTCCTCGGTGGCGACGACGTCCTCCGCCTCGCCCGCGGCCGAAGCGCCACTGCCGCCGACTCGGCGCACCGTAACGCGCCGGACCGTTTGGCGCCGACCCGTGTCGTCTATCTGTCCCACCCGCCGCCCACTCTGCGAATCAGCGTCGAATCGATGTCGCGAATCGTGGGACAGCCGAGCAGCGCCATGTCGCGCGCCAGCTCGGTCTTCAATATCTTGAGCGCCTGCGTGACGCCGGCCTCTCCTCCTGCGCCGAGCCCGAAGAGGTGCGGACGCCCGGCGGAACACGCACGCGCGCCGAGCGCGAGCGCCTTCAGAATGTGCGTCCCGCGGCGCACGCCGCCGTCGAGGATCACCTCCAAACGGTCGCCTGCGGCATCGACGACCTCTTTCAGCATATCGAACGGCGCGGGCGAGAAATCGAGTTGGCGACCGCCGTGATTCGAGACCATGACGGCGCTCGCGCCGATATCGGCCGCGCGCTTCGCGTCGGCGCCGGTCATGATGCCCTTGATGGCGAACGGACCGTCCCATTCCTTGATCATCCACTCTGCGTCCTTCCAGGTGACGCTGCGGTCGATCTGAGCGTTCAAGTACTGGATGATCCCGCCGAGCTTGTCGCTGCCGGGCGGCGGCCGGTGCGCCACGTTGGCCACCTCGATCTTCGGTGTCGTGAGATGCTTGTACACCCACTTCGGCTTCATCGCGATGTCGAAGAGGCTCATGAGACCAAGCCGCGGCGGCACCGTCATTCCCGTGACGATGTCGCGCTCGCGGTTGCCGGAGACGGTGACGTCGACCGTGAGCTGCAGCGCTACGTAACCCGAGTCCTTCGCGCGCTGCAAGAACTCGCGGCTTAGGCTCCGATCCTTGAACACGTAGACTTGAAATACCTTCGGGCCCACCGTGAACTTGGCCGTCTCCTCGATGTTCGTCGACGAGATGCTCGACAGCGAGAAGATAGTGCCGCTCGCGTGGGCGGCGCGCGCCGTGGCACGCTCGCCCTCGTAGTGGAACAGGCGCTGCAGAGCCGTCGGTGAGCAGAAAAAGGGCCAATCGATACGCTGCCCGAACAGCGTGGTCGACATGTCGATCGTCGATACGTCGACGAGCGCCCGCGGCAAGAACTCGTAGTGGTCGAACGCGGCGGTATTGCGCCGCAGGGTCCACTCGTCGTCGGCAGCGCCGTCAATGTAGTGAAACATCGGCGCCGGCATGTTCTTCGCGGCGACCTTGCGCAGCTCCGCGATGTTGTAGCAGCGCTCGACACGCGTGCGGGCCATCGACGCTCTATCCCCGAGCCCGGCTCAGAGGCCGCTCTTCGGCAACTCGAGCCGCTCGACTGCGCGCGCAGCCATTGGCGCAAGATCGATGAGCTGGTTGCGGTGACCCTCGATGATCGCGACGCGCATGGCCGGCGTCCAAAAACGAGTCAGGTGGTCGGCGACGACGGCGGCGACTTTGTCCTTGTCGGCGCCATAGTCGCAGTTCGCGGCGATTTGATTCGCCATCTTGACGAGCTTCTCGATGTCCATCGCGCGGGCGTCAGCTCACGGTTTCTGGCGAGCGCGCTCGATTCAGATGCTCGATCTGCTCTTCCGTGAATTTCTCGAAGTTCTGCTGCCAATCCGAGAGCTTCGCCACCTTGTGCGCCTGCACGGCCGTGACCTTGTACTCGGGACAGTTGGTAGCCCAGTCCGAGTTGTCGGTCGTGACGACGTTCGCGCCCGATTCCGGGTGATGGAACGTGGTGTAGACCACGCCCGGCTGCACTCGCTCGGTGAGCACGGCGCGCAGCACCGTCTCGCCCGCTCGGCTGCGCAGGCCGACCCAATCGCCCTCCTCGATGCCGCGTTGCTCGGCATCGTGCGGGTGGATCTCGAGCACGTCCTCGTCGTGCCACTTGAGGTTGGCCGTGCGGCGCGTCTGCGCACCCACGTTGTACTGGCTCAAGATGCGGCCCGTCGTGAGCAGCAGCGGATACATGCGCGTCGTGACCTCGTCGGTGGGCACGTACGGCGTGACGCGGAACAAGCCCTTGCCGCGCACGAATTCGCCGATGTGCATCGTCGGCGTGCCGTTCTCGGCCTTGGCGTTGCACGGCCACTGGATGCTGCCGAGCTTGTCGAGCTTCTCGTAGCTCACGCCCTCGAAGGTCGGCGTGAGGCGCGCGATCTCATCCATGATCTCGCTCGGGTGCGAATAGTTCATCGGATAGCCGAGCGCCTGCGCAAGGCGCTGCGTAATTTCCCAATCCTCGAGACCGGCGAGCGGCTCCATAACCTTGCGCACGGGCGAAATACGGCGCTCCGCATTCGTGAACGTGCCGTTCTTCTCGAGAAACGACGAGCCGGGGAAGAACACGGTCGCGAACTTCGCCGTCTCGTTCAAGAACAGATCCTGGACGATCATGCACTCGAGCGCCGACAGCGCCGCCGTGACATGATGGGTATCCGGATCGGACTGCGCTACGTCCTCGCCTTGGACATACAACGCCTTGAACTGGCCGGCGACCGCGGCATCGAACATGTTCGGAATACGCATGCCGGGGTGCGGCTGCAGCTCGACGCCCCACTCCCTGCTGAACAGCGCGCGGGTCGCGTCATCGGATACGTGCCGATAGCCCGGCAGCTCGTGCGGGAACGAGCCCATGTCACATGAGCCCTGCACGTTGTTCTGACCGCGCAGCGGGTTCACGCCGACGCCCTCGCGACCGATGTTGCCCGTGCACATCGCGAGATTTGCGATCGCAACGACCGTGGTCGAGCCCTGGCTGTGCTCGGTGACGCCGAGGCCGTAGTAGATCGCCGCATTCGGCACCGAGGCGAACAACCGCGCCGCGGCGCGCACGGACTGCGGGTCAACGCCCGTTTCCTCGGCCACGTGCTCCGGCGAGTTCTGCGGATCGAGGATGAACTCGCGCCATGCCTTGTAACCCGCCGGGTCGCAGCGCTCTTCGATGAACTGAGTCTTCTCGAGCCCTTCCGACACGATCGTGTGCGCAAGTGCGTTGACGATCGCGACGTTCGTACCGGGACGCAGCGGCAGGTGGTACGAAGCCTCGACGTGCGGCGTGCGCACGAGGTCGATCTGCCGCGGGTCGACGACGATGAGCTTGGCGCCTTCGCGCAGACGCCGCTTCATCTGCGAGGCGAACACGGGGTGGGCATCCGTCGGGTTCGCGCCGATCACGAGCACGACGTCGGACTTCATCACCGAATCGAACGACTGGGTGCCGGCGGATTCGCCAAGCGTCGCCTTCAAGCCGAACCCGGTTGGCGAGTGGCACACGCGGGCGCAGGTGTCGACGTTGTTGTTGCCGAATGCCGCTCGCACGAGCTTCTGCACGACGTACACGTCCTCGTTCGTGCAGCGCGACGAGGTGATGCCGCCCACCGAGCCGTTGCCGTACTTGCCTTGAATGCTCCGGATCTTGTTGGCGGCGTAGGTAAAAGCCTCATCCCACGAGACTTCGCGCCACGGCTCGTGGATCGTCTCGCGAATCATCGGCTTCGTGATGCGATCCTTGTGCGTTGCATAGCCGAACGCGAATCGGCCCTTCACGCACGAGTGGCCGTGGTTCGCGTGGCCGTCCTTGTTCGGCATCATGCGGACGACCTCCTGGCCTTTCATCTCGGCGCGGAACGAGCAACCGACGCCGCAGTAGGCACAAGTCGTGATGACGGAGTGCTCGGGCTGACCCTTCTCGATCAACGTGTTCTCGGTGAGCGTGGCCGTCGGACAAGCCTGTATGCAGGCACCGCACGATACGCACTCGGAATCAAGGAACGGCTGGTTCTGACTCGGGCTGACTTTCGACTCGAAGCCGCGCCCTTGGATCGTGAGGGCGAACGTGCCCTGCACTTCCTCGCAGGCGCGCACGCACCGCGAGCAGACGATGCACTTGCTCGGGTCGAACGTGAAGTAGGGATTGCTCTGGTCCTTCTTCGCGTCGAGGTGGTTCTCGCCGGCGTAGCCGTAACGCACCTCGCGAAGTCCCACGGCGCCGGCCATGTCTTGGAGCTCGCAATCGCCGTTGGTCGGGCAGGTCAGGCAATCGAGCGGGTGGTCGGAGATGTACAGCTCCATGACGTTACGCCGCGTGTCGGCCACCTTCTTATTCTGGGTGGTGACTTTCATGCCCTGCTTGGCTTCCGTCGTGCACGATGCGGGCAGGCCTTTCATGCCCTCGATCTCGACGAGGCACAGACGGCACGAGCCGAACGGCTCGAGACTGTCCGTGGCACAGAGTCTCGGGATGTTCACGCCGTTCAGCGCCGCCGCACGCAGCACGGTGATGCCTTCCGGAACGGTGACTTCCTCACCGTCGATGGTGAGGGTGATCTCTCTCGTGCTTGCGGCCGCCGCCGGCGTCCCAAGATCGGTAGCGCGTCGGTAAGCTTCGTAAGCGGTACTCATATTGCTTGCTCCATCCGTCTACCCGGTGCTCCACCGGCTAGGTACGTGCCTTCAGATCTTCGGGGAAGTGGTTCAAAACGCTCAGCACCGGAAACGGCGCCATACCGCCCAATGCGCAGAGGGAGCCCGTGACCATCGTGTCGCACAAGTCCTTCAATAATGCCAGGTTGGCCGTCTCGTTGATGCCACCGCGTATCTTATCGATGACCTCGACGCCGCGCACGGCGCCGATCCGGCAGGGCGTGCACTTGCCGCACGACTCGATGGCACAGAATTCCATGGCGAACCGGGCCATCTGGCCCATATCAACCGTGTCGTCAAACACCACGAGGCCGCCATGGCCCACCATGGCGCCCACGGCCGCGAACTGCTCGTAGTCGAAAACCGTATCGAACTGCTTCGGGTGAACATAAGCCCCGAGCGGGCCGCCGGCTTGCACCGCGCGGATCGGCCGCCCCGAGGCGCTGCCGCCTCCAAAGTCATAGAGAATCTCACGCAGCGGCTTGCCGAAAGCGATCTCGATGAGCCCGCCGCGCTTGACGTTGCCGGCCAGCTGAATCGTGATCGTGCCTCGCGATCGGCCACTGCCGAAGTTCTTATAGAATGCAGCACCTTGGTCGAGAATGATGGGGACACTCGCCAGCGACAGCACGTTGTTGATGATCGTCGGTTGGCCGAACAACCCTTTGATGGCCGGCAGCGGCGGCCGGTAACGCACCATGCCGCGCTTCCCCTCGAGGCTTTCGAGCAACGAGGTCTCTTCACCGCAGATGTAGGCCCCAGCCGCTTCGCGCACTTCGAGGTTGAAGGTGTGTGGGCTACCTTGAATCCGCTCGCCGAGAAAGCCGGCGGCCTTGGCCGCTTCGATCGCCGCGCGCAACGTCCGAATCGCCTGCGGATACTCGGCACGAATGTAGACATAGCCACGCGTTGCACCGACAGCGATACCCGCAATCGTCATGCCTTCGATGAGCACGAACGGATCGCTCTCCAAGATCATACGGTCGGCGAACGTGCCCGAATCGCCTTCGTCGGCGTTGCACACCACGTACTTCTGCTCGGCTGGCGCGCCGAGCACGGTCTTCCATTTGATGCCAGTGGGAAACGCCGCACCGCCCCGTCCGCGCAACCCCGAATCCGTGACGGTCGCAACGATCGCGGTACCTTCCATCTTGAGTGCGTTACCGAGCCCTCGATAGCCGCCGTGGGCGCGATAGTCGTCGAGCGACAGCGGGTCCACGACGCCGACGCGCGCGAACGTGAGGCGCGTTTGCTTGGCGAGGTAATCGATCTTCTCGGTGGGACCGTGGCCCAACCCGTGCTTGCCGGCGGTCAGGAAGCTCGCGTCGAACAGCTTCGGCACGTCAGCCACAGTGACGGGGCCATAGGCGTACCGCACGCCGTCCACGGCCACTTCCACGAGCGGCTCGAGCCAGTACAGGCCACGCGAGCCGTTACGAACGATCTCCACTTTGGCCCCGCGCCGAGCAGCTTCGGCGGCGATGGCGGTGGCGATGGCATCGGCGCCAAGAGACCGTGCGGTGGTGTCGGCAGGGACGAAAACCTTGGTAGTGCTACTAGCCATTCGGGTCACTCGAGAATCTCATCGAGCCGCTGCGGCGTGACGCGCCCGTACACCGTCTCATCGACCATCACGGCCGGGGAGCAGGCACAGTTGCCCAAGCAATACACCGGCTCGAGGCTAAAGCGACCGTCGGCGGTGGTCTCGTGGAAGTCGATCTTGAGCTTGTTGCGCACGTGCTGTTCGAGGGCATGCGAGCCCATCGACTGACAAGCCTCCGCCCGGCAGACGTAGAGGATCTGCTTGCCGGGAGCCTTGGTGCGAAAGAAGTGGTAGAAGGTGACTACGCCGTGCACCTCGGCGCGCGATAGGTTCAAGACTTCGGCGACGATGGGTACGGCGCTCTCCGGCACATAGCCGAACTGATCCTGAATGGCATGCAGAATTGGCAGTAGCGCTCCGGGTTCCGCGGCCTGCGCCGCAGCCAACCGGCGAATCGCAACGTCCTGTTGTTCTCCGTCACTCACCGGCAGCGCAACCTCAGTGCTTCGGCCAAAATCGGGCCAGATAGTATACCCGGCGCCAGGCCTGGCGGGGCGGGCGGCGGGTCAATCCGTCGACGCGGCGCGCTTCACGGGGTTGGCGAACAGGTCCGAATCGTCCTCGCCGCTGCGCGGTGCAGGCAGGTGTAGTCTTTTTCCACCATTATCCGCAGCACCTCGCCGTTGCCGATGGGCTGCTCACCCTCGATCGCGACCTTCTCGGGCCGCAACCAGAGGTCGACACTCCGCTTCGGCAGTAGCACCCGCAAGACAGTGCCACCGAATTCGGCTGCCACGCCGCCAGAAGGCTTGACCTCGATGCCGTAGCGCAACCCGGCGCCGGGTGAGAAGCGGACCGCGTCCTCGGCCGCGCCGGTGGCGGCAATCTGGGCCAGCTCGCCCTTCGAAACGCGTAAGCGCACCGTGTTACCGTGGATCCTGAGTTTCATCGACGTCCATCTGGCGGCAAGGCCGTCATTCTATCAGCGCCACGCGGCACTCACGCCTTTGGGGTCGAGGCCCCCAAAGTGTGCACGGCGCATCTCTTATAACGCGTTTGTCATATAATCCCGCCCGGAGTTTGACGGTGGCGGCCGCGCAACGGCGGCTGCGAGTAACGGCAGGTGCCGGGAGTTCTATGACCGACCAAGTGGGAATTAGCGGCTTCGCCGTATACGTGCCACCCTACCGCGTTGACCTCGAGTCGTGGTGCCGCTGGACCAACAACCCGTGGGATAAGACCAGCGCGGTCGTCGGCCATAGCTTCCGGATGCGCGGCCCCGCGCAGAGCGTCTACACCATGGCGGCCACGGCCGTCATGCGCCTGATCGACCGCTACAACATCGACCCGGACCGGGTTGGCTTTCTCGGCCTCGGCACGGAGTCGAGCACCGACAACTCCGCGGGCGCTGTCATCGTCAAAGGCATGCTCGACGAGGGGCTTCAAGCCAGCGGCCGGCCGCCGCTGTCGCGCCACTGCGAAGTGCCGGAGGTCAAGCACGCGTGCCTCGGAGGCGTGTATGCACTGAAACACGCGCTGCGCTACTTAGCCTTGGAGCCGGAGAATCGCTGCGCCATCGTCGTCAGCGCCGACATCGCCGAATATGCCCGCGGCAGCTCCGGCGAGCCCACTCAGGGTGCCGGCGCGGTCGCCATGCTGATCGAGCGCAACCCGCAACTCCTCACGGTCCACCTCGAGCACATCGGCAGCGCCTCATCGTACCGGGCAGTAGATTTCCGCAAGCCAGTGCTCCGCAACATCATTCGCGGCAAGCTCAACTGCCACTTTCAGGATCTGCCGGTCTTCAATGGCAAGTACTCGACCACGTGCTACCTCGATGAGACGCTGCATGCGCTGAACGACATGTCGCGACGCATGCGCCGGGAGCCATCGAGCTACTACCGCGAGCTCGCGGCCATCTTTATGCACCGCCCCTATCACCGCATGCCCGAGCAGTCGTTTGCCATGAGTTACCTGTTCGGCTTGGCGCAAGACGGCACCCGCGGTCGCGCGGAGCTCGAGCAACTATGCCAACGTGCGAACATGAGCGTGACCGACGTGCTCGAGGAAATGCGCTCCAAACCGAACATTCTGCAGTTCGTGAAGGATGGCAACATCGACGCGGACGCCTATCCCCTCAGCATCCAGTTGCTCAAGGAGTTCCGGAGCAGCAAGGAATTCAGCGCCCTAGTGGCGGCCAAGATGTCACTCGGCTCCGAAGCCATGAAGGACATCGGCAACGTTTACTGTGCCGCCCTGCCCGCGTGGATGGCGGCCGGCTTGGAAGACGCCCACACGCGCGGCGCAAATCTGGCCGGCGGCAAGCTGTTGGCCGTCGGCTACGGCAGCGGTGACGCCGCGGAAGCGATACCGATGACGGTGGCGCCGAACTGGCGGAAGGCGGCGGCCTTGATTGGCTTCGAAGCAGCGCTCGAGCCGTATCAAGACCTCACGCAGGCGCAATACGAGAATCTGCACGACACCGGCACTGCCCGAGGCTTGCGCGAGCCCGACGACGGCTTCGTGATTCAGTCGATCGGTAGCAGCGCCAACGCCAAGTTCAGCGACGAAGGCATCGAGTACTACCGCTTCGTGCGCTGACGGCCGAAAGAGCGCGACCGCTCAGTCTCCTCTCAAGCGCGCGGTTTGGGCCTCTAGCTCCGCGATCAACGTCTCGACCGAGCCGCTCGTCAGCACGCGTTGATACTCGGCGCGCTTGAGCGCCAGATCGCTGACCCCATCGGCGACGACATTGATGATCCGCCACCCCGTGGCACCCTGCTGCAACAGATACTCGAGCGACACGTCGGCCGCCCCGGTACGCGCTACGGCCGTCGACACTTGCGCCCGTGTGGACTCTGCCAGCGGCCCCTGCGTCGCCGCCCTGAACGCTTCGGGCCCGACGTTCGTGAACCGCGCCGCATAGGTCATCACGCTCAGGCGCTGGAACGCCGCGATGAACCGCTGGCGATCGATCTCGTTGAGCGAGCCCCACTGGCGTCGCAGCGCGAATTCAGCGATGTAGGGCAAATCGTGCGTCGCGAGGATCAGCGGCTCGAGCGCGCGATAGCGCTCGTCGATCGTCGCTTTCGGCTGCTCCCGCGCAACGGCAATGAGCCCTCGCTGCAGGGTCGCGATCGTCGCGCCGGGCGTATCGGTGGCCATCTCGGGCTCGGCGGCATTGGCCGCGAGCACGGCGCTGAGCAAGCCCGCGGCTACGCCAAGGCGTCGCAACACGTCGAAGCGGTTCCCCATAGCTCGATTCTCCGGCCTAGAGCACGAGCAGATCTTTGCCGACGACGACATGGCCGTCGAAGTGCTGGCGTACACCCGCGAGATAGACCTCGTCGGGCAGCGGCTGCAGCGCACCCGGAATGAGGTGGCTCAACACCAGTGTACCTACATCGGCCTCCGCTGCCATACGCCCGGCTTCCACCGTGCTCGTATGGGTATCGACGATGTGCTTCCAGATACCCTCGGGATTGTCGGCGTAGGCACCGTTCGCCACCATGCGCTCGAAGGCCTGCCGCATGCTCGCAACCTCGATCGCTTCGCAGACGAACACATCCGCGCCGCGAGCGAGCCGCACGAGATTCGCCGAATACGCCGTATCGCCCGAAAACACGATCGAGCGGTCGCGGCTTTCGAATCGATAGGACAGTGAACGATACGGCATCTGCTGCTTGGCTGCCTCGGGGAAGTGCGTGTTCTCGATCGACGCCACGGTCACGCGATCGTCGCGGTAGATCTCCTTCGGCGCTTGTGTCACTTCGAGGTCCTCACCGCGAAAGAGGTCCGCGGGCTTGATGCTGCGTGCTTCGTCGACGAGCCTGATCGTGGCATTGGCCCCGCCAAATTGCAGCGCCGCCGACACCAGCTTGGCCGTACCGAAAGGTCCCGCAACTACGGTCGGCTCGGTGCGGCCGTCGGTCCACTGGTGACTCAGGAGCGAGGCGACGTCCCCGCTGTGGTCATCGTGCAGATGCGTGAGGAACACGCGGCCGATACTGCGGTGACCCAAGCCGCTCTTGCGCAGCGCGCCGAGCGCGCCTTCACCGACGTCGACGAGGTACACGCGGCCGTCGACGACGACCGCATTCGCGCTCTCGTTGCGCTCGGCATTGAAGTTGGGGCCGCCTTGCGTGCCGAGCAATACGAGGTGCGTCCCCGTCGTCGGGACGGGCGTCTGCGCCGCCGCCACCCGCACGAGCAGCGTCGCGGCCGTGTTGCCGAACAGGC
>Ga0208454_1001017_pt1 | contig 12718 bp, 13 predicted proteins | sample EasRivMeERMZT100_FD_187530 | JGI IMG/M metagenome (GOLD analysis project Ga0208454, IMG submission 187530) | Soil microbial communities from meander-bound floodplain in the East River, Colorado, USA - East River MetaG ERMZT100 (SPAdes) (version 2) | ecosystem: Environmental > Terrestrial > Soil...
TGCCGTTCGATCAGGTCCGGCGCCGCGCCATGGGGCTGCGTACCAAGGACATCGCGCCGTTCGATCCCAGGCTGCTCATCACGGGCCTGTTTTCCCGCAGCCTGTTTCCCGCGTCCGGACTCAGGCGGGCCATCGCTCGCATCGTGCCGACGACGCGCTTTGAGTACTTGCGCATCCCCCTTACCGTAACGGCGGTCGATGTCGACACCGGAGAGCTGCTGCTGCTCGGCGGGCCGGGCCGGCGTGACATCGAGCTGAGTGACGCCTTGTACGCGTCCTGCGCGCTGCCGCTGTACTTCCCGCCGCTCGAGGCAGACGGCCGGCGTCTCGCTGACGGCGGACTGCGCGCCGTCCTGCCACTGGAGGCGGCGCGCACACTCGAACCCGACGCGGACCTGTTCGTTGCGGTCGACGTCGGCCCCGGATTCGATGAGCGCCCGGTGGACGGACCCAAGCCGCGGATCCCCAATGTTGTGCGCAGGCACGGCGAAGCGCTGCGGATCATGATGGCGGACCAGACGCAACGCGCGATCGCGGAGTGGCCCAAGCAAGGGCCGCGGCTGGTGTACGTGCGCGCGGTCGCGGAAGGCGAAGCGACGTTTGCCGTCGACCGCGTGCAGGAGCATGTGGAGATGGGTTACCAAGCGACCAAAAAGGCTCTAGGATAGGCAACGACAGACGGTTAGGCAGACGTCTAGACGGCGAGACGGCTAGCGGTAACTAGTGATGAGTGAACAGGAAGGCCAAATGCGTGCATCGGAAATCATGGTCGCTGATCCCGTGGTGGTGGCGGCTGGCGCAACTTCATCTGAAGTTGCTGCCCTGATGCGAATAAAGAACATCTCGGTCGTTCCGGTCGTCGATAACCCCAAAGATCGCCGGTACCTCGGCACGATTTCTGATCGTGATATCGTGGCGCGTTGCGTGGGAGCGGGACATGACGCGAGCGATTGTTCGGTGGCTGATCACGTTCGCACAGATACGCCCGTCGTAAAAACCGACACCGAGCTGAGGGGGTACAAGGTCGCAAGACAATTGGACCCGAACGACCATCACGTGCGCTCGACAATCGTGGTCGTGAATGGCGGAAACAAGGTCGTGGGATTCATCCCGCATCCTGAGGAGATCGAGGGAATAGTCGTTGCCTAACTCGACTCTCAGCCCTACAGCCGCTAGACGTCTAGGCGTCTAGACGTCTGCCTGAACCCTATGCCCTACAAGCTCTTTACCCTCGCCGAAGCCAACCGCACTCTTCCCCTCATTAAGCGGGTGGTGCAGGACATCATGTCCGTCTATCCGCAATGGAAGGACCTCGTCGCCCAGTACGAGCTCGTAGCCTCCAAAGCGCGGCCTGAATGGGGCGAATCGCAGGAACAGCTCAACCTGAAGGCCCAGATCGATACCGCCGCCGCGAAGATCAACGGCTTCCTCGGCGAGCTGGAGCAGGTCGGCTGCGAGTTCAAGGGCTTTGACGAGGGACTCGTCGATTTCCACGGCCGCTTGCACGAGCGCGAAATCCTGTGGTGCTGGAAGTTCGGCGAGGACCGCATCACGCACTGGCACGAGCGCGACGCCGGCTTTGCCGGCCGCCAGCCGCTCCCCGAGGTGCTCAGCCGCACATGAGAGGGCTCTGGCTGTTCCTGCACGTCATGGGATTCGTCGCCTGGCTGGGAGGTGGGCTCGCTGTCATGCTCAGCGGCATCACCGCGAAGTACTTCCCGCCCGAGCAGCGGCTCGCCGTCTACCGGATCATGGCTGTCATCACGCGCAACCTCGTCGGGACGGGCGCGGTGCTCGTGGTGGTGAGCGGGCTCGTCCTGTCGGTGCCGTACTTCAGGGGTGCGACGGTGCCGACGTCGGTGATGGCGATGCTGGTGCTGGGATTCATGGGAGCGATCGTGGCGATCGCGATCGTGGTGCCCACCGCCGCGCGTCTTGGGCGGCTGGACCTGGATCCGCGAGGAGAATTGCCCGAGAGTTTTGCCGGATTGCGCAGACGGCAAGCAATCTTCGCCACGCTCGCGGGGATACTCGCGCTGCTCGCCCTTCTTGCGGGTACCCTGTTCAGATAAGACATGCAAAGGCTAGGCCGTCTGTTGCCTAGTAGTGTAGGTCCTGCAGTTGCTTCTCACCGGACACTCAGGACACAACGGCGATTTTGCCTTACAGACGAGTGCGCCAAGTTCCATCAGCGCCTGATTGAACTTCCAGGCGCGCTTGCCGTTCCTCGGCATGATGGCGGTTGCGAGCCCCCACACATCCTTTTTCCGGAACACGCGGCCGAGCACGCGTTTGACGTTCGTATCCACCGCGGCCACCGGCTGCTCGTAGGCGAAGCACGCCACCGCTCCCGCTGTGTACGGTCCGACACCGGGGAGTGTCCGTAAGTCCTCAGGGCTCTCGGGCAACATGCCGTCATGCCGTTGTGAAACCTCGCGCGCGAGCTTGTGGAGATTGCGCGCGCGCGCGTAGTAGCCCAGGCCGTCCCACTCTTCCATAACCGCTTTGGGCCGAGCGCGCGCGAGCGCGTCGATCGTTGGGAACCGCTTCAGGAACCGGGGATAGAAGTCCAGCACGCGGCTGACTTGCGTCTGCTGCAGCATGAACTCGGAGACGAGGACGGCATAGGGATTGCGAGTCTCGCGCCAGGGGAGGTCCCGGGCCGCTTTCTTGTACCAGATCAACAACTTACGGACAAACGCCCTAGATTGATCGTGCATGTCAATACAAAATACACAGCCATGAGTGCATTCACTGCTGCCCTCGACCTGCGGCGATACGTCGGGCGGTGGTCGCTGCGCAGCGCCAGCCACGCGGGGCGCTTCGCCTTCATGCTCCTCGACCTGGTGCGCGGCATTCTCGAGTGGCACGTCTGGCTCCCTCGCACCGTGCAGCAGACGAACGCCGTTGGCTATGGAAGCATGTTCATCGTGCTGCTGGTGGCGGGTTTCGCCGGGGCCGTGACCAGCCTCCAGGCCGGCTACCAGTTCACCGGCCAGCTGCCCCTCTATGTGGCTGGCGGGATCATCACGGAATCGATGATCCTGGAGCTGGGTCCCGTGCTTACGGGCTTGATCCTGGCGGGCCGCATCGGCGCGCGCTACGCCGCCGAGCTCGGCAGCATGCGCGTGACCGAGCAGATCGACGCGCTCGAGAGTCTGGGCCGGTCGCCGGTCACGCACCTCCTGCTGCCGCGGATTCTCGCCGGACTCTTTGCGATCCCGGTCCTGGTGATGTTGGCGAACGCGTTCGGCGTGGTGGTCGGATACATCGTCGCGGGGTCATCGCTCGGCTTGACGTACGCCGACTTCGAGTTCGGCGCGCGTTACTTCTTCAGACCGCTGGACTTGTGGTACTCGCTCATCAAGTCGTTCGCGTTCGCCGGGGCGGTCACGATCATCCCCTGTTACATCGGCTTCAACACACAGCAGGGCGCCGAGGGGGTCGGCCGGGCGACCACGCAGGCCGTGGTGGCGGCATCCGTTACGGTGTTGTTGCTCGACACGATCCTCACGAAGCTGATCCTGGGGACCGCGGAATGAGCATCGAGCTCAAGAAGGTCTCCAAGCGCTTCGTGGACAACGTCGTGCTCGACGGCGTCGACTTCTTCGTCGCCGAGGGCGAGACCGTTGCCCTGCTCGGTCCCTCGGGTACGGGCAAGAGTGTGCTGCTCAAGCACATCATCGGCCTGATCAAGCCCGACTCCGGGGAGGTGTGGGTCGACGGAAAGCTGGTGCCGATGCTGGGGCGCAAGGAGCTGGCGGCGTTGCGCAGCACGATCGGGTACGTCTTCCAGAACGGCGCGCTGTTCGACTCGATGGACGTGTTCGAGAACATCCGCCTCGGTATTACCGATGAGTCACTCTACGGCGACAAGGACTACTGCAGCGAGCGCGTCAAGGATTGCTTGCGGCTGGTGAACCTGGCGGAGGACGTCGGTCACAAATACCCCTCCGAGCTGTCTGGCGGCATGCGCAAGCGCGTGGGCATCGCGCGGGCGATCGCCGGCAAGCCGGTATACTTGCTGTATGACGAGCCGACGTCCGGCCTCGATCCGGTGAACGCGGATGTCATCGATTCACTGGTCGAGCGGCTGCAGCAGGAGATCGGTGTGACGAGCGTGGTCGTCACGCACGACGTGCGCGGGGCGTTCCGCGTCGCCGACCGGATCGCGCTGCTCGCGCAAGCGAAGATCCGGGCCGTCGGCACCGCCGAGGAGATCATCGCGTCGAAGGACCCGGTGGTCCAGCAGTTCCTGGAGCGGGACCTCGAGATGGCCGTGATTCAAGCTGGTCGCTTGACATTCGAGACTCCGGCGAGGAGACGCTCCGGAGAATTTGGGGTCGGAGGAGTGCGCTAGTGGACCTCACGTACAAGCAGGAAGTCGGAGTCGGAGCGTTCGTGCTCGTCGGCGTCGCGGTGTTCCTGGTGGGCCTGTTTTGGCTCACGGGGAAGTCGCTGGGCACGAGCGGCATCAGGGTGGACGTGATGTTCGAGAGCGTCGCGGGGCTGAAGCAGGGCGATCCCGTGCTGGTGTCCGGCGTCAAGAAGGGCCGCGTGGCGCGCGTGAATCTCGAGCGGGTGAAGAGCGTGCGCGTCACGCTCGAGCTGTCCAACGACATCGCGCCGCACATCGACGCCAGCGCTCTGGTTGCAGCGATGGATCTGTTCGGTGCCAAGTTTATCGATTACAACCCCGGGTCGCGCGAGGAAATGCTCGCGGATGGGCGCGTCATCACCGGGTCGAACTCGCCGGATATCGCCGATGTGGCGCAGGGCGTGGCGAATCGCGCCAACGAGCTGATGGAAAACGCGGCCAACATCGTGTCCGACCGGCTGGGCGAGGACATCCACAACACGCTGGTCGTCACGCAGCGCGCCATGACCACACTGTCGAACATGCCGGACGGGCCGTTCATCACGCAGACCACCCGCACGCTCCAGGCAACGGAGCGCGTGATGCAGCGGGTCGACTCGATGCTCGGCTCGGGCACCGGCACGAACATCGACTCCATTTCCAAGAACCTGGCGACGCTGACGAATCACCTCACCCATACCACTGCGCAGCTGGACACGCTGCTGAGCCGAATCAATCGGGGTGAAGGGACGCTGGGGAGGATGGCCGCCGATACGGCGATGTATGCGAGCTTGCGCGATTTGTCGGTGGCCCTTACCGAGCTTCTTACGGACCTCCAGGAGCATCCCGACAAATACATGAAACCCGGCCTGATCAGGGTGAAACTGTTCTAACCGTCACCTTTCTCGGCACGTCCGCCGCCAGGCCAACCGTCGAACGCAACGTCTCCGGCCTCGCGATTCACCGCGAAGGCGAGACGCTGCTGTTCGAATGCGGCGAAGGCACGCAGCGCCAGATGATGCGCTACGGCGTGAGCTTCGCGCTCACCGAAATCTTCTTCACGCACTTTCACGCCGACCATTTCCTTGGCGTCATCGGTCTGATTCGCACGCTCGGCTTGCAGGGGCGCCCCGAGCCGCTGTTTCTGTACGGCCCCAAAGGCGCGAAGAAAATCTTGAGCATTGCGCTACAGCTCGGCGTCGAGCGCGCACCGTTTCCCGTCGAGATCGTCGAGGTCAAGGCGGGCGACACGGTCGGCGGGCAAGGGGGAAGCGGGAAGCGGGACGGGTATGACGTGTGTGCATTCCCCACCGAGCATGGAGGGGGTCCATCCATCGGCTATGTGCTGCGCGAGCATGCCCGGCGTGGCAGGTTCGATGTGGAGAAAGCCCGCGCGATGGGGATTCCTGAGGGTCCACTCTGGGGGAAGCTCACCAAGGGTGAAAGCGTCGGACTGTCGGACGGTCGGACGGTCGGACCGGCTGAACTGGTAGGACCGGCGCGCTCCGGCCGCGTCGTCGCGTTTACGGGAGACACCCGACCCTGCTCGGCTACAGTCGATGCTGCACAGGGGGCTGACCTCCTGATTCACGAAGCCACCTTCGGCGAAGAAGAGCGCGAGCGCGCGCGCGACACCGGCCACGCCACCGCGAAGGAAGCCGCGCAGGTCGCGCTCGCGGCGAAAGTCAAACGCCTGCTGCTCTCGCACGTCTCCGCGCGCTATTCGATCAGCGCCGATGAGCTGGTGCGCGAGGCACGTGAGGTCTTTCCCAATGTGAGTGTTGCCAAGGACGGACTGGAGGTGGACGTGCCGTTTGCCGAGTGAGTTATATTCCTCGCCCCATGGGACCGGTTTCGTTCACGTACTCCGCCAGCGTGCCCTCGCCAATCGACAAAGTCTTCGCCCTCATCTCCGACCCGTTGCGGATGCCCGAGTGGCTGCCGCGCTGCATCGCCGTCAAGGCCACGACCACCGAACGTGCCGGGAAGGGGACCCGCTTCAAGCTCACGTTCCAGCGCGACGCCCATCAGCACGAGTCGGTCATCGAGATCATCGATTTCCAGGCGCCCCATACGTTCGGCTGGGTCGAGATCTACCATCGCGCCGGATCGAAGACCTATTTCGGCCTGAGCTTTGCGGGCGGGTCGACCAAGGTCACGCTCAAGCACATTTGGGTGCCGACGGGATTCCGCTCGTGGCTCAACGGGCAGTTCTATCGGCGCCGCAACTCACGCCGGATGTTCGACGGGCTCGTCAACAATCTGAGGAAGGCGCTGGGCCGCTAAGCTACTTGATCGATACGGCGACGCCCAATCCGATCACGTAGTTCAAGGTGCTGGTTATGTCGTCATCCAGCGGCAGAATCGCATGGAGGGCTGGTCGTACCGGGCCGCTCGTCAGGCCGACTGATGCACCCAGCTGATAAATCGTCCGCTCCGCGAACCCGCCATCGTCCGACGTCACGCTGAGGAGCCCGCCGAGCCCGAACGCGGTCCAAAACTTGGCCCCGCGGTAGCCAACCGATGCGTAGTGGTCCACAATGAGTTCGGTGTCCCCCCCTCCTGTCGGAATCCAGACCGATGGGCCGGCGCCCGCTTCCACCGTCACTCCCGTGCTTGTTTGGTTCCGGTAGGTAATGCGGCCGGACAGTGTCGCCACGTGCGGGAGGAACGCTGGAAATCGCATGATATCGCTGTAGAGCCCGAGTTCCGTGGCGAACTCGTCGTCCGAAGCGAGTGCAGGACGGAACCCTAGCTCATACGTGACGCGATCCTGCGCCGCTTCCAGCCCGAGGTAGGGATTGCCGAACGTCGTACTGGAGCCCCCGGATGCTCCGAGGTGCGCGTAAGGCACCTCGACACGCAGCGAGAACGAGCCACCTGTGGGGAAGCGTCCCGAGAGGTACGCGGCGACGCTGGTCGTCGATGTCCCGCCGCCCTCGAACTTGGGGCGCAGGACATCGAGCGCGAAACCGCGTTGCGGCAGATGCGAGGTCCAGGGCATTTGCGCGACGACGAGGATGGCGAGGACGTGCACGAGACCTCCTCGAGTGGGGTAATGGAGGATATCCTTGAACCGGCCCCCCAGCGAGTTTAGCTTGAACTCCCCGTTGCGGGGCTGTAGCTCAGCTGGGAGAGCGCCTGGATCGCACCCAGGAGGTCAGGGGTTCGAGCCCCCTCAGCTCCACTGAAAACAGTGCAAGACGCCAAGTTGCCCAGTTGCGCAGTGGCTTCAAGCCTAAAGCCACAAGCGCGAAGACAAGAACGACGAGGCTTGCAACTTGGCGTCTGTGATGCCCCTTGGTGTAACTGGCAACACGCCTGACTCTGGATCAGGAGAGTCCTGGTTCGATCCCAGGAGGGGCAATCGAAACGGCGGCCGATGGCCGCCGTTTCTCTTGCCCCAAAGTCTAGTAACCGAATCCGCCCGCTCCTCCTACGCTTGGCGTTCGACATAACTGCGCAAACCGGCGCGGAGAGTGATAATTATGCATGCCACTCGCCGCGCCTGTTGCGCGCTCCCCCCGTCACGCGACCGTGGTGCTCGGCCTGTTGGTGTGTGTGCCGGGCAGTCTGTTAGGCACTCAGGTCACCGATTCTCTCGCCGGGGGGGGGCGCGCGGCATCCGTCGCGCGCTCGAAATCAGTCGTGAAGGCACCCGTCATCGACGGCCGCCTCACTGACTCTGTCTGGCTCGAAGCAGAGGCAATCTCCGGGTTTATCCAACGCGAGCTGCATGAGGGGCAGCCGGTCACCGAGCGCACCGAAGTCCGCATCATTACCGACGGCGACGCGGTGTACGTGGGAGCCTGGCTCTACGACACGGACCCCGCCGCTATCGTCCCCGGCGCGCAGGTGCGCGACGGCGACATCTCCAAGAGCGACTACTTCGGCATTCTCTTCGATACGTATCACGACCGGCAGAACGGCTTCGTGTTCACGACCACGCCGGCCGCGATCGAGTACGACGCGCAGGTCGTAAACGAGGGCGACGGCGGCGGAATCCAGATCCCCGGACAGACGTCGGCCATGGCCGGTGCGCTGGGCGGGTTCAACGTGAACTGGGACGGGACCTGGACCGTTGCGACCTCGGTCGACTCAGCTGGGTGGTACGCCGAGTTTCGGATTCCCTTTACCACGCTCCGGTTTGGCGGCGGCGAGACGCAGACCTGGGGACTGAATCTCGTTCGCAGCATCCGGCGCAAGAGCGAAGAGGCGTTCTGGTCTTTCATCCCGCGCCAGTTCAGTCTCATGAAGATCTCGCATGCGGGGACGCTCGAAGGTGTGCAGGTGCCGTCGCGTCGCGTCTGGTATGTCACGCCGTACGCGCTCACCGGGAGGGAACGCGACTACCTGGTCGACCCCGAGGCACACAGTCGCAGCGAGGTGGGCGGTGATCTGAAGGTCGGGCTGACGCAAAGTCTCACGCTCGACCTCACGTACAACACCGACTTCGCGCAGGTCGAGGTCGACGAGCAACGCACCAACCTCACGCGCTTCCCGCTGTTCTTTCCGGAAAAGCGCCCGTTCTTTCTCGAGAATGCCGGGACCTTCTCCGCGGGTACGCCGCAAGCCGTCGATCTGTTCTTCACCCGCCGCATCGGCATCGACTCGTTCGGCCAGCCCGTGCCCATCGTGGGCGGCGGCCGCGTGACGGGCCGGCTGAGCAGCCTGACCGTGGGTGGCCTGCAGATCTTCACCGAGGATCAGTCCTATTCCGTATTCCGGGTGGGGCGCGAGCTCGCGACTCGATCGCGCATCGGCGTCATCGGCGTGCAGCGCATGGCGACGGACGTCGCCGAGGACTGGAATCGTGTCTTCGGCGTGGATGGCCGCATCGGCATGGGCGACGCGTGGACCGTGGATTGGTGGGGCGCCGGATCTGCGAAGCCCGGGCCCGCTGACGACATCGCGTACAGCGCGCGACTCGGGTATGAAACGCAGCGCTGGAGCAACGTCGCGCGGTACATCCAGGTCGGAACCGAGTTCGATCCGCAGGTGGGTTTCCTCAATCGGACCGGTGGCTATCGCTACTACGAGGCCGGCCTGATGTGGAAGCAGCGCTTCCCCGGCATTCAGTGGCTCAAGGAGTGGCTCCCGCACGCCAGCTATCGCGGCTACTACCGGCTCAACGGTTTCTGGCAGGAAGGACGGCTCCACCTCGATCTCACCGAGTTCGACCTCGCCAACGGCGGCCGGTTTGGTCCCGAGATGAATATCGAGCACCAGGGCCTGGAACAGCCGTTCGAGATCTCGCCCGGGGTGACGCTGCCCGTGGGCTCGTATGATTTCACATCGTTTGCCTTCGACCTCGCAACCAACCCGAGCGCGCCGTTCTGGCTGACGTTGCGCGCGGACATCGGCGGGTTCTACGATGGGACTCGGGCCGGTGGCGTGGTCTCCGTGGGGGCGCGCAGTGGAAGCTTCTTCAACACATCCCTCACCACAGAGTACAACGATGTGCGCCTAGTCGAGGGAGACTTCATCCGCAAGCTGATCAATGCCCGGGTCGCGTTTTTCTTCACTCCGCGCGTCATGTTCCAGACCCTCGTGCAATACAGCAACCAGGTGCAGGCGTGGTCCGCTAACGCGCGCTTCAGCTGGCTCAGTACCGCGGGCAACGGGCTGTTCGTCGTGTTCAACGAGGGACGCTCCGCCGACAGCTTTTTTAGCTTGAACGAGCCCTACGCTCGCTCGTTCATTGTGAAATACTCACGCCAGTTTGGGCGAGCCGGCCAATGAGAGGGTCTTGATGAAACAGCGGATGCTGGGAGCGACCGGATACGAGGTCTCGGAGATCGGCTTCGGCGGCTGGGGTATCGGCGGCGAGATGTGGCGCGGCGTGGACGATTCCGAAGGCCGCAAAGCGCTGCGCGAAGCCGTCGACCAGGGGATCACGTTCTTCGACACGGCGCTTGCCTACGGCAACGGGCACAGCGAGCGCGTCATCGGTGAGACGCTGAGGGACGACATCCGGGCCGAGCGCGTCATCGTGGCGACGAAGATCCCGCCCATGAATCGCCAATGGCCGGGGCGCGCCGACTACAGGCTCGGCGACGTCTTCCCTGCCAAGTACATCCAGTCCAGTACCGAGAACTCGCTCAAGAACCTGCGCGTCGAAGCGCTGCCCGTGCAGCAGCTGCATGTGTGGAACGACGTCTGGCTCGAGGATCCCGATTGGCCGGCCTCGTTGGGGCAGATCAAGCGTCTTAAAGAAGAAGGGAAGGTCCTGCACTGGGGGGTCTCGATCAACGACCATGCGCCGGAGACGGCGCTGCGTGTCCTCACCGATCCGATCTTCGAGACCGCGCAGGTGATCTACAACATCTATGATCGCTCGCCCGAGAAGGCGCTGTTCCACCTCGCCAAGACGAAGCCGCTCGGCATCATCGGGCGCGTGCCGTTCGATGAAGGCGCGCTCACCGGCCAGATCAAGGCCGACACCGTGTTTCCGCCCGGCGACTGGCGCTCGGAGTACTTCGCGGGCGATCGCAAAGCCGAGGCGGAGCGCCGCGGCAAAGCGCTCGCGGGCGTGCTGGACGATCAGGTGCAGACGCTGCCGGAGCTGGCGCTCCGGTTCTGCCTCTCGGCGCCCGAAGTCTCGACGGTGATTCCGGGCATGCGGCGGCCGGCGCACGTGCGGCAGAACGCGATGGCGGCGAGCCGGGGCGCGCTGCCGCCGACACTGTTGACGAAGCTAGGGCCGTACGCGTGGGAGAAGAACTGGTACTAGCGCGTCTTCGGCGGATGCAGCTCCCACAGCACGTTCACGATCACCCAGCGGCCGTTCCACTTCGCGAGATGCAAGTAGTCGACCCAATCGGACGCGTCGATCTTGGCGCTCGCGGCATTCCGGTAGATGTCGAGGATCGTGAGGTCCTTGCGCCGCTCGGCTATCGGCGTGTCCTTGCCGCCTCCGGCGCGCGTGCCTTCGACCAGCGTCATCGCGCTCATCTGACCAAGCCGGTATCGGCCGCGCTCGTCGACGTTCACGATGCGCTTGGCCAGCTCGGGATGCACGGCGCGCGTCATGCGCTCGGCGTTCCCTTCGTAGTAGCCTTCGATGTAGTCGAGCGCGGCCTGGCGGATCCCGGCCGAATCAGCGGAGCTCTGCGCTTGAAGCCTGCTCACTGGCAAGAGTGCCAGGGCGAGTATCGCGATTCGTGGTGACATGAGCGTCCTTGGTAAGAGGGCTCTCGGCTATACGCTATCGGCTATCCGGTGGTGTCGCCCGATAGTTGGCGCGACTAGAGCTCCCGCAGCCGCCGCTCCAGAAACCGGCGCTCCGGCTCTTCGACGGCCAAATCCAACGCCCGCTCGTAGACGGGTCGCGCCTCGGCCGATCGTCCCAGCCGGCGCAACAGATCGGCGCGCGCCGCGTGCGCGAGGTGGTACTCGGTGAGATCGCCACGCACGAGTATCGCGTCGATCAGCGCGAGCCCGTGTTCCGGACCATCGCGCATCGCGATCGCCGCCGCGCGATTGAGCTCGATCACGGGTGAGGGATCGATACGGAGCAGCACGTCGTACAGACCTACGATCTCGCTCCAATCGGTCTTGTCTGACGACAGCGCGTCGGCGTGGACCGCCGCGATCGCCGCCTGGAGCTGATAAGGCCCCACACGCCGGGCCGCGAATGCTTGCTCAACCAGCTCGACGCCTTCCTTTATCTGTGTCCGGTTCCATTGCCTCCGGTCCTGCTCCTCGAGGGGAATGAGCTCACCACCTGGCGCGGTGCGGGTCGAGCGCCGCGCATCGTGCAGCAGCATCAGCGCGAGCAGTCCGATCGCCTCCGGCTCCGGAAGCAGATCCACGAGCAGCCGGCCCAGGCGGATCGCCTCGACGGCCAGATCGGCGCGCGTGAAATAACCCTGATTGAACACCAGATAGATCACGTGCAGCACCGTGGCGAGGCGCTCGGGGAGGTCGCTGCGGGAGGGCACTTCGTATGGGATTCGTGCGTCGCGGATCTTGGCTTTCGCGCGGACGATCCGCTGCGCGAGCGTCGGGGCCGTCGTGAGGAACGCGGCGGCGACCTGCTCGGTCGTCAGACCGCACACCTCGCGCAACGTCATCCCCACCTGCGCGTCAGGATTGATGCTCGGGTGGCAGCAGGTGAAGATCAGACGCAGCCGGTCGTCGGCGACGTCGTAGTCCTCGGTTTCGATCATGTCCTGCGCGACATCGAGCTCGCCGGGAGTTTCGCGCCTGGTCTTCCGAAGGCGATCGATGGCTTTGAACCGGCCGGTCGAGATCAGCCACGAGCGCGGGTGCGCCGGTGTGCCCTCGACCGGCCAGCGCTCGACCGCCGCCGCGAACGCATCCTGAAGCGCCTCCTCGGCGAGATCGAAGTCGCCGAGC
>Ga0208454_1001022_pt1 | contig 12684 bp, 18 predicted proteins | sample EasRivMeERMZT100_FD_187530 | JGI IMG/M metagenome (GOLD analysis project Ga0208454, IMG submission 187530) | Soil microbial communities from meander-bound floodplain in the East River, Colorado, USA - East River MetaG ERMZT100 (SPAdes) (version 2) | ecosystem: Environmental > Terrestrial > Soil...
CAAATTGAAGGAGAATGGGCTGGAGAAATTGGCTGTTTAGCAACTGTGATTGTTAAAGAAGTTGAAGGAGAGCCTAAAGAGTATCAGGGTGTATATAACAGAGCGTTCTTGCCTGTTTATAGCTTGAAACACTTCAGACTTATTGATTTCGATAATGAGGATGTGCAAGCTGCTTTGAAAAGCAAAACACCCAAGGACCTTAAACCTTATGAAAGATTTGTGTTGAAAGTGATTGGAGAGTATGGATGTAAAGACTTCTACAAGTTGAAAGACATCAAAGATTATGATCCAAGTGAGAATCTAGTAGCCACAAATGCACCTATTGCCCCACTAACTGAAGGTGGAGCAGAGTACTAATATTAAATGCCCCCAGAAATGGGGGCTTTTTTATGATAGGAGGAGCTAAGAAAATAGAACTCACTCCTGACACAATTTTCCAAAGAATCACCCAATATGACATATTTAGGTATTATATGCCTGATAAGAATTGGAAAATCAATCATGTTACAAATTCACCATTCAGAAAAGATGACCATCCTTCATTTATGATAGGAAACAGAGGAGGCAATCTAACTTTTATAGATTTTGCTGACACAGCTCTCAAGGGAGATTGTTTCACATTTATTAAAATGTTGTATGGAATAGCAAGTATGAATGAAGTACTAATGCTGATTGACAGAGACTTTGGATTGGGTTTATCAGGAGAATCGACCAACACAGCTGTTTATAAAACCATTAAGAAGGAATATAGCCAGCCAGAAGACCTTGGGAAGAGATATGCCAATATCCAAGTGATACCAAGACAGTTCACAAGAGATGAGTTAGCTTATTGGAATCTATACCATCAGGACATCCAGGATTTGAGAGACAACAATATCTTCTCTATCCAGAAGGTATTCCTGAATAAGCAGTTATTCACTCTGAATGACAGAGAGCTTAGATTTGGGTATTACTATGATGGACATTGGAAAATCTACAGACCATATGCTGAGAAGAAGCAGAAATGGGTTCCTAATAATGTTCCCATCCACACAATGGAAGGATTGAACAATATAAAGGATAGCGAATTTGCTTTTATCAACAAGAGTAAGAAAGACTACATGGTAGTTAAGAAATTGATACAATCTACCTGTGCTGTGCAGAATGAGGGGATAGCCTGTTTTACAGAAGAGAATGTTAATCACCTCAAAAATCAATCCAAAAGACAGATTTTGTCATTCGATAGTGATATAACTGGAGTAGCTAACTCTCAGCAGATCACCAAGATATTCGATTTTGACTATATAAATGTCCCAAGAGAGTTCCTTAAGTTTGGAATCAAGGATTGGGCAGATTTGGCAATGCAGAAAGGTATGTCAACAGTAGAAACAATTTTTAGAGATAAAGGATTATTATGAGTGCAGATGAATTAGTAAAAGCTATTCAGGATAATATAGAATGGCTAGAAACAACCAATGGGGTTGAAGTAGAGTGTATAAGTATCGAAAATCTAGAACCAATCTTGAGTTTATTGTTAAACACAGAGATTAAACTATCTGAAGAATGAAAGAAGATATAGAAGATTTGATTAGAGTCTATAAAAGAAGAATTGAAAGTCTTACTGAAATGGTAGAGTCTGCTACTTCTGATAATATGAAGTTAAGACTTATCAGTAAAAGAAGTGTATATAAGACAGTTGTTGCTGATTTAAATTATTTATTAAAAGAAGATGGCGACTAAGTTAGACTGGAAGAAGTTTGAGCCCCTATTTGGGACTTGGGCTGACAGGATTAAACCTTTCTTTGATGAGGGAGGATTTGATCCTATATATGAATTCCTAAGAGGACAGACTAAAGATGGCAGACAAATAGCCCCAGCTTCGATGAATACCTATAGGGTATTCAAGGAAACTGACTATAGAGAGCTGAAGTGTGTTATCTTATGTCAGGATCCATACTTTAAATTCATTAATGGAGCTCCAGTAGCTTCAGGTGTAGCTATGGACTGTAGAGCCACTGCAAGGTTGCAACCAACCCTGCAGAAGTTCTATGGTGGTATAGAGAAAGAACTGTTCAATGGATTAAACTTGAACTATGTAGACATTGATGACTTAAGCTATTTGAGCAACCAAGGAGTATTACTACTCAACGCTGCTCTAACTGTGGAAAAGGATAGACCAGGAAGCCATATGGCTATCTGGCATCCATTCACCACATTCTTGCTTAAGGAAGTCATTGGACCTACAGGCGTACCTGTTCTCTTTCTTGGGAAAGAAGCAGGACATTTAGAACCATTAGTGTGTCTCACTAACCCAACATTTACTGCTAAACATCCTGCGAGTGCTGCCTATACTGGTGGTGTGTGGGACAGTGAAGGCTGTTTTGAATGGTTAAACAGACATATTTTGGATAGTAATAATGAAACAGTGTGCTGGTTGCACATTGACCCACCATTTTAAAACAAAAATTATGAAAGCAACAATTGAAGATTTGAGAAAGGGGGATACAGTCCTCATCTCAATTGGTAGTGTGCTGTCTGAGGTAAAGCTGTTACGACAGCCTCAGCTAGCCAAAAGAGGTAAGTTAATCAACTGGAAAGGATCCAAACGTTGGTCAACTGTAGTATGTGCCATAAGAATAGAAGATGATTCTTATGTAACTCCTTCAGGGTATAATTACAAGAAGCTTACTCCTGTCATAGCTGCAGGGAAAGAGTACACTGAGGAGAGAAGAGTGAATTTTAATGATAGGGTTTGTTGGATTTTAAACAGAGAGTCATGCAAAGAAGTATAAACTTAAACATTGGAGGGCTGTTAGCAGCTGGAGATGTTGTAGGTGTAGCCTATAACAACTGTCTTGTATTTGGCTGGTTTGTAGAACCAGGTCAATATGGTAGCTTGAAGTTTATACCTCTTAGTGTGCCAGAGAATGTTAAAGCTCAGTATGATGGATGGATCAATAATACTGATCCACAAGCACCAACATCCTGGTTAGCCAAGAAGTATGCAAAAGGACTGCAGTTCAAGCATATGAGAAGAGATTTTATCACTTCTTGGAGCGCTTTCAATAACAGAGCTATCAAGATTGTGAATCCTGAGGAGTTCTTCAAAGGTTCAGAGACTGAGAAACAGTATCTGGCAGGTAAGGACATATTAAAAAACCTTAAATTCCCAGCAAAATGATAACAACTAATATTAAATATGGAGGAGCTCTTAAGATAGGAGACTTCATAGGAGTAGGGAGCAATTGGGGAATGGATTTTGGCTGGTATTCAGGGAATGGCAAGTCTGGTACTGTTCAATTCATAACTCCACAAACTATTACATATGATTTTACAGCTTATACAAAGAGACAACAAGGAGGTTACCCAGAACCTAAGGACAGAAGAGGCTTTAGTCTTGACTGTATTAGCAAATCCTTTGTTAGAGTACAGCATGGTAATCGTATTGTTAAGATTACATGCCCTGATGATGTATTTACTGGAAAAGAGTTACAACAATACCTGGAAGCAAAAAGAATATTAACTGATATGAAATTTTTAAAACCATGATAAACGAAAAACAAGTAATCAACAAGGTGCTTGGGGAAGGAGAGTCCCAAGCCAGCATTGGTATGTCACTAGACTTAGATTCTGCACACGTATTGATGCAGATGTTAAGTAAGAATCTTTATTCAGATCCTATAGGCTCTACTGTCAGAGAGTGTACCAGTAATGGTCTTGACAGTCATAGAAGAGCTGGAGTAACAGATGCTATTATTGTCTCTCTCAAAGTTAATGCAGAGAACAATTATGAATTCGCTGTAGAAGATTTTGGAACAGGCTTGGATGCTGATGATGTGGAAAACATCATTAGTAAGTATGGTAAATCCACCAAGCGAGAAAGCGCCACTGAAATAGGTATGATGGGATTAGGCTTTAAGTCTCCATTAGCTTATTGCAGTACTTTCTATTTTGTCTGTAGAAAAGACAAGGTAGAACGTAAATATATGATGTATGAAGGAGAGGATGTGAATACAATTGACCTGCTTTATGAAACTCCTACAGAAGAGAGAAATGGAGTGAAGGTTATTGTTCCTGTGAAGTTTAATGATAGACATCACTTCCTTGAGAAAATCAAGAATCAGCTTGCATATTTTGAGAGTGTGTACTTTGATGTGAATGTACAGAATAGTATTGTTACCAATGAGTTCAACATCCATAGAGGAGATCACTTCCAACTGTCTGACATGAATACTGATAGCTATCTACATATCTGCTTGGATAATGTATATTACCCAGTGGATTTTCAGAAGTTAGGTATTGGTACAATCAACATTCCTGTAGGATTGCGCTTTGGTTTGAGTGATGGATTATTCCCAACTCCAAATAGAGAGCAACTAATTTATAGTTCAAAGGCCAAAGAAACTATCTTGGCTAAAATCAAATTAGTGGCTGATTTCTTTGTTGAGAAGTATAATGAGAACAGTATATCCTGTAAAGATGTACATGAGATTTTCAATTATTATAACTCTCAAGCCAGAAACATCACCATTGGTAAAACTACAATGGATGCCACAAAGATCTCTGTCTATTCTGATATTCAGTTCAAGAAACCTGAGTATGCACAGTATAAACACACCAACTTTGAAACTTTGTACAAACACAAAGATTATATCTTCTATGAGTACAAAGTGGGTATGGAGTATGTGAAAGGACAGTTCAGACAAGCTTCTGGGTATTATAACACATCCTTGAACTATACTCAAGCAAGAGAGGTATCCAAAATCTGGACGTATGATGAGACTTTGGTAGGGAACAAGAAATCCTATATCAAATCCTTGTTGCCTGTTAATGACTACCATGCCATTAAATTCATCAGAAAGTCTAACAAGATTCACTTGAGACAGAAGTCTAAAAGTCACTCTTATGACAACTATTATGCTATCTTAGAACTGAGAAAGTATGATAAGTCAACCTGGAGAGACAGAATCAAAGAATTCCAGCAAATTGTAGATGAGCTTACAAAAGACTTCAAAGATGTTGATAGTACAACCATTCCTCAGGCTTGGTTGGATGCTAGAAGAAAGAAAAGAGTATTTGCCACCAATGGAGGTACTAAGAGAGTGAAACTGCAGGGGGAAATTAACTGTAGAATCACTGATGACCTTCAGAGATATGTTCATGGTAAGAATTCCAAGCTTACTCCAACAATCCTTAAGGTTGAGAACATGGCTTCTTCTAAATTCCTTCATATATATGGAAAGCAGAGTGATGAGATGACATTTGATGTACTCTTTGCTGCTGCTGGGGATAAACAGAAGCTGAAATTTTATGTACTTTCTGATAGAGAGCACAAAGTAGCACAAACACTGGATATTCACAATTTTATGTCAATTGAAACATTTATGGAAGGTAAGAACAAACCATTCAAAAGGCTAGTTACAGCTTATTTGATTAATAACCTCATTGTTAAATATAATGACACTTTCAACAAAACCAATCTGCTTGATACAATCAGTAAAAAGCTGAAAGCAGACTTAGTCCAGTTGATTAAATATCACAAAGATAACTATGTTGGTTATTGTGATGAGAAAGTCTACAGAGCAATGGTAGAGGCAGCAGAGGATAAAAACCTCTTTGATGAAACAATCTACACAGAGTATAAAGCTCTGAAAGAGTTGTTGGACACATTTCCTTTCATAGAAACCACTATGGAAGTTTTACCTACGTATGCAGTTAATCCTGAAAACAGTCATTATCTGGATATTCTTATCTATCAATTCAAATATCACAAAATTAGAATTGACTACACAAACTACAAATTGACACTAACAGAAGATGAAAGCCTGGGAAAGCCAATTGATGAAACAACAATTAATGAATTAACACAAATCGTTTAAGATGGAAAAGTTTTTTAGCTTAGAATGGTTCAAGGAGAAAATGGAATCTTCAGTGGACCGAGCTCTTGATGAGCGAATTGGGGCAAAAATAGATGCCCTGATTGACCAGGTAGGAGGAGAAGAGGCTCCTAGAGGATTAACTCTCCCTCCTCAAGCCAAGGATGAACAGCCTTGGAAATCTATGAGGCTCGTTAATGAGAGTCTAACTGTAGTGCTCAGAGATGGTACTGTAGTGAACAAACCAGATGCTACAGAACAGCATTATGAGAGAATCAAGGTTGCTAAGACCAAAGAAGAGGTATTAGCTGTCATCCATGACAGAGAGGTGAAAGCTGAGAAAGATGAGCAAGTGAAGGAAGCCAAGAAATTGACTGCCATTGCTGAAGGCTTTGAGAAACTTGGCAGTCTGCAGGATTTTGAGATTGATGGGACAACTTTGATTCTCAAAGGTACAAGCAGAACAATTCCTCAATTATTGGTTGAGAAGTTCACTGCTGTTGTAGGTAGACACACTGAAGAGTCTATTGTGGAGCTTGAACAAGCTTTAGCAAAGGATGATGAGTACCAGGGACTTAAAAACTTCTTTATGTGGTGCTGTTTGAATCCAAGAGCTGAGGTTGCAGATAGTTTGTATAACTTTCTTTCCCAAAATGGAATGAAAATCACTAAACAAGGGTTCTTCGTAGCTCTTAGAAATGTGGTAGTTGTTAAAGGAGGGGGAGTTGATGATACAATCATCCAATTCGTGAGCAATGCCTATAATAAGGTAAAAGCTGTGTGGAAGAAAAATCCTGGAGACTACAGAGTGGTTAAATGTGCCAATGGAGAGTATTGTTTAGAGCTTTCTGGAGCTAAAAGCTCTGATGGTGACTATGTGGGTGAATTGATGGATTTGTATGATGATATGCCAAATATGTCTGATAACAGATATACTGACAACTGGACCAAAACCTTCGATATCAGAGTTGGACAGGTGGTAAGCATGCCTAAAGAGAAATGTAACTGGAGCACACAGGATTGTGCTACTGCAGGGTTGCACTTTGCTGGTTATACTGCTCCCTATGTTTTATGCGGTGATACGACAGTATTTACACTGCATAATCCAATGAAGGTAGTGGGTATTGGACGTGAAAAAGGCAGATGTTGGGAATATTTGCCATTTATGACCACTACTGTGAAAGAGGCTGATGCCATCATGAACAGCAGAGACTTTGATTTCCTTCAATTGGATGAAGATTATGCAATCAGAGAACTTGAGTCATTGGCTGAAAAAGCCAAATCTGGCTTCACAGCAGAGACAAGTAAGTATAACTTCAATCTGCCAAGTATCTCATCTGCAGAGATTAACAGTATAGTTTTGTCATTGAGTGAAATGAAGAAAACTATTACCAAACGAGTGAGTTTGGTGAAATAACTTGATAAAGGGGTATTATTGTCGTATCTTTAATACCCCTTTTTATTCAAAAAGTCATGAAAAAGCCAGTACCCAAAAGAGTCGTTAAAGTACTCAAAACCAGAAATGCTGGAACTATGTCAGAATCTGCATTTTGGCAATTTATCAGAAATGCCCTAAGAAGAAGAAGTATAGTTTGGAAGCCAATCTCACAATGTCGAGAAATGGCTAAACGCAGGTATACTGGGCCTAACAAGCGACAGAAGTATGAATACCAATGCAATATTTGCAAAAACTGGTACAAAGGTACACAAATATGTGTAGACCACATAATCCCTGTAGGAAGCTTAACAAATATTTATGATTTGCCACATTTCGTGGACACGCTTTTCTGTGAGATTCACAACCTCCAGGTTTTATGCAAGACCTGTCATGACGCCAAGAGTATTATTGATAACCAGAACACCAAAGCAAAATGACAACATTGTATCAGTATTGCGACCACTGTAAGACAGAGCGCAACTTTGACCCAGAGACTTTAGTATGTAAGACATGTAATAATAAAAACAAGAAGTAATATGGAAAGAAGAGTGACAGATCCCTTCACTATAGATGGGGTCGTATTAGTATCAGTTAAGAGCTATGATGTGGACCACTGCATCAAGAACAAGGAAGTATTTCACATCCTAGTGGGTGATGAGAGAATGACAATGGATCCTGATAGTCTCGTAGACAAAGAGATTATGAGATCTAAGACGTTCAAGAGCAAAACTGGAGGAAAGGATTATGAACTGGTTACCTACAAATGGGAGCCTAATTTAGTACCAAATGATTAAAGGTGTAAATAAAACAGCTGAGGAACAAAAGTACAGAGCTATTGAATTAGATTCTTCCTCCAGTCTGAAGGATTTCAGCATGGACAGGAGAAAGTATTACAAGAAGCATTACTTGCGTGAGAAGGTAGAGGAGAAAGAAAATCCTGCTGCCAACATGGGTAAGTTGGTCGAGACATTATTGCTTGAGCCAACAGAGTTTGATAACAGATTTTATATGTCATCCTGCGTAACAATACCAACAGAGTTGATGTTGAAGTTTGTTGAAGCTCTATATAAGTATACTGCTGAAGCTACAGATGGTTTTGGTGTAGTAGCTAGGGATTTTAATGACATCACTGAAGATGCGTATGTAGAATCAGGATTCAAGATTACCAAAGAGGCAGTGTTGAAGAAGTTTATTGGCAGCAATGCTGAGATTTATTACAGAGAAATCAGAGAGGTTCGAGCAAAGAAACTCACTGTGATAACAACCCAGGATGTTACCAATGCTGAACGAATTGTTGAGGAGTTACAGAACAATGAATTTACTAAGGACATTATCAATCTCCAAAGTAATGACAGATACACTGTGATAAATCAATTCCAAATTGATGGTTATATTGTTGAAGGACATAAGTTTAAGTCTATGCTGGATAAAGTTATCATTGACCACAATGAGAAGACTATCCACCTGTATGATTTGAAGTGTGTATGGGCTGTAGAGAATTTCTACAATGATTATTACCTCTTCAGAAGAGCCTACATTCAAGCCTACCTGTATTGGAAGGCTGTGTATTGGTTAACCCTGCAGGAAGATAGTCCTTTCTATAAGTACAATGTGAACTTTCTAAAATTTATTGTGTGTGACAGTATCAATTACTATAGCCCCCTCATCTATACACTGAGTGTAGAGGATATGGAGGAAGCAAGTAATGGATTCACACACAATGGTAGAGAGTATCCAGGAGTGAGACCTCTAATCAAGGAGCTCACTTGGGCACAAGAGAATGATGTATGGACCATCAGCAAGGCTAACTATGAGAACAAAGGATTTGTAAACATTAAATCTAATGGAACTTAAGAAAACAGTATCATCAACATTCTTTGTCCCACTCCTGAAGATAGGCAAAGACAATCTTGTCAAGGCAGGATATGTAAATGCTTACATCAGAGATGATGGAAGAGATGTAGAGTATCAGGAATGCGTGTATCTCCTATTCAAACCAGAAAATCTTATAGATTTCAAGCAGTTTCTGGAAGATGAATATGAGAGAACAAAGAATATCATCGATGATTATGATTATGGAGGAGGGTTTGTTGTCCTCGTGTATAAGTTGAACCCCAAGTTCAAAAAGGATTTGGATCTTATAAGAGAGGGAAAATATTCCAAGACTTCTAAAAATTTCCAATCAGAATATTCCAAGACAATTAGGATCTCTGATGGTGCTCACTCTTGGAAAGAAGAAGTGTCTATTCAGTTCAGAATCTTTAACAAGACCAAGGATCTAAGAGAATTCTGGGAGAGAGAATTAGAAGTAACATTCTCTGATGATCAGGAAGTATGGTATGCCTTTGATGAAGAGAAAGAAACTCTAACGCCTAAGAAGCTAGAAGAATATGTGTAATTATGGAAAAGATATTTGAATTATTCAAAGGAACACTCATTACACACCCTACATATCAGGGTGTGGTGTGTGGCTTTAATGAAACTCATTTCATTTTGGCTGTTGAGACGAAGGATCAAGTCAAGTTCTTTCGTGCACTAAAAAAAGACTTCTTTATTGCAGAGGAGTATAAAGATCTGAAGTACAGATATATATTTGAGGATGAAAGTACAATTATAAAACAGAAACAATGGCAGGACCAAAAAAGAAACCAGAACCCACTGGCAAAAGCAAGCTAGAGGAAGCTATGGAAAAGCTGAACAAAGCTTATGGTGTAGGCACAGTGTTGACCCTTGATGATGGTATCTCTGGAAACTATGTTGTATATAGCACAGGCTCTATAGCCTTTGATCATATAGCATTAGGAACTGGAGGCTTTGTTGCAGGGAAAGTGTATGAACTCATGGGCTGGGAAGGCACAGGTAAGTCTACTATATGTGGACATGCTGCAGCTGAGTGTCAAAAACAGGGAGGAGTAGTAGCTTACATTGATGGTGAGCATGCTATTGATAAGCATTACTTTGAGGCCCTGGGTGTGGACACAACCAAGATGTTAGTAGCTCAGCCAAGTAGTGGTGAGGAAGGATTCCAGATTGCTCTGGAACTTATTAAGACTGGAGAGATTGCCATGATTATTATTGACAGCGACTCCTCCCTGATGCCCCTTAAGGTGGTCCAGGGTGATGTTGGTGACAGTGCTATAGGCAAGAAGGCAGTGCTTAATAACAATGCCTATCCAAAACTGAAGACTGCTTGTGCTGATAACAATGTCTGTATGATTGTAATCTCTCAATTCAGAGAGAAGATAGGAGTAATGTTTGGCAACCCTACCACAACTCAGGGTGGTCACGCTCTCAAATTCTATACTGATGTAAGAATTGAAGTATCTAAGTCCCTTATGAAGGATGGAGATGATACCATTGGAAATACCACCAAAATTAAGGTGGTAAAGAATAAGATGGGACCTCCATTTAAACTATGTTCCTTTGTCATACTATATGGTGTGGGAATAGATAAGGGAGGAGAGATTATGGAACTACTCAATGACCTTGAGTTAGGGAGAAAGTATGGTCAGACCTTTACTTTCAAGACAATCAAGTACTCATTGGATGACTTCATGGAAAAGCTTGGAGAAAAAACTTTCTATGATGAGGTAAGACAATCTATTATTGATAAGATTAGAAACAAAATTTTAGTTGAAGATGAAAGTAAAGATCAAGAAGTTATCACCTGAGGCACACTTGCCTAGGTATATGAAGTCAGATGATTCAGCAATGGATCTGGTAGCCATAACAAAGGAGTTCGATGAGGCAGGCAACTGTGTCTATGGTACAGGACTAGCTATTGAAATTCCTGTTGGGTATGTGGGATTAATATTCCCTCGTAGCAGTAACAGTAAGAAAGATTTACTTCTTTGCAATTCTGTAGGAGTAATTGATCCTGGATGTACAAAAGAAATTGTACTTAGGTTCAAGCCTTCTGCATATTTTGCATGTGAACCAGAGTCTTTGGCAGAAGGTACAGTAACAGACTACTTTGAATTTATATGCTTTGGTAAAGAGGACATAGATGATGAGGATAATGTTGCTGTGTACTCTATTGGAGATAGGATAGGACAGTTGCTTATCATACCACGTCCAACCATTGAGTGGGAAGAAGTGTATGAGTTTACTCAATCTGCTTATGACAAAATGATAGGAGGCTTTGGTACTCCTAATAGTACAGCAGCCTTGCCAGGAGATCCTGGATTTCAGGGTTCACATCTGCTATGAAAACTTGTAAATACCCAGGATGTAACAATCCTGTGTGGAGTAATGGGTTGTGCCAAGCGCACAGCCCACGTACTCCTATGAGAAAGACTAAGCTTTATCCTAATGCTATAGCACAGAAACAGTTTGATGCTGCTGTTGAATCAGAGATACAAAGAAGGAATAAATTCTTTATGTATATATGGAGAGATAGAAGACACAAGTGTGAGATCTGTAATGCATTATTAGGTAGTGAGCCTAGGAGTTATATGTTTGACCATCTCCTGGAGAAGAGCAAGTATCCTGAGTTGAAGTGGGAGCCAGACAATATTTGTTTGGTATGCTTAGCATGCCACGATAATAAAAGTAGGGGAATCATTAGTGATAAGTACAGAGAAAAGATTAACTTTGTTATAACTAAATTCAATGTGTCATGAAAGACCCAAACAGATCCAGAAAGAGTGACATTCACTACAATGTCACACTTAATGAGGAACAAAAACTGGTTAAGCAAGCTATTATTGATAACCAAATTGTTGTAGTTACAGGGAGAGCAGGTAGTGGTAAGTCCCTGGTGTGTGCTCAAACAGCTCTAGACTTCTTAATGACAAAGCAAGCTGATACTATATTAGTAACTCGTGCTGCCATTGAAGTGGGTAATTCACTTGGATTCTTACCAGGTGATTTGAAAGATAAGTTTGATCCATACCTTGAAGCTTTTCAAGAGAATTTAATGGCCTGTTATGACAAGATTAAAATTCTTGACTACATTAGAACAGGACAGATCAAAGCATTCCCAGTACAATTTATTAGAGGTAAAACAGTTGAAGATGTTCTTATTGTTGAGGAAGCACAGAACCTTACCAAGGGTGAGATGCTTGCAATCCTAACCAGATTAGGTAAAACAGCTAAGATTATCATCAATGGTGACAACGAGCAGAAGGACATTAGAGAAACTTTTAATGGACTGAGCTATGTCATTGAACTCTCTAAAAAGATTGAAGAGATTAAATGGATTAAGCTTAAAGAGAATCACAGAAGTGATTTAGTAGGTAAGATCTTAGACTTTGAATACAATTAGTATGGAATCTCTTATAGATAAAATGCAAGACATGCAGATGATTAACAATCTGTTAATGCAGAAGTTAAATCTGTTATTAGAAATTGAAAATTTAAAACAAACAAATATGAGAACACAGTTTTTCT
>Ga0208454_1001023_pt1 | contig 12671 bp, 8 predicted proteins | sample EasRivMeERMZT100_FD_187530 | JGI IMG/M metagenome (GOLD analysis project Ga0208454, IMG submission 187530) | Soil microbial communities from meander-bound floodplain in the East River, Colorado, USA - East River MetaG ERMZT100 (SPAdes) (version 2) | ecosystem: Environmental > Terrestrial > Soil >...
GCCTGGTACGCGAGGGGCATCAGCCCGACCTTCATCGCCGACACCGCCATTCCCGCAAGCGTGTGGGTGTGGATGATGCAGTCAACCTCGTGCCGCGCGCGGTGGATGGCGCTGTGGATCACGAAGCCCGCGCGGTTGATGTCGTAATCGGTCGGGTTGAAGAGGATCTTGCCGTCGAGATCGAGCTTGATGAAGCACGAGGCGTGCATCTGCTCGTAGAGCATGCCGTAGGGATTGATGAGAAAGGCGTTGTCTTCCCCCGGCACGCGGGTCGAGATGTGGTTGGCGATCATCTCGTCCATGCCGTAGAGGTGCACCAGCCGGTAGGCGGCGGCGAGATCAACGCGCTTGGCCCATTCCCCGGGGCTGACCTGTTCGCGGACGGATTTCTGCTTCTTGATGCGGGTGACGCTCATTTTTCGGCTCTCGATGCTGGATCGACGGTGAATAGGATAGACCAAACCGGGTGCGTCACGAAAACCGTGTCTTGAGGTAGCGGTGGGGGCGCCGACTCCTGGAATATAATCATGATCCTGGGGAAATCAGGGAGGCATGACTGACATGCAGGCTCTCCCACGTACTCGGCTCGGTAAGTTGCGGCTCGCGCAGCTTGTATCAATTCTGATCCTGGGCGTTTCCGGATGCGGCGGAGGCGGAGGCTCCGACAGTGCTTCCAGCACTCCGGCGCCAGTCGTGTATTCGGGAAATGAAAATGCGGCGGTGATCACGGCCGCCAACGCGAGGACGCTTGCAGCCGATGTCGTCGGATCGGCGTCCGTGAGTTTGATCGTAGCCGGGATCGAGGCCGGGCAGGCACGCGTCCAGACCCCGGGTTCCGTCCTAACGGGGCTGCGGCTCAATCGGTACGTGCGCGATGCCCTGAATCGGGTTGCGGCGAGCCGGCGCTCGACCGCGACGCTGGTCGTCCAGGAGACGGCCCCGTGCGGGGTCAGCGGAACAATCACCTTTTCGGGAACCTTGAATGACGCGACCCTCACCGGAACTCTCTTGGTGACGTTCGGCGCCTGCGCCGAGAGCAACTACGTTCTCAACGGTCAATTGACGTTCAGAATCGACGCGTATGACCCGACTTACAATTTCTTTACCGACACGACTGCCAGTTTCTCGGCATTGCAGGTCAAGACGCTGACGACGATCGCCTTTCCTGGATTCCCGATGCGAACGGTAGTCGAAGATGTCACCGCAGGTGGCTCCCTGCGTTCGCAGGTGACGATCACTGCCAACCGGGAACAAATATCGGGCAACCTGGTCACTCGCGACAATGCCAGCGGCAGACTTCATAAGATCAATAATCTGGTATTCATCGTTGACTACAATTTTGTCCTGTTTCCGTCCTCCTACAATCTGAGTATCTCAAGCGCGCGCGTATTCGATTCGGTTGACGGATATGTGGATGTGACCACCAACACTCCGTGGTTTTTCGCCGCGCTCGACCACATTTTCCCTTCCAGCGGTGGATCGCTGGTGCTTGTCGGAGCCCAGAACGCGCGCGTCGCCGTCACGCCTGTTTCAACGACACAGGCGAAAGTGGAGCTCGATCTCGACGCGAACAGCGTCTACGAACTGTCGTCGACCATACCTTGGATGGCCCTGAGACCGCCCGCAATCAATACCGCGCCCGTTGCCAACGCCGGTTCCAGCCAGTCGGTCCCAAAGGGCATCGCGCTGATGCTGGACGGTTCCGCCAGCAGCGATGTCGAGTACGATTTCCTCTCGTACCAGTGGACCTTGGCGCAAAAGCCGAACGGCAGCCTCGCACAACTGAGCGGCGCGACAACTGTTAATCCAATATTGACGCCGGATCTTGAGGGCAGCTACGTGATCGGTCTTGTAGTGAGCGACGGCAGATTGAGCGGTTCCGCTGCCTCGATTACGCTGACCGCGCTCAATATCGCGCCGGTCGCCGTGGCCGACCCATTGTTTCTTGGGTACAACGGAGTCCAGGTTCTGCTTGACGGAAGCCAGAGCTCCGACGGCAACAATGATCAACTGATATTCAATTGGAGCCTTACGCTCAAGCCGCAAGGGAGCGGCGTCGTACTCTCAGGCGCGCAGTCGGCAACGCTGACCTTCATCCCGGACCTCGCGGGAATCTACAGGCTCAGCTTGGCCGTCAACGATGGGACGATAAGCAGCCCGGCAGTTTCCGTGACCGTCTACGCGGTCGTGGCGCCCTCCTCGGTCGCCCAAATCCAAGTGCCCGGCGACTATGCGACGATCCAGGCCGCGATCGATGCCGCGTCGCCGGGGAACACCATCGCCGTTTCTCCGGGAACCTACACAGGGAACCTAAACTTCAACGGGAAGAACGTAACTCTGCAAAGTGTTGCCGGTCCGAGCAGAACAATCATTGAGGGCTCGAACGGGACCGCGGTTCAGATTGGAGCGAATGGGGCAATTGTCGGTTTTACCATTCGCAATGCGTTCGGAGACTTCGCGGGCGGTATGGAAGCCCACGGGGCAGGCACGCTGGTCAAAAACAATATTTTCAAATCCAACACTGGCTTCGGCGCTGGCATCTGGGGAAACAATGCTTCGCCGATCATCGACGCCAACATTTTTCTCAACAATTCTTGTGACGAACAGTATCTCTCAGGCGTCATCTCGTTTGTCAACACCTCGTCGCCGCTACTCGTGAATAACATCATGCAAAACAATCCTTGTCGCGGGATTAACATGACCCTGCCTTCCGGTAACACGCCGCAGGTCATCAACAATACCCTCGTATCAAATCGCGCCGGGATCCGCGTCAATCGCTACACGAGCGTCGCCCAGATCTATCGCAACAACATCATCGTCGGCAACGATGTGGGATTCGAGGTCGATGGCGGAACTGACGCGGACAACCCGGTTTGGCAGAACAATCTGGTCTTCGGAAACGGGGCGAACTACAGCGGAACTGCCGACCAGACGGGCCTGTCGGGCAACATCTCGGCCGATCCGTCCTTCCTTGATCAGGCGGGCGGCGTTTATTACCCGAATGCCGGGTCACCCCTGGTTGATCAAGGGAACGGTACTGGCGCGCCGAGCGCTGACTTCCTTGGACGGACGCGTCCCGTCGACGGCAATGGTGACGCCAGCGCCGTTGTGGATATCGGTGCTTTCGAATTTCAAAACCCCTGAGCAGCGCCGCGGGCACCTCTTGACCGTTATGACCCTTGTCCCCGCGCCCCCGGCCTGCCCACTCGCCCAAAGCCCGCCCGCAGGGAACACCGCGTTCTTTGAACCAAACGATTGTGCCGGGGGTGCCACAGTGGTAACTTTCCCCAGGCAGGAACAAGGTCCGACCAACCCTTAGGAGAATCCGATGGCATCGATCGCGTTTTCGCTCAATGGAAAACCCGTCCGGGTTGAGGCCGAGCCGGATGCGCCGCTTCTCTGGGTAGTCCGGGAGCACCTCAAGCTCACCGGCACCAAGTTCGGCTGCGGCATCGCGCAGTGCGGTGCCTGCACCGTGCACATCGAGGGCAACCCGACCCGGTCGTGCGTCACGACCGTCTCGTCGGTGGCCGGAAAGAAGGTCACCACCATCGAAGGCCTGTCGCCCGATTCGAGCCACGCCCTGCAGAAGGCCTGGATCGCCGAGCAGGTGCCGCAGTGCGGCTACTGCCAGTCGGGCCAGATCATGCAGGCGGCGGCGCTGTTGGCGAAGAATCCCAAGCCGACGCGCGACGAAATCGTCGCGCACATGAACGGCAACATCTGCCGTTGCGGAACCTATCCGCGGATCGTTCGCGCGATCCAGCGTGCAGCGCGGGAGGCCTAGCCATGACGATCAAACCGGAAATCTTCGAAGTGCAAATCAGCCGCCGCGGGTTCATGGCGGGCGCGGGCGGGCTGACGTTCGCATTTACTCTGGGCGGGGGCCTGCTGGGTCGAGCTTCCGAAGGGCTCGCCGCCGAAGCCCCCGTGCGGCTCAACGCCTGGGTGACGATCGGCACCGACGACCTCGTCACCATCATGGTTCCCGGAGGCGAGATGGGGCAGGGCATCATGACTTCGCTGCCGCTCATCCTCGCCGAAGAGCTCGACGCCGACTGGTCCAAGGTGAGAACGCAGTTCGCGCCGCCCATCCCGAAGCTCTACGGCAATCCGCATCCGCTCTTGAACGGCAACATCGCCTCGCTCGCGAGCATTTCGGTCGCCGGCTACTACACGCCCTTGCGCATGGCCGGCGCGCAGGCGCGCCTGGTGCTGCTCGACAACGTCGCCAGGCACTGGAACGTGCCGCGCGTCGAGCTGACGACGCAGCCGAGCGTCATCCTTCATGCAAAATCGGGTCGCCGCATTTCCTACGGCGAGGTCGCCAAGTTCGCCACCGTGCCTGCCGATCCGCCGAAGGTCGTCGAAGCCGATCTGACCAAGCCGTCGGAATTCCGCCTGATCGGGCGCGCCGATATCGGCCGCGTCGACGTTCCCTCCAAGGTGAACGGCACGGCGAGGTACGGCATCGACGTGCAGGTCCCGGGAATGGTCTATGCCGCGATCCTGGAATCGCCGATGGACGGCGCCAAGCCCGACAAGGTCGACATGTCCGCTGCCGTAAAGGTCCCGGGCGTAGACAGGGTGATTCCGATGCCTTTCGGCGTCGCCGTGATCGGTAGCACGGTCGAGGCGACGCGGGCGGGGCGCAACGCCCTCAAGGTCAGCTGGGACACTTCCGGCGCGCAGGCCGCGGGGTTCGATTCGGAGACGGCAAAGGCGGAGTACTCGCGCCACGGCCGCGATCCGAACGCCCCGGCAATGGAATGGACGAAGAAGGGCGATGGCGCAGCCGCTTTGAGCCGAGCGGCCAAGGTGATGGAGGCCGAGTACTGGTCGGAGCACTGCTACCACGCCCAGATGGAGCCGATGAACTGCGTCGCCCGGGTCGCCGCCGACGGCAAGTCGGCGGAGATATGGACCGGCACCCAGGCGCCGGCGCTCGCCGCCTTCGCCGCGTCGCAGGTGCTCAAGACGACGCCTGACCAGATCCGGGTGAACCAGCAGTTGCTGGGCGGCGGCTACGGCCGCCGCATCACGCCCGACGTTATCGCGCAGGCGGTGGCGCTCGCCAACGTCACCAAGCAGACGGTGAAGCTGATCCTCACCCGCGAGGACGACTTCGCCGCGGGCAGGCCGCGGCCCATGACGCATCACATCATGAAGGCGGGCCTGGATGAGCGCGGCAATATCGTCGGCTGGCACCACCGGCTGGTGGCCGAGAACGTCGACGCAGTCGCCGCGCCGCCGCGCTTCAAGGCGACCGGCGGCAAGGACCTGATCGGGTGGCGCGGCATGGAGCTGCCGCACTACGGCGTTCCCAACATGCTCGCCGACGCGGTGCGCGAAGTGCGCGGCATGCGCGTGCACGCCTGGCGCGGCATCGGCGCAGGCTACAACAAGTTCGCCGCCGAATCCTTCCTCGACGAGGTCGCGCACGCCGCGGGCAAGGATCCGCTGGAACTGCGGCTCGAGCTCACGCGCGGCGATCCGCGCGCGAACGCGGTGATTCGCGCGGTCGCCGAGATGTCCGACTGGAAGCGCAAGCGCCCGGACCGCGGGATGGGGATCGCGTTTGCCGAGTATCACGGCACGCTATCCGCCGGCGTCGCCGAGGTTTCGGTGAACCGCGGCAGCGGCGCGATCAAGGTCCACAACTACTGGATTGCGGTCGACCCCGGGCTGGTCATCCAGCCGGAGAACACCCATGCCCAGCTCGAGAGCGCTGTCGTATACGGCCTGAGCGCGGCGCTTGTCGAGGAGCTGACGATCAAGGGCGGCGCCGTGCAGCAAAACAATTTCCACACTTACCGGGTGCTGCGCATGAGCGATATGCCCGAGATCCACACGAAAATCGTGGCCTCGAGCGGCCCGCCCACGGGCATGGGCGAAGTGGGCGTGCCTTCGGTCGCTCCGGCGATTGCCAATGCGGTTTTCCAACTGACCGGAAAGCGCCTGCGCAGCCTGCCAATGTCGGCGGCGAGGGTGAAGCCGCTGCTCGCCTGAGGCACTTGGCGTACAGGCGCCCGGGTCCGCTGAGGGTCTCTAACTCAACCCCGCCTAAAGAATGGTGATCAAACCGGCCGGCTCGCTTGTTCGCGTCGTTCTTCGCATCGCCCTCTCGGTTGGTGTCGCAACGGGGTTGTCCGCCTGCGGTTTGATGGCCGCAAGCGATAAACAGATCGTCAGCTACGAATATCGGCCGCGGTTCGGGTACGTACGCATAGAGCGCATCGAAGCCGGCGCTCCCGACAACGCCCACCCTTTCGGTATTTCCATCGACGCGCTCAGCCAGATGCTGGCAAGCCTCAAGGTGGAAGGCGGCGTCTCAAGGTCCGCCGTGCCCATGTTTACCGAAAGGGAACTGAAGGAAATCGTGCCGCACCTTGTCGCGGCTTTCGCAAAAGCGGGGCCGAAGGAAGACGTGACCTTCGCCGTGACCGGCGGGCACGGGCTCTTCGGCGCGTATTCGGCGAGGTCGGCCACCAGTGGCCGCCTCTTTGTGCGCGACCGGCAGCTCAATGTTATTTTCAGGCTGGTTCATGATCTCTTTGAAGACGGCGAGTTGGGCGGCGGCATGCCGCCGGTGTTCCTGCCCGGATCGCGCGCCTATCGAGCCGACATCACCTGGAGGCTCGTGCCCGGAAACGGCCACCTGGCCGACAAGCGTACGGATTGGGTGATGCTCGACACGACCACGCTGCCGACGCCGAAAGAAAAGCCCGGCGGTACAGGCACCGCTGCGCCTGCGGCCGACAGCCGTTATCAGGAGATCGAAAACAAGCTCAACGCGCTCGACCGGCTCAAAGCAAGCGGGTCGATCACGGAAAAAGAATACAGCGAGCGGCGGCGCGCAATTCTGCAGGGACTCTGAGCAGATGATTACCGCGTCCTACGCGCGTCGCGCAATGCGCGCCAAAGACGGTCCGGTGTTACCGGCATGTCGAGGTCCTTGACTCCGGCCGCCCGCACGGCGTTCAGGACCGCGTTCATGGTCGCGGGCAGCGCGCCGGATGTTCCCGACTCCCCCACGCCCTTCGCACCGAGCGCGTTCGATCGGGTCGGCACCGGATGCTCGTCGCAGCGGATCGCGCGCATCCAGTCGGCGCGCGGCATCGGGTAATCCATGAAGCTGCCGGCGAGCAATTGCCCGGTTTCGCTGTCGTAGACGGCGTGCTCGGCGAGCGCCTGGCCGACGCCCTGCATCACGCCCCCCTGCACCTGGCCCTCGACACTGGTGTGATCCACGACGTTGCCGATGTCGTCCACCGTCGTGTAATTCGCGACGTCCACGACACCGGTCTCCGGATCGATCTCCACTTCGGCGATGTGGCAGCCGTTCGGAAAGGTCGCGCCGAACGTTCCTTCTGCGACGCAGTCCATGGGGTGCGGGAAATCGCCCGCAAGTTTCTTCGAAAGGTCGAAGAAACCGATACTCTTGCCGGCGGCGTGAAACGCACCGCCTCGGTATTCGATTGAAGTGACCCCAGAGCCGAGTATGGCCGCTGCGTGCGGCTTCGCCGTTTCGATCAACTTCGATGCGAGGAGCTTGACCGCGCTGCCCGCGCCGTAAAGCGAGCGCGAGCCGCCGGTGCCGTTGCCGACGATGGCGAGGTCCGGATCGCCTTCGTGGAACCGCATGCATTCATCAGTCTTTTCATAACTGATACCCAGCCCTTCGCGCACGATGCGCGCGAACGCGGTTTCGTGTCCCTGCCCCCCGGATTGCGAGGCCGTATACACGTGCAGCTCGCCCGCCTTGTCGAAGCGCGCGTGCGCCTGGTCCTTGGGCGCGAGGCCCGGCGCGCTGATCTCGAGAAACGTGGCGACCCCGATCCCGCGCAGCTTGCCTTTGCGCTTCGATCCCTCGCTCCGCCCCGGGAAGCCGCTCCAGTCGGCGAGCGCGAGCGCTTTCTCCATGACTTTCTCGAACTCGCCGCAATCGTAGGTCGTGCCGTTGGCTGTCTTGTACGGCATCGACTCGGGCGGGACGAAATTCCTCCGGCGCAGCGCGATCGGATCGAGGCCGTGCTCGGCGGCGGCGTGATCGACCAGCCGCTCGATCGCGCAGGCGATGTCCGGGCGCCCCGCCCCGCGGTAGGCCGATACCGGCACCGCGTTGGAGAACGCAACGCGCGTATGCGCGTACATCACCGGGAAGCGGTACACCCGCCCATGGTGAATGGTGATGTTGCGCGTGCCGATCTGCGCGCCGAAGGGCGTCGCGAATGCGCCAAGGTCGGCGGCGTCCTCGAAGCGCAACGCGAGAAACCTTCCGTTGCGATCCAGCGCGAGCTCGCCCGTGAGGGTGAGGCCGCGCCCCTGGTTGTCGGAGAGAAAGATCTCCGAGCGCGTCGCCACCCATTTCACCGGCCGGCCGAGTTTCCGCGCGGCGAGCATGACGGCGATGTGCTCGGCGTAGGAATAGCTGCGGATGCCGAAGCTTCCGCCGACTTGCTCGGTGATGACGCGGATCCTTTCGCCGGGCAGGCCCGTCGCCGCGGCGATGAATCCGCGCATGCCGTTCACGCCCTGGCTCGGCGTATAGACGGTGAAAACGCCACTCGCCGGGTCGAATTCGGCGAGGAACGCCCTCGGCTCGATCGGGTTGCCGACGAGGCGCTGGCTCCTCATCGTGAGCCGGGATTTCAACGCCGCGCCGGCGAACGCGGCATCGACCGCCGCAGCGTCGCCCGTCTCGTATTCGAACGCGAGGTTGCCGGAAATGTCAGAGTGCAGTTGCGGGGCGCCCGCTCGCGTGGCCGCGTCGAAACCGATGGCATGCGGCAGGTCGCGGTATTCGACCGCGATGTCTTCGGCCGCATCCTGCGCGAGCGCCGCGGTTTCGGCCACGACCAGAACCACAGGCTGGCCGACGTACAGGACCTTGCCTTGAGCGAGCGCGGGCCAGAAGGGCTTCTTCATCTTCTGCCCGCCGACGCCTTCGTAGGTCACGCCGCCGGGAAGAGACTTCCATCCCGAGGCTGCGTAGTCCGCGCCGGAGAGCACGGCGCGCACGCCCGGCCGCGCGGCGGCGGACTTCGCGTCGATCGAGACGATCTCCGCATGCGGGCGGTCCGAGCGCAGGAAGAAGGCGTGGAGTTGCGAGGGTAGATTCCAATCGGCGGTGTAGCGGCCGCGTCCGGTCAGCAGGCGCGCGTCTTCGCGTCGAATGATTTTTTCGGTCATGAAGGGAGAAACGGGCGCTACGCGCGGGCAAAAGGCGCAATTGTCTCAGAACTCGCGCTTCGTTTCGCGCAGCTGGGCCGGGTCTGCCCGTCGGGAGAGCGAGTCGTCTTGACGCCTCTTACCACCACCCGGCGCGCTTGCGCACGGCGGTGTTGGCCGCCGAGGCCTCGCTCAGCGTCTTCTCGACGTCGATCGCGGTCAGTCTGCCGCCGCGCTTGAGGATGCGCCCGTCGACCATCACGGTATCGACGTTCGCGGGCTGCGCCGCTTCAACCAGCATGTGCGCCGGGTCGCTGAAGATGCCGAGATTCACGGCGCGCGTGTTGACCATGATGAGATCGGCGCGCTTGCCCGGTTTGAGCGACCCGATGCTTTCGTCCACGCCCATCGAACGCGCGCCCTCGATCGTTGCAAGCTCGAGCACGCGTTGTGCCGGCAGCTTGAACTCGTTGTTGGTGCGGCTGTTCTCGATGTTCTGGATCGCCTTCATGATGGCGAACATGTCGGCGTTGCCCGAGAGCGCCGTGGTGTCCACCGACAGGCCTACCGGGATTCCCGCGGCGAGAAATTCGCCGGTCGGGGGAAACCCGAAGCCGATGCGCATCTCCGTATACGGCGAGAGGCTCACCGGGCAGCCGTTGTCCGCAAGCGCGCGGATCTCTCCGGGTGTTACCCAGGTCGCATGAATGATCTGCACGTCCCGGCCGAGGAATTGTTCCCGCGCCAGCTGCGCGATCGCGTCCGAACCCTTGCGGTTGTTGGCGTGTACCGAGATCGGGATCTTGAGCGATCGCGCGGTGTCGTAATCCCGCGAGTACGCCGCGGCGGAGACGGCGCCGGTGGCGCCCGTCGATACACCGCGCCAGGCAAGACCCAGCGCGAGCAGCCCATCGTTCGAATAGCTCTTCCAGTCGCGATGCATCCGCTCGAGGTCGGCGAGATCGACGGTCTCGGTGGCCGGGTGCCCCTGAGGCGCGCCGTAGGAGAAGCGGCCGCGCAGTCCCGATTCCCTGAGAGCGCGAAGGCTCTCCCGGGCGAATTCCGGCGTGCGGATGTTGTGGCACCAATCGTGCACGAAGGTGATGCCCGAGTGGATAGCCTCCGCCGCCGAGAGCCGCGTGCCCTGGTACATGTCGGAGGGCAGGTAGGCCCTGCCGAGAGCGAGCGCGGTCGGGAAGTAGCCGTGCTCGCGCTTGTCGCCCGACATGCTCCGCAGCAGCGTGTTCCACATGTGCCAGTGGGTCTCGACGAAGCCCGGGAGCACGATCATGCCGCGGCCTTCGATCACCTGCCCGCTTGCCTGGAGGTTGCGGCCGACCGCGACGATCGTGCCCTGCTTCACGTGCACATCGGCGCCGGCGAGGTCGCCCGCGCCCGGCTCCATGGTCATCACGTAAGCGTTGCGGATGACGTATTCGCCCTGCTCGGGGAGCTTTACCGGGGCAGGAGGTTTCATGACAGTTGGCTTCACAGCGGGGGGTTTCGCCGCAGGAGGTTTCGCCGCGGGAGGCTTCGCCGCAGAGCCGTCCGCGCTTTTTCCCATGAGTCCGCAGCCGCCAAGACTGAGCGAGCCCAAGGCGGCCATCCCGCCCAGGAATTCGCGTCGCGTTCGTCCGAATTTCATGCTTCCTCCGTTTCAACCCCTGCCCAGGAACGGCATTTTCGTCGCCATGATGGTCATGAACTGCACGTTGGTCTCGAGCGGCAGGTTCGCCATGTGCAGCACTGCGGCACCGACCTGGTCCACGTCCATCAGCGGCTCGACCGCGATCTGGCCGTTCGCTTGCGGCACGCCGTTAGCCATCCTCGCGGCGAGATCGGTACGCGCGTTGCCGATGTCGATCTGGCCGCAGGCGATGTCGTACTTCCTGCCGTCGAGCGCGGTGGACTTGGTGAGACCGGTCACCGCGTGCTTGGTGGAGGTGTAGGGCGCAGAGTTCGGACGCGGCGCGTGCGCCGAAATCGAGCCGTTGTTGATGATGCGCCCGCCGCGCGGGGACTGGGCCTTCATGATCCTGAACGCTTCCTGGGTGCACAGGAACATGCCGGTGAGGTTGGTGTTCACCACCGCCTGCCACTGCTCGAGCGTCAGGTCCTCGAGCAGGATGCCGCCGGGAGTCCCGATTCCCGCGTTGTTGAAGAGCACGTCCAGCCGCCCGAATTTTTCCTTCGCCGCCGCGAACAGGGCATGCACCGACTTTGCGTCGGTGACGTCGGTGGCCACGACGAGCGCGCGTTCCCCCGCGCCGGAATCCTTCGCTGTCTGCTCCAGGCGCTCCTTGCGCCGCCCGGCGAGGGCGACGCGGTAGCCGTCCTTCAGGAACGCGAGCGCGACCGAGCGCCCGATCCCGCTGCCGGCGCCGGTGACGATTGCCGCTTTTCCGGAAGTCATTTTTTCCTCTCTGGGGGTCCTCAGCGCACTGCCGCGAGCTGCCTTGCGCGCTCCACCTCGCTGCCTGCGCGTTTCAGACTATCGAGCGCGCGCCGGCGGGCGTCGGTGGCGGCGGCTGCGTCGATGAGCGGGCCCGTGCCGAGGTAGAGCGCGAGTTTCTTTCTCGCCTCGGGAAAGGACTCGAGCAGCCGGCTAAAGGCTTCGAGCGAGAGCCGGTAGTCAAGGTAGTCCCTCTCCAGGCGATCCTTGGCGCGCAGCGCCTCCTGGATCCAAGAATTGGTACGCCGGCTCGCGGTGCGCATGTGATCGCGAAGAGTCTTGTCGCTCGCCGCCATCTGGACGCGGTAGCGGTGGCTCGCAGCCTGGTTGCGCAGGATCTGCCTCGCGGTGAGCATGTATTCTTCCGCGGCGTCGACCAGCGGGCGGTTGGGCGAAGCGCTCATGCTGCGGAGCTCGATCACGTGCTTGTCCACTTCCTGCGCGTGGTCGTCGAGCCTGCCGACCGTCTGTGCCGTTTCCGTCTCGATCGCAAGCGCCGCCTGCAGGCGTTCGCTCGTGTCCCTGACGAGCGCGGCAACCGCCTTTTGCAGGTCACTCTTGCGGTACGCGCCATAAGCCCAGTAGCCGAGCGCCGAAACCGCCAGGAGTGCGACGAGGGCTGCGGCGACGGTTTTTATTCCGTGTCCCGACATCATGCTGGTATGGTTCCCGATCTCGTGTCGCTTGTCCAGTGAGGGGGCATTTTGAGATCGGTTCCAGTTCGCACTGCGCGCTTGACGGAATGTCCAGGGACGCGGTTAAACTTGGCGCCGTGGAAAAAGAGGTTCCACCCGCCGAAATTCCCGCACGAGTCCGTCGCGTGTGAGCCGCTTGCGCACCGTGATCGCGGTCGTCCTCGGAATCGCGGCGCCGCACCTGCACGCGGCGCATCCCCTGCTGACCGAGGACACCGGCACGCAGGGTGCCGGGAACTTCCAGATTGAAGGCAGTTACGACGTATCGCGCGACAGCGCGGACGGCGAGACGACCCGAGCCGGCCTGCTGGTCGGGGTGCTCAGCTACGGGCTTGCCGAGACGCTCGACCTGC
>Ga0208454_1001026_pt1 | contig 12651 bp, 17 predicted proteins | sample EasRivMeERMZT100_FD_187530 | JGI IMG/M metagenome (GOLD analysis project Ga0208454, IMG submission 187530) | Soil microbial communities from meander-bound floodplain in the East River, Colorado, USA - East River MetaG ERMZT100 (SPAdes) (version 2) | ecosystem: Environmental > Terrestrial > Soil...
GCTCTCTGCTGAACAGATAAAACAAGGAAAGATACTGGAAGTTCAATATACAAAGTCTATTCCGTGTAAACCGTGCAATGGAATCGGTGGAACAGTCAGAAAGTCTTGTCCAAAATGTATGGGTGTAGGTGCTACGCAAAGAATTGAGCAGCACGGAAATATGCAATTTGCATCACTTTCTCCTTGCCTGGAGTGTCGTGGTGATGGTACAATCGTTGAGAATCCGTGTAAAGAATGTGCGGCTGATGGATATACCAGAAAGGTCGAGCATTTGAAGTTTCAGTTCAAGGAAATAAAGTGATGGGAATGTACGACTATATCCATATTGCTCCATCAATCATACGTGATTGTACGATAAAGTGTCATGCGTGTGGTCATTTGGCCGCACCTGACGGTTGGCAAACAAAAGATTTTGAAAATTGTATGGAGCTTTATTCTCTCGACCGAGACAATACCAATACTGCCCGTATGTTTAAGGTTGATCCTCCAGAACAAAAGTATTGGGTTCCGTATACGAAAGAAGAAATTGAGGAATACAACAACAGTTCCAACCTGAAATGGCTCCAACGAAAAGAAGGTGACGGCTATTACACAAAAGAAGGTTGGGAAGTCTACAATCGACGCAAGCGCTTCATGGGGGAACTTCCTCATCAAATGGTGAGGACATATCTCATTTGCGAGAATTGCATCTATGAAGATAAGCCACCGAGGGGTTGGATTGAAATTGAAATTAAATTCACCGATGGCGTGGCAGTAAAAATTACACAATTAGAAGAAGGGAAGATAATTTAATGGATATGACAAAGGTAGCGTTGGTAACACATCAGGGTTGTATGGATGGGTCCACTTGTGCGATTGTTTTTGTAGCCGCTGGTGGATTACGTGAGAATGTGTTTTTCTCCAGTCCAAATCACAGAGATACAGATGAGATTGTTTCAGATCTTTTGCAACGATGGACTGGTCCGATTTTGATTGCAGATGCATCAATTTCTCTATCTTTGGCGGAAAAGATCTATCGACAAGATATAGTTCTTCTCGATCACCACAAGAGTGCTATTCCGTTGACGAAGTTCCCTTGGTGCGAAATTGACGTGGACAACACTCGCGCAGGTGGAAAAATGTTGTATGATTGGTTAAAGAAAAATTCTTCGTCTTCTTGGTTTATGGAGTACGAGAATCTTGTCACTTTTGCAGATGATCACGATCGTTGGATTAAGGAATATAAGCAGTCAGACGTGCTTTCTCTTTTCCACGAAGTCCTCGGACAAGAGTTGTTCATTGATCGATTCTTAAAGAATTCAGGTCCAGCTCTCAATGCGATGGAACAGTACGCTGTTGATTTGGAAGTAAAGAAGCGCGAGAAGTATATTCAGAAGCGAATGAAGGAAGTCGAAGTTGTTCGCAAGAAGATTCAAGGTCATGATGTCAATGTGGCTTATGTTTCTGCTGGTACTCATCAAAGTCTTCTTGGTAATATGATTTGTGAAGATCCAACAATTGGAGCAGATATTTGTGTTCTGGTGGGTTCTTCTGTTTCCATGAGAGCGAATCGATTGTGTCCAGTAGACCTTTCCGCTGTTGCGAAGATCAACGGCGGCGGTGGACATGCCAAGGCTGCTGGCTGTTCCATTGACAAACTTCTAGGAAAGAGCCTGGTTGAATATGTAAAGGATAACTTGCGGTTTCAGTGAACATAGTTATTAGGTGGATAAGTATTTCAAGGTTCTTGGAGTGCAGCCAGGATGCTCCAAAGAAGAACTAAAAAAAGCATATAGAAAGCTTGCTACCCAGCATCATCCAGATAAAGGCGGAAACGCAGAAGCGTTCAAAGAAGTAAGTAAAGCGTATGATCTTCTCACTGGAAAAAGACAACTTACTCGCGCCGAACGTGCTGAGCAAGAGCGCGCTCAAAGACCCGCCACCCCGCCGCCTGCTCCCTCTTATGAATGGGAATCTCCAAAAACATACAATCCACCACGTCCTAAACCTAGACCTCCCCGTGTCCCTGAATATGTTGAGTATACCTACGATCAATATGATAAGTGCGTCGCCTGCGGCGGAAAAGGAAAAATTGTTGAATATTGTAAAACATGTCATGGAACGGGAAATTCCATTCACGGGGACGAACACCGCCACGTTGTCCTCGAAAGATGTAAAGCATGTAATGCTAAGGGAAGTCGTGTGCTATTTATATGCGTACCGTGCGCTGGACGTGGTTCTATCTTTGTAGGTAAGTTAAAGAAGGGATATTGGCGATGAAAATAGCCCTCGGATTTTCAAGAACGAATACGCTTGTTTCCAAGAGTATTCGTTGGTTTACAAAAAGCCAAGTTTCACATGTCTATATTCGAGTTTACGATTTAACTTTCAAAACATATTTTATTCTTCATTCAGACATGCCAGGCGTCGTTATTGACCTTGCTGAGCGATTTGATATGGAGAATACCGTTCTAGAAGAATATATCATCAGCGACCCCAGGCTTGATGAAGCAATTAGAAAGAACTTATGGCATCTTGGAAAGAAATATGATTATCTAAAGATTGTAAATCTTGCGTGGGCGATTATTTTAAAGCGTTGGTTTGTAAGAAAGATAAAAGATCCAATTGTAAGTCCAAAGGCATTAATTTGTGTAGACTTTGCTCTCTTTATTTTAAATGATGCAGGTCTTACAAATCTTCCAATAGGTTATATGACCCAACGTGAACTTAAAGAATGGGCTGCTAAAAATCATGAAACTCTCGGCTGGAAGAGAGTAATTCATGACAATTCAAAAACATTATTCGATCATGTTAAAGAATTCTTAAAAGGAGACTAAAGTGATAGTAGAAAATATTCTCAATGATAATATTGGTTTCATGGAGCTGGTCACTTCAATGGGATCGGATTTAACGGTTGCAAATTCGGCAAGAGTTTCGTTTGGAAAGAGGAAGGACATATTAGATGACGGAGATAGAAAACTCATTGCATTTCTCGCAAAGAACAAGCACTGGAGTCCGTTTAGGCATGTTATGTTGCAGTTTCATGTTAAGGCTCCCGAGATTGTTGGTAGACAGTTCTATAAGCATGTTATCGGTTCCGATTACACTTTTAAAGACCACGCATGGAACGAGATTTCTGGACGATATGTAGTCTACTCTGATGAGTTCTACAAGCCTGCGAAGTTCAGAAAGCAATCAACAAACAACAAGCAGGCATCAATTGATGAGGAAGTTGATAATCCAAATCGAACAAAGTTTCTTTATGAACAAATTTTAGGTGATGCATATAAGAATTACAAAGAATTGGTTGAACTCGGTGTTTCCAAAGAACAAGCTAGAGGTGTCCTACCTGTTTCATTTTATACTGAGTGGTATTGGACTGCGAGCTTGCAAGCCGTCATGAATTTTGTTAAACTGAGGGACGATGATCACGCACAGTGGGAAATTCGTCAGTACGCTCTTGCTATGAAACAAATGGCATTGGCTGTTGCACCTTTCAGTGTGCAAGCACTTTTGGAGAATATGTGATGGCTTGTCCGTGTGATAGAGATTGCTGTGACGATCCAATAGTTTGTGCTATTGACAAACAGTGTGATTGTGATGAAGCAGATGAAAAATGTTATTGTGATTGGAACTGGATGAAAGAATGCGTTACCTGTGGTATGAAATGCGCTTGTGACGTATAAGGGAGATAAACATGAATTTCAGCGAATATCAACAACTTGCAGCAAAGACTGCTGGTATGCATCTTAATAAAGAAATCGAAGTCAAATTGATTGCTCTCGGATTAGATCAAGAGAATGCCAGGATTGCTGCTGAATATTTTGCAGCAGAAAAGGGTCTGTACGTTTCGACTCTCGGCATTGCAGGCGAAGCGGGAGAATTTGCTGACATGATCAAGAAACAAGCTGGTCATAATCATGCGTCAGACCCCATCAAGGAAAAGAAAGAGCTTGGCGATATTTTGTGGTACATTGCCGATGTGTGTACTAAAAAAGGATATGATATGGGCGAAGTAGCTTCTATGAATATTGAGAAGCTAAAGGCGCGTTATCCAGAAGGATTCTCAATAGAGAGATCACAAAATAGAAAGCCAGGAGACATTTAACGTAATGAGTGACTTATACACTGGAGTAAGAGTTCATCAGGTAAGCAAAGAAATCATCGACACAATTTATCAGCATGGAGAAATTGAGATTTGGGATAATCGATACAACTGGTATCAAAATTTGTATGTTGTATTGAAGGACGAGACTGGAAGTTCTGCTTCTGCTCTTGGTCGCGTAAAGGGAACAAAGATTGTTCTTCTTGAAAAAAATCTCAGCGCAGGTGGTCTAAATCCTAGAAACAAGGAACAGCGTATGTCTATGGATGCGCTGCTCGATGATTCCATTCAGGTTGTCGTAATGACAGGTCGCGCTGGTACGGGTAAGACAATCATGACCCTTGCCGCCGCTATTGACAGAATGGAAAAAAAGGCGTATGATAAAATCATTTTGACCAAACCCATGAGTCAAGTTACACGATACGATCTAGGTGCCCTTCCAGGCGATGTCAAGGACAAATTTGGTCCTTATCTCGACAACTATCTTGGAAACCTTGAATTCATGCTAGGTGGTGAAGGTTCTGGCAAACAAAAGGTTCAGGCTGCAATTGAGCAGTATCATATTGAGTTTGTTCCATTACAGCTCATTCGTGGTTGTTCGTGGCACAATGCCTTCATCATCGCAGACGAAGTGCAGACACTTGATTATCACGAAATGACAACATTAGGAACACGTATTGCCGAAGGAAGCAAGCTTGTTATTATGGGTGATCTTGCTCAGCGTGACGAGAAGATTACAAAGGAAAAGACTGGAATCTATAAGTTTATCAACAGCGAGCAAGCGAAGAATAGTCCTTTTGTTGCGTCAATTGAATTGATTAAGTGCGAAAGGAGTGCAGTCGCTGAGCTATTCGCTGAGGTTTTCGAGGCAACGTAGTGAATTGTTTTCATTGTGAACAGCCTATTGGCGGAATGCACGAAGCAGTAATGATTCTTACTCCGCAGTCTCTTAAGTTTTCTTTTGAGCGTGGTCCTAGTCTGGCGGATTTAGATATGCAGGATTACAGAGGAACGAGATTTGCAAATGAATTGTCAGCACCAGAAGGTAAAATGGAAATAGAAACAAGTTTTAAATGGTGTAAGACTTTCCATCGTTCGTGTTTTTTGATTGTGGCTGGAGAGAAGTATGTCCCTTAAGTTTGTCAATTTGCACGGCCACGACGGGCATTCCGTCTACGACGCTATTGGTTCGCCAGAAGATTACATAGAATGGATGCTCAAGAACGCTGGAGAAGATTCTGGTGCTCTTGCTATTACGAACCACGGAAATATGAACAGCATCGGTTCTATGGTCGCTGCACAAAAGAAATACAGTAAGAAAGGCGCACCCGTCAAACTTATCTACGGAGTTGAAGCATACTTCACTCCGTCACTACAGCAATGGAGCGAGTTAAAGATAAAACGAGACGAAGAGAAGAAGGAAGAGAAGAAGAGAAAAAAGAAAGCCGACGGTGACGATGCGAGCGATCTCGTAATCGAGAACGAGCGCGACTCAAAGGGAAAGTATTTCGATCCCTTCATGAGAAGGAATCATCTTGTTTTGGTGGCTACAAATCAAGAAGGGCTTAAGAACCTTTTTAGATTAGTAACGAGGTCGTACCGCGAGGGCTTTTATAAAAAGCCAAGGATCGATCTGGACATGCTTAGGAAGCTGAATTCTGGCATCATCGCCAGCACTGCTTGCCTTGCTGGTGTGCCTTCTTGGTGCTCGCTACAATCTCCTGACACAGAAGCTGCAATGCAGCTTTATGATCGAGAACTTTTACCTCTCATGGAAATCTTTGGGAAGGACAGATTCTTCCTTGAGCTTCAATTCAATCGCATCGCCGAACAACAAATCGTCAATCAACATCTAATCGAATACTCGAAGCGTTCAGGATACAATCTTATTGCTACGGCAGATTGTCATTATCCAGATCCCGAAATGTTCAGGGACCGTGAAATTTACCGTCTTCTCGGGCATCAGATGCAAAAGAGAGAGATTGACTTCTCTATTCTTGAAAAGCAAAAGACCGACATGGATTGCGAACTTTACCTGAAAAACGGTGATCAAATGTTCGCCGCATACAAGGAAAGTTTTGAAAGCTTCCATCCAGACCAAAAGCTTATCATTGATGCCATCCAGAGAACGCACGACATTGCTCATCATGCCATCGGTCAAGTAGCTCCAGATGATACTATTAAGCTTCCGAAGACCTTTCAGATTACGGATAAAATCAGAACTCCTTTTGATCAATTGAAGGAGTACGTCTTAGACGCTCTTAAGAAAAAGAATCTTACATCACCAGAATACATCGACCGAGCTTCTTTTGAACTTAAGGTCATCAAGAATATCAAGGTTGAGGAATATTTCCTCGCAATGAAAGAGATTCTTGATACTCTCAAGAAACATATGCTTATCGGACCCGCTCGTGGATCAGGCGCGGGTAGTCTTGTAAATTATCTGCTCGGCATTACGCTCCTTGATCCGATCAAACATGGATTATTGTTTGAGCGTTTTCTTTCGCCTTCTCGTGCAGAATTGCCTGATGTGGATAGCGATGTTGAATCAAAGGATGAAGCGTTTGAGATTTTGAAGAATCACTTCGGAGAAGAATCAGTTCTAGCAATTTCAAACTATAACAGACTCACTCTAAAAGCCTTGATTAAGGATTTGGCTAAGCTTTATGGCATTCCATTTCAAGAGGTAAACAGCGTTACGAAAGTCGCCGAGGGCGAAGCGCGAGCCCACATTCTGGAAGATTGTGGTCATGATCAGAAGTTGTACGATTTTACATTTGAAAAAGCAAAGCAATACTCTCCGACATTCAATGAATTCTTACAGAAGTATCCTCACCTTGGCGAAAGTGTTGAGAATCTTTTTAAGGAAGTTAAGGCAGTAAGCCGCCATGCAGGCGGCGTTCTTATCGTTCCAGATGCAGAATCTTGTCTTCCTATCATCAGGATTCGAGACGTTGATCAGTCTCCAATTACCGAAGGTATTACAGCTCAGCATTTGAAGTTCTTTGGACTTGTGAAGTTTGATGTTCTTGGATTAGGCACGCTTCGTATCATTCGCAGATGTATTGAAACCATACTTAGAAAGAATGGTCAAGAAGTGAATATCGAAAATGTGTGGGAGTTTTACAACACATTTCTGCATCCCGACGTGATTGATCCAACTGATCAGAATGTTTTTACAAAGGTTTATGGAGCTGGACGTTTTCCGAGTATTTTCCAGTTCGAGAAGCAACGTTCACAAAACTTTTGTGTTCGCGCAGCGCCTATGAGTGTGAAAGATTTATCTGCCATTACAGCCCTTTGGCGTCCAGGTCCATTGAAGGGTAAAGCCGACGTGAAGTATGTTCACTTTGACGAGAACGCCGTCAGCAAAGAACATCCGATTATTAAAGAAAGATTAGGGGAAACTCGTGGTCTGCTCTTGTATCAGGAGCAGTTTATGTTGCTCGCAAGCGCTCTTGCTGGATTTACTCTTGAAGAAGCTGATAAGCTCCGTAAGCTTCTGGTAAAGCCAGCCACAACAGATGCTGAACAAATCCGTAAGGAACGAAAAGAAATTGGAGACAAGTTCATTGCCAGTTGTATTGAGAGAGGCGTGAATCAAGATCGAGCAGAAGCCTTATGGGAAAAGGAAATCCTCGGCTTTATCAGTTACGGTTTCAACAAGTCTCATGCTATGGCTTATGCGTACAACTCATATCATTGCGCGTGGCTATACACATATTACGAAGAAGAGTGGATCAAGGCATGTCTTGAATGTGATCCTGAACTGGAAAAGACAATTGCAACCACAAGGTCTTTAGGATACACAATCAATAAAGTTGATGTGAATCATTCTCCTACTCTCGAATGGAATGTAGATGGTACTTTCTGGAAGCCGCCGCTTACGTCGCTCAAGGGCCTCGGCGCCGCTGGTGCTACAGAACTTGCTCGGGAGAAGCCAAAAGATGGATTCACAGACATTAACAACTTCTTTTTCGATTCTCAGGGTGATTGGCGTTGGACAAAACTCAATAAGAAGATTGTTGAAATTCTGATTAAAGCAGAAGCTTTCAGTTCGTTGAACTGTGTTGGTCCAGATAAGATGTTTAAGAACTACAAACATATGCACGACTTTATCAGCGAGAATTGGGAACAACTCAAGAATGGAAAGATTACATTTGATGAAGCTCCGAAGAGCGAGTGTGATGACTGGCCCGCTTCTGAAAAGATTGTTCTTCAACGTGAAATTATGGGTTTCTATGACAAGGGACTTGTCATTAGTAAGTTCACAAAGATGTTCAAGGAATTTGACATCACAGCGATGGATGAATTTGGATTAGAAACGGTCGATGAAGAAGAAGAATATAAGGGAGATATGATTCGAGTTTGGGGTATTGTCGAGAAGGTTATCGAAAAGAAAACAGTTCATGGCAAGCCATTTCTCAGTGTGACCGCAACTGGTATGAGTGAGAAGCCATACTATTTTAGAATTTGGGCCATGTCTAAAGCCCAAACCAATGTATGGGAAGAAGGAAACGTGGTAGTATTCAGTTTGGATTACGATGAAGAATATGGATACTCTCTCTCTAGGAAATCCAAAATTGTGAAGGTGACAAGGTGATTGTTCATTACAATGTTTGCGATCATTGTGGTCAGCAGACGCAGATCGAAGACGACAAAGAACAACATGGATTTGAGTTCTTTTTTTATTCGTTGGAGTTGAAAGACAGCCTTAAGGGAAACAAATTCTCACCAAAGTTTAGATCTGCGACTTTTTGTCAAAGAGAATGTCTTGTGGAATTTTTGAAAGTAAATCTTGAGATGAATGGGAGATTAAAGGAATGAAACTGTCCGAAGCGAAGTACGCATTCACGTTTGATGATTTAATGTTGATCCCTCAACATTCCGATGTCAAATCGAGAAAAGCTCCAGATGTTAGAACCAAACTAAGCGATACTCGTAGTTTGGACATTCCCATTGTTTCTGCTCCAATGAATACAGTAACCGAGCATCATATGATGAAAGTAATGTCTGATTTGGGAGGTAGTTCTGTTTTGCACAGATATATGTCCTCCGATGATCAATTGCGAGAATGTATAGAAGCTCTAAAAGGAAAGAATAGTCGTCGTTTTTTTGTTGCTGTAGGTGCTAGTGGGGATTTTGTTGAGAGAGCTTATCGACTTTACGACACGTTGGGAATTGCAGATTTTTGTGTTGATGTGGCGAACGGTCATTCAGAAATCTGTATTCGCGCCATAGAGGCGTTGATGAGCAAGATGGATAAACTCAACATTATGGCTGGTAATGTTTGTACATACGAAGGAACAATGAGATTGGCCGAAGCTGGTGCTGGAATTATTCGCGTCGGCGTAGGCCCTGGTAGTATGTGTAAAACTAGAATTGTAACTGGTCACGGTGTTCCTCAACTCAGTGCAATTGAAGATTGCGCCCGCGTCAAAGATGATTACGATGATGTCACCATTATTGCAGATGGTGGAATTAGGAACAGTGGTGATATCGTGAAGGCCCTCGCCGCTGGAGCTGATGCTGTGATGCTTGGTGGATTGCTTGCGGGAGCAGATGAAACTCCTGGTGAAATTTATGAACTTGAGTTTCGTGGTGCTCTTCATCAGAAGATGGGAAAATTTAAACGATATGCTGGCATGGCGTCAGAAGAAGGAAGAAAGTTTAATGGTTGGTTTACCGAAGAAGACGCATCATTTATTCCAGAAGGTGAATCAGTAGAGGTTCCATATAAGGGTCCAGTCAAGAGTGTGATTGATAATCTTGTAGGTGGCCTTCGTGTTGGAATGTCTTATGCTGGCGCAATGTCCATTAAGGACTTGCAAGAAAACGCAGAATGGGTTAGAGTAACAGAGAACGGTCGTGTTGAAGGAACTCCTCACGGGAAAAAGTAATGAGTAAGTGGCACAAGTTTTATATCGATATGGCAAGACAGTTCGCCTCGATGGCAAAAGATCCACGCCTTCATGTGGGTGCAGTTATTGTAACGACTGATGGAATTCTCTATCCAGGTTATAACGGATGGGAAATGGGTGGCACAAATGAGCCAGACAGTCTAGAACCTGGTCAAAGCGGTACAGTCCACGCCGAAGCTAACGCAATTCTAAAATTCAATCCAACCATTCACAAGGGAAGCACAATGTACTTGACGCACAATCCGTGTATTGTGTGTGCGCGAATGATTGTCAATACGCAAGCAATTACCAGTGTGTATTATGGTGAAGAGTATCGTGATATGAGAGGCGTTAAAATCCTAAAGGAAAGGGGAATTTGCTGTGAAAAAGTTTGATAAGGAACTTTGGAAGTGGCGTGTGAAGGATTATTTTTGGTGGCTCCGTATTTATAAAAGGAGATTACTTTACACATTTCTTGTCTGTGAACTTTTACTTATGCTTTCCGTGATGGGATTTAATCGTCTGGTTGATCGTTATCGACCATGGTTTGGAAAGTCTGAACCTGTTACGGTATATGAACCTCTTACAGAGCAAGAAAAACTCAAACTTGAACGTTGCACGCAGTTTGTATATATCTTGATGAGAGAAAATGCACAACTTCGTGATCGATGTGAATAATTATAGAAAGGAGTGAAATGATGTATATTCTTACATTTACAGAAGAACAATTGAAAAGTTTTCTTTCTATTCTAGATAGAGAACTTAAAGCTGGCGGTATGAATTCTTTGGGTACAGTTGTGGAGCTACACAATGTTATAGCTTCTGCCAAAGAAGCCGTGAAGTCAGAACCACCAAATGAAACGCCGCAAACAACATAAACAAGAACATATAGATACTGATTCGCTCTGGAGTATACTTTCCAACAAGAAATCATTGAAGGGCGGAAAGACCATTCAGCAAATGCTTGGCATCGAGGATAAGGGTATGGAACCTCTTGGTGGCAAACCTTTGAAGATGATGGATATAATTAATTCAATAGATTCAATGTATGAAACAGGAGAGGATGATGAAGAAGAAGGTTGACCTTCTAAATAATGTTGATTTTTTAGATCGTGTAAGAATTCATATTTATCCAGGAAAACCTAGTCCTGGAGATCATTATCCGTTTAGAATTGAATTTCAGTCACTTGACGAATCGAAGAGAGTAATCTTTGATGAGAGTGCTCTAAAAAAGATGAACGAAGTCCTCACAGAGAAGGCAGGACAGTTTCATCCAAGTGATCCTCGTGTGCGTGGTTATCTTGAAGAATTCGCTGGTAGGCTTGCTATGGAACTCTATCGCAATGGTTTAGCAGATCTTGAAGATTTGCCAGATGGACCAGAAGACCCATACGCCAATATTCGCAAGCAGTTTAGTCGTAACTGACCCTTGACTTTTTAAGTCTTACGAGGTACAATTCTCGTATGTTTGAAGAACTTTTCAAAGCGTTTGAGGTTGAAGGCGAGTCACTGTACATCGTCGGCGGCTTCGTCCGCGACCTTTTGGACGCTCGTATGGACGACGATCTGTATCTCTCTGCGTCGAAGATGGAGCCTGATAAGTATCCTCCACGCTTTGTATTGACGGAGGAACGCTTTTGGGAACGAGTCGAAACTGGAGAGATTGATGTAGACTTTGCTACATCTGCGCTGCCAATGAAGACGATTGAAATCCTCAAGGCAAACGGTTTCAGAGTGATTCCAATCGGAATTGAATTTGGAACTATTCAAACCTTCTGGAAAGATAGAAAGATTGAAATTACAACTTTCCGTTGTGATGAATCATATAAGAAGGGAAGCCGAAAACCGAGTGTGCAGTTTGGAAAGACCATCGAGGAAGATCTTGCTCGAAGGGATTTTACAATCAATGCGATGGCGATGGACAAGGAAGGGAAAGTAATTGATCCTTTTGGTGGTCACGCTGATCTTATTGAAGGTCTGTTGTGGACTCCAAAAGAAGCAGATATTTCTTTTACTGACGATCCACTGAGGATGCTGCGAGCCTACAGATTTGAAGCTCGCGGTATTGCTACACTAAGCTGGCAGGTTGGAGACGCAATTGAAAGGCTTAAGAAAGAAATTCACATGGTTTCCGCAGAACGCATTTTCGACGAAATGTCCAAGATTCTTATGACAAAGGATCCAGGCCGTTCGCTCGACTACATGGCCCGTAGTGGCCTGCTTGGCGAAGTGTTTCCTGAACTTCAAATTGTGGTTGACTTTCAGCAGAACCAGGGTAAGTGGCACAGCAAGCGCGTGTGGCCGCATACCATCGAGGTTGTGCGTCAGTCTCCTCAAATTCTTGAGGTTCGCTGGGCAGCACTTTTCCATGACATTGCAAAGCCTCAGACTTACTCAGAGACTGAGACTGGTGTGCATTTTTACCAGCACGACTGGAAGGGCGCGCTTGTGTGGGATGGCGTGGCTCAAAGGCTTCGCGTAAGTAAGGAATTTCGTGACCACGTTCACCTTCTTGTTTACGAGCACCTACAGCCAAGTCTACTTTCTTCCGAGGGAGTAAACCATACAAGCAATAAGGCTCTGCGTAGGCTGATGGTTCGAGTTGGAGATAAGCTGGACAATCTGTTTCATCTTTCTCTTGCGGACATCACTTCTCACAAGCCAGAG
>Ga0208454_1001027_pt1 | contig 12631 bp, 17 predicted proteins | sample EasRivMeERMZT100_FD_187530 | JGI IMG/M metagenome (GOLD analysis project Ga0208454, IMG submission 187530) | Soil microbial communities from meander-bound floodplain in the East River, Colorado, USA - East River MetaG ERMZT100 (SPAdes) (version 2) | ecosystem: Environmental > Terrestrial > Soil...
GGTTGCAGCATTTTGGCGCTTCTCTCTAAGGGGGAGGGTGTGTATATTTGCTGTATGGTAGTCCGTAAGAAGTCATTGGCTAAGAAAAAATTGGCCGGCACCGTTGAAAACAGTCGTGTTAAACAACAGAAACCACCGGCAAACCAGGTGCAAACCCCTAAGAAACTTCCACCTACATTCAAAGATCCACCTACATTCCTTGGTCCGGTTGGCATTAAGATATTCAATGACATTGCAATACATGTTAACAGGCATTCACCATTGTATAATATTGATTCATACATTGTTGGTCAGGCTGCAAAGTGGATGGAGATTTACATTCATGCCCTTGAAAAAATTAAACAACGTACAACCACAAAGAAGGATGGTTTTGTAATGGAATACTCTTCCGGTGCAATGCAAATAAGTCCTTACGTTACACTTGCTGATAAAGCTGAGCAAAACATAAGAAGATATTTTGAAGTGCTTGGCATTGGTCCTAAGTCAAGAGAAAATTTAGGTGGGTTTAACCAGGGTGGCGGCCAAGAGGACGAATCTGATCCATTTAACCAAATGATGAAAATGGCAGATGAGTTACGCAAGTCAGTATAAGAATGGAATTTTACAAACGTGCTCAGCAATACATTAAGGACGTTGTATCTGGTAAAGAGCTTACTTGTATTTATGTAAAGCAAGCAGTTGAGCGCCACATTAAAGATTTAAAGAACCAAGGTCCTAAGCGTGGTATCTGGTTCGATGAAAAAGCAGCAAAACTTTATTTAGAGTTTGTTAGATTATTGAAATTCACCAAGGGGGTGGAGTTCGCCAATAAGCCATTTGATCTGCAGCCCTTCCAGTGTTTTATTTTTATGTTACTCTTCGGCTGGAAGAGATACGATGATCGTGGAAACAAATTACCATACCGGCGTTTCACCAGGGTATATGAGGAAACTGCAAAGAAGTCAGGTAAATCAGAAAAATGTGCTGCATTAATTTGGATATGTGCCCTACTGGATGGTGAGTACGGCGCTCAGTATTACAGTGTAGCTACAAAGAGAGATCAAGCCCGTTATGTTTTCAATGCTGCAAAGAGTATGGCTAAAAATCTTCGTAAAGATAGTCGCACTCTTCATAGGATGATCAAGTTGGTCCAGCACCGGATTTATGTTGAGGAAACCGAAAGTTACATTGAAGCGCTTTCATCTGATTACAATGGTATTGACGGTCTGGATCCACATATCGGTATTGTGGATGAATACCATGCTCACAAAACTTCATTGGTTGCTGATTCAATGAAAAATGCTCAGGTAGCAAGGTTGCAGCCAATACTTTATCTGATTACAACCGCTGGTTTTAATTTGCAAGCGCCATGTTACACTGTATCCAGAGAAGAGGCGATTAAGGTGCTCAATGGTACATTAAAAGATGATTCATTGCTGGCTATAATATTTACACTGGATAAAAAGGATGATTGGAAAAACCCAAAGGTGTGGTACAAGGCCAACCCTAACCTTGGAAAAACAGTGAAGGTATCTAACATGATGAATCTGTTTAAAACAGCGGTTGCCGGCGGTCCACTGGCAGAGGTTGACTTTAAAACAAAGAATCTGGGTGGCCAGCCATGATAATCCTATTTCGGATGAAATATTTATGCGGTGCAAAGGAAAGGTTGACCTGGTGGATCAAAGGGAAAGAGGCGTAATGTGCTGGGGTGGAACTGATTTTGGGCAAACAAGTGATATGACATGCCAGGCATTTTTATTTGATCCGGAAATGAACGATGGAAAATATATTTTCGTACTTTTCACCTGGTTATGTGAGGACACCTGCAATAAGAGAATTGAGCAAGGCGAACCACATGCTCAATGGGTGCATGATGGCTTTCTGGAAATAACACCAGGGGATACTACTGATTACAATTATTTGAAAAACCGGGTGCTCAGCTGGAACAAAGATTATCCGGTTGTGAATATCGGTTATGATAAATCCAATGCCACACAAACCGCCGCCGAACTTACTAATGAGGGGATAATAATGGATCCGTTTTACCAGGGGATTAATAATATGAATAATCCTACCAGGGAATTTATTGAGTTATTTATCAAAGGTGCCATTGTCCATGACGGTAATAGTGTAATGAGGTGGATGATCGGAAATATTGCATTACAGAGGGATGCTGATGGTCGTGTTAAAATAACAAAGAAGGATCCAAAGAGAAAAGTAGATGGTGCCGTTGCAATGGTTATGGCCCTGGGTCAATACATGGAGTGGAAGGGCATTTACGGATCCTCACAAGCAAGCGAAATTAGAGTAATTTAAAATATGGAAATACATAAAGATCAGGGCATACTTTCAGTGGTTACATTTGGTGGCCGCCTTATTGATGTAACGTTTAAGGTGGTCCATAATTTACCAGCATTCGGTTTAGATATGCAAGATGATATTGATGCATTTGTAAACCGTCCTAAAATGTTAATTCGTGGCGGTGTAACCCCACAAGTATTTTGCAATTTTGTATTAAAGCGCCATAAGAAATTAGCTGGGGAAATATTTTGTGTTCCTCAGAAAATGTTTTTACGGGTATGCAAAGCCGCAAATTTTGAGCCGGAAATTCAATCTATAATCGTTCAGGAAGATCAAGCGAATTAAAATGGGATTATTAGTTTGTTCTGAGCACTACCTACAGGAACCCGGTGTAATTGATATGCTGGTGGATCGTTTTGGAAAATTTACGGTCCACACTCAGGATGCAATAGCACAAACCGTCACTCTTCATTTTGATTGCCCTGAAATACCGGCTGGCTTAGATGAGTATGTTGTTGTAATGATTTATGACCATGAAACCGGTGAAACAAACATAGCCAGAGTTTACAAGCAAGTGGCCATAGCAACCAATGGTAACATAGAAATTTTTTGGGGTGATGCAATTAGGATAGCATTTAGAAAATTAATTGATGAAAGCAATGGCAGAAGGTAAAACCAGCTTACGTCCTAGCATAATTGAGTTCAATAAAATCTTTGAATTATGCTTACCAATAGCTAAAACCCAAAGAGAGGCGTATGACCTGGCAGAACGGCGCTGGAAAAACAAAAATGGTGGCCGGAAATATAAAAATTATCATTCCTTCCGTAAGTCCAGAATATATTATTGGGAACATATCAGAACCCATGTGGAAAATGTAGTGGAAAAAATCATTATACCTAAAGCATTGAGATAGATACATTTGTTTCCATGGCAGAAGCCAATGGAAACGTGGTGGGCCGCCTAATAAAAAGGACATTTGACTTTTTTGGGAATCCGGGTAAATCCATGTCAAGCGTTATGGATGCCATTTTTGGTTCGTCCACCGGGAATCCTAAATCCATTACTGAAAACAATGTCCTGACTATTACCCCGGCTTGGAGAGCTATATATATCCTGATGGATATTATAGCAACAATGCCATTATACCTTTACCAGAAAAAGAAAGATGGGGATATTATAATTGCTGAGAACCATGCGCTCAATAAGCTGGTTGCTTTAAGCCCCCACCCACTTTATACTTCCTATACTTGGAGAGCGGCAATGATGGTTAATACCCTGATTGCCGGCAATGGTGTTACCAGAATCCGGCGTAACGGTTCCGGAATACCTAATGCCCTTGAAATAATTCCATGGGATTTCGTTGACAATATTTACCTATTGTACCACCCGGATCCACACCTGGAATTTCATGTTCGTGACCAGGTAACCCAAAAGCGCTACATTCTGCATTCGGATGATGTAATACACTTCATGGGGCTTACAGTAAATGGGGTTGGTGGAATGAATACCACACTTACCCACAAGGATACATTTGCCACCGAAGCCAGTATGAGGGATTTTGTAAAAACATTCCTGGAAAACGGTGCTTTCCCTTCGGGCGCCCTGTTTTTCCCAACGGTCCTTGGTGATCCGGCCTATAAGAAGATCCGGGATTCATGGCAAAGCGCCCATGGTGGTCCTAACAAGGCCGGAAAAACAGCCATTGTGGATGCTGGTGGCAAGTACGAAAAAATTACTCCTTCCATACCGGATACCGGATATGAAACGGTAAAAGATAAAAGCATATCAGATATTTCCCGGATTTATGGGGTTCCTGAATATATGCTTGATTCAAAGAACAAGCCCACCTATGCTTCCGTTGAGCAAATTTCACTTGACTTTAAGAAATATACCCTGGATGGCTGGTGCTGCAAAATAGCCCAGGAATTGACCAGAAAACTTATCAGTGATAATCAGCAAGGGGAGTTCTTTTTTGATTTCGATAAAACCGGCCTTACCAGCGGTGATTTGCAAACCATGTCAGAGTATTACAATAAGTTATTCAACATGGGCTGGATCAATCGTGATGAAGGCAGGGCATTTTTGAAAATGAATAAAGTGGAAGGTGGAGAAAGGTACTGGATCCAGGGTAACAATATGATCCCGGTGGATGCAGTAGATAAGATGCTTGAAATGAAGGCCAGCAAAAAGGGCGCTGGCACAATGCAACCTGACGTTCAAACATTAAAAGAAAAATGAGTGAAGTAAGACATTTTACCGGTGAAGTAAGAGTAGCCGGCGAAGATCGTAAAATTATAGAGGGCTATGGTGCTCTTTATGGTGTTCGCTCACTGGACATGGGTTTCATTGAAACTATTCAACCAGGTGCTTTTGATCAAGCGGATTTATCCGATGTAAGAATGTTATGGAACCACAATGGAGATTTCATTTTGGCCCGTACAAAAAGTAAAACATTACAAATTCGTGCTGATCAAAAGGGGTTGTTTTATTCTGGTCAAATTGCAGAAACTTCATTAGGTAAGGATGCTCTTATTTCTGTAACCAGGGGTGACGTTGATCAATCCAGTTTTGCATTCAATCTGGATTGGGATAAAGACGATGAATGGGGCATGAATGATGATGGAGTTATGGAACGGAAAATAAACCGTATCCGTAAGGTAACTGATGTAAGCCCAACAGCATTCCCGGCTTATCCACAAACCAGAATTGATAAGCGCCGTATGGATGAAATAAGGTCCGTACTGCAGAAGCCCAAAACGGATGCTCAGCGAATTGAAACGATGATTAAAATTCATAAACTTTTATCTTATTCATAAATCAAAAACACTATGGGAACACTCCGTTCAGAGAAAGTCGTTCTTGAAGAAAGGGCTGGTATTATAGCCCAGGTCAAGGATAAATGGTCTGAGGTCAGCAAACGTGACAATAAGACCGCTACCGAAGATGAATTGGCTTTCTTTGACAAAGCCAATGCTGATGTTATCAAGCTGACAGCAGAAAGGGATAGCATACTGGCAGAAAAACGAAGCCAGGCCAGCACTGACATTGAGCAGCGTATTGGCCAGTATCAGGCATTGCTTGATGATAAGGTTAGTCCTGATGCTGAAACAAGGGGCGCTGGTGTATTACCAGCTGCTAAGGCCACTGATTCAGAAAAGAGAGCCTATGAAACGGCCCTTCGTCACTATCTGGTATATGGCTTAATGGAAATGCCAGGAGAACATCGTTCAGTGCTGCAGAAAGGCGAAAAACGGGGAACAGCCACCCAAATTTCATCTACCACAACCCTGGGCGGTTACGCCATGCCGGAAGAGTGGGAAAGAGAGCTGTATAAATCTATGTTGTATTTTTCTGGGGCACTGGAAGCATGCGGAATCCGTTACAAACACACCAGCGGCGGTGACTACCATATTCCTACTGTAAACGATACTTCCAATACGGGTGCTATCATAGCCCAGGGAGTTGGTGATACCGTTAAGGACGTAACATTTGCTGAGATCATTATGAAAGCATGGTCATATACTTCTGGTATAATCAAATGGTCCTGGGAATCTTTTGATGATCTGCTGATCAACATTGATTCAGAAACCAATGATATTGCTTCTGAGCGTATGGGCCGTATCTTAAATACTCACTTTACTACCGGTGATAATTCCAGCAAACCACAAGGGCTTGTTCCCGGATCCACATTGGGTAAAGCTGCAGCCGGCGCAACCGCTATTATACGGGAAGAGCTTGTTGACCTGGTACATTCAGTTGACCGGGCATATCGTATGGGTCCCAAAGTTGGATTTATGATGAATGATAGTACCCTGAGCTACATTAAAAAATTAGCTTTTGGCGCTTCTGATGATCGTCCACTTTGGCAGGCTTCTATTCGTGAAGGGGAACCTGACCGTTTGGAAGGATTTCAGTATTGGGTCAATAACGATATGGCCGCAATAGCTACAGGCGCTAAAACAATGTTGTTTGGTGACTTCTCTAAATACCGTATCCGTCAAGTGGGCAATATGCTTATGGCCCGTTCTGCAGAGCGCTATTTTGAGGAAAGAGCCATTGCATTCAGTGTATTTGGTCGTTTTGACGGCCGGTATGTAGATACTGCAGCTATCAAACATTTGATCCAGGCGTAAACATTTAATGAGAACACAAGGGGCTGGGTTTTCAGATCCAGCCCCATAATTCTTATACCATGAAAATATTAGCGTTAAAATCGGCTGCAGGGGTACACATGATCCGAAGGGGCGGTACTTATGACCTTCCGGATGATGTTGCCAAAGAATATATTCGTGCCGGTTTCGCTGAGCCGGCCAGCGGTAAAAGAACCGTTGGTCATGCTGATGAAACAGCTGCTATAAATCCAAAGGATGAGAAACGGGGGAAAAAGAAATGATGATCATTAAAGATGCATTTGTTTCTTTTCCTGGGCTGGTTGCAAGTGATTTCGCTAATTACCTTAAAGTGGATTACGCAAGCGATTCAGCCACCATTGACAATGCTTTTTATGGTGCTGCGGATTACGTTGAACAAATTGCTGTAAGTCAATTTTCAAAAAGAGCCATTACGGTTACAGATGAAAGTTTGAATGATGATGGTTACGAAATTCCTTATGCCGGTACAATAGATGGAAGCGTAACTGTAACGTACTATGATGAAAATAATGCAAGTCAACCGTTGACACCGGATTCAACACCTTGGCTGGAAATTACTGAAATGAAAAATCTGTTTTTGCATGTTGTGAAGTCAACCATGCCAACAGTGTATGATAGAAAGGATGCTATTACCATAAACCTGACAATAGCACCAATAACTACCACACCGGCTTATGCAGTGAAAACTTGTATTTATCAGCTTGGGGCATATTTCTATGATTGCCGGATAAATGACAAGGAACCGCAAATGACGGTGGTTGAAAAACTTGTATTGGGGGTCAGGGCTAAAGAGTTCTGATGTGCCGTTAAATAAAAACCGAAGGATACTAGGAAGCATGGATGTAAGCGCTTATGTAATGGTTCCTACCATTACTAAAAGTGCAACAACCGGCGGTCCTACAAAAACAAGTGCAGCCCATGGTCCATATTGGTGTTCCATGGAGTATTTGAGCCGGAAACAAATGGAGGTAGAGATAGCCACCAGGGTTACAAGTTTCCAGCAAATAAAATTTCGCTTTCGGTATTTAAAAGCTGTATGGGATTTAATTTCCAAGGCTGGTGAAATAAAAATTACTGAGCCTGGTGATCAATATTTTAATATTATATCCATATCAAAGGATACGGGTAGGTTTCAGTTTATTGATGTAATAGCTGAATTGAAAGAATAGATGGCAAGGTCATTTGTGTATGTAGATACTGCAAAGGCCCGTAGGGTTCTGGCCCAGGTTGGCCGAACATTTACTAAATCCAACCGAAGGACGGTTGCTATGCCGGCTGCAAAGATGATGAGGGATGATATGCGAAAGGGCGCTGGTGGAATTGTACCTGAATATAAAAAAGGTAAATACCACTACTTTGCTGATAAAAAGTATGGCACCCGGTATAAGATCAAAGCCGGGAACCTTAAAAAGTCAATCCGTATTTTTCCCTGGGATAATTCAGGATTAAAATGGGTTGGTGCTAGTTACGGGGCCGCTGGTAAGGTTCCTATTGTTGGGCAGTCTTACCGGTCTGCAGATGGCTTTTACGATAAATGGTATATTAAAAATACCGGAAACCATTTTGTAAGAAGAGCGGCGGCCAGAAAGAAGGGAGAAATAAAGCGCTTGCTGATTTCTGAGGGCCAAAAATGGATTAAAAAAATTATCGCAAAAGCACATGCTACTCCTTAGTAAAGCCATATCAGATTTTTTGCTTGCGGAAACAGGCATAACAGATATAACCGGTTCAGGTAATATCTGGCATGCAAAAATTCCACAACAAACGATCAGCGGAAGTGTGCAAGTACAGGAAACGGCAATTTTCTTTTACACGTATGCAATTACTCCAAATGACAATAAATCCGGGCGCTCAGAAATTGATGAGCAAATGGTCCGGGTGCATGTGGTGGGATCTGATGATACAAACCTGAGCAATGTAGCAAGGTACATACGATTAAAACTGGATCGTGTTTTACCTGGAACATATTCAGGATTGTATATTGCTGGATCCAGATTTTTGAATGCATACTTTGAGCCAGAGGGGAATTATCAGCTAGAGCACCAGGAATATGTACTTGAATTTAAGTTTAGAGTATATGATCCTGATATTAGAATCCCAGGTGGTGTTTTACCGGATACTCCTGGATTCAGAGGAAACTATTCAGAAGAGGAACAAGTATGGCCATACAGTAAATGGCTGGATGGTGAAATAATATATTGGAGAACATTTAGATTGACAGATGGGGTTAATGGTTATCAAAATTTAACGGATTTTCTGATTGCAGAAACCGGGGAGTATGTGAAAACCGAACTTAATACAACCAGCTTAGCGAATGGGAATAGACAACCGCTGGTGCTGGAATTATACGACAATGATGGCGAAACGGAATGGCAAGTATTTTGGTTCGCCGGATTTCAAAATTCAACCGTTACAGTGTGGTACACTAAAACATAAAACATGAAGAGCTTTCAAACCGTAAAGGTCCTAAAGGACATTAAAAAAGAAAATGGATTTTGTGTTGCCCGTCAAGGTGACATTATCAAGGCCGCCAATGATTATGTAAAAGTCTGGTTGGAAAAGAAATTGGTTGAGCCGTATAAAGAGGATCGCAAAGAGGTGGATTTTGCGAAAATCGTTGCACCCAAAATGCCACCAGCCGAAGAAAATAAGTAAATCCTTCTTTTAAGAACATAAAACTATAAACACCAATGGCAACAACAACAATATTAAATTCAACCGAAGGGGTATTACTGATTGAGGGAACCGTAGTTGCAGAACTTACCGGATGCTCTTTGAATATTACCCACTCAGCAAGGAATACCACCAATAAGGGTTCTGCCGGTTGGCGTGAATTACTTGAAGGATTGCGTGAATGGACAATGAGCTGCAGTGGAATGTATATTCCAAATGGCGCTTGGGTCATTATTTATGCTGCCTATATTTCCCGTAACCAGGTTACCGTTAGAATGGCTTCAACGTTTACAGGGGATGATTACTATGAGGGGGAAGCATATTTTTCCAATGGTACACTGGATTCCCCAACCCAGGAAGAAAATGTCGTGTTCGATGTTTCCTGGGATGGTACCGGCGTATTAACCGAAGGTGCTACTGTTTAATTATTAGTTATTACATAACATATCCAAATAAAAACCGATGAAAAAATTTCTGTTTCTCACTCTATTATTTGTCAGCATGCTTGTGGAACAAGCGGATGCTCAAAGAAAACTATTTATTGAGGGCATTACGGATCCGGATACCCTTGTCACTTCCTCTTCCACCGGATCAGTGTATGTGTATCCAGGTGGAACAACCGTTGCAAGTTCAACCCTTTTTGAGCACCCCGGTAGTTTGTTTACTACCTTCCGGGGTGATAGTTTGGCTGGTGGAACTAATGCCAGGGCTATACTTAAATATTGCGCTGATGATCTTTGTACGATTGTGGCCAATATTGATACCCTTACTTTGAACGGCGCTACAGCATTGTATCTGACCTATAATGATGATAATTTCAATGCATGCCGGTTCTTTTGGGAAATACAGTCAAATGGATCCACTTCGCAAACCACAAAAGGCCAGGCAGCTTATTGTTATAAGCGAACCACACAGTAAAAGCATAACCTAATTATATGAAAACAGTTAACATAAAGGGGCGGCCATATCCCGTAAGATTTAACATGGCCGCCTTCTATGAGATTCAAACATTTGCCGGCTTAGATATTACTGAGTTTCTGGATGCAGTAGAAACACTGCAGCCGGCGGCATTAATGAAATTACAATTCCTGGGTTTAAAGTTCGGATCTGATGCAGCCGGAAAGAGGTTTAACATGACCTATTCTGACTTCATTGATTTTATGGGCGAAGATGAACGGTTGAGGGAAGAGCTGGCCAATATTGTAATGGAAGATTTTAAAGTGCTCATTGAAATTGGCTTGGAAAAGATTAAGCTGAGGGAGGAAAAGAATGCCCCCAAGGAAGAATTTGAGCAAAAAAAAACGATAACGTCTGGTCCTTCTACGTCCGATTAGTCGGTGGGATGGGTTGGCGGCCTGATGATTTCTGGAAGGCCACATTGCCGGAAGTATATGGCGCCGTTGTTGGGCACAACAATAGACATATTGAAGAACTGAAATTGGCATGGGAACCGGCCCGTTTTGTTGCATTCGTAAACTGGAATGTAATGGTAGGTAGAAAGGATAAGATGAAACGGGAACAGGAATTACGTCAATTTCCATGGGAAGCCAGGATTGTCCTTCCTGGTGAATTAGCTGAGGTAAAAAGGAAGGTGGCCAGGTTTAGAAGTGTATGGCGTGACAAGTGGGGTTTAAAATATTATGGTGAAAAATAATGCCGGTTAGAGATGCTATAGTATTAGGTATTGGGCTTGCAGATAATGTAAGTAAGGAACTTGACAAAATGGCTTCCAAGTGGAGAGCCAGAGGTCGTAACCTTGCTTCCGTTGGTTCTGAGCTTACTTCCGGCATGACATTGCCTATCATAGCGGCTGGTGCTGCCACCTTAAAGTTTGCCGGTGACCTGGATGCATTAAAGAAGGCCCTGGCAGCTACCATGGGATCTGCAGATGCAGCACAGAAGGAATTTCTAAAATTAAAAGAGGCAGCCAAGGCCCCAGGTATAGGGCTGGAAGAAGCTATTCAATATTCCTTTGTTCTGCAGGGCATAGGTGCCAGTGCTGACCAGGCCCGTCACATGATGCTGGGCCTTGCAAAAGCCATAGAGCTTTCCGGAAAGGGCCAGCATGAGTTTTCCGGATTAATGAATCAGTTTCAGCAAATGTTGGGTACCGGTAAGATTCTGCAACAGGATATACGGTTTATGAAAGAGAATGCCCCGGCATTGATTGGCATTATGCAAGATGTATTTGGTACTGCCAGCCCTGAGCGATTGAGAGAAATGGGTGTTACCGTAAGTGAGTTTGTAACCAAGTTAATTGCCAGATTACATGAATTAAAAGGTACCGGTGGATCCGTCCGAAATTCATTGGAAAACGTATGGACTTCCATACGGGTGGGTGCCGGTGAAATTGGCCTTGCAATACTCAATACCGCCGGCTGGAAAGATGGGCTGGAAAGTTTATCAGCGGTTGTGGATGATCATGTTTCCCATATTGTATTATGGATAAGAACCCATAGCGAATTAACCGCAAACATTGTAAAAACCCTGGGTATTATTGCAGCCACCGGTCCTTTGGTCCGGTTCGGTGCTAACATTGCTATGCTTGCTTCGTTTGCCGCCACAGCTGCTTCCAATTTTTTCAAATTGGCAAAAGCAATTTTATTGGCTGGTGCTGAAATGAGTAAAATGTCAAAAGCCCAGGCACTTGCAGTAACCGGCTGGGCGGCCATAGCTGCAGCCATTGGATATGCTACAAATAAATTAGCGGATTGGCGGTTAGAGCAAATTAAGTCAGAAATGACAAAGGATGCCGAAACCGGTAAGAGCCAAACCATGAATCGTATAGATGCATTGGGGGTAGCTTTTAATTCATTCATTACCGCTCAGTTTGGAAAATCCTGGGAAGCAATAATGCTGGCTAATTCTAACATTCCGGTTGGAAGTGCAACCAGCAAAAAACGGGCTGGTGCCGGTCGTGGAATGCAGGGCTTGGTTCCGGAAAAATCCCCGGAAATGCAAGCACTTGAAGCATTTTTAAAAACATTGAATGCGCCGGATGATATTCCTAAAGGGAAGAAAGCAAGATTTGATTTCGATGAGTGGTTGAAAAATGCCAGCTCAAAGTGGACGGCTTATTCACCGGAAGATGGTCCGGATGATTTAAGTGGAATGCGGAAATTTGGTTTCGCTCATTCTTCATTTGCTATTCCGGATGATGAAGGTGGCCGCTCAGCGCCGGAAGATGCCCCTATCATTGGTGTAATGGAAGATTATGCTGATGCCCTAAAAGAAATTAGTATCCTTGAATCCATTAACACTGACAAAAAGGAATTACTTACTACCAAGATAGGTGCAACCAGGCAAGCATATATGGAACTTGCCACTGCTTACGGTATCAATAGTGAAGAGGCCATTAAAATGCGTGATTCACTGATGCTGCTTATGACACAACAGGAATTAAATTCAGCGGCCACCGAAAAGCACAATAAATTATTGGAGTTTACCAAAATGGGAGTTGAAGGATTGGTGGATGGTATTACGGCCCTGGTCACAGAAGGATCCAAGGGATTTGCTGCATTTG
>Ga0208454_1001030_pt1 | contig 12596 bp, 10 predicted proteins | sample EasRivMeERMZT100_FD_187530 | JGI IMG/M metagenome (GOLD analysis project Ga0208454, IMG submission 187530) | Soil microbial communities from meander-bound floodplain in the East River, Colorado, USA - East River MetaG ERMZT100 (SPAdes) (version 2) | ecosystem: Environmental > Terrestrial > Soil...
GTCCTTGGGATTGGTCTTGATCTCGAAAACCCCGGGCGCGGCATTGGTCGTATTGTTGGCCGGGCTCAGGATGCTGATTTCGGGTGGCCGCTTCTGCACCGTCACATTGACTACGCCCGAAGTCGCACTGAAGCCGTTGTTATCTTTGGCTACCGCCGTCAGCGCATAATTACTGCCCAGTACGTTGGTCCAGGCGAATGTGAACGGTGCGTTCGCATCGTCGGCGAGCTTGGTCGATCCGTAGTAGAAGGCCACATTGGTGACGGTGCCATCCGGATCCGAAGCGGTGGCGCTGATGGAGATGTCGGCTGGGGCCAGGAATGTTTGCCCATTGGTCGGTGTAATGATGGAAATGGCGGGGGCAGCATTTGTTCGACATAACCCAGGAACGATGGCCATCAAGTTCGAACTGATATGAGAAGCGTTGGTCGCATAATAGTAATCAGACGGCGAAGAAGCGAACCATTGCATCATATTTGTACCAGCAGGAGGGCCGCCATCACCAAAGGCAACTGAAATCACGCGAATGCCGGCATCCTTGATTTTCAGACACCAGTTGGTGGCTTCGACGCGGTTTGTGTATTGTTCCTCGACGGTTCCTGTTCCGGTGATGTGCCCAACTTTTCCATCCGATAGCAGAATCATAGCACGCAGGACGTTTGTTGCGGTCTGCGCCTGATTCGTAAAGGCCCACAGAACCGACTCAAACGCCGGGTGAAACCGAGTACCATTCGTGATGGTCAAGCCCATGATCAAGCTCTGTACGCCAGGACCATCATTAGTTAGTGGGGCATTGGTGTAGGCGTAGCCAGCAAAGGAAATGAGACCCACTCGATCCGGTGGAAAATCCAGAAACGAAACAAAATTACTAGCGGCCTGCTTAGCTTCTACAAATAGGTTCGGATTCGGATTCGTCATGGATTGTGATATGTCGAGCACCAGCATCAGGTCGATCGCTGCGGGACAAATGATGTTGATGGTCTGGTACACCGGCACATTTGTGCCCCCATCGCCATCAGTCAGAGTGAATTTCAATGAGCGCGTGGAACTTACCGGATTATTTGAGGTGTTGCAGAAAGTAAGATTGCGGACGAGGGCCTGGACTATTTCCACTGCGGCATTAGTGTTGAAGGAGACCACGAGGGCATTTGTACCGAGACCGCCAACAAACGTCGCAATATTGGTAGCAGAATAGGTGACATTGGTTCCTGAAACGCCAATCTGCGAGGCATTTGTGCCCTGGTTTCGGATGCTCAATTGATCCAGAGGATCCACTCCGGCCGTGATGCTTACGATCAATTGACCGCCTCCGAAATCGAGCGAGTAGCTGTCCGACACGACTGCATTGGTGTCGAGAAGTTTTGGCGGACTTCCTTTGATGTAGTCCATCGTGCTCGCGATAGTCAACCTCGGGTCGTGAAAACAAGTCTCTCCGGTGTCGGTGAGCCCATTTCCATTTGCGTCCTCTGCATAATCTGGGATTCCATCGTTGTCGCTGTCAATGGGCAGTCCATTGGTGGTAGCGACATAATGGAATCCAATATCCACTCGCGATGTGCCTTCCTTCACTTGATTCGTAGTAGTGGTGTAGTGGAAAAGCCCGATGCTCGCCGCGTTAGTCATACTACCCATGTTAATAAGAGGCGAGTTAGTCGGAAGATAGTAGCGACCGAGTGAGCCAATCTCGTACGTAATGTTGGTCAAGACGACATTATTGGTATTCGTTGGACTCAGTGTGGTGAGATTGGTTGGATACCAGTAACCATTGTGACTGTTTGAGGCACCGCCGTATTGCGTTATCGCGATCTCGTGAAACAGATTGTCCGTAAAAGTATGAAGGCCTGCCCCACCGTCAAATATTAGCGAACCTCCATAAAAAAGGTTGTTGTGATATTCTGCACCACTGTTTCCGTGAACCTCCAGAGCTACTCTCTCGAAGAGAGAATTGGTGAAGGCAACTGGAGGCAGATCGAAGTACAATGCCCCGCCCAGGAGCTGACAGTCTTGAAAAACCACGTTAGTCATCATTGCCCACGGAATCCAAAAGTGATACCCGCCATAGGCCGGCATCGCAAAATCCGTAAAGCGAAAGTGCGCCGCCGGTTCGGGTGATGCCAGCCAATTGTCAGCCAATGATTTGATACTCATTCCGACGCCCACAGAAGACCAGTTTGTATTGGCCTGCTCTTGCACGAGGTTATAGCGAACGATATGGCAGAAGTTTTCCGCCGCGCCTTCGCAAATGAGATTAGCACCGTCATGTAACCATAGACCGTAATCCGTTCCATAGATGCCAATGGCCGTGCCTGGCATGATGGTTAAAGTGGCATTCGTAAGGGCGATCTTGTTCAGGACAAAATCCAGTGGGTCATAATGATATCCAAGGTCTGGGAGATCTGTATCGCGCTGAGCTTGTGGCATGAAGTTGGTACTAGCAGTGAGGTTATTGGTGAGAACGGTCGGCGGATAGGTCGTGCGCGTCTTCAGTGCTGCGAGGAGACCGGGATTGATGTTCGTGGTGCCCGCATTCCGATGCGGACTGTTGGTTGCAAGATAATGACTGGCTGCCCCGACAGTCTGAAAGATTCCAGCCTGATCGATATTGGTGTAGTAGTTACTCACGCCTGAGAGGGTGACATTGTTCGTTGCAGCAATAATGAGACAATTGGTCGCAGTTGTTGTGTATGCTCCGCTTCGGAGGTTAGCAAGGCGATGAAAGGTGACGTTTTCAAAGTAGCTTCCAGCAGCGCCGGCAGCAATGGCATACGTGCCGTCATAAATCAGGGCGTTGCGCAGCTTGACCACACCACTGCCGGGCAGAACGGCTGCATTGAACCGACAGATCTGCACATTGCTGATGGTCACTTGAGGGTTGCCACTCAATCCAATGCCATAGTAAGGATATTGCAAATGCACATCGTGCAGATCGTAAACGTTGGTGCCGAGCTCCAGGTATTGCCCATAATAATTCGTAGTAGGATTGGTCGTGGATCCGGAAATAATCTCGCCAACCGCGTTATCATCCTTGCCCGTGAATATGGCTGGCCGATAGGCGCTGGTCCGGCAGTCAAGTGATCCCTGGATGCGGATCCTTTTCGGGGTAGTGCCGTTGGTAGCCTTGATGACCGTTCCTCCTTCCAAAATGTTGGAGCCAGTGAGAATCACCGGGGCGCTAATAAAATAGGTCGTATCGCTTTTGAACGTGAAGTTATTCGTATCTGCATTGAGCTGCTGATAATCCAGCACAAAGCCTTTTTCCTTTTTCGATATGCTGGCCATTTGCATTGGCGAACTTGATCCTTTGGGGCGAACCGGCGGAGCCGAAAATCGAGCGAGTAAATCCTTTCGTGGATCTTGAGCCTTTGCCACCAAGCCAGCATTTTGATTCTCCTTTTTCAAAGCGGCCGCTTTGGGCAAATTAATCAGGTGTGGCTGAATCGCCTGGTATTCAACTCGCTCAATCAAAAAATGTCGGCCTTCACGTTGTTCCCACGTTTTATAGATGGGCACTTGGTCCTGTTCATTGTCGCCGTCCAATGAAAACCCGTTGCCGCTGCCGATAAACATCGCGCCAAAATTTAGCCCCTCATCGACGGTGTCCTTGTTGATGACGGTTACCGTCTTCGCAGGAACTGGTGGCTCCAGGAATTCTGTATAAATTTCGAGAATGGTGGTATCCGGATTCAATCCGTACGCCGCCGGAGATATTGGCTCCTGTCTCAAGATAACATCTTGTTCGAATCCCGATTTTGTGTACGTGTACTGAATGTCTGCTTTGAAGTCCGTAAACGCGTCGAAATAAATAATCTGATTTGGAGCGACGAGTTGACCGATGGAGTCCTTGACTTCGGCGATCATCGCAGCATTGCCCGTGGCGGTGTCCGTGTAAGCCAGACCAAGAATATGACTGCGGAATCGCTTCCCATCGACGCTGACGAGATCAATTGTTCCGGCGGTATTAATGTTAGCAGTGAAGATAACCTGATGCTGCCCGTGGCGTGCGACGGCGCCACCTTCGAATAGTTCGATCTCCTCCTTGCTCTCCAGCCATTGCCCGTCTTTCTGATAATGCAAACCCGTGGCCAATTCGACATAAGAATTCGTCTGTTTGATAGCTTTCCCATCAGGGCCCACTCGTTCTAAAATTCGCTGCCATACGCGATGATGGGCGCCGCGATCGGCCACGGTTGGCTCAGGCGAGTCAGCTCGGATTTCAAAAGTGGTGACTGCGAGAAGAATGGCTAAAAAATAGATTTTAGTGTTCATAGGCGTTGTGAATGATCGCAGGGGCGTCTTGCTGGTCTCCGACTGAGCAGTCTTCACTTTTCGTCTTGTTTCTTTTGGCCCTGCGGGATGACGACGCTTCCAGGTCCGCAGATAGGTAGACATTGTGGGTCACCCCTCAGTGGGGAGAGAGGGTTGCGCTACATTGATGCCTGGGGCTTTCAGCGATAATCCATCGGCCAATCGCAAAAGTTCGCATCGTGCCCAGTTCCTGTCGGTGTCACGCCAGTTATCGGAATTGGCCTGGAGGTAGGCTTCGAACTTTTTGAAGCGTTGCCGAAAGGTTGGCTTTCGCGGGCTGCCACCTGCGTTCGATTTTGCAGCCAGTGCTTTGGCTTCCTTGAGGGTCAGCGCCGGATGGATCGTGCTGTCGAGAATCAGCTTTTCCAAAACTGTGCGATCCAATCGTGCCAGATAGTAAAGTGTGTTCCATCCCGAAGGCAGATGCGCAGAATTCTGCGCATCTAAGCAGCCCAGGTTTTTGCCGATGAGCACCAACATCTCGCCCTTGCGTTTGGAGAATGGAATCTGGGCAGACTTCCACATCTCTGTCCATTGGCCATAAAGCAACTTGCGTTTGGCCGTATAGAGGATTCCGGCGAGCCGTAGGGTGTTGGTCTTGCTCTCTATCAAACAGTTTTGTATCTGCGCTATCCAGGCTGCTACTGTTCTGCCTACCGAGTCGTGTGAGTCCTCTCCTATCAGGTGGTTGAAGAGGAGATTGGAAAAAAAGATCTCCTTAGAATTCGCAACAGCATTCATGAAAAAGACCGTTCCAAAGTTCTTTCAGCTCACTGGGCCACATCATCTGAATTCTCTTTCAACATCATTTTCACTTCTTCCGCTTTTTTCGGGTTGAGCCGGTAATGGGTTCTTCCATCCTGCCGTTGGCGTGCCAATATTAGCTGCGTCGACTTCAGTTCTGCCAACGCTTTATTGACTTCCGCAACAGCGTCAGCAACTCGCTGCTCCAGAAGCCACCATTCCGCGATTCCTTCCAGTGTATCCTCGGCTTTTGGCTGGCTAACCAGATACGCGAGAATCTCAAGAGCAAGCGATTTCACAAACAAGGCGCCAGAGTTTCACAGGATTATTTTTCTTTAGCAGCAGGGATGCCATCAGGCGGATTCTGCGGTTATCGGGCTTTTTTTCGAAAGAACTATGACAGATCTGATGCAGGGTTAGTTACTCGGTTGAAAAGAATTTCGAGCATGGCTTTGCGCCATCAGAACATTCGTTTCTATGACATTCTTATCATAGGAATGTTCGTCTTTGTCCCAGTAGTTCTGGCAGGAGCGGTGTAAACGCTGCTTTCGCACGAGGAAATGATCACGGAAGGAGTGAATTTTTGATTTTTCGTTCTTACGGTCAGTTTCTGCCCGGAGATATTACTGCGACAAATGCTTTGGGGATCTGATATTGTGTTTCTGCATCAGTTGCCAGAACGCTCGCCGGTGTTTGCCTGCTGCTCGAGCGGCTTTGCTAATGTTTCCTTCATGGGCCTGGAGGGTTTCAGCAATATATCTCTTTTCGAATTCAGCGATTGTCCTTGCTTTCAAATTCTTAAAAGAGAAAAGGCCGCCTTTGACTTGTGGCAAATGAATATCCTCCTCTTCAATGGTCGGCCGTTCAGACAAAACGACAGCTCGTTCTATAGCATTCTCCAATTCCCGCACGTTCCCGGGCCAGTTGTGCAGGTTTAATTTGAGCAGTGCGCCCGACGTAAGATGTGGTACAGGCTTGCCGAACCGCACGGCGATTTTGACGAGAAAATGTCGGGCAAGCAGCGCAATGTCTCCTGTTCGTTCTCGGAGTGGTGGCATTGCGATCCTGACGACATTTAGCCGATAGAATAAATCGTTGCGAATTGAATCTTCCAGAATCTTATTGGTGGCCGCCACTATGCGCACGTCAGCACGAAAAGCTTTGCTGGAGCCAAGAGGGCGGTACTCCTTCTCCTGTAAAAAGCGCAAAAGTTTGACCTGCGCCTGGGGAGGTAATGCGTCAACTTCATCTAAAAAAAGCGTGCCCTCATTGGCTTGCTGAATTAGGCCAACAGAAGAAGATAGCGCACCCGTGTAAGCACCGGATTCATGACCGAACAATTCATTTTCCATCAAATCCAAAGGAATGGCTCCACAGTTCACGGCGACGAACGGATGGTGCGACCGCTTACTCAAATAATGTATCGCCCTGGCGAAGATCTCCTTACCTGTTCCCGTTTCTCCCGTGATTAGAGTTGTCGCATCGCATCGAGCGATAGCAGGAATTTTCTTGATTTCCGTAATCAATGCTTGGCTCTGGCCAACAAACTGTTTCAGCCCAAGCTTCTCCTTCAGCATGTGCACGGTAAGGTCTTCCTCTGGCCGATTGAGTAATTCACCGATGGAAGCGCTGGACTGATAATGGCTCATTACGGCTCGGGCAACTGTCGGACTCATAACTCCTCCTCCCCGCAGAACTTCTTTCACTTTTGAATTAATCTCAGCAGGTAGTATGTGACTTTTCAAAAGATAGCCCACGGCTCCCCTCTTGAGCGCTTCAAATACAAAGTCACTATCTTCGTGCTCCGTCAGGATCAGAACGTATGAGTCAAGAGGCGGTGTCAGCATCCTGAGTTCCTTGACACAATCAATGCCACTCATGCCCGGCAATTTGATATCCATCAGGATCACATTTGGTTTATGTTGCGGAATATCTCTGAGCGCGTCCTCGCCGGAAGTGGAGACGCTGAGAAGCTGAAGCTCTTTGGTTGCCCGAATAGAACGCGTTAACAATTCAACGAAGGGCTGATAGTCCTCGACTAACGATATTGTTGTCATATTGCTCGATTCGTTTGCTGTTTTTAATCGGGATTCTTTTGTGCTCAAACCCCGACACACAACATTTCTTTGAATGGCTACTGCGGTCGATACAGCAGCAAATCGGGCAGACAGATCGTTTCGAAGCGATTAGGTTCCTTCGGATGGATTTTGGCAAGAGTTTTTCTATAGTCCCCTGAATTATTTATTGATAGCACTTGAAAAATCTCAGCGCTTGACCGGCATGCATGCGAGGACCAGGTGCGAAAATTTCTAAATCTCCCAAAAAGGTGCCAAAAATGGTGTACGCTCCGCGGGATCATTGCGAGAAGGGCCGTTACGCCATCAGGATTTCCCAACTGTAGCACTTTTGAAACACGCCCGCACCGGGAGTCGAGCAATTTCACTCGGCTTTCGGCGGAGGGATGGTGTTGTCGCGTTAGAATTCCCCTAATGTTTGAGGGTGATCTTGAGATTCCATCAGCCGTTTAAGCTTCCTTCCGATTTGGGGGAACTCCTTGATCAGTAGGAGGTGTAATTTCGTAAACTGAATCAGCTCCTTCTGCATTTTCGACATCCTCCGCATAGAATCGATCCTGTGATTGTCGAACAATTGAGTCAGTTCAGTGAGTTTCTTTTCATACTGATTTCTCTGTTCTTTGGGGACTGTCTCCACCTTGTGCAGTTTCTCCAAAGCGATTTGCAGTGCCTTTTCCTTCGTGGAGTGGGAATACGTACGTGTTTGGACGCTGCCACGCACATGACCGAAAAGTTTGCGATGCACTTCTTCGGTCACTTTAGTGTATGCTTCGCTCAACGTTCTATGACGGAGGAGATACTGATAAACATTTTTTTTAAGTCCCGCTCTCCGGGCGAGGCGCTTAAGCATATACCATGCGGTATTTGACGACATCGGCCTTTGGCGGTTTTGGCCCGATGGGAAAAGATAGTCATCTGCGCGACGATCCGGAAAAGGAAATTCCTGTGCCCATTGCTTAAGGTAATACGTCACGACACTGCTAAACGGAAAAACAAAGCTGTCCTGATTCTTGGTTCGGAAATATTCCAGCGTGGTGATTCCTTCATGAGGGCTATCAATTCTAAGATCCTTCCAGCGTATCCCGAGATGCACGATTGGTGGAAGGCCAGCTTCGGCTGCCATTGAAACGTAAAGCTTATCCCTAATAGAATCGGCTCTTCGTATCATTGCGTCGATTTCTTCACCCGTGGGAAGTGTCGACTCATTGTACCGCTGTGCATTGTTAGGTTTGAGTTGTCTGTTTAGCTTTCTCGACTCCTGAAGGTTGTTGAAGCGGGAACTCCAATCAACCCAGTGCCATTTGATGAAGATTTGGAGAGTCGTCAGGATGCACTTCTTTGTCCATACCGCTCGCTTATCTTGATTGAGGATGGCCAGAAACCCACGCAAATCCTCCAGTGTCCATGACTCAAAGGTCTTTTCAATGACATCCCTGACTTGCAAGATCTCGCTCTTACGGCAAGAAACCTTATATTCGTTTGCTGTGCCTCGGCAGAAGATCAGGAAACCTTGAAGGATTTTTTGTTCATTCAGAGCGAGGCGTTCCTGAATAAACCGGGTTCCCGACCGCCTGTAATCCGGAAATACTCTCTTCATGCCTTCGATAGGCATCAGAACTATTTAAGGGTTTCCTACACTTTAGGCCTCCTCTTCATGGGTTTGCAAAATGTAGGAAACCCATAAATTACTCTTCAAATCTCGACGAATTACTGTTCGAGAATATCCGAGTTAAGAAGGAGGTGCCTGCTCGATCAAAATGCTGGAAACTTCGATGCAATTGATGGTCATCTTTTTTAAGCCCCAGAACTTTGTTGCTGAATGGACGGAATATCAGATCCCCGACAGCGCGAATTCCTCGATTGGGCCGAAGATATGCTCGATGCGCTGTATGAGATAAATGAGAAGATGGGAAAGTTGATCGATTTGTCTGCCAATTCCCTGGACACACTCTGGCAGCGCGGCCGACATTGATATGAGTGCCCGACGTTTTGAATGCCATGGTTGGGTTAGCAGTGAAGATGCCCCTTCTTATATTTTTTGGAAGATCCCACATATATTCTATATGTATTCAGTCATACTTTTTCGAAGGAAGATGCGATAAGGTCGGTGGGACTTGTTTTTCTGGGCACTTTTGCGATCGTAATAAATCGGAGGTTCAGCCGTCGACCCGACCGTCACGGTGTTTGCTAAGTATCTCAGCGCTGTGCTCACGGCATGGCTGTTGCGCTTGCACAGTTTCATCAGTCGTGAAAGGCTCAGCGGATACTGATAGCGGGCTTGCGTTCGATAGAGTTCTTTGTAATAGAAAACAATTTTATCATTTACGAGGTTCAAGAGCTGCGTCTGCTTTTTGTCCAGTTCCTCGACGATTCCTGATCTAATCCACAGGCGTTTTTCTATGGTTCGACGCCTCCTGCGCGCACCATATCGTCGGCAATCGCTCCTTTGACCACCGGCACAAGAGGAAATTGCACGTGGCAAGGATTTACGCGACCTTTGATCTTAACGATGCCCTCGCCCACGCGAAGCCGATCGAGGAAAAATTCTTCTCCCTTCTCCAGAAACAATCCGCGCTTGGCCGTGACAATATCGTCCTCGTGTTGCAGCCCCAAATAAATCTGTGTATTGCAATTGCCCAACAGGTAAACAGGGAGGACCGAGGGATGTTGCGTGATACTGACCAGGCCTTCACCAAAACCTCGGATTTCACGGTACACATTCTCCAAGCTGTTGGTGCTTTGCTTTTCGACGAGTGTTTTCGGGAACAAATTGTGAACTTCCTCCAGGAAAGTGACGTGGCGCAATGCATCCGTCTCTCCCTGCCCTAATCGGTAGAGATGAATCCAGCGAAGAATGATGTCGCTGAAAAATACGCGCAATGGCTTGGGCAGTTCCTGATCCAATTCGATGATCGTGGGAGTTTCCAAAACCTGCTCCAGTTCGATGGGATGTCGTGCGTTGAAAGCGCCTGCCGCCGGCCCGAAGATAAATGTTTTCAAGATACGCGCACAACTGTCCTGCCACAACATGCGACGACCGCGAAGTTGCAGCTTGTTCAGTTCCTCGCTGGCGTCGAAAAAGTTGGGCCATTTGTCTGGTATACCCTCGTATACCCCAAGCTCCTCGAATTTTTTGTCGAGAACATCGATGAAAATGTCGGCTACACCTGGGCCAGAGATGTGGGATTTCTCGAGAGTCTCGGCAATGACGCTAATCCAGGTTTTAGGATGGACGCCAGGTGGAGGGCGCAATGGATTCCAAGTAAAGGGCGAGGCCGTTTTGCGGCCAACGGTAAAGATTTGGATGGTCTGGACAGCAGGATCGGGCAAAGAGCGAAGCGCTCGATAACTTCTTTTCCAATCCACCACGACAAAGGGGACAGCCTGCTTGAGGAGCCCGAGCACAAGGATCTGGGCGACATTCGTTTTGCCACCGCCCGTGATGGAGAAAATGCCGATGTGTTTGATGAAATTTTCCGGACGGAGATACAGCGGAAAGAGAGATGTTGCGCCATACATAATGGTACCGAGCAAAAAATCGCCAGAGGCGGCTTCACGCGACGGTGGCGGTAAAAGGATAGTTTCATCGCTGACTGATTGTCCGAGATGCTTGGCGACAAGCATTTGAATTAGAACTTCTGCGTCCCGTTTGGATTGAGGCGTTTCGGCCGTGAGGTACGCCAGCCAGAGCGCGTCCGCTCGTCTGCCAAGCACTGGCTTCAATTTTTTGCATAAGGTCTTAAGTTCGTGGTCCAGCATGGTCGAGGAAGATGGCGCGGGCCTGCATCTGCTCATGAGCGTCCCAGGCATTGAGGAAATCGCGCATGACCAGAACAACGTCACGCCAGCATTCCACGTCCTGGAGTCGCTCTTCCTGTTTGGCCTTGAACAGCAGCTCGTAGAGGACGCGTTTTTCCTGATGCTCGCGCATGCGGTAGCGGGCCTGGCGATCCAGATTCTGCACCATGGCATAAAGGTCCGCCCGGTCGCGTTCGAGCCGGCTGAGATTTACCGTACGCAGCCTCAATCGTTCGAAGATTTCCGACGCAAACACCTCCAGTTTTGTGCGGCTGATACGCCGCTTGTCAGAGAAGAGGTCGTCGATATCACCCGCACTGTGCTGAGGGGCATAGTTATTCGAGTCTCGGCTCTCGCTCGGCTGCACATTTGGCTGATATGGATTCGACGCGACCATTTCTGGGCAAAGCCACTGTTCTAATAAAGGCTTGCGAGCAAATAGTTCGGAAGAATCGATTCCGGGGTTCCGATCGAATTGAGAGCAATATTTATTTAGCAGTAATGTCTGGAGACCAGGTGGAAACCATACAGAGTGAATCTACGTGGCTCCATCGTGGCAAACAGCGTAGCGCAGTTGCCAGGGCACTTCTGCATCCGATGACCGGCTCCGAGATTCTGAGACGGGCGCACAGTTTTGCGCCGCGAATGCATTTGCGTGATGTCTGGTTCGCACTCCGGGAACTGGCGATGCACGGACTCGTGTATTGTCTCAATCCTGAACTGGGCAACGGCAAAGTCTTCTTCCTCACCGATGTTGGTCGTAAGGTGGTGAAGGTGGCTTTTGGGTGTAACGTGGAGGCGCTGCCAAGCGACCTGGACTGGAATTGCGTTGGAAAAGTCGCTCGGGCGCGAATCCGCCGAAGCGTCTTGGAAGAAATCAGCAAAGCCTCGCCACACGGGCTGCCTGGAAAATGCGCCTCTGAGATTCGCAAGAATCTTCTGGAGCGAAGGCCGATGGAATTGAGCCGAGCGATTCGCGCCTTGGGAGAATTGTCACGTTTCAGACTGATCCGGGTTTCTGGATACACGCCCAAGCCCAAGAAGAAGCTTTATCAATTAACGCCCACGGGCAGACGCGTGGTGGAGATGCTGAAACGCTCGCAAGGCAATGGCTCGCTTAAGACGGCTGTGTTGATATAAGATCAATTATGGTTGTCTTGCTGATCAATTTCTTCGAGCAGTCGCTTGTGGACCAATTCTTGGAGTATCGCTTTGAGCCGGCCTGCTTCAATCCCGGTCTTGACGGCGAGGCCTTCCAGAGTTGCGGCGTCCAATTCGCTCAAGGCGAGGAGCACGGTCTTTTCTTCTTCAGTCAGTATGGACATTGACTGCTGAAGCGAAGCGGGGCTTTTTAAGGATTTAATCAGTCATACATGATGGTTGGAAACTGTACGTTCCAATAGGGACAATTGCAGCACAGGCATTGCAGCGATGGTGAACAGTTCCGAATCGATTGGGCGCAAGCCTTTTTAAAAAGCTGTTCTTTATCAGGACGTGAAAAAGGAACCTCCCGCCGGCATTTCCCAAGAAACATTGCTAGAGCTGTTTGAAGAAATTCGCGACAAGCTCGACGAACTGGGAGACAAACTCGATCACCTCATTGACCAGCAGCCTACCTCCCACTACTCCAACCATTCATTCGATTCCAATTTGAATAACTTTCCCGACTGATCT